>Ga0180436_10001167_pt1 | contig 26054 bp, 22 predicted proteins | sample SS_ome_2_FD_132434 | JGI IMG/M metagenome (GOLD analysis project Ga0180436, IMG submission 132434) | Hypersaline lake sediment archaeal communities from the Salton Sea, California, USA - SS_3_S_2 metaG | ecosystem: Environmental > Aquatic > Non-marine Saline and Alkaline > Hypersaline >... | reverse complement strand
GTTCGAAGCTGCCCGCGCTCCGCCATCCATGGCTCCGCTGGCCAGCTACGCCGGCTCTCAGGGCACGGGCACCCCTCCCGGAATATCGCGTGGGGATGTGATCTTGAACGTGCGGAAGAACATCGTTCAACGCCTACGTTCCGCAGCCGCGACAGTTGCGGACGGATCTTCCGCAGAGACTTCAACTAGCCGGTGGAATGGCTTTCGTCGCTGCCGCTGGCCTTGGGGGTCTCAGGATCCAGCGGCGGTGGGTCGTCGAGGAACGAGGTGAAGTTGAACTGCTCGCCGTCGTCGGCCTGCGGTGGCTCTTCGGATTTGGGCGAGGCGGGCTTCGGCTCCGGCTCCGGGGCGGGCGTGCCCTGGGGGCGGGCCTTCATCTGGCCGCTAACCTCCGCAAGCCACTCGTCGTTCGGGAAGGCGTAGGGTCGGAATTTTTCCAGCGTGCCGGTCTCCTCGTGGATGAAGAGAGCACGCTGCGGGCCGAGTTTGCTCGCCACGGGAGTTTCCACGAGCTGGCTGGAATCGCTGCCACTCATCTGGAAGAGGACCCGCAGCTCGAACTCCTTGAGGGTGCCTCGCTCGAAGGTCCGCATCAGGTTCGTCAGCGAGTCGCACCAGACGAGCACGTGGACCCCGACAGCCGGACCGTCGCGGAGGATGTCGAGAAACCGTTGGGCGGGATTGGCCTTCTTCTCACCGCCACCGAAGGAGAAGCCGAAGTCACCCTCGCTTTTTCGCAGGTCGCGGAAGCGGGCCAGGTCGCGGACCACGAGGAACACCGCCTCGCCGTCGAGCACCTGCTCGTCGATCCGCCGCTGCACCTCGTCGGCCACGCGGTCGACAGCCTCGCCGACCGCCAGGCGGTTGACCTGCTCGATGCGGTGGGGAAGCAGCTCGTCGAGGTTGGCAAGCATCGTCTCGGGATGTTCCTCGGCGACGGCCGGCTCGAAGAGCACGAACCGGCAGGCCCGGCCCAGGCCACCGCCGGGATGCGGGTCGTGGCCGGCCGCAAGGCTCACCATCGACATCGCCAGCAGGCTCACCGCCAAGTCCTGTCGCTGGCCGACCACCAGCAGGTTGGATCCGCCCTGCCGGCGGAAAGGCGCCGCGGTGGGGTCCTTGATCGCGATCGCGTCTCCCAGCCAGGCCACCGGCGCCAGCGGCTCCTTGCCGTCGATCGTCCCCTTCGCGAGCAGTTCGGTCAGCAGGCTGTTGCCGGTGGGATCGGCCGCCTCGTTGCCGTCGAACACGATCCGCGGCAGTTCGGGAATGTCGGGCCGCCGATCGGCGAGCTTGCGGAGCGCGCCGAGATACCGCTCGCGTCGCTCGTCGCCGAGCCAGACCACCTGGAAGGGGTTGTTGCCCGCGACCATGCCGTTGGCATCGTTGTAGATCGCCTCGCCGGGGCGGGTCAGCAGCCGGGCCGCCGAGTTTTCCTCGCTGAGAATCAGGCTGCTGTCGGCCTCGTTGCACTGCAGGGCGACCCGCACGGCCATCTGGCCCATCGTGCTGCGGGGCAGGCTGTAGGAGCCGCCGAGCGTCTGTGAGCCGAGCAGCACGTGCATCCCGAACGCACGGCCCTGGCGAACAAGCCGGTCGAGCACGAGCGACGCATCCTGGGCGAGCTTGTCGTCCTCGATGAAGAGTTCCTGAAACTCGTCGATGATCAAAAGCACCCTGGGCATCGGGTCAGGGTGGCCGCTACCGCGAAAACCGGCGAGATCCTGGACGGCAAGATCGCGGAACAAATCGCCGCGACGTTTCAGCTCCCGGTCGAGCTGCTGCAGCACCGAGAGCCCGAACTCCCGTTCGCTCTCGATGGCGATCACGCGGGCATGGGGCAGGGCGTAGTGGTCGTAGACCTTGAACTCGACGCCCTTCTTGAAGTCGATCAGATAAAACTGCACCTCGTTGGGGCTGTAGGTGAGGGCGAGGTTGGTGATCAGGGCATGCATCATCGTCGACTTGCCCGAGCCGGTCTTGCCGGCGATCAGCACGTGCTGGCTGGTGCCCTTGCCCAGCCGCATGTGCTGCATCTTCTTGGCTCCGGCCGGGCCGAGCGGCACGTTGATCTCGCTGGCGGTGCTGCCGGTCCACCAGTCCTCCTCCTTCGGGGCGACCCGCTCGAAGGGCACCTCCACCCGCTTGGCCGCCTTGGCCAGGCGGCCGACCGCCTGCACGATCCGGGTCACCGTCTCGTCCGGCGGCGACCGCTCGACGGTCAGCGGCCAGTGGGAGAACTCCGGGTCTTCCCAGGTGAAGCGGCCCTCCTCGAGCACCAGCGTGTTGGCATGCTTGGCGAAGTCGTCAAGGCTGAAGTTGGGCGGCATCGGCTGCGAGCGATCGACCGAGACGACCACCGAGACGCCGCAGCGGGCCCCGGAGGAGGCGATGCTCATCAGCCGCCGGGCCGCAGTCTCGGTGAAATTGGAGGGGAAGTTGGCGACCACCACGAAGCGGTAGGGCTCGGGCACCTCGGCATCGGCGTTGTAGTCGCCAATCGAGGCATACTCATTGCGGAGGTACTTCTGGATCACCAGTTCCATCTGCTCGGTGATGTCGAAGAGCCGCTGTTCGATCTGGGCAGGCTCCGTCCAAATGCGGCTGGTCACCAGCAACTCGTCAAAATCGGCCAGATGCATGAAGGCCGCAAAGTGTTTGCCCAGTCCGAGCGGGTCGATGATCGTGAAACGGGTCTGCCCAGGCGGGATGCCCGTCGCGATCCGCAGCATCAGGGCGTGCATCATCTCCGAGGCCTCGGCGGCCTGATCGGCGGAGGTGCGGATCAAGAGCGAAGAAGCGTCGGGAAACGGCACGAAGGCCGGCTGCTTCCAGCTCGTCGGGCCGAAACTGTTGAGCTCTTCGTGGGGCGAGATGCCGCCGGGGATCGCCTCGAGCGACACGTCGATCTCCCCGAACCGCACGCCGCCGGGTGCCTCGGCGGGGAAGGCCGAGTCGTCGCTTGCCAGCCGCTCAAACGGCGGGAAGGCGGCGGCGTCCTCCTCAACGGCGGCTGAGATCGTGGCATCAGCGGCGAGGCGAGCGGCCCGCCAGGCTTCGACCATCGCCGCCCAGGCGGTCTCCCGCCGCGTGCCAATCTCAGCGAGCCGTTCTTCCCGTGTGGCGGCGATCGCGTCGAGCTTCTCGGTCTTCTGCCGCTCGAGCTTCTCGATGTGCGGCGGGTATTTCCCCTCGATCGCATCAAAGAGCTGCTGTCGCTTGGCGGTGGCGGCCTCCACCGCCGCGGCAGCCTTGGCTGCGAGAGTTTCAAGGTCGTGGTCCCGCTTGGCGGCAAGCTGCTCGAGCCGTTCGCGAACCTGGCTCTTCCGCGCCGCCACCTCCGCCTCGTAGTCGCGATCAACCGCGGCGATCCGCTCGTCGCGACGGCTGGTGATGAAGGCCTTTGCAGCCTCGATCGCCCGGCGGAGCTCGGCCGACTCCCGCTGCAGGTCGCCAAAGAGCGATCGGGATTCTTCGCGGAGCCGCTTTCGCCGTCGCCAGAGCCACCACAGCCCGACGCCGGCGGCGACCGCCTCCACCAACACTCCGCTCCCCACTCCGGCGGCGATTCGCAGCATCGGTTCGAGCGGGAGCAGCAAGGCGGCCGCCAGTCCCAGGCCGATCGCGGGCACCAGGGGCACCACGGTGATCGCGATCGGGGTCGCCGAAGCAAAGGCCCGTCGTGCCCCGGGAAGCCTGGTCAGCCGCTCCATCGTGGCCGCCACGCCCTTTCGCAGCCCCGAGACATGCTCGAGGATGGCCTGGCCCGCGGGCAGCTCGCCGGGCCCGTCGTCGGCTGCCATCTCTGCCGGCTCCTCCGCATGGATCGACCGCGCGGCAAGCACCGTGGCGGCCCGGGAGAGGGTCTCGTCGAGTTCGCCGGCGATGCCGCCAAGGCCCTTCTCGTCACGGGCGAAGGCCCGGATCGGCTCCCGCCGCCTTTCCTTGTGTGCTTCCTTTTGCGTGCTGTCGCCGAACTGCTCGTCTTCCTTGACCGCCTCGTCGTTTTTTCGCCACTGGGCCTTGATGCGGGCCTGCATCTGCCGGCTCTGGTCGTCGACCTTTTTGCCGGCCGCCGCGAAGTGGGCCTCGACCTTCTTCCGCTCAGCCTGGTATCGGCGACGGGTCGCGGCGATCTCCTCGTCGTATTGTGCGACCGTCGCCTGCCGCCGTTTCTCAGCCTCGGCGTTGGTGGCGTCGGTGTTGCGAGTCGCCTCGGCCTCGATCGATTGCTCGAGTTTCGCCCGCGTGGCGGAGGCCTCGCGGAGTGAAACGATCGCCCCGCGGAGCCGGCCGAGATCGCAGGCGGTGGCCTGCGGGCGGCTCGTGGGAGGGGCCGGCTCGTCGTGCTCGTCGATGGGCGAATTGGCGTCGATCATCGGCAGCTCAGTAGTCGCCGCCTTCCTCGCTCACGTCGCGGGCGGCTCGGGAGAGAACCTCGGCGAGGCGACCGAGGGCCTCGAGGGTCTCCTTGACATCCGGAGTCAGCGGCTCGATGCACTCCTTGTGAAACTGGCGGCTGGTGTGGTCGTTCCAGGTCTCCTTCGCCGATTCCCATTTGATGTCGAGCTGCTTGACCGCGAGGGCGAGTTTTGACGCCCCGCTTGTGAGATTGCCTCCACGCATGTCGCTCACTCCTCCCGGGCAGGCTCGGATGCCACCGCGGCGTCGGTCCCGCCTGTCGGGGCCTCGTCGGCGGTGTCGGCCTCGGCCCGGCGAACACTCGCCTTCTCGCCGCTGCCGGAATCGGCTCCCCGGCTCGCAGGGCCGGAGACATCGCGGTAGGCGTCGAGCGCCTTGAGCATTCGCTCCACCTTGGCCACGGCCTTGGGAATGTCGCCGTCGAGCACCTCGCGGAAGTGCACGAGGCGAACGCCGGTCTCCTGGAACTGCTGCTGCACGATCGGGCTCCAGTGACGCACCGCCTCGGCCTTCTGCTCGGCTACCGCCAGTCGGCGGCGGGCCCGCTCGAGGGCTTTTTTCTCCTCCACGCAGGAAGGCTGGTTGTCGCCCACTTTTTTGAAGGTGCGGCAGTGCTCGAGGTCCTTCATCGCCTCGTTCACCTTGTCAGACCGCTTGCGAATCTCGGCCTTCCAGTAGCCGGCCCTGTCGACGGTGATCCACTCCACGCCCCGACGCCCCTCCAGTTCGACCTCCGAGAGCGCCTGGCCGCACTCGTAGGAGAAGGTCGCCAACGCCGACTTCACGAAGGCGAGCGTGTCGAGCGAACGGACGTCGGCCTGGCTTGACATGGGTTCCTCCCGGGAGCGGTCTTGCGGCCGAGGCCGCTATCGCTGCTGTTGGTATTCCTCGACCCGCTCCGCCTTGCGAAGCAGGTAGGGAACGTATTCCTCGGTCGACTGCACAAACCGGCCAAAGGTGGCCAGTTGGGCCTCGAACTCCTCCGAGAACTTTTGGTGCTCCTGGTCCCGCCAGGTGGAGCCGAGATGCTGCAACTGCCGCTGCACCGTCTGCATGTGCCCCATCACCTCACCGCTGAAATGCTTCAGCCGGGCTGCGAAACGCCGCAGTTCACCCGGATCGACAATTGCCTGTCCCATCTGTCGCTGCCTCCCCGAGGGTCTCGATCGGTCCGTGACGCACCTCGTCCGCGACCTTCCTTTATGATAGTGTCCACGGGTGCGTTCATCACAGCCACAAGCTTGGTGACGCACCGATTTGCGTTGTCGCGGCCCCGCCGGGAGCGATTCCGGCCGCCGCGGAACAGCCAGGAGAACGCCCCAGTGACACAGCCCACCGCCAGCCCGACGGCGGCAAGCCGCGGCGGGCCGAGCGACACCCCGCGACCCGCGGCTGCCGCGACGATCGAGCCGGCCATCGAGCCGATCGAGGGATGGCATGTGACCCATGCCTTCTATCGCTTTGATCGGAGCCGATTGACGAGCCTCTCGCCGAGTCAGCGGGCGGCGGCCGTCGCGGCGTTGCTCGAGGCGATCGACCCCGATTCACCCGCCGCCCCCTGCCGGCTGCAGAGTTGGATCGTGCCGGGCCACAAGGCCGACTTCGGCGTGATGGCGATGGATCCCTCGCCGCTGCAGGTCGAAGGCGTGCATCAGCGGCTGCTCGGCGGTCCGGCCGGGCCGATCGTCGAGCCGACCTGGTCGTTCATCGGGCTCACGGAGGTGAGCGAATACGTGCCGAGCGTGGAGCAGTATGCGGATCGGCTCGTGGAGGAGGGGGAGACCCGCGACAGCCCGGCCTTCCGGGCCAAGGTGCAGGCCTACGCCTCGCGTGAGCCGGCAATGCGGAAGGCCCGCATCGAGCCCGATTTCCCGCAATGGCCCAATGCCTGCTTCTACCCGATGAACAAGAAGCGGAAAGTCGGTGAAAACTGGTTTCTGCTCGACTTCGCCGAACGCAGCCGGCTGATGGCCGAGCATGGCCGCACCGGCATGACCTTCGGCGGCAGGGTTTCGCAGCTGATCACCGTGAGCGTGGGCCTCGACGACTGGGAGTGGGGCGTCACCCTCTGGGCCAAGCGGCCCGATTTCCTCAAGGAGATCGTCTACACCATGCGGTTCGACGAGGCGAGCGCCCGCTATGCGGAGTTCGGCCCCTTCTACACCGGCTATGTGGCGACCGCCGCGGAGATCCTCGACCGCTGCGGGCTGGCCTGACGCCCGGTGGAAAAAGCCCTCCATGGCCCCTGGCCCGCGGAAGCGTTGTTCCTTCTCGTCGCGAGCGGCGTGTCAGTCGTCGCCGGCCGGCTCGAGGATCATCTCGACGCGAGTGCCCTGCCTGGGGACCCGCTGCTGGAAGACCTCGAAGATCAGCGCCTCGTTCGACTGTGAACTCGGGATCGGCAGGTCGAGGGTGGCGGTGGGGAAATTGGAGACGCAGACGAGGTCGCCACCGTCGCCGTGGTAAAATTCTTCCCCGGTGTCAGGATCCTTCCAGAATCCGCTGCCCGCGAAAACCCAGTCGGGCTCCATCGACCGGCCACTGCGGGTGTCGCGGATCCACTCGCGGGCGTCGCGGCTGTGGGTCACTCCGGCCTCGTCGGTCCATCGCATCGTGATCCGCACCACCGGCCCGGTCGCCGCGGCGTAGATCGGATCGAATGCCACCGGCTTGCCCGGCACCAGCCCGATCGCCAGCAGGCCCGCATGCACCAGCCGGGCGGAAGCGTCGACAGCCACGATCGACTCGTGCTCCTTGGTTTTTCGCGGGCAGGCGAAAAACTCGATCTGCCCGCGGTCGAGCACCACTTCCCCGCCGACCACGACCCGCCGTCGGGGCAGGTCGATCCAGATCGCGTCGGTCGGCGAAAGTCGCTTCAATTCCGGGTGGGCGTCGGCCACCTGCCCGTCCTTCTCCGCCGCTGGTCGATCGCCCGGCGGCTCGGCCGGCCCGGGCGAAGGCAGGGCAAGGGCGACGACAAGGCAGCCTGCTGCGGAGAGCAGGCCTGTTGGCCGTATCGAGGGCATGGGAGCTCCTGCGGCGAGGGACAAGGATGTTCAGGGGCGATGTTCGGGGGCGATTCTGGTGCGTTTCGGGGGTCGGGGGCCGGCGGGCCGGCCGGCGATTTCACCGCCCCACATCGCTGTTGTACCATACGCCGCTACTGTGACGCAGGAGAGCCCAATGCAGGGGAGCATGCCGATGCCGTCCGCCGCGAATGGTCGCCATGAATCGATTACCGCCGAGGATGCGGCTGCCCACAACGGCAGCGGTGACCACCAACCGGAGGCGGGGGGGTCGCAGCCGGCAACGAACTCCGCCACCAAGGATCGCCCGAGCAGTCGCAAGATGGCACCGGCAGTCCGCCGCAAGGCCACGGTTGAGCGGATTCGCCGGCTTGCCGCGGTCTCTGGTGGTGTGGCAATGCGGGCGAGACTCAAGAAACTCGCGGCCCTGATCGACCGCGAAGGGAAGTCGGCGGCCTCGCGGATTGACGCGGTGCTCGGTCGGCTCCTCGAGGAGGCAGGCACGGGGCCGGCAGCCAATGATGACACCCCGGCCGACAGAGACTTTGATCGTGCCGCCGCGCATGAGGCGGCTGTCTGGGCGACGGCCTGGCGGAATCGCGTCGGCAGCCGGGGCGGGGCGGTCGAGGCGGCCGGGCGGCTTTTGGAGCGGGCCACGGCGTGCCTGGAGCGGCTTGGCGAGGGCGACAGCCGTGATGCCGCCTGGGTGCTCGCCGTCGGGAGGCTGCTGGTTGATGACCGTGCGGTGGGCAAGTCGCTCGAGCGTGCGGCGACCGCCGCGGTCGAGAAGGAGATCGTGCGGGTCGGTTCTGATTCCGGCGTGATCCGCAAAGGCGGGTCGTGGGAGATGCTGCGGCGGGTCTGGTCGTGGACCCACTTTGGCGAGGTCGCCGCAGCGACCGCCGCGGAGCCGCTCTCCCGCGGAGCCCGGCGTCGCTGGCGGGCCTCGCTGGCGATCGTCTCGCGTCTGCTCGGCGCGGGGGGCCGGAGCGTTGGCGAGGCGGCCGCCCGGCCCGCAGGCGTCGCGGCGGATCTGCTCGCCGCAGTCAAGAATGAACTTGGCAAGCCGGGCCGCCAGATGACCCGGCGGATTCTCGAAGGCGAGTGCAAGCCGATCCGGATCAAAAAGGGAGCGGCTCCAAAGGCCACAGGCGGCAGGCGTGCCGCGGGGAAGGCCGAACTCGGCCCGGCCGTGGAGGCCCGCGAGGACAATCTGGTGATCCTCCGAACCGGCTGGGGCGGCAGCTCGGGGCGGGTGCTGCTCCGCTTCGATGAGCCGACGCCCTGGCTGGAGCTGGCCAGTCCCGAGCGGCTGCTCCTCGCAGGCCCCTGGCGGTGGAGCGTGCAGCTTGGCGGCCTGGAGGCCGGGCCCGCTGGTGGCTGGGAGGTGCGGAACTTTCAGGCCGATGCCGAGGTCGCTTCGATCACGCTGGAAATGCCGCTTGTGGGTGGGGCGATCATTGAGCGGCAGCTGGTGCTCGCAGGCCCCGACCGCTTTGTGCTGCTGGCCGACGCGGTGATCACCGCCGAGGAGGGACGGTCCAACGGCGGCCCGCGGGGAATCACCTACCGCGGCGGGATCGAATCGGCCGCCGGGCTGAGCTGTGACGCCGCGGGCGAGACGAGGGAGATCCATGTCTTCGACGGGCGACCTCGGATGCTGGTGATGCCGCTGCCGCTGCCGGAATGGGCCTGCCAGGCGGCTCACGGCGATGCCGCTGCGACCGAATCGGGCATCACACTGGAACTGCAGACGCCAGGCCGTCGTCTGTTCGCGCCGCTGTGGCTCGACCTGGCCCCCAAGCGGTTCGGCCGGCAGCTCACCTGGCGGCGGCTGACGGTGGCCGACACCCGGATCATCCTCAGCCCCGAGCAGGCGTCGGCCTTCCGCGTGCAGTCGGGGCATGAGCAGTGGCTCGTGCACCGCAGCCTCGATGCGGCCCGCAACCGCAGCGTGCTTGGCTGCAATCTCTCGACCCTTTTCCGGCTCGGCCGGATCGACGAGGAGGGCGTGGTTTCGCAGATGGTCGAATGGTAGCTGCCGGCCAGGACCCGAAACGGGTGGACTGGCTTCGCGAGAGACTCGCGGAGATCCGTGGCCGGATCGACGAGGCCTGCCGCCGGGCGGGCCGCGATCCCGCCGGCGTTCGTATCGTGGGCGTCACGAAGTATGTCGATGCCGAGTCGGCCGCCTGCCTGCTCGCGGCGGGCTGTGTCGATCTTGGTGAGAGCCGCCCCCAGTCGCTCTGGGAGAAGGCCGCGGCGCTGGAAACGCAAGGGATGCAGCCCAGATGGCATCTGGTCGGTCACCTGCAGCGGAACAAACTGCGGCGGACGCTGCCGCTGCTCGATCTGTTGCACACGCTCGACAGCGAGCGGCTGCTCGCGGCGGCCGCCGAGGAGGCACAGCGTGTCGGGCGGCCGCTTCAGGCGTTGGTGGAAGTCAACCTCGCGGGGCTGCCCGGCCGCAGCGGCGTGGCTCCCGAGGACGTCGCGGGACTGGTGGCCGCGGCGGCCGGCGGGCCGGTTCACGTTCGGGGGCTGATGGGGATGGCCAGCCGTCCCGATGCCGACGCCGGATCAGCGGCTGATCCAAGGCGGGAGTTCGCCATCCTGCGGGAGTGCCTCGCGGCGGTGCGGCGCGAGGTCGACGATCCCGCTTCCCTCGTGGAACTTTCGATGGGGATGAGCGGGGACTTCGAAGCGGCTGTCCTCGAGGGAGCCACGACGGTGCGGATCGGCTCGTTGTTGTGGGAGGGCTGGGAGAGCCCGCCCGGCACCGCCTGAGAGTCGTTCCCGCAGCATCAATCGTCGAAGCGAACCTCCAGGATTTCAAACCGCATCGTGCCGGCGGGCACCTCGATCTCGGCGGTCTCGCCGATCTTGCGGCCCATCAGGCCTTGGGCCAGGGGACTGGCGACATTGATCCGCCCGGCGTCGTAGTCCTCCTCGCCGGCCCCCACGAGCACGAACTGTTCGTTGTCACCAAACTCGAGATCCTTCACGACCACCGTCGCACCAAAGACGACCTCCCCGGTCGACTCCTTGGGCCGCTCCACGATCACGGCCCGGGCGAGTTTGTCGCGGAGGAGATTGATCTTTGCCTGCAGCATCCCCTGGCTCTCGCGGGCACCGTGATACTCGGCGTTTTCGCTGAGGTCGCCCTCGCCGCGAGCCTCGGCGATCCGCTTGGTGATCGCCGGCATCTCCACCGACTCGAGCTGGTCGGCCTCCGCCTTGAGCTTGTCGTAGCCGGTTTGGGTCATGGGGATGCGGTCGGACATCGGCGGTGTCTCCGGGAATCAGCGGGAAGGGGAAAAAAGAAGCGAAACGACACGGAAAAACGCGGAACATCCAGGATCGATGGAGCCTCCGAAGCGGAGGCTCGCGTGGAAGGCGGCCCTCTCAGGCGTCGCGGCGAATGAGCATCGCCTCGTTCGCGTAGAGCATCCTGCCGCAGCTGCGGCAGGTTACCGGTCGGCCAAGCATCAATTCCGAGAGCATGTTGCCGGTGATCTTTTGGTAGCAGCCACCGCAGTTTTCATCGTCGACCCCGGCAAGGCCCTCGGCTGCCTTGCTCCGAACGATGCGGGCATACTGGCTCTTGGTCTCCACGGGCAGTTCCGTTTCGGTCTCGGTGAGGCCCGCCTCGACACGGGCAAGATCGGCTTCGATCTCAATCCGCTCGGCGGCCACTTCCCGCTCTTTGTTCGTCAGGTGGGAAACTGCCGCCTCGAGTGCCTGCTTGGCAAGCGGCGACTTCGCCCGCTCGGCATCGACCCGCTCGAGGCACTCGAGAATCTCGTCTTCGAGCACTCTCGTGGCCATCCTGTCGGCGGCGATCTGGTCCTGGAGCGTCTGGTATTCACGGTTGGTCTTGCAGGTATTGAGCTTGCCCTCGAGATCGCGAATCTTGCCTTCGGCGGTACGAAGCTGGAGTTGCTTGCCGTCGGCGGCGAGCTTGGCGGCGGTCACCCGTTCCTCCTGGGCGGCAAGCTTCGCTTCGGCCTCGCTCACCGCATGGCGGCAGGCGGCGAGCTGCCTGGGACCCGCCTCGAGACGATCCCGCAGGTCCGCCAGTTGGCGGTGCATGCGGTGCAGCGTGCGGAGCGTGTTGGCGACCACAGCGGTGGACATGGCGATCCCTCGGGGATGCGGCCGGCGGGGACTTCCCACCGGCCGCTTCCACCGATTCTATCAGAAGGCCAAAGCCGGGCCAGCAGAAGGCCAAGTCCGGGCCAGCAGAAGGCCGGGGCCGGGCCAGCAGCCGCGGGCTCAGGAGACGGCACTGCCGAGGAAGTTCTCCAATTGCTTGGAACGAACCGGGTGCTGGAGCTTCTTGACCGCCTTGGCCTCGATCTGCCGCACCCGCTCGCGGGTCACGCGGAAGATCCGCCCGACCTCCTCGAGGGTGTAGGTGTAGCCGTCGCCGAGGCCGTAGCGGAGCCGGATGATCTCCCGCTCACGGTAGGTGAGCGTCTTGAGCAACGACTCGATCCGGTCCCGCAGCAGGCCGTGGGTCGCGGTGTTGGTGGGGGTGGGGGTGACCCCGTCCTCCACAAACTCGCTGAAGCTGGCATCCTCGCTCTCGCCGATCGGCCGGTCGAGGCTCATCGGCTGCCGGCCCATGTCGAGCACCCGGCGGGCCTCGTCGATCGGCACCTCGGCCGCCTGGGAGATCTCCTCGTAGGTCGGCTCGCGGCCGAGGTCATGGAGCAGCTTCTTGGCGGTGGCCCGCAGCTTGGAGAGCACGTCGATCATGTGCACCGGGATGCGAATCGTGCGTGCCTGGTCGGCGATCGCCCTGGTGATCGCCTGGCGGATCCACCAGGTGGCATAGGTCGAGAACTTGAAGCCGCGGCGGTATTCATACTTGTCGACCGCCCGCATCAGCCCGGTGTTGCCCTCTTGAATGAGATCGAGGAAGGAGAGCCCGCGGTTGCGGTACTTCTTCGCGATCGAGACCACGAGGCGGAGGTTGGCGGCGGAGAGATTCCGCTTGGCCGCCTCATAATCCTTCTGCAGCCCTTCCAGGGAAGCGACACGACTCCGCAGCGATCGCGGGCTTTCGAGCGTGGAGAGCATCAGGTCGCGGAGCTCCTTCCGCATGTCGGCCATGTCGTCCCGGGAGATGCCCGCCTCCTCACCGCCATGCTTGAGCCGCCGCAGGTCTTCCTGGAGCCGGTCCATCCGTCCGCTCATGCCCCGCAGCAGCCGGACCAGCGGCTGCACGCGGCGGGTCCGCAGGCTCAACTCCTCGACGAGTTGCAGCGACTTCACCCGCCGCCGCCGGAACCGCCGCCGGGCGGCCGCCAGCTCGTTTTCCGTGGAGCGGGTGCTGATCAGGAGCCGGAAATCCCGCTTGTTCTCGTCGATCATCCGCTCGAGTGTGACGAGGTTGTGCGGCATCCGGGCCTGGATCTGTTCCTTGGTCAGCCGCTCGGTGAGCGACACCTTGATGGTGCGGTCGAAGGGCAGCTTGCCCTCGTGCACGCGGCGGAGCGTTTCAACGGTGGTCTCCAGCGAGTAGCCGCAGCCGAGAATCGCCCGCCGGAATCGCTTGCGGGTGACCTCGATCCGCTTGGCCAGCGAGATCTCCTCCTCCCGGGAGAGCAACGGGATTTCCGCCATCTGGGCGAGGTACATCCGAATCGGGTCGTTGCCGGCGTTGGACGGCGGAGTGGTGATCGCCTCCTCGCGCCGCGGCTTGGGAGCTGCGGCCTTCACCTCGGCCACCTCTTCGGCGGGCTCGGCGGTTTCCCTCCGCTTGGCCGGGGGCTGGTCGACCAGGTCGATGCCCTGCTCCTCGAGGGCCACGAGCAACGCGTCGATCTTCTCCGGATCGACCGCCTCGTCGGGCAGGTAGGCGTTCACCTGGTCGTAGGTCAGATACCCCTGGGATTTGCCGGCGGTGATCAGCAGCTTCAGGTCGGCGTCGCTGCATCCGGCAAGTTCTTCGCGGCTCATCGGCTTGTCTCCTTCACCATCATAAACTCCACCACCGGGCCGGGAGCCCGGCGGCCGGACATTCCTCACCCCTCCTTGGGATCGGATAAGCCCTGGGCCAGCCGCGTCTGGGCGGCGACCTGTTCGAGCAGTTCGAGTTGTGCATCCTCGCCGAGCCGGCCGCTTTTGAGCAGCCTCGCCGAGCGGTGTGATTCGTTGCGGGCCCGCCGAACCCGGGCCGCCTCCGTGAGTTCCTCCAGCCGGTGTCGAGGATCGGCGGCGCGACGGGCAGCGACCTCGTCGACCTCCACCAGCAGGCTCTGGATCGCCGGATCGGGGAGGGCATCGAGCAGGTCCCGCAGTTCCACCTCGCCTCGCTGGCTGTAGAGCTGCCTGGCTGCCTCTATCACGAGCCTGCCCTGGCTCGACTCGAGTTCCTCCGCGGGCACCTCGCGAACGACGACGCTCCCGCCGCCGGGTACGCCCACGAGCACCTCGAGCACCTCGCGGTCCCAGGGCGGCAGCGGCTGCCTTGCCTCCACGATCACCGGCGACGCAGGCCCCTCGGCGAGATCCCTCAGCCGGGCCCGCAGCACCGAGCGGTCGATCCCGAAGCGGCGGGCGAGCCTGCCGAGCACCTGATCTTCGCGGATGCGATACTCCGATCCCCCGCCGGAGGCTGCCGCGGCCGTCCTGCCGCGGCCGACCGCCGCAAGCACGCTCTCCACCGCCGCGAGGCAGGCTGCATCGCCGGCATCGGCCGGCAGACGGGCCACCGCCTCTTCGAGCCGGTAGTCGAGGGCGTCGGTTGCCGAATCGACGAACTCGAGAAAGCCCTCCGCCCCGCGGGCGGCGATCAGGTCGCAGGGATCCTGGCCTTCCGGCAAGCGTGCAATCCGAATGTCGAGCGGCTCGGCGAGGAGCACGTCGAGCACCTCGTCGGCCCGGCGTCGGCCCGCCTCGTCGCCATCGAGCACGATCACCGCCCGGTCGGCGTAGCGTCGCAGCAGCCGGGCGTGGCGGCTGCCAAGCGCGGTGCCGAGCACGGCCACGGTCTCGTGCACACCTGCCTGGTGGGCCGCAATGCAGTCGGTGTAGCCCTCGACCACGATCGCCCGGCGGCAGGCCGCAATCGCCTCGCGGGCCCGGTCGAGGCCGTAGAGCATGTTGCTCTTGGAGAAGACCGGCGTCTCGGGGGAGTTGATGTATTTCGCGGCCGCCGCGCCGGTCGCCTCGACGCCGGGGAGCGTTCGTCCGCCGAAGGCCACGCAGCGGCCCATGCCGTCGCGGATCGGAAAGATCACCCGGCCACGGAAGCGGTCGTAAAAGCCGTGTTTCTCCTGTTTGCGGATCACGAGCCCGGCCTGCTCGAGATGCTCGGTGGCGATTCCCGCGGCGGCCGCCTGCCGCAGCAGCCAGTCCCAGCGGTCCGGCACAAAACCGATGCCCGCCTGCTCGATGGATGCTTCGGTGAATCCCCGTTCGGCGAGGTAGGCCCTCGCCGCGGCAGCCTCGGGCGAATCTCGCAGCGACCGTCGAAATCGCTCGGCGGCAAATGCCAGGGCGGCCAGGATCGCCGACCGCTGGGAGCTGCCGCCTCGGCCGCGAGGAGGATCGATCCCGGCCGAAATCGCAAGCTGCTCGAGGGCTTCGGGAAACTCGAGCCGTTCGGCCCGCATCAGAAAGCTGAAGACGTCGCCTCCGACATTGCAGACCCAGCAGCGGAAGGTCTGTCGCTCCGGGTTGACCTGCAGGCTCGGCCGCGAGTCGTCGTGCCACGGGCAAAGACCGACCAGCCCCTTGCCCTGGCGACGGAGGGCGACATACGACCCGACCACGTCGACAATGTCGGTCGCGTCCCTGACCTGCTCCTTGAACGCGTCGCGGAGGGCATCGCGGCCGCCGGCGGCGTCGGGCGTCGAGGACGGCGGGAAAGCAGATGCCATGAAAACGACCGGAGTGTCCGCCGGGCCACGAATTTCATCGACCCCAACGCGGGCCGTATGAATGAACGCCGGCGGAATGTATGGCTGGAAAAAAAACGGGTCAATCGCAGGATTTTTGCCCGCCCAGCCCTCTCAGCCAGCCTAGCCTGCCAGGAGGCGGTCGACGCTGTCGAGCAGGCGGTCCATGGCGAAGGGCTTGCGGATGTAGTCGTCGACGCCGAGCATCTCAGCGTAGGCCTTGTGCCGGCTGCCTTCGTTGGCCGTGATCATGATCACCCGCATCGGCACCGGACGGCTGCGGCGAAGTTTCTCGAGGACGAGAAAGCCGCTCCGCTTGGGCATCATCATGTCGAGCACCACGAGGTCGGGCTCCTCGCTCTCGGCCATTGCCAGCCCCTGATTGCCATCGCGGGCGACGAGGATCTCGTAGCCGCGGGATTCGAGGACCGTCCGCATCGACTCGAGAATCTCGATGTCGTCATCGACGAGCAGCACCTTGCGGCCTCGCTCACCGGTGGCGGCGGCTGTCTGCGGTTCTTCTCCCTCAACCGGCTCGTCTGCCGGGACCGCTTTGGCGGATGATTTCTTGGCGGCCTTCTTGGCCGTGGATCGTTTGGCTGGCATGCATGACCTTTCGAGCGAGCGGGGCCCTGTGTGCCGCCGGAACGGCCGTGCGGAGGGCCCACGCCCGGTAATCTAGCAGGAATCGACGAAACGAGGAATTTCGGGGTCGCTCACGGGACGGCAGGCCCGCCCGACGGGGCCAGCCATCGCAGGGCCGCCCAGGCCACCAACAGCCCGAGTGCCGCCCCGAAACAGACGTCGCTGGGGTAGTGGGCCGAAGAGGCCAGCCGCTGCAGGCATGCGGTCGTTGCCAGGGCCGCAAACAGCCAGCGGCCGGCTGGATACCTCCAGGAAAGTACCGCGGCGAGGCCGGCGGCCACGGCAGAGTGACCTGATGGAAAGCTGTGGAGATCGGAGCCGCCAAGCCCGTCCGGCCGGGCGAAGGTTTCGGCAGCGGTGGTCAACGACGCGAGGTCGGCTGCCCGCGGACGAACGCGATCGACCGCGGCCTTGACCAGGTCGACGCTCAGCCCGCCGCCAAAGGCTCCGGCGAGCATCGCCCAGAGCGGTCGGCGGCCCGACCGGCCGCGGAGGCCGGGATCGAGCAGGTAGGCCGCCAGCAGGATCGTGCCGGCCCCGAGGCCGTGGGCGACGGCCTCTGAAAGATTGACAAAACGGTCGAGTTCCCCGGGCAGCCGATGGCCGGCCCACCAGCGAGCCACCGGCAGATCGATCGAAAAGGCGGCCAGACCGGCAGCCGCGAGCACCGCCGCGAGAAGCGGCAGGCTCACCGTGGGCCGCGTGGAATCGCGGGGATCGGCAGGAAGCGGGGTGGCGATCATCGATTGCAGTGGCAGGACGCGATGAGCCGCCACGATACACCGATCGGCCCCGCCCAGCACAACACCACATCGCGGCCACCCGGCTCACATCCACAGGCTCCGGTCGAGGACGCGGTAATTGATTGCCTCGGCGACATGCTCACTGGCGATTCGCTCGTCGGCGGACCGCTCTGGGGCAAGGTCCGCAATCGTCCTGGCCACCCGCAGGATTCGGTCGTGGGCCCTCGCTGAGAGGCCCAGGTCGCTTACGGCGGCCCTCAGTAGCTCGGCCGCGGCCGGCTCGAGCGGGCAGTGCTCGCGGATCTGTCGGCCGTTCATCCGGGCGTTGCTGCCCGCGGTGGGGGCGGTGTCGGCGAAGCGTTCCTGCTGGCGGGCTCGCGCGGCAAGCACGGCCTCCCGCATCTCCGTACTCGAGGTGCCCGCCCGCGAGGCTGCCAGCTCGCGGTAGGGCACAGCGGGAACCTCGAGCTGGATGTCGATCCGGTCGAGCAGGGGACCGCTGATCTTCGACATATACCGCTCGACTTGAGGAATCGTGCACTGGCACTCCCGGCGGGGGTCGCCCCTGTAGCCGCAGGGGCAGGGGTTGAAGGCGGCGACGAGCATGAAGGCGGCGGGGAAGCGGCTCCGCGACTTGGCGCGGCAGATCGTGACGGCCCCCTCTTCAAGCGGCTGGCGGAGCACCTCGAGCGTGCGGCGGTTGAACTCGGGCAGTTCGTCGAGAAACAGAACACCATGGTGGGCGAGGCTGATCTCGCCTGGCATCGGAATCGACCGGCCCCCCACCAGGCCGGCCTCGCTGATGGTGTGGTGGGGGGCGCGAAAGGGCCGGGTGGCCAACAGCGGCTGGCCGGCCGAGAGCAGCCCCAAGGCCGAATAGATCCGGGTCGTTTCGATCGATTCCGCCGGCGAGAGCGGTGGCAGGATCGTGGGAATCCGCCTGGCGAGCATGGTTTTGCCACCGCCTGGCGGCCCGGCCATCGCCACATTGTGGCCGCCGGCGGCAGCCACCGTGATTGCCCGCTTGGCCGCCTCCTGCCCGCGGACATCGGCGAAGTCGACATCGTAGGCGGCGTAGCGATCGAACCACTCGTCGATCCGCGGTGGTGTCGGAGGAATCGGCAGGCTGCCATCAAAGAAGCCGACCGCCTCGGCCAGCGAGGCCACCGGAATCACCTCCACGCCCTCGACCACCGCCGCCTCGGTGGCACTTGCCGCAGGCACCACCACGCCCCGCAGCCGCCGGCCTCGCGCGGCGGCAATCGCCATCGAGAGCGTGCCGCGGGCGGGCCGAGTCGTGCCCTCGAGGGAAAGTTCGCCGACGACCGCGTAATCGCGAAACCGTTCCGAGGCGAACTGCCCGCTGCCTGCGAGGATGCCGAGGGTGATCGGCAGATCGAAGGTGGCCGCCTGTTTCGGCAGCTCGGCCGGCGCGAGGTTGATCACCACGCGGTCCTGCGGGCGTGTGAAGCCCGAGTTGACCATCGCCCGGGCCACGCGGTGGGTGCTCTCGCGGATCGCCGCGTCGGGCAGCCCCACGAGCACCGTCGCCGGCAGGGCCCCGCGGGACACATCGACCTCGACATCGACGGGAATCGCCTCGATGCCGAGCATCGAGAAGGTCTGCAGCTTGGCGAGCATGAGCATGGCTCCTGGGGCCGTGGGGGGGAATCGAGGCAAAACGCCGACGGCCGGATCGGGTAGAGTGGCCGCCGCGATGGCACTGGCATGGCCATCAGGAACGTGAGTATACGAATGTTCAGTCATGTGTCAAGTGGCTGCCGGTCGGGGTTTCGGATTCTGGCGGCGGGGCTGGTGGCGGTGATGGCAGCAGCGGAATTCGCACACGGTGCCGATGAGGCCGACCGCTGGCTCGAGGAGGTCGAGGGGGCGGCTGCCCTCGAGTGGGTCGGCAGGCAGAATGCCCGCACGCTGGCGACCCTCGACTCGCCGGAGTTCGAGCGGCTCGAGGCGGAGGTGCTTGCCATTCTCGACGCCGAAACGCGGATTCCCGCGGTCGTGGAGGCCGGCGGGCGGCTCTACAACTTTTGGAAGGACCGCGAGCATCCCCGCGGCATCTGGCGGCGGACGACCCTCGCGGAATACCGGCAGCAGGAGCCGGAGTGGGAACTGCTGCTCGATCTCGACGCCCTCTCCGCGGCCGAGGATGAAAACTGGGTCTGGGGCGGGGCGAAGATCCTGCGGCCCGGCTGCGAGCGGGCCCTGCTGAGCCTCTCCCGGGGCGGAGCCGACGCGAAGGTCGTGCGGGAGTTTGACCTGCCGAGCCGCCGCTTCGTGGACGACGGCTTCGGTGTTGCCGAGTCGAAGGGTTCGGTGAGCTGGATCGACCGCGACACGATCTTCGTGGCCGCCGATTTCGGCCCCGGCACGATGACAACCTCCGGCTATCCCCGCACCGCCCGGCGGTGGCGTCGCGACACACCGCTGACTGCTGCGGAGGTGGTGTTCGAGGGTCGACCCGATGACATGGCTGTCTCGGCGGTGCACGACGATGCTCCCGGCTTCGAGCGTGACTACGTCCGTCGCGTGCGGAGCTTTTACGACGACGAACTCTTCCTGCTCCTGCCCGACGGCACGCTCCGCAAGATCGACCTGCCCGACACCGCCGAGAAGTGGGTCTTCCACGATCTGGTGGCGATCGAATTGCGGCAGCCTTGGACCCGCGGCGGCACGACCCATCCTGCCGGCTCGCTGCTGCTCGGACCGCTGGAGTCGCTGCTTGCTCCGGCCGATCCCGCCGTCGACCTGGCGGTCGCCTTCGAGCCCGACGATCACACGGCCCTCGCCGGGGTGACCTTCACCCGTGGAACGCTCGTGCTGACCACGCTCGAAGACGTCAAGAACCGCCTCACCGTGTTCGATCTCGCGGGCTGTTTCGACAAGTCGCCGGCCGAACAGGTGACGCTGCTACGCGAGCGGCTGGCCTCTCCGCAGCGGCTCGACGACACCGGTGAAATCGGCACGCGGTCGGCCTCGGCAATCGACGCCGACCGCAGCGACGAACTGTTTCTGACGACGACCGGATTTCTCACGCCGACGACGCTCTGGTATTGCGAGGATCCCCGCGGGAGCGAGCCGCTCGAGCCGCTCAAGCGGCTGCCGGCTTTTTTCGACGCCGCAGGCCTCGAGGCCCGCCAGCTCTTCGCAACGAGCGTCGACGGCACACGGGTTCCGTATTTCGTGATCGGCCCGGCGGGTTCCGCGGATCAACCGCGGCCGGCGGTGCTCTACGCCTACGGCGGGTTCGAGATCCCGCTGCTGCCTCGGTACGACGCGGTTGCCGGCAAGGCCTGGCTGGAGCAGGGCGGGGTCTTTGTGGTGGCCAACATCCGCGGCGGGGGCGAATACGGCCCCCGCTGGCATCAGGCGGCGATCAAGGCCAACCGTCCGCGGGCCTACGCGGACTGCGCGGCGGTGGCGGGCGATCTCGTTGCCCGGGGCATCACCACGCCGCGGCAGCTCGGCGTGATGGGTGGGTCCAACGGCGGGCTGCTCGTGGGCAACATGGTCACCCGCCATCCCGAGTGCTTCGCCGCAGCGGTCTGCCAGGTGCCGCTGCTCGACATGCGCCGCTACACGAAGCTGCTCGCGGGGGCCTCGTGGATCGACGAGTATGGCGACCCTGACGATCCGCAAGAGTGGGAGTTTTTGCGGACGTTTTCCCCCTACCATGCCGTTGTCGAATCGGGCCGCTACCCGCCGATGCTGCTGCTGACCTCGACCCGCGACGACCGCGTGCATCCCGGCCATGCCCGCAAGATGATGGCCAAGATGTCGCGGCAGGGCCACGAGGTCTGGTATTACGAAAACACCGAAGGCGGCCATGCTGCGGCCGCCACCAACCGCCAGGCGGCGAGGATGCGGGCCCTGGCCTGGAGCTTTCTCGGCCGGGAGCTGGGCCTGGCCGGTTCCATCCGCGGCGGAGATTGAGTCCAGCCGTCGTCTTCGCCGACCCCGCTCAATCGCTCGTGAGGGCGAAGTCGTGGGTCGCCGCGGTATTCAAAACCTCGACGGAGAGGTTTGAATCGCGATTGTACCTGGCAGGGATTTTCTCATCCGCTGACTCGAAACCCTCTTCGCTGAGGGGTTGCGAGCTGATCAGAACCGTCTTGCGGCCGGGCGTCACGCCTTCCTTGACCGAGTCAAACTTCAGCCGGTAGCGACCCTCGGCGTCGGTCACGGCCCACGAGAAACTGCCAGCGGGGTCGCGGAAGACGACCGTCGCTTCGGCGAGTGGGCTGCCATCGAGCGTGACGCGACCGGTGACCTCGACGAGTTCGACCCGCGAGTAGTCGGCCTGCGGTCGGCCGCAGCCCGCGACGGCCCCGGCCACCACGACCACGACGGCCGCGGTGACTCGGCCGATCACAGTTCGCCTGATATCGCGAGGGAGGGCGTGCATGGCGGGCGTGGGCCTCGTCGGAAAACTCAATCGAGGGAAGCGGGAATCTCGCCACCCTTGCGGGAACCCAGGCTCTGGTAGGTGGCCAGGTCGATCTGCTCGTTCAAAAACCGCGTGCTGCCGTCGGCAAAGGTGAATCCCGCCACGCCGGTATGCCAGCTGCCGAAGGAGACCTCCATCACCCACCCGGTCTGGGTTGGGTCGAGCCGGCTGTTGATCGGCACCGCCGTCGAGCCGACCGCCTCGGAAAACTCGCTGCCGCCGCGTCCGCCGCTCACCCAGCCGCCCAGCTGCGGCCCGCCAAACTGCCAGTAGTCCATGCCCTGGCCGTCCTTGACGTATTCGGGATCGGTCAGCGATTCACCGATCAGCACGGTGTGTGACGCGCCGTCGCGCACGTCGGCGAGCTGCACGCAGCTCTCGCCCCAGAAGATGCCATCAAGCGGCACCTCTTCAAGCGCCTTCGCCCCCGGAATTCCGCCGGGAAGCGTGCTGACATCGTCGGAGTAGATATTCGACCCGGCGCAGCCCCGGTAGCTGACCGGCGTGCGATTGGCGACGGAGTTGTAGTCGAAGTGGTCGGCGATGCCCATGCTCGGGCAGCGAAAGACGGCGATCGGCGTCGCGCAGGCCTGCTCGTTGACGCCGACATGCCAGTTGCCGTTGTGCTCGTCGTAGATCAGCGTGTCGAAGAGCGGCTGCTGCTCGATGTAGGGCAGCAGGGGGCCGTGCCAGAAGGCCTCCAGCCAGTTGAAGCCGTAGGGGAAAGTTCCTTCGCTCTCATGGTGGGCGAGCATGCCCATCGACAGATTTCGCAGGTTGTTGCTGCAGCTCGTGCGGCGGGCCGACTCGCGAACAGCCTGCACCGCCGGCAGGAGCAGGCCGAGCAGCACCGTGATGATCGCGATCACCACCAGCAGCTCGACAAGGCTGAAGCCACGCCGAGCGAGGCCACGGGGGCAACGGTCGCCGGACGACGCCAGAGGGAGCCGGGGATCGCTTTTTCCGAGGTCAGCGAAGCGGGGCACGCGATGGCAGGCCGTGGAACAGGTCGTGGAACAGGCCTGCCGCCGCAGGACGCGATCGGCGGCCCCTGAAAACCTCGGCTTTTTGGGGAGTCGCTCGAGTGGGCTTTGTTCGCCCGCATCCGCGGGCAGGGGGCCACGGAAGGCTTTGTCCACGGGCAGGTAAGAGGAATGGTGCATTGGCGGGTCGTGGTGAGGGAGCAATGTCCGGCAGCCCGGCGTCTGTTGTGGATTGTGCACCGCGGGGCCGCGGCGGCGGAAGCCTCCAAGATGAGAATCGCGTGAGACTTGGCCCTTCCGGCACACGACTGTGCGCCGATGACGCCCTCGGGGGCGCGGAGCCCTACGCCTTCGGTGAACGGCCATCGAGGGCGGCGTGGACACGCTCGCGTGCCCGCCGCCAGCGGTTCTTGACGGTGCTCACCGAACATCCGGCGATTCTCGCCACGGTTGCCTGATCGGCTCCGGCATACCAGACCAGGTTGAACACCTCGCGAAGGTCGGCTGGCAGAGCGGAGACAGCGTCGTGGAAGGCATTCCAGCGTTCGAGGGAGTCATCGCCGGTCGTCTCCTCGGCATGATGCTCGACATGGTGGCGGTAGCCTCCGTCCGGATCGAGGAAGACGTTGGTGTTGCAGTTGGCCGCATGCGACGTGGGCCCGGCATAGCGACGTGCCAGGTCGAGCAATTCCCGGTGCATTTGTGTCGCGGCTAGCCCCATCACCTCGCGGGGGGACGTCGGCCGCACCGCCTCCAGCGCCCGGAAGAGCCGCATCCCCCCCGCTTGCAGCAGATCGTCGGTATCGTTCCACCGCCGCACGCGAGGAAATCCCGCGATCAGCCGCCTCGCGATCCGCCGCAGCCGGTCGTTGCACAGCTCGATCAGCCGACTGCGAGCATTGAGATCGCCTGCCGCCAGCCGGGCCAGACAGTCCTCGACAGCCGCGTTCAGCTCAGCCGCCGCGTCCGCGGGGTCTCCGGGCGAATTGCTGTTGTTGGCTGTCATGTGCGTCGCCGCCGGAATGCTCATGAAATATTCACGTTCGCCGTTGTCCCTCGTGGCTCCCACTCTCGCTTATAAAGACGACGGGGTCGCTCGCCTACCGGACTGCCGACGAGGAGGTCGCCACCGTCGCAGCCACGCTCTCGCAAGGCCGAAAGGACGATCCTCCATGAACGACAATACCAGTTCCTACCGGGCCCACCGCCGTGCTCTGGAAACGCCCCTCGACCGCGTGCGGCTCCATCAGCCGATCAATCGGCTTGCCGACCTGCTCGGGGTTGCTCCGAACGAGCCGGACCCGGTGCGGGTGATCGCCGAAGCTCGCATTCAACTGCGGCGACTGAGGCTTCGGCTTGCCGGTTCGCCGCGGGGCCGGCGGCCCTCACTCCGCGAGACCGCGGAGATTCTCGAGGAAATCCTCCGTATCAGCGAGGCCCGCGACGCCCTCTTGGCCGTGGCCGCCAAGCGGCACGGCCGCTGACCTTCTGCCAGGCAAGCGGGATGGGGCAGGCCGTAGCGAACCTGCGTGCCGCCCCCCCGCGTGCCGCCCCCTTTGAGAGTGGACAGCAAGCGGGGACAGAGGCGACACTCGATTGTGAGCCAATGCTTTCCGAGGAGCCGACCATGAACGCCGCGTTGCCGTCGAGAGGACCAGGCTCCAGTGGTGCCGCTGTTTCCATCTGCCGCCTCTCGGCGGTGCTGGTGAGCGGCTCCTTGATCTTGATCACGGCGGTGATCATCGGCCGGCCGACGGGTGCGGCCGAACCGGCCGCGACGAACCCGGCGGACGCGGCCGGTGGCTGGCAGTCGCTCTTCGATGGCAGGACGCTGGGACAATGGAAGTCGACCCCTTTCGGCGGCGAGGGGGAGGTGGAGGTCACGGAGGGTGTGATCCGCATCGGCATGGGGGCCGACCTCAGCGGGATCACCTGGCAGGGACCTTTTCCCCGTGAACACTACGAGATCTCGCTCGAGGCGAGGCGGGCCGATGGCCTCGACTTTTTCTGCGGCCTGACGTTCCCTGTCGGCACGCAGCCGTGCAGCCTGATTCTGGGCGGCTGGGGGGGCGGGGTGGTCGGCCTCTCGAGCATCGACGGAGCCGACGCCTCGGAAAACGGCACCAGCCAGTGGATCGAATTTGAACGGGGCCGATGGTATGCCGTGCGGGTCTGCGTGAGCGGCGGGCGGGTGCGGTGTTTCCTCGACGGCAAACAGATCATCGACGAAGCCCGTGACGGTCGCGAGTTTTCGGTGCGGCCCGAGGTGGTCCTCTCCGAGCCGCTCGGGATCGCCAGCTATGCGACCACCGCTGAGCTGCGAAAGATCCGTTATCGCCGGCTCGACCCTTGAGCCGCACACTGCCCCTTTGCCGCCGGCGCGGCGAGCCCGACATGGTCACCCCGGCATCCTCCGATTCCTCCGACAAGCTTCGCCGGCGGATCGCCAGCGTGGCGGCGAAGCTGCTTGCCGACGGCCACGATTCACAGCGGGCACGACTGCGGGCGGCGAGGCGGGTGGCCGGACGCTGGGTGGACGACGACGAGCTGCCCGACCATGCCGAGATCCGGCGGCAGATCGATCCGGCGGCGGGGCGATTCGGTGACCGCTTTGAAGCGATCAGCCAGCTGGTGCGGCTGCTCGAGACGGTTCGGCTCGACCCGGCCGAGCACTCCGAGGGCGACCTCCTCGAGCATTCGCTGCGGGTGTTCGCCTGGCTGCACGAGCGTCAGCCGTTCGACGAGGAGCTGCTCACCGCGGCTCTGGCCCACGACGTGGGCCGGGCAATCGACCGCGGCGACGCGGTGGCAGCCGGCCTCGAGGCCCTGGCGGGATCGATCACGCCGCGGACGGCCTGGCTGATCGAGCATCTCCCCGAGGCCCACGGCCATGCCGCCGGCACGCTCGGCCACAGGGCTCGCCGCCGACTCGCCGCCCACGCCGACTTCGAGTGCTTGCTCGCGCTTGCCGAGGCCGACCGCAAGGCGGCTGCCGCGGGAGCCTCCGGGCTGGCCCTTGAAGATGCGATCGACATTCTGCGGGCGCTCGAGGCTGACGAAGAAGAGGACGATTCCTGCGACACAGACGAGAGTTCCCGACGATGAGCATGGTCAACGATCGAAGCGACGCGGTGCGAGGGCGGCGGCCGCGAGCCGGCCGCGGCGGGCCGGCTGCGGCCGCGGTTGTCGGGCTTGTTGCCGCAGCGTTCGCCGGCGGGCTTCCCGCGGCTCGCGGGCAGTTGCAGGTTGTCGAAGAGCGGGAAACGACCGGCACCGTCGAGTCGGTCAGGGGCGAGCTGATCACGATTGCCGCTGCCGACGGCGGGCGGCTCGAGGTGCGGGTGCCGTCGGCGGGCGAGGGGAATCGTCCGCAGGCGGTGGTGCTCGCCGACGGCCGGTCGCTGGCGTTTTCCTGCTCGGTGAAGGTGCTCGGCAGGCTGCCGCTGTCGGAGGTCGCGGCAGGCACGCTGCTGCAGTTTTCCGGAAAAATCAACCGCTCCGGCCGCACCGACGGGCCGCTCGAGAGTGCCGAGATTCTCCCTGGCGGCCTTGCTGCCGGTGTGACGCCCGCAGGCATGCCCGACGCGAAAGGCTATGACACTGCGACCGTTGTCGCCACCGTGAAGCAGTTCGTGCGAAACCGGCTGATCGTGACACTGCCGCCGGATGCGGGTTTTCGTGGCAAAACAACGCTCTCCTTCGAGGCCGGCAAAGACGCCACAGCCAGCTTCGAGTCGTCCGACGTCCGCAAAGCGGGCCCGGGCGCGAGGGTCGTGAAGCTCGCCTACGTCCGGCTCAACACCGGTGACGTTGTCGCGAAAACCCTGGAGGTCGTCGTTGGCGGCGGGCAGGCGGCCGCG
>Ga0180436_10001165_pt1 | contig 26070 bp, 28 predicted proteins | sample SS_ome_2_FD_132434 | JGI IMG/M metagenome (GOLD analysis project Ga0180436, IMG submission 132434) | Hypersaline lake sediment archaeal communities from the Salton Sea, California, USA - SS_3_S_2 metaG | ecosystem: Environmental > Aquatic > Non-marine Saline and Alkaline > Hypersaline >... | reverse complement strand
TGAGGACCAGATCAGGTCACTGGTCGCCGCCGGAGCGGGGGCGGGAATCGGGGCTACCTTCAATGCTCCTATCGCGGGGATGCTCTTTGCCATGGAAGTGATCCTGGGCAACTTCGCCATCCGCCATCTCAATGCCGTCGTGATCGCCTCGGTCACCGCCGCAGTGACGACCAGATCGTTGGTCGGTCAGGAGCGCATCCTCTCCGCAGAGCCACACGCGCTGGGCGATGCCAGCGAATTGCTCTTGTACGCCGGATTGGGGATCCTCGCTGCCGTGATCGGCTTCGGGTTCTTGAAGGCGTTCGATACCGTTCATTCCAAGATCGAGCTGTTTGCAGTACGTCCCTGGCTCCGGCCCGTTGTGCTGGGTGTGCCGGTTGCGATTCTGATCACAATCGAACCCAATCTGTTTGGTACCGGTCAGTCGTTCATTCAGGGACTCGTCGATGGCAGCGCTCTGGAGACTGCCTGGTGGGTGTTGCTGCTCCTATCCGGATCGAAGGTCCTCGCCACGGCCGGGACGCTCGGTTCCAACGGATCCGGTGGCCACTTCATGCCTGCCCTATTCATCGGATCGACGCTCGGCGCCGGTGTGGCTGCCTTGATTGCCCCGGTGTGGGAGATCTCGACAATCGATACCGGAGCTTTTGCCGTTGTCGGCATGGCAGCAACCTTTGCCGCAGTTGCCCGTGCCCCGCTCACCGCCATCTTGATCGTCTTCGAGCTGACCGGCGACTATGGGCTGGTGTTGCCGTTGATGCTTGCCACATCGCTGGCCACCTTGCTGGCCGACCGCTTGCATCGGGAGACTGTCTACACCATTCCGCTGGTCAGCCGCGGGATTCGCCTCCTCCGCACCAGCGATGTGGACCTTCTCGACACCGTGACCGTTGCTCAGGTGATGACTCCCTGGAACGAGGTGATCAGGCCGGATGCAACGACCCGGCATGCACAGGAGCAGCTGGATGTTCACCGGCATCACGGTCTTCCGGTCGTTGCTGAGGACGATCGGCTCGTCGGCATCATCACCCTGACCGATATCGCTCGAACCGGCGGTCCCCGCGACGATCTCACCGCAGCAGCGGCAATGACTCCGAGCCCGGTAACGGTGACGGAGTCGACGCCGGTGTCGCGAGCGATGGAGCGGATGGCCAGCCTCGGTGTGGGCCGGCTTCCCGTTGTTGCCGACGAGTCACCCCATCAACTTGTTGGCATGTTCCGACGGGAGACTGCGGTACGGGCTTATCACTTTGCACTAACGGAGGCCACCGAGAACGAGCTGGCCAGGAAGCGGCAGCGACTGTGGACCCGACCGGATGCGGAGTTCTTCGAGTTCCACATTCCGGGAGGTTCTCGGGCGGACGGCGTTGCACTCAAGGACGTACACTGGCCGCATGGCTCCACCCTGGTAGCAATCCGTCGCGGACCAGCGGTGCTCATTCCCGATGGCACCACCGTACTCGAGGCCGGGGACATCATCACCGGGTTCGGCGCTGCGGACGCCCGGGCTCAGGTTATGGAGAAACTGCGAGCACCGGCTCCAGTTGCCGGCGAGGCGGATTCCGATCCCGACGGCGGATAACAGGGCGTTGTCGGATAGCCGTGCGATGGATGTGTCCATAGACTTGCCCCCATGGCGTATGCGAGAGATCTGAGCGCTTTCCCACTCACCCGATTTGCCGAGGTGCTGACGTCGGTGACGCTGCTCCCCGGCCGGCGGGTGCTTGCAGATCACATCGATGAGGTAGTCGACCGAGTCGCTGCGGAAGGGGTGACGGACCTCGAGGCCCTCCGCAAAATGCTGGCGCGAAAGGGCAGCGCCGACGCCATTGCCGACCGGCTCGGCGTCGACGTTGCATATGTGACGTTGCTTAGGCGGGAAGTCAACTCTTACAGGACAAAGGCCTCGCCATTGAGTGACCTGGACATCTTCTCAGATGGGGAGCTGAAACGTCTCGAGGCAAACGGCATTCGCTCGACCAAGCATCTCTACGACGCCTGCGCGGCACGCGCCGATCGTGCCCTGCTGGCGAGAAGCGCGGGTATCGAGCTCGAGCGCATCGAGGACGCGCTCGGTTTGGCCAATCTCTCTCGCATCGGTGGCGTCGGGCCGGCATTCGCCCGATTCTTCATGGACTTGGGAATTCGTGGCCCTGATGAGGTACTCGCTCTCGACTCCGGTGAGGTTGTGAATCTCTACAACGCCTCACTGGGTAAGGATCCTGCTCAGCCGAGAGTCGTGTCCAAGGATATTGACTACTGCAAACGCTACTCCGAAGGGCTTCAGGCCGACATCGAGTGGTGATGTGGCTCCCGAGAAGGAGCATCCGGGCTGGTCGACGTCCGGTCGCCAAAAAGTCGTCCATTTGGCGCTCGCCGCCGAACCTTCTTCGTTGTCTTCCCCGATTAAGCTACGTCTCATATTTCGTGTAAAATGATTCACGTATGATCCCGATTCTCGTACTCCATCTGGCGATGGCGCTCGCGCTCGCCCTTTTCCACCGCCGTCTCGGCAGATGGGCGTTCTTGCTTGGTGCCATCGGAGCGGCGGCCACTCTGCTCTGGGCGCTGTCGATTGCCGGTGGCGTGATTGCCGGGAGCCCCGTTACCGAGGCTTTCTCGTGGGTTCCCAGCCTCGGTCTCGAGATTGGGTTCCGGATCGACTCGTACGGTCTGCTGTTTCTCCTCGTTGTCGCCGGTGCCGGGCTCCCGATCTTCCTCTACTCGCACCGATACTTTCCAGCATCACGAAGGGCAACGATCTTCGCCGCAACCATGCTGGTCTTCGCCGGCTCAATGGTTGGTCTCGTCACGGCCGACCACCTCCTGGCGCTCTTTGTCTTCTGGGAACTGACCACCATCTCGTCCTATCTGCTCATCGGCTACAAGGATGAGGACGCTTCGGCTCGCTCTGCGGCCCTGCACGCCGCTCTGGTCACCGGTGCCGGGGGCCTGGCCATGCTCGGTGGAATGGTGCTGCTGGCCGGGGAGGCGGGAACCTACGTGATTTCGGAGCTGATCGCCAACCCGCCGGCGGCGACCGCTGCTGTCAACGCGGGGTGGGCTCTGGTCCTGCTCGGCGCGGTCACGAAGTCGGCGCTGTTCCCATTCCATGCTTGGCTCCCCGGAGCCATGGCCGCCCCCACCCCGGCCAGCGCTTTCCTTCACTCGGCCACCATGGTCAAAGCCGGCATCTTTCTCGTCGGTAGGGTTGGAGTGGCGGCCGCCGATTCGGTGGATTGGTGGCAGCCGGTGGTCCTCGCCCTGGGTGGGGTCACCATGGTCCTCGGTGGCTGGCGGGCGCTGCGCCAGTACGACTTGAAGCTCTTGCTGGCATATGGCACCGTCTCCCAGCTCGGCTTCATCTTCCTGCTTATGGGCTCCGGCATTCCCGAGTTGGTCTTCGGTGGGATCGCACTGCTGCTGAGCCACGCCCTCTTCAAAGCGACGATGTTCATGGTCGTGGGGGCCATCGACCACCAGGCGGGAACTAGAGACCTGCGGCGCCTTTCCGGGCTGCGACGGTCGATGCCCGGGGTCTTCCGAGTCGCAGTCGCCGCCGGTCTGTCGATGGCGGCCATCCCTCTGTCGTTCGGTTTTGCCGCCAAGGAGGCGGCCTTTGTGGCGCTGGTGGACGAGAACGTTTGGTGGGTGGCTGCGGCTGCCGCAGCTTCGACGCTGACCGTTGCTTACACCGCACGATTCCTGATTGGGGCTTTCGGTTCTCATGATCCGGGAGTAGAGCCGGCCTTGGGCAGTGCCCTGTCCGTTCGCAATACGCTGCTCAGCGCTCCGAGTTCGCTGGCACTGGTTACGGTTGCCTTCGGCCTGGTTCCTACTGCGCTGTTCCCGCTGGTGAACGGTGCGACAGAAGCAGTCACCGGCCTCAGCAAGGCCGGCAAGCTGGTGGTCTGGCCCGGTTGGGTCGCAGCCCTGGCTTGGTCACTGGCATCGCTGGCGATGGGCTCGGCGCTGGCTTGGCGCTCTGACCTCATGTCTCGTGCTGGGGACCGGGTAGCGGTGGTCGCCAAGAGGCTTCCCGATGCAGAGGACGTGTTCCGTCGGTCAATTCCCGGCTTGATCCGATTTGCCGACAGGTCCAGCAGCCTTCTCCAGAACGGCTCCCTCCCGGCCTATCTGGCCATCATCCTCATCGTTGCTGTCGTCGGGCCCACCGTCGCAGTCCTTGCCGAGGGGCCGACGTTGTCCGTGCCCGAGAGCGGCAGTCTGCTCGAGTGGATGCTCGGCATCCTCATCATCGCGTTTGCAGTGAGCCTGGCATTCGTCCGGAGACGATTTGCGGTGGTGATTCTGCTTGGGGGGGTCGGCTATGGGATCGCCGCCGTGTATGCGGTATTCGGCGGGCCCGACTTGACGCTCACCCAGTTGCTTGTAGAGACACTGGTCATCACGCTGTTCGCCCTCGTGCTGCGCCACTTGCCGGCGACCTTCGACCGCCCGGCCACCGCCAGGTTGCCCCGCCTTGCCGTGGCACTAGCCGTTGGGGCCTTCGTCTTTGGTGCAGGACTGGTGGTCAACGCCGCTCGCCAACCCAGCGCCGTCGCCGCCACTTACCTCGAGCAAGCCGTGCCCGAGGCAGCGGGAAGCAACGTTGTCAACGTCATCCTCGTGGACTTCCGAGCATTCGACACTTTTGGAGAGATCACGGTGCTGGTCGCCGCCGTTCTGGGTGCGGCCGGTCTTGTTGTACCGGTTATCCGCAAAGCGAGGAGCCGGGCATGAAGACAACACGTCAGTCCACGATCCTCGAGGCCGGGGTGGTCACCGTTGCCGGCCCCCTGATGGTCTTCTCCATCTATCTGCTTTTCGCCGGGCATAACCAGCCTGGAGGTGGCTTCTCCGGTGGTCTGGTTGCCGGCGTGTCGGTCGTTCTCATCTGGATCGCCGGCGGAACTGCAACGTTGCGCCGCGTACTCCCGGTTCGCTCCACGGTATTGATGGGGTCGGGCCTGGTGGTGGCGGCGATCACGGGATTTGCCGCCCTCCTCCCCGGCCTGGAATTCCTCGAGTCCGGCTACATCGAGACATCGCTGCCCCTCTTTGGCGAGGTCAAGGTGGTTTCGGCCCTGTTCTTCGACATCGGTGTGTATCTGGTTGTAATTGGGATGGCGCTCGGCCTCGTCAAGGCGCTAGGTGAAGAAGAGGCGCCGGCGGAGGTGGAGCGATGAGCCTGGTAATGCTCACCGTCGCCGCGATCTTGTTCTCGGCCGGAACCTATTTGATTCTGCAGCGCACACTGTCTCGCGTGATCATCGGTCTTGGCTTGATCTCACACGGCGCCAATTTACTCATCATGCTGGCCGGGTCCGGACCGGCGAATCCACCCGTGATCGCCGGTGCTGAGGTTCCGCCGATCGCCGATCCACTTCCCCAAGCGATGGTTCTCACCGCAATCGTCATCACCTTCGGCGTTACTGCGTTTCTGCTGGCGCTGGCTCTGCGCAGCTATCTCTTGACCGGGACGGATGCCGTCGAGGATGACATCGAAGACCGCAGGATTGGTCGTCTCGGCCAGTCCGCCGAGGCGGGGGAGGCCGCAACATGACCTGGCTGCTTCCTGCCGTAGTCGCGGTTCCGGTGCTTGGTGCCGGGCTGACCATCATCGTAGGGCGACGCCTGCTGCTCCAGCGTGCGATCGCCGTAGCCGGCGTGAGTTTTGTGCTCGGGGCTGCGATTGCGTTGCTCATCTCCGCAGATACCGGCGCGCCCGTAGTGACCCAGGTCGGCGGCTGGGCCGCCCCCGCCGGGATTACGCTCGTGGCCGATCGATTTGCCGCCATGATCTTGACGGTTGCGGCCGCCATGCTTTTCGTGGTCCTCTTCTACGCGATGGCACAGTTGGGACGAGACGCCCTCGACTGGTGGTTCCACGCCAAATACCTGGTGCTGATGGCCGGTGTTGCTCTGTCGCTGGTGACCGGCGACCTGTTCAACCTCTTCGTCGGTTTTGAGATCATGCTGATCGCCTCCTACGTCCTGCTCACGGTGAGGACGGGGCCCGGCGAGGTGCGGGCAACGATCAGTTACGTCATCATCAACCTGGTTGCATCGGCGCTGTTCCTGATGGTGATTGCCTATGACTACACGACGACGGGGACACTCAACCTGGCAGACCTGGCGACCAAGATGGCCGACGTAGATCCAGCAGTGAAATCCGGCCTCAGCATGTTGACCCTGGTGGTCTTCGGCATCAAGGCGGCTCTCTTCCCGCTATTCATGTGGCTCCCCGACTCATATCCCACTGCTCCGACTCCCGTGACTGCGATCTTCGCCGGGCTGCTGACCAAGGTCGGTGTGTTCGTGATCATCCGCACGCAGACTCTGTTGTTTAGCCAGGACGAGCCCTCAACGCTGCTGCTATTCGTCGCCGGCGCCACGATGACTGCCGGCATCCTCGGGGCTATCGCCCAGAACGATGTCAAACGAATCCTGAGCTTCCACATCGTGAGCCAGATTGGATACATGATGATGGGGCTCGGCTTCCTGTCCGTGGCCGGCCTGGCGGCCGCGATCCTGTTTGTCTCCAACCAGATCATCGTCAAGACAGGATTATTCCTCGTTGGCGGGCTCGTCGAGGCCGAGCACGGCACCGGTGCGCTCGACCGCATTGGTGGGTTGCTGCACCGCCGCCCGCTGCTGGCGGCACTGTTTCTGCCGCTCGCCCTCAGCCTGGCCGGTTTGCCCCCCTTCTCCGGCTTCATTCCGAAGCTGGCTCTGGTTCAGGAGGGATTGGCGCTCGATCGCGGCCTGATCGTCGGCATCAGCCTGGCAGTGAGCCTGTTGACCCTCTTCTCCATGACGAAGATCTGGGGTGGTGTCTTCTGGGGTGAGCAAACCGATGCTGAGAAAAAGGCTCCTCCCGGCATGGTCGGGGCTACCGCTCTCGTCGTCGCGCTGAGTTTGGCGGCGGTGGTGTTCGCCGGTCCGATTGTGGGACTGGCTGAGCGTGCCGCAAGCGACCTGATCGATCCGGCCATCTATGCAGAACTCGTCTTGGGGGTGGGGCGATGAACGATGTCGTGACCCTGGCTCAGGTGCTGCTCGGCCTGGCCGGGGTGCTCGCATTCGTCAGGGCGGTACTGGGACCGAATCTGGTTGATCGTATCGTGGCGCTCGACCTTGTATTGCTGCTGCTGGCCGGTGGTCTCGCAGCCCACAGCGCTCGGGCGGGTTCTGAGCTCTTCTTTGGAGCAGCCATTGTCGTGGCGCTGGTTGCGTTCGCCGGGACGGTCATCGTCGCCCGCTTCATCGAGTGGAGGGACACCTGATGAGTGCGCTGCAACTGATCGGTAGTGGCCTGCTCCTAGTGGGGGTATTCCTTTCCGTGCTGGCGCCGTTGGGTTTGCTCGACTTCCCAACATCGCTGGCCCGGATGCATGCCGCGACGAAGATGACGTCCCTCGGGCTGGCATTGATAGCCCTCGGCGCCGGCGTGGCAGCGGAGTCGGCGGGTCTGTTTGGCATCGGTGTTCTGGTTGCAGTCTTCCTGTTTCTCACCGCCCCAATCTCAGGGCATATGCTCGGCCGTGCCAGCTACCACGCCGGTCAAGCACCAGATCTGGTCCACGATGATCTTGCGACCGTTCGCCCCGATTCACCCGCCAACACCACGCGTCCGGTCGGCCGCCCATCGGTGTTGCGAATGATCCCGTTGGTTCTGATCTGGGTGCTGCTCTGGCGCGATGCTGGGGCCGGAGTATGGCTCGTCGGTGTCTTCGTGGCCGCTCTGATCGAGTGGACCCGGCGCCAACGCCGCACCTCCGCCCGAATCAACCTCCGAGGCTCGCTGATCTTCCTCGGCCGCTACGCATGGACGGTGATTCTTTCAACTGCGCGGGTGGCATGGGAGGTCATCACGCCGCGCAACGATCAGATTCGTGAGGCAATCGTCGCCGTGCCGATGCGCAGCAACTTGATGCCGGCAGCGCTTTTGGTCGCCAACGCAATCAGTTACACACCGGGGTCGCTGACGGTCGAACTCACCGAGGATCCTCTGATTCTGTACGTGCACGTCTTGCACTTCGAATCGGTTGCGGCGGTTCGGGAGGAGGTGGCGGAGCTGGAACGCCTCGTTGTGGGTGCGCTCGGTGAGGAGCAGCCCGTCTAGGGCTCACATTCCCGCGCGGTGTCTCCAGCACTCATCTAGAACGGCGCTTCTGCAACCGCGCACCGAGTGTTGTCGTCGATCGAGTAGCGATTACTGCTTGGCGGCGTCCCGCTGTAGCACGCGAATGATGTCGCCGAGGGAAACGTGAGATTCGATCTCGTGTCGCAACGGAAGCTCGGTCATCACCTGGTAGTGATTCCGTCGTCCCCTGCGTTCGTGCCTGAGGTAGCCCGACTCCTCGAGTTCCGCAACGATCCGTTGCGCCGCTCGTTCTGTGATTCCCACGCGCATCGCCACAGCGCGAAGCGTTGCGTCTGGGTCTTCCGAGATACAGAACAGCACGTGAGCGTGATTGGTGAAAATGGTCCATTTGGCGCTCACCGCCTAATCTCCTTCTTTGCTTGTGGGATCTTAGTATAAATACGCTTCTCTTTTCGTGTAAATCGTAGCACCTATGTTTGTAGTCGTCCTCGTACATCTGATTGTCGCCGCCGTCTTGGTTGTCGCACGTCGGCAGTTGCAGAGATGGGCCTTTGTTGTGGGTGCGCTGGGTCCGGTGGCGACCCTGGTGTACTTGGCGGCGAATTGGGGCGCGGTCCTCGACGAGGAGGTTGTCGAGGAAACTTGGCAGTGGGTGCCGGCGCAGGATCTCGAGGTGAGCTTCCGCGTCGACGCCTATGCAATGGTCTTCTTGCTCGTCGTCGGGGTAGCCGGCTTGGCGATCTTCCTATATGCGCAGCGCTACTTCACGCCCGCCCGGGGCCCCACCCTCTTTGCCGCCACCATGACGCTGTTCGGCGGAGGCATGACCGGGCTGGTCGCCTCCGATCACCTGTTGTCGCTGTTTGTCTTCTGGGAGCTGACGACGATCACCAGCTACCTGTTGATCGGCTACGACGACCGAAAGGCACAGGCCAGATCGGCTGCTTTGCATGCCGCTCTGGTCACCGGCGCCGGCGGTCTTGCCATGTTGGGCGGATTTGTCCTGTTGGCCGAGGCATCTGGAAGCTATCTGATCTCGGAGATCGTGGCGAACCCTGCCGAGAGCTCATTTGCCGTGGGGCTCGCCTGGGTGTTGATCTTGATCGGCGCCATTACGAAGTCGGCACAATTCCCCTTCCACGCTTGGCTCCCCGGGGCGATGGCCGCACCAACCCCGGCCAGCGCATTCCTCCACTCCGCCACCATGGTCAAGGCCGGCATCTTCCTCGTCGGTCGAATGGGATTCGCAGCCGTCGCCACGGTCGATTGGTGGCAATCTGCAGTTGTCGGCATTGGCCTGGTCACGATGGTGGTTGGCGGATGGCGTGCTCTTCGCCAATACGATCTCAAGCTGCTCCTCGCCTTCGGTACAGTTTCTCAACTCGGGTTCATGTTCCTGCTGATTGGTTCCGGCGTGCCCGAATTGGTCTTCAGCGGGTTGGCAGCGCTGCTCGCTCACGGTTTGTTCAAGGCCACACTGTTCATGGTTGTCGGCGCCATCGACCACGAGGCGGGGACTCGTGATTTGCGCCGACTCTCCGGGCTCTACCGCTCGATGCCGGTGCTGTTCGCCGTTGCGCTTGCGGTGTCGCTATCCATGGCCGCCATCCCCCTCACCTTTGGCTTCGATGCCAAGGAGGCGGCATTCCACGGTCTGGTCCATGAGGGTGTGTTGTGGGTAGCTGCGGTGGCAACGGCGTCCGCTCTTACGGTTGCGTACACCGCGAGGTTCGTCTTCGGGGCATTTGGTTCTCACGACGAAGGTCAGGAACCAGCACACGGCGGATCGCTGCGGCTCAGCAACCTTCTGCTTGCCGCTCCGGCATCCCTCGCCGCGATATCCGTAGTCGTCGGGCTCTTCCCGTCGCTCGTTTTCCCGCTCGTCGATGCTGCCGCAGAAGCGACCACGGGCGTAGCCGAGGCCGGCGAACTGTTGCTGTGGCCGGGTTGGGGGCCCGCCCTGGCGTGGTCGCTCGTCTCGCTGACGGCGGGTTCGCTGCTGGCCTGGCGGACCGGTTTTGTCGGTCGGGTGACGGATGCAGTTGGCGTGGTAGCGGCACGACTACCCAGCGGCGACGGCGCGTTTCGTCGTTTCGTTCCCGGACTGCTGTCATTCGCCGATCGCTCGAGCGGCCTGCTGCAGAACGGATCGCTACCCGCGTATGTCGCCATCATTTTGCTGGTTGCGATCACTACCCCGACCGTTGCGGTTCTCCGCAATGGCGTCACGCTGGCGGCCCCACCTACCGGAACGTTGTTGGAGTGGGTCCTCGGTCTGTTGATCGTTGCCTTTGCTCTTCTGCTCGCGTTCGTGAGGCGTCGCTTCGCCGTCGTGATTCTGCTTGGTGGTGTTGGCTATGCCATTGCCGGGCTCTACGCGGTCTTTGGAGCACCGGACCTCACCCTTACCCAGCTGCTCATCGAAACCCTGGCAATTGCGCTGTTCGCTCTGGTGCTGCGTCACATGCCGGCAACGTTCTCGCGCCCGGCAACGGCGCGAGTTCCCCGGCTGGCTGTGGCAATACTCGTCGGCACGTTCATTTTCGCCGGAGGCCTCGTTGCCAATGCGGCACGCACTTCCAGCCGGGTCGCCGAGACCTTCCTGGCGCAGTCGCTCCCAGAGGCCGGCGGCAGCAACGTCGTGAATGTGATCCTGGTTGATTTCCGCGGCTTCGACACCCTCGGTGAGATAACGGTTCTCGTAGGGGCAACGCTGGGTGCTGCCGGGTTGATTCGTCCCATTCTCAAGAATCGGAAGAGATCATGAGGCGGTCTCGTTCCTCACCGATTCTGTCCGCCGGTGTCGTTGTGGTGTCGGGACCATTGCTGATGTTCTCTGCCTACTTGCTGTTTGCCGGGCACAATCTGCCGGGCGGTGGTTTTTCCGGTGGCCTCGTTGCCGGGGTTGCGGTACTGCTCGTCTGGGCCGCCGGAGGCATCGACGCCGTCCGTCGCGTTCTGCCGATCCGATCGCACGTGTTCATGGGGGCGGGTCTGTCGCTGGCTGCGCTGACCGGTTTTGCCTCTTTTGTGCCCGGGCTGGCTTTCCTCGAGTCCGGGTACATCAAGCTGCATCCGCCCCTGGTCGGTGAGATCAAGATCGTCTCGGCGCTCTTCTTCGACATCGGCGTGTATTTAGTAGTGGTCGGGATGGCGGTCGGGCTGGTGAAGGCGCTTGGTGATGAGGAAAGCGCCGCGGAGCCGGAGGTGGTCTCATGAGCCTGGTCACTCTTGGTGTGGTCGCCATCCTGTTCGCCGCCGGCACCTATCTGATCCTGCAGCGAATGCTGTCGCGGGTCGTAATCGGGTTGGGCCTCGTATCCCACGGGGCGAATCTCCTCATCATGCTTTCCGGGACCGGGCCGGCCCAGCCTCCGGTGGTCGGGGAATCCCCGGTCGCAGCAGTAGCCGATCCGCTGCCCCAGGCGATGGTGCTGACTGCAATAGTCATCAGTTTCGGTGTTACCGCTTTCCTGTTGGCGTTGGCATTGCGTAGCTATCTGTTGACCGGTTCCGACGCCGTTGAGGATGATCTCGAGGATCTCCGGATCCGCGGGGCTGATGGCGCGGAGAAGGGGTCCGCAACATGAGCTGGTTGCTCCCCGCAGTTGTTGCCGGCCCGCTGCTCGCCGCCGGGCTGACCATCTTTGTCGGGCGCCGACTGTGGCTACAGCGGGGCATCACGATTGTCGGTGTTGGTTTTGTCCTGGGTGCGGCCATTGCGCTGCTGGTTGCCGCAGACTCGGGTTCGGCACAGGTCACCCAGATTGGGGGATGGGCGGCTCCGGCTGGGATCACGCTCGTAGCCGACCGCTTTGCGGCCATCATGCTCACCGTATCTGCGTCGATGCTGTTCTTGGTGCTCATCTACGCCATGGCTCAGCTGCGGCGGGATGCCCTCGACTGGTGGTTCCACTCCAAGTACCTGATACTCACCGCAGGCGTTGCGCTGTCGTTTGTGACCGGCGACCTCTTCAATCTCTTCGTCGGCTTCGAGGTCATGCTCATCGCCTCCTACGTCCTGCTTACGGCGAAGACCGGGCCCGGCGAGGTGCGAGCCACGATGAGCTACGTCGTCATCAACCTGGTGGCCTCGGCGATGTTCCTGGTGATAATTGCCTTCGTCTACTTGACAACCGGCACGATGAACCTTGCCGACCTGTCGCGAGTGATGGTGGATATCGACCCGGCGATCCGCAACGGGCTAGGCATGCTGACCCTCGTTGTGTTCGGCATCAAGGCGGCGCTCTTCCCGCTGTTCATGTGGCTGCCCGACTCGTATCCCACCGCACCGACTCCGGTGACTGCGATCTTTGCCGGGCTGTTGACCAAGGTTGGGGTGTTCGTGATCATCCGCACCCAAACGCTGCTCTTCGCCGGCGATGAGCCGTCCACCCTGCTCCTGTTTGTCGCCGGAGCCACGATGGTGGTAGGCGTCTTGGGGGCGATTGCCCAGAACGAGATCAAGCGCATTCTCAGCTTCCATATTGTCAGTCAGATCGGCTACATGATCATGGGGCTCGGCCTGCTCTCTGTTGCCGGGCTGGCTGCTTCGATCCTCTACATCACGCACCACATCGTTGTGAAGACCGGCCTATTCCTGGTCGGCGGTCTAGTCGAATCGGAGCACGGCACCGGCGCTCTCGACCGAATTGGTGGCGTACTGCATCGGCGTCCCGTGGTGGCGATGCTGTTCCTGCCGCTGGCTCTGAGTCTTGCCGGGATGCCGCCTTTCTCCGGGTTCGTTGCCAAGCTCGCACTCGTCCAGGAGGGCATCGCTCTGGATCACGGCTTGATTGTCGGGGTCAGCCTCATGGTGGGCCTGCTGACCTTTTTCTCGATGACGAAGATCTGGGGTGCCGTTTTCTGGGGCAGAGAGACTGAGGCGACCGACCGTGCTGCTCCGGGCATGCTGGGCGCGACCGTGCTCGTGGTTGCTCTCAGCATCGCGGTTGCCGCCTTCGCCGGTCCGCTCGCCGATCTGGCGGCACGCGCCGCGGGAGACCTCATTGACCCTGCGGTCTATGCGGATCTGGTCTTGGGGGCGGGCCAATGACGACATTCCTTGAGGTTGTTCAGGTCTGTCTCGGCTTCGGTGCCGCACTGTTGCTAGTCCGGGCGTGGAAAGGCCCCGACCTGGTTGACCGCATCGTGGCCCTCGATCTCGTCTTGCTCATGCTCGCCGGTGCCCTTGCGGCTGAGGCAGCGCGCACCGGCTCTCCCTTCTTTGTCGCCGCAGTGATCGTTGTCGCCTTGATCGCATTCGCCGGGACGATTCTCGTTGCGCGGTTCGTCGAGTGGAGGGACGTGCCATGAGCCCCGCAGAGACGCTCGGCGCGGTGGTGATCAGCACCGGGGTGGTGCTCTCATTGATCGCGGCCTGGGGTCTGTTGTCGTTCCCCACCGCGCTCGCTCGCATGCATGCGGCCGGCAAACCTGCTTCATTGGGGTTGGTCCTCACCGGATTCGGAGCAGGGCTGGCGGCCGAGTCGGTACCGCTGACGGTTCTGGGCGCCGTGCTTGCCTTCTTCATGTTCTTGACGGCGCCGATCTCGGCGCACATGCTGGGCCGGGCCGCCTATCAGGCTGGTCAGGCTCCCAACCTGCACCACGATGATCTTGCCGGTGTCACGCTGCCCGCCGATGTCGCCCCCCGACCCGGCGAGCGCAGCATCTCGGGATGGCACCTGATCCCGCTCGTCATCATATGGGTAGTCCTATGGCGAGATGCCGGCATCGGTGTCTGGGTTGGCGGCTTGCTGGCCGGACTCCTTGTCGAGCTGATCCGGCGCACCGGTCGACCCAACGGCACTTTCCGACCCGGAGCGATGCTCGTCTTCCTGGTTCGCTATTCGGGCATGATCGTTGCCTCCAATGCGCGGGTGGCGTGGGAGGTCATCACCCCGGGCAGTCAGATCCGTGAGGCCATCGTCGCCGTACCGCTGCGGAGTGACTCTTTGCGCGTCGCTCTGCTGGTAGCAAATGCGATCACGCACACACCGGGCACACTGACCGTCGAGCTCACCGAGGATCCGCTGGTTGTGTATGTGCACCTCCTGCACTTCAAGTCCGTCGAATCGGCGCGGAGCGACGTTGCCCGGCTCGAGGACCTGGTCTGTCATGCTCTCAACGAGCCGGTCCCGGTCTGAGATCTGCCCGTACCTCTACAACGCTCGGGACTCATCTCGCCCTTTTTCCACGTCGCCTAATACACGATAGAAAATACGTGTTATGCTAGTCGTCATCTAAGCCATCGGGAGAAGGATCGATGAAGCGCTTCAAGAACATCCTCGTCGTCGCCGACGGAGAGAGCGGTGCGACCCACTCCTTGCTTTCCACGTCCATCGATCTCGCTCGCCGCAACAGAGCATCGCTCACACTGTTCTCGGTGGTAGAGAGCATCCCGGAACGTCGTCGCTATCAGAAGCGCAACGGACGTCGGCTCGATCTGGTGGCGCAGATGATTGAAAGTCGCATGGCTGAACTGAAGGCCATGATTCCGCACTCCGACGTGCCGATTCACTATGAGGTGGTGTCCGGATCGGCCCATGTTGAGGTGATCGAAAGAGTCAAGCGCCTCGGTCACGATCTTGTGCTCACTGTTCCCATGCCCCCGCTGCGGCGGCGTAGCCTGGGTTCGTCATCCACCACGATGCATCTGCTGCGCAAGTGCCCGGTTCCCGTTTGGGTGCACTCGCCGCTGACGGCAACGGCCGACGCAGTACTTGTTGCTCTCGGCCCGATGGAGCCCACTTCGCATGACCTCAACATCAAGCTGCTGGAGCTCGGGTCGTCGCTGGCGCGGACCGGCGACAGCGAACTGCACGTGGTGCACGGATGGCGGCTCGAGGGGGAGGCGATGATTCGCAGCCCCCGGATGGGCTACTCGCCCGAAGAGGTGGACGCAATGGGCGACGCAGTCCGTCGGGAAGCGGAGCAGGAGATCACGAAGCTGCGGGAGGCAGTACCTGGTGCGCGACATGCCTCAATCATCCTGGGCAATGGCGACTCGGCCGACGTGATCGCTGCGGCGATAGACGAGGTCAATCCGGCAACTGTTGTGATGGGCACACTGGCGCGGTCGGGAATCCCCGGGTACATAATCGGCAACACGGCAGAACGCGTCCTCGTCGAAGTGAACCGCTCGGTACTGGCTGTCAAGCCGGAGGGATTTGTCACCCCCATCGGGGCAATCGACGCCTGGCACCCGGGCCAGATGCCCTACTAGAGCCTGTTCCTGATCCACTTGCCTTAGCTGTGCGCACGATGATACGGCGGCTTCAGGTGGGTGCGACAGAGTTGCCCGGCGCGACTGTTGGAACGTTCCAACGATGTTGGATATACTGTCTGGAGACCAATGCAGGAGGGCCTGATGGGCCGATTTGCGGGCAAGATCGCGCTAATCACTGGTAGCACCCAGGGGGTGGGTGAAGCCGTGGCACGACGCCTTGCCGCAGAAGGCGCCGCCGGTATTACAGTCTGTGGTCGGAATCGCCAACGGGGGGAGGCCGTCGCCGACAATCTCGCAACGGCGGGCACGCCCGCCGTTTTTGTCCCCGTCGAACTAGGCGATGTCGACAGCTGCCGGAATCTGGTTGCCGCGACCGATGCCCAATTCGGCAGGATCGACGTCCTGGTGAATGCGGCAGCTTTGACGCTGCGGGGCACCATCACCGATACCACGGTGGAGCTGTGGGACACGATCATGAACGTCAACGTCCGGGCCCCCTTCCTCTTGATGCAGCGAGTGATTGCGATCATGCGACGCGAGCAGAGCGGCGGAACCATCGTGAACGTTGGCTCCAACGCTGCGCACGGAGGGCCACCGATACTTCTCCCGTATTCGGTTGCAAAGGCTGCTTTGGCGACAATGACCAAGAATGTTGCCTATTCCGTGGCCTGGGATGGCATCCGTGTCAACTGCATCAACCCCGGATGGATGGACACTCCGGGCGAGGATGTGATTCAGCGCCGGTTCCACACCGACGGGCAGGATTGGTTGGAGGATGCCGAGGCGGGAAGGCCTTTCGGTCGGCTCATCAAGCCGGACGAGATTGCGGCTGCAATCGCTTTTCTTGCTTCCCCCGAGTCAGGCGTGATGACCGGCTCGGTTGTTGATTACGACCAGTCCGTGGTGGGTGCGGGCAACGCGCCGGTCCCGCACAGGGATGAAACCGCGTGACAACTTATCGCCGCCGCTTAGAAGGCGCGGCTGGAGGACTCTGATGAAGCACAAACTCTCCTCACGGCCGGGGCCCGGCATGGCCCTCGAGGTGACTCCCGAATTGATCGGATGGGAGGTACTCGACTTCCGGCTACTGCGTCTCGAGGCCGGCCAGTCGTGGATGACCAATACTCTCCACCGCGAAGTTGCGTTCGTTCCCCAGGAAGGATCCTTTGCAGTAGCAGCAGGCTCGGAGCGCTACGAGATGAGCCGGTCTGGTGTCTTCGCCGAGATGGCGCCGGTCCTCTACCTCCCCCCGGGGATGGCGATCCAGGTGGACGCCCTGACCGACGCGGAGTTTGCGGTCGGCGGAGCCCCGGCCGCGGGTAAATACCCGCCTCGCTTGTTTGCGCCCGGAGAGATGAAGGTAGAGGTGCGAGGGGGAGGCGGGGCCACCCGCCAGGTCAATCACATTCTCGCCCATCCGCTGCCGGCGGAGCGATTGATCCTCTACGAGGTCTATGTTCCGCGCGGCAAATGGTCGGGTTGGCCGCCGCACTGCCACGACGGCTATGAAGGGTCGCCATACCTGGAGGAGACGTACTATTTCCGTTTTGATCCCCCGAACGGCTGGGGCATGCATCGGAACTACCGTCTCGACAGCGACTTCGATGAGGCGTTCTCTGTCGTCGATCGGGATGTAGTAGCGGTTACCCAGGGTTTCCACTCGAGCGCTGCGGCTCCGGGCAACCACATGTACTTCCTCAACTACCTGGCCGGATCACCTGTTGACGAGGAGAGAGCCATCCCACCCTTCTTCCAGCCTGAGTACCGATGGATCGACGGCAATTGGGATCAGGATCAGATGGAGCTACCCCATGTAAGTCCCCCCGCGTAGCGGGGCGAGAGTACCGCGCGAAGAAGTCGCTGGGGTAGGGGCGCGGAAGTTGTCGGCCGCCTGTTGCGGCGTCGGCGGATCGGATGACCGTCAGGCCGGATTGATCCCGGCAGCGGTAAACAGCCGCTCGATGAGGCGAGCGTTCGCTATCGAACTGTCGATGGGGATGGGCGCCGGTCCGCCGCGGCTCACGGCGTCGGCGAAGGCAGTTGCCTGCAGGCCGTACTGATCGGCAACCGGCACCGGGATGCTCTCCACGGTAGTGGCATGGGGGTGATGGTTCCCGCCGGTTCCAACGGTGACCGCGGTCGCATGATCGGCGGGGCAGTTGAATGGATCAGCAATGGAAATCCATCCGGCAGTGCCATGGATTATCACGCTGTGTTGCGGTTCCTGCTCCATGGAGCACGTGAATGAAGCGGTGGCGTCGCCGTAGTCCAGGATGGCCGTGAATGTCATGTCGACATCGATGTCGGGGTCTACCCTTGCCGCAGCGAGGACCTTCTCCGGTTCGTCGCCGAGCAGATCTCTGATGACATCTGTTGCGTAGCAGCCAACGTCGTAGAGCGCACCCCCGCCGGCGGTGGCGTCGTGCCGGTAATCGGTCGGGCGGGTCGACCGGAACGAGAACCAGACTGCGACATCGGTGATCCGGCCGATTCGGCCATTCTCGAGAAGGTCGCGAGCAATGTCCCAGGCCGGATGGAATCGATACATGAACGCCTCCATCACCAACACCCCGCGCACGGCGCAATGCCCCGCTACTTCCTCTGCCTCCACCGCGGTCAGAGTCAGCGGCTTCTCACAGAGCACATGCTTGCCGGCATCGGCACCGCGCATTATCCATTCGGCGTGTAAGTGGTTGGGGAGCGGCACATAGACGCAGTCGATATCGGGGTCGCGCAGCATCGCCTCATATGAGCCGAACGCGGCGGGAATCCCAAACTCCCTCGCTACCGACTCGGCACCCCCCCTGGTTCGGGAAGCGATGGCGGCGAGCTGGCATCGCTCGGCTTGCTGCAGCGCAGGGATGACGTGGGTTCTGGCAATGAGGGCGGTGCCGAGCACCCCCCAGTTGACTGTTGTCATGGAACTAGCCTACCCATAGCGTCTGGAACGTTCCAATGAGTCCTTGCTATCATTTACCGGGCAGGAAGTGAGCCCTTGAAACAACCAACGATCCTCGATGTAGCCGAACGGGCTGGGGTGTCGAAATCCCTTGTGTCACTGGTGATGCGCCAGCCCGAGCGGGTCAGTGAGGCGAGCCGGTTGGCGGTGCTACAGGCCGCGAAAGAGTTGGGATACCGGCCCAATCGTGTGGCGAGAAGCCTGGTCCAGCAGCGCACCAATGTAATCGGGGTCGTGCTCTCTGACTTGCACAATCCGTTCTTCGCCGATGTCGCGGATGGGATCGAAACCGCTGCCGCGACATCCGGCTATAGGACCATGCTCTCATCTGGTTTTCTGGACCCCACCCGCGAACGTGCCGCCACCGACACCCTGCTCGAGCAGCGGGTCGATGCGCTCATATTGATGGGTTCGATGATGGAGATCGAGCAGATCGAGTACGTTGGCTCGTTGCTGCCGGTCACGCTGGTGGGACGGTATACGGATTCGCAGTCGGTGGATACGGTCGGAGTCGATGATGCGGTTGGCGCCCAGGAAGCAATCGACTACCTGGTGGGTCTCGGGCACTCCAACATCGTTCACATCCACGCCGGCACTGCGGCAGGCGCTCCGCGACGTCGGCACGGTTATGAGACGGCAATGCGCGCCCACGGATTGGAGCGCCATATCAAGTGTGTGCCGGGCGACTTCACGGAATCCGGCGGTGCCAAGGCGATGACCGAAATCCTGCAGGGAGGAGATATCCCAACGGCGGTGTTTGCCCCGAACGATTTCTCGGCGCTCGGGGCCATGGACGTTATCGACTCGGCTGGTCTTCGTATCCCGGAAGACATCTCACTGTTCGGCTACGACAACCTTGCGATCGCCGGCCTTCCGCGGATCTCACTGACCACTGTCGGACAGCCCCGCACAACTCTGGGAGAGGAAGCTGTCCATTTGGTGCTGGAGCGGCTCAATGAGGACCGGAATGTCACCCGGCGCGTAGTTGCTCCACCGTATCTGGTGATCCGGTCGACCACCGGCCCACCCCGCGCCGCCGGCTGACACCGTGTCTTTCCGCATTCTCCTGATGGTGTCGCTACTTGCAGGATGCAGCGATGCCGCTCAGCCGACCACGACCTCCAGTGTCGTGACCACGACCTCCAGTGTCGTGACCACGACCTCCAGTGTCGTGACCACGACTTCGCCTGTTGCGACGACCTCGATCGTGGCGACCGCACCGACCACTGCGGTCGAGAGCACACCGGCAGTCACGCCAACTTCGGCCTCGCAGCCTGAAGTGCCGGAGCAACTCATCGGGTTCGAACTGGTCACGGTCGACCTGGATGGTCGCGAGCTTCTGGTGGCGGTTGCCGACCGCGCCGATCTTCGTCGCCGGGGGCTAATGGGTGTCGAGAGGCTGGGTGATCTCGATGGGATGGTCTTCGTGTTCGATCAGGACACCACCGGGGGTTTCTGGATGAAGGACACGCTGCTGCCGCTCGAAATCGCTTTCTTCACCGCCGATGGCGAATTCGTTGACGGTTTCCCGATGGAACCCTGCACTGAAGCCGACTGCCCGACATACCGGCCCAGCGACGCATATCGGTATGCGCTGGAAGTGCCCTTCGGCGAGATGCCCGACGAAATCGAGTTGCTCGAACTCAGATTGGAACCATCTCCGTAACGATTGGCAGCTCGACTAGGGCGTCGGGCCTCGACCTGGGGAGCTCACTGTCGGCAGATTGGAGTTCTGTCTAACCTCGGCAGCATGGCAGGACGACAGATAGTGGCCATGGGCGGGGGCGGGTTCGCCTCGGGGAACTCGATGCTCGACCGGTATGCACTCTCTTTGGTTGAGGCGGAACGGCCCCGGGTCTGCTTCCTACCCACGGCAAGTGGCGACGACGCCGGCTACACACTCCAGTTCTATCGGGCATACAGCAGCTACGGGTGCGATCCGTTTGTCCTCAACCTGTTCTCACGCGAGGTCGCCAACATTCGCGCCATGCTGTTGGGAATGGACATGGTCTACGTCGGTGGCGGAAACACGGCCAACCTACTTGCCGTGTGGCGGCTACACGGAGTAGATGAGGCTCTTCGGGAGGCGTGGCATAGCGGAGTTGTGCTCAGTGGGCTGAGCGCCGGAGCCAACTGCTGGTTTGATGCGAGCACAACTGATTCCTACCTCATGGGCCGGGCCGATGCCCTTCCCGACGGAGTCGGGTTCATACCGGGGAGCTTCTGTCCGCACTACTCGTCGGAGCCGGAACGGCGACCCAATTATCTGCAGTTGGTTGCGTCCGGGGTGCTTCCCTCCGGGTACGCCTGCGAGGACGGTGCGGCAGTCCATTTCATCGGCACCGAACTCTGCGCCGCCGTCTCCGGGGACGGGGATGCTGCGGCCTACCGGGTGGCTCGGGTGGGCGATGGCGCGTCGGAGGAACCGCTTCCGGCAATCACGCCGAGTTGAGAAGACCTGTATCAAGCTGCTCGGTCGCGTGTCTTGTCCAGTACCGGTCGGTGTACGGGAGGGGGATACGCCGCCGGCTCCTCCCCGGCTCCCCTGGATTCGAATCCGGGGGAGCCACTCACCTTGTCTCGGTCTGGGCGTGTCCTTCGGACCGGGCGGATCTCTTGGGACCCATTGGAGCGTCTGGTTCGCAGATCGCCTGTCCGGCGGCCACCTTGTGACCTTCGGAGAGGGCGGGGAAGGGGACGATCGCTTTTCCCGATCTGGAATACGCGGCAGGGTCCGGTTACACTCGCCCATCGCAAACGGGCGCGCTGCGCCCCATCCCCTGCTCCCGGATGGCCCGGGGGCCTTTCACTGGGAGTCGGTCGGAGTCCGGCTGCTCGCGGTGTCCGTCCACAGGAGGTACATATTGCGTACGTATGAGCTGATGATGATTCATCGCCCCGAGCTGGCCGAAAATGATGTGCGGACTCTGGTCGGCGAAGTCGAGGGCGTAATCGCGAGTTCGGGCAGTGTGAAAGACACCGACTTCTGGGGCAAGCGTCGCTTTGCCTATGAGATCGATCATCTCCACGAGGGCTTCTACTCGGTGCTGCAGTTCGAATCAGGGACCGAGATGGTTGAAACCCTCGACCGCGCGCTAGGTCTGCACGATGCGGTAATCCGGCACAAGATCACCCGGGTCGGCCAGTAGGAATCTGTCACACCGATATCGCACACTGTGAACGAGTGCGCGGAAAGAAGAGTGAGTAATGAGTAACAACAGTGTGACACTTGTCGGCAACCTCGTTGACGATCCCGAACTTCGCTTCACCCCTTCGGGCGTGGCGATGGCCAAGATTCGTTTCGCCGTCAGTCGTCGTTATCAGGATCGCAATCAGGAGTGGCAGGAGGAAACCAGCTTCTTCGGTGGCACCTGCTGGCGAGACATGGCCGAGAACGTTGCCGAGTCGCTGCAAAAAGGCATGCGAGTAATCGTCACCGGGCGGCTCGAGCAGCGCTCTTGGGAGACCCAGGAAGGGGACAAGCGCTCGATCATCGAGGTCCGTATCGACGACATCGGACCGTCGGTGCGCTGGGCGACCGCATCGGTCACCCGCACCCCCCGTAGCGGTGGCGGCGACTGGGCCGGTAACCAGGGTGGCGGCGGAGGCTCGGTTCCTCCCGCACCCGTCGCCCGCGACGACTACGGCCCCGACGAAGCCCCTTTCTAGATCACACTTCCCCAGGAGGACAAAATGCCCCCGAAACAACGTAAGAAGCGTCGTCGCCCGTCCGCGGCCGACGCACGGCGCCGTCCCAAAGTCTGTCAGTTCTGTAAAGAGAAGACCGACTATATCGACTACAAAGAAGTCGCGGTGCTGCGCAAGTACATGTCCGATCGAGGCAAGATCCGCGCCCGCAGGGTGACCGGTGCCTGCCCGAAGCATCAGCGAGAGCTGGCCGTCGCAGTCAAGAACGCCCGCGAAATGGCACTGCTTCCCTACATATCACAGAGGGGCTAATGGACGTCATACTGCTCAAAGACGTCGCCGAGCTCGGCGGCAAGGGAGACATAGTCGACGTCTCCAACGGTTATGCCCGCAACTACCTGTTGCCCAAGAAGCTGGCGATGAAGGCCACTTCCGGCGCCATCAAGCAGGCTGAGCGGTTGCGTCAGCAACGCATCGAAGCCGAGGTGAAAGCGAAGCAGGCTGCCGAGGAGCTGGCCAGGAATCTGGTGGGCTCACGCATCGTGGTCGCGGCCCGCGCCGGAGACGAAGGCCAGCTGTTCGGGTCCGTCGGCGCCCACGACATCGCAGAGGCAGTCAAGAAATTCAGCGGCGTCGAGGTGGCCAACTCGATCATCCGCATCCCGTCTGCCATCAAGGAGATCGGTTTGCACGAGGTGACGATGAAGCCTCACGAAGAGGTGGAATTCAGCGTCACCCTCGACGTTATCCCGGCCTGACCGCCGGCAAGACAATCAGCAGAAAGGCGCAACATGGCATTGGGAATCGATGATCCCCGGTCTGATTCCCTCCGCGTTCCGCCGCACAGCGTCGAGGCTGAGGAATCCGTCCTCGGCGCTGTTCTGTTGGATAGCGACGCAGCCAACTTTGCTCTTGAGAAACTGGCTCCGGAGGACTTCTACCGTCCGGCACACCAAGCGATCTTCGATGCCGTGTTTGAGCTCTTCAATCGGAACGAGCCGGTTGATGCGGTGACGGTCGCAGAAGGTCTACGCCGATCTGAGATGTTGGAGCGGGTCGGAGGCCTTGCGTATCTCACCCAACTCATCGATGCGGTCCCAGCCACTTCGAATATCGAGCACTACGCATCCATCGTCGAGGAGCATGCGCTGCGCAGGAGACTACTGCGGGTAGGCGGCGACATCGGCAAGCTGGCCACCGAGGTCGATCAGCCAATTGCCGACGTCGTCGACAAAGCAGAGCAGTCTGTCTACGCAGTGTCGGAGAAGAGAGTGGGCGAAGGGCTGGCCCCGATCGATCCGCTGCTCGGTCCGGCCATCGAACGGGCTGAAGAACTGCATCGGCACGGCCAGGAGGTCACCGGTGCCGCCACCGGTTTGCGCGACCTCGACCGCAAGCTGGCCGGACTGCACCCCGGCAACTTCATCGTCATTGCCGGGCGGCCCGGAATGGGTAAATCGACACTTGCAATCAATATTGCACAACACATTGCCATCAACGGTGAGCCGGTAGCGATCTTCACCCTCGAGATGACCCGGGAGGAGATCGTGTCGAGGATGCTCTGCTCGCAGGGACGTATCGACTCACAGCGGCTCCGCACGGGCCGCCTTACTGAGACCGACTTCACCAAGCTGTCCAATGCCGCCAACGTGCTCTATAAGAAGCCGATCTTTGTTGACGACTCGCCGGGCCTAACCGTTACTGAGATTCGGGCCAAGTGCCGGCGGGTGAAGCGTCGTAGCGGGCTGGGATTGGTGGTCGTCGACTACCTGCAACTGATGCACGGCACCGGCGGCGAGAACCGGCAGCAGGAGATCGCCATCATCAGCAGAAGCCTCAAGGACCTTGCTCGCGAGTTGGAGGTCCCAGTGATCGGCGCCTCTCAGCTCAACCGAGCCCTGGAGCAGCGCGAAGACAAGCGTCCAAGGCTGGGTGATCTACGCGAAAGCGGCAGCATCGAGCAGGACGCGGACATCGTGTTGTTCATCTACCGCCACGAGTATTACCACCCGGAGGCAGTGGAAACGAAGGGTATCGCTGAGGTAGCTATCGCCAAGCATCGGCAAGGCTCGGTCGGCCGGGTCGATCTCACCTTCCTACCCGAGTTCACCCTGTTCTCCGATATGGGGCGCGACACCCCAATCATCTAGCGACGCTTTGCTCCACGCGAGGATCCGCCTAGCGAGATGCAGGCTCCGAACATGAAGCCGAAGTCGTACCAATTGCCGTTGTTGTGCACCTCGTAGATGTTCACGCTGTCTCGAAACAGCGAGATGACAAATGTGATCGGGGCGATCAGTCCGTGCCACAAGCCCATCCAGAAGCCCGCTACGTCACCATCGACGTGAGGTGATCCAACCTCCGGGTTGGCGCCGGCGGAGCAGGCTGCAAGGACAAGAATCAGCAATAGTGCGAGCGGGACGAGGCGTTGCAGGTTCACGAGGACCCCCGGTGATGCGATCGTGCATCCTCAGGATAGATGGGCGCACCCAGGCTCGATTCCGGTGGCATTAGGCTCCTTCCTCTTGTCCTACACCAGGCGCAGTTGGAGCGATGGTCGCAGTGGGTACTTCTTCCCAAAGCGTTCGCAGGCAGCCCGGCGGGCGACGCCGGTTATTCGGCAATGTCGGCCCACGATGCACCAACGCCAGGCTCCTGCGACACTCGACCTCAGGAAGTCGAATGTGATAGTTCATCGGTAGAGCCGGCGGAAGCAGTGGCTGCTGAGTTCACCGATCGGAAAGCCCGGCGGCCCGGGGCCTGCCGGCCGGCGGGGGAAGGCGCCGGCAGGGCCGGCGTATTGTTGTGGACGGTCGACGATTGCACTGAAGGAAGGTGAGGGCATGGTCCTTGACACATCAACGATCGCAGGAGCGGGCCGAAACATCAGATCTCTCAGTAAGGAGGTCGAGGTGGGCGCTCCTCGCCGGGAGGTGTGGGACGCCTGGACGTCTGATGATGGAGTCAAGTCCTGGTGGGGGCCACCCCGGTCCAATGTCGAGCTCCGCATCGGGGGCCCATTCGAAATCTTCTTCTCTCTCGAGGAGCCAGAAGGACTACAGGGCTCGGAGGGCTGTCGTGTTCTCGCCTACGTTCCCGGCGAGTCGTTTTCCTTCACCTGGAACGCCCCGCCTCACCTGCCCCTACGGCAAGTCAATACCTGGGTGGTGTTGACCTTCTCCGAGGCGTCGGCAGGGACGAGGGTGAGGCTCGTTCACACGGGCTTCCTCGAAGGGCCCGATTGGGACGACTACATGGCCTACTTCGATCGCGCCTGGGACTCTGTACTCGATCTACTCCGGGAGCACTGGGGCTAGCTCGGTCGACTGCACTGCTCTGGCGGCATGGGCTGCACCTGCCCAAAGCGACGCATCCAAATCATCTGTCTGCAGCCAGGCCATGGCGAATCCTGCGAGGAAGGCATCTCCGGCTCCATTCGTATCGACAATCCTGTCGACAGGGACGGCAGGCACTTCAACCCATCCGCGGCCGGCCGTAATCCCGCTGGCGCCGGCGGCTCCATGGGTAGCCACCGCGGCGATAGTTCCGGCTGCGACTCTGCTCTCGAGGAAGTCACGCCAGTGCGGGTGCAAGGATGAGCTCATGAAAAGGTAGTCGGCGGACGCGATGAACTCGTCGTGATAGGGATTGGCCCCATCCCAGTCGTGGATATCGATCCAGGTCGATTTGCCGAGATCCCGGAGCATCGGGAGAAACTGGCGGCAGTAGTTCATGATTGTTACCGAAACGATGTCGGCATCCCGGGCGACCGGCCGAACTGGTGTCAGGTCAACTGCGAACTCGTGTGATGGGTAGTGGGCGAAGATCGAGATACGGTCGCCGTCGGCGTTCATGAGATTGACGTGGCGCATCGTGCCCTTGGGATCCAGCTCGACGAGCAACTCGACATTGTGCTCGGCCAGATAGGCGCGCACCTTGTCGCCGGCCTCGTCGTCCCCCAGCAGTCCCCATAACGATGAGGTTGCACCCAGTGTCGCGAAGTTGAGTGCCTTGCCGGCGCCGCTCGAACCAACGGTTGTGTGGCTCCCCTTGGAGAAGAACGATTGCGGTCGCGGCTCAGGGAAGTCGTCAACGTAGATCATCGTGTTCCAGGCGATTCCG
>Ga0180436_10001164_pt1 | contig 26095 bp, 29 predicted proteins | sample SS_ome_2_FD_132434 | JGI IMG/M metagenome (GOLD analysis project Ga0180436, IMG submission 132434) | Hypersaline lake sediment archaeal communities from the Salton Sea, California, USA - SS_3_S_2 metaG | ecosystem: Environmental > Aquatic > Non-marine Saline and Alkaline > Hypersaline >... | reverse complement strand
TTTTAGGCAACCAGCCAATCGAAGCCTATACCTCAACAGACGCTAAAATCAGCGCCTTCTTGGAGATTGACTCTGTTAATCAATTATTACTGATCAACTTTTTAAACGAAAACGGCATTAATAAACAGCGCGTTATTTTCATCAATAAGGATCAAGCACACATCTCTACGCTTGACGCGAAAAACCTCGATGAACTGACACTGATTTCCACTTACTCGCCTTATGACTCTATCTTGGAAAAGAGAGGTTTTAATGAGCTTGGTAGCACGAAAGATTCCCAATCACTCCTGATCCTTGATGCCCTTTACGTCGATAAAACCTTACTCATGGATCACAGTGAGCGATTTTCACAATTACAGGAAATGATGATAAACGCCTTTACTATCTTCAAAACCAACCCTGAAAAATACTACCAGGTTGTTAACCCCTACCTGGGTTTTGAATCCTTCAATGATTTCATGCTGGCCGCCGATGACATTATCTGGCTAATTTCATCTGTCACTGAAGATGAGATGTCCATAATAAAGCAATCCCGGTTACCTACGGAGTACCTTATCAAATGATGTCGATACGCAAGCTAACTACTTACCTATTATTGGTTTCCATTCTCGTCATCTATGTGTTCTTTTGGGCAGGTTACCTGGAGCAGCGCAATATGGCTGCACATATCTTACTGGGCTCCATCAAGAGCGACCTGGCCGACACTAGCTACTCCTTAAGCAAGAATGTCCATTCGCTTTCCGAACTAATGTCCTATAAAGCCGATTTAGATAGACTGGCTGCTAACAATGATACGATTGCTTCGTTTTTAATCACGAAAGATGATCGCGTGCTCGTTTATACAGACCCCTCCAATAAAGAAATACCTTCGCAACTCGATATCCTTGATGCCTTGCCATCACGCTCAATCGAAGCGCTTATAGGCAAAGAAGCTTTTTCGACAGAAATTGTCGTTTACGAAAAACTATCCCCGGTAAAGCTAAAATTAATCGCGTTCCTTGATTCGGACTACATTAAAAGTCACCTGACAAGCCAAAGCACTCATATACTATTGGTGCACGGCATTCCTCCTATTTTGGTATTCAGCGCGCTTTGGTTTGTATTTAACCGAAAGATCTTTAACCCGCTGACCACATTAAAACGCTACGCCTATGACCCAAGCACCGTACCGCCGAAGTTTGGAATCTCTGAACTGGAAGGTGTGCGCTCTCAATTATCGGATACCTTTACTCGCCTAGATATGGAGCGTGAAGAACTCTATCGCCGCTCCGTAACAGACAAGCTAACTGGTTTGGCTAATAGAGACTTCTTAAGCAATGAGCTTAATCTTATGATCGATCGGTCTCGAAAAACAGGCCAGGAATTTGCGGTGCTCTTTCTTGATCTGGATAATTTCAAGAAGATTAATGACACTTTAGGGCATGAGGCCGGGGATATCCTACTTGTTTCTGTAGCGGATGCTTTAAGGAGCGTATTCAGAACGGGTGATGTTATTGCCAGACTCGGTGGCGATGAGTTTGTCGTAGTTGTCAGCCACTATAAAGAACACGCAGGCTTGGTAACTGTTTTAAATCGATTGCTTCGCACCATTGATAAAGACTGGTTTATAAAAAACGGCATCGATGTTGGCAAATTTCATCTTTCGGTTAGCATAGGCGTATCGGTCTACCCGTTTAATGGCAGAGATCCTATTACGTTATTGAAAAATGCAGACATTGCAATGTATGAGGCGAAACGAGGCGGCAAAGGCTGCTTTAATTTTTTCTCAGACTCTATGAATGAAGCCGTTCAATACGAAGTTGAGCTTGAGCGCGATATTCGCCACGCACTCGAGCGCGATCAATTTGAACTGCACTATCAAGCAAAAGTCGATGTTTCCAGTAATTCTATTGTTGGTACCGAAGCTTTATTACGTTGGCACCATCCGACCAAAGGCTATGTCCCACCAGATGAGTTCTTAGGTCATGCCGAGAAGAACGGGCTTATTAATGAGATCGGCCTTTGGGTTTTAGATACTGCAATCAAGCAGCAAATGGAGTGGTTGGAGGAAACCGGTGTCGCCATACAAGTTTCAGTAAACCTTTCAACTGCGCAATTAAGGGATAACACTCTTCATGATAAGATTGACGCCCTGATTCAGAAATATGACGCCAATGCACAGCTGCTTGACTTAGAGATCACCGAAACCTTACTGATCGAAAACCTTGAATACAGCTTGACCATGTTGGATAAGCTTAAGGCACTAGGGGTCTCTCTGTCGCTTGACGATTTCGGGACAGGATACTCTTCCCTGTCTTATTTGAAATATTTACCTGTAGATAGCTTGAAGATCGACAAATCCTTTATTGATGACTTTAGACTGGATACTGGCGCTGTTTTCATTGAAACCATGGTGAGCATGGGCAAGTCCCTGGGCATGCTTGTGATCTCCGAAGGCGTTGAGACTCAAGATCAAATTGACTTTCTCAGGAAGATCGACTGCGACGCTTATCAAGGCTATCTCTTTTGTAAGCCGATGCCTCCTCATGAATTCAAAGGTCTTTTGAGTAAGAATGCTGTCAGCGCAGAGTCTTGTAAAGAGGCGCTTGCACTAGTCACGGTTTAAACTTTTTTAAATTATTTTTAAATTCACTAAAGAATCTACCAACCAGCTACCTATACTGTAACGTCTAACATTTGGAGCAGCGTTTTAACACTCCAATAAACAACCTGATTTAGAGGCCTACCATGCTTAAGCAAGTCATTATTTTACGTAAAGACTTGAAAATGCGAAAAGGTAAAATGGTTGCCCAGGGCGCACATGCTTCCATGCTGGCTCTGGTGCAAAACGCCAACCTAAAGGAGCCTGGACCGTTAGTACTGCCAGTCAATGATGATTGCTTGAACTGGCTAAAGGGCGACTTTACTAAAGTAGTTGTTTCTGTGGAAACTGAGTCAGCTTTACGAGGCATGCACATGGCCGCCAAACTTCAGAATATTCCCGCTGCCCTTGTTGTTGATAAAGGCTATACAGAGTTTAACGGCGTACCTACTCCAACGGCCGTCGCCATCGGTCCAGCCGATAGTGATCATTTAGATCGTATCACTGGGCATTTACCTCTACTTTAAAGCCGCATCCCTTATTCGGGGCCATAGCTCAGCTGGGAGAGCGCCTGCCTTGCACGCAGGAGGTCGGGAGTTCGATCCTCCCTGGCTCCACCAATTTATTAACACCGCACAATATGCGTGCGGTTTATTTGGCAGATAGCACTCCGGGTGAGAGCGCACGGCTGTTAACCGTGAATGAGGTCGGTTCGAGTCCGACTCTGCCAGCCAATTTACGCCCAGATAGCTCAGTTGGTAGAGCACACCCTTGGTAAGGGTGAGGTCGGCGGTTCAAATCCGCTTCTGGGCTCCAATTTCATTCAATAAGTCGCGCTTTTATGGCGCGATTTTTTTTTGTCGACAAGTATCCGGTTGGTGGCGCACCCGTATTTACGGTCGCTGAAAACATAAATTTGTATAGCAGATGTAATAATGGTATAATATTCCAATAATGGTTATTACAGTCTCTTTATTTCTACCTTATGTCTAAAAGTCATGTTTTGCTAGTCGATGCCGGCAGCTACTTCATCAAGCGTGTTTTTCATGCCGCCATACGAGGCGGAGACACCCTGGAAGATGCCGTTGAGACTGTCTTCTTATCGATTACCCGCGCCATTACAGATTTTGATATCCAATACGCCTTATGTGCCTTTGACTCTGATACAGGGGAACCCTGGCAAAGACATATCTATGCAGGCTATGAGTCCAAATATGATAGCCTTCCAGCTGAGTTTAAAGAATGCGTTCCTGTTATCAAGGAAGGATTGCATCAAATGGGGATTCGCTCCATCACCATTCCTTGTTACGAAGCTGACGACTTATTAGCTTCTTCAGCCAGAAGCTTGGCCAGTGCCGATATTAATGTGCAAGTACTCTCGTCCGACCCTGATCTCGCGCAGCTTGATGATGAGCGCATCGAAATCCTGGATTTTGACGGCGTTATCCGTGATAGACACTGGGTATACAGGCGTTTTGGGATTTCTCCCACACAATTAGCAGACTATATTGCCCTGGTCGGAGGGCGTAACTGGAATCGAGGCGTCACCGGTATAGGCCCAAAGCGTGCACGACTATTGCTTTCTGAGTATCAGAATCTGGAAAGCCTGGTTGTTGCTGCACACATGGGACAACTCCCTAGCGCCATCGGTAATGCGCTGATTACAGAAGGTGATGACGCAATAAAACGCAAAACACTTTCCAAAGTCAGAACCGACTTACTTCTCGGTCTTTCTCTCTCACAACTCAATATTGAAGCTAACCTTCACGAGCCCATCGACCTTACCTGACAAACAAATGCACTTGTAATACGTATAAACATGTGCTATACTGTATTAACTAAATCAAATCTTATGGAGATTTCATGTCTTCTGCATTTCTCAAATTTAGCATTCCTTCTTTAATTGCCGCAGTTTTAACACTTATTCTGACTTCATGCACCGAAAAACCATCCATCGATGGTAGCTATAAAGCGGATTTCAGCGGCTTCAGCTCAGCTTCTGGTATGTCCAGCGATTTCTCAAGAGGAGTAGGCAATCTAATCCAAATGACGCTAGAGATAAAGGAACCTAAGGCTACTGTAATTGCGAAGGTTATGAATGCCACTCAGCGTGACGAATTGGCCCTTGAACGCACCCAAAGCGGTTTTATTTTGAGCGGCAAAGGCGCAAATACCGGCAAACCACTGGCATTTAAAGTGGTTGAATCTGGTGATTTGGTGTGTGAATCCTGCCCATCTATGTCACTTCCTAAAAACTGGCGAGCCATTAATCGCTCGGTCACTTCGAAATAAGGAGGCATCTAATGTCATCATCACCGGAATCTTCATCTCAGAACTTACAGTATTTATGGCGCAGCTTACTAGCCGCTGAATCTCGCGGCGACAGGCAGCAAGCCAATGAATTGCAGAATGAAATTATACAACTTGAGCTACAGCGTCAGCCCTCCCAGGAAACTAAAACCTCGTGAATCGCTCAGAACGTCGTTATACCCAGAAAATGACGAAAAAAGCAGAGCAGCGCAATCCACACCACTGTGATGGCTGCCAGCGCCCACTCTCTATCGGTGACCCTCTATATATTGGGAAAGATATCGAGGAAAAGTGGCTTAAAGTTGGCGAATGTTGTAGAGCCTCTGCTTTGACCGATATTTTCTCAATCGCCGTCTATGCTCGCGAAGGCGCCAGCTACGAAGAGATTCAAGCTGCTTTGCAGTCGCACCCATTGGGCCACCTAGTCGAGTCGCGAATCTAACGTATTGACTATCACATTAGCTATACAAGTAAAGCCTACCGGAAAACCTTTCATGACCCAATTTAAGTCTTTGCTTCTTGCCTTACCTTTCTGTCTGCTGCTTACCGGATGCAACGAGGCCGATATGGAAACAATGGCCGAATCCGCCAAAAATTGTTATCGAACGCTAGATCCTAATGATTTGAGTTGTGTGGAGAATTTCTACAACGATGTCGTTATCCCTCAAACCGAGCCTTTTGCTGACGGCGCCGTCTCCCTGATCGAGCGCATGGATCCAACGCAATAGCCTCCTAGCTCTCCGGCTAAACTTTTCTCTTGGTGAGTCCATCACCTTCTCAGGATCAATCCGATATGCTTAATCCTAAAATCATTGATGCGCAAAGAAATAATAACTTGGGTGTTTTCCACTTGAGTCATATCGATCTTGACGGTTATGGGGCTCAATTCATCACCAAGCATGTATTTAGCGATATTACCTTTTGTAACTCGGATTACGGTAAAACAATTAATGAGAAATTCTCCAGTCTGGTTTCATCGGCTACCTCTCATCCTGGCTATAAACTGTTTTTAATCACTGATCTTAATTTAACAGCCGATCAGGCAAGTGTATTTTCTTCGACACTGCAAAAATGGTTTGGTGACGAAGCTGAACTACTTTTACTGGATCATCATAAAACCGGTACAGACGTTGCACTTAAATATGATTGGTACAGACTTGATACCGAGCGTTGCGCTACATTACAAACGTTTTATGCCTTTTCCGACATTCTTCCAGAATCCGAACGAGTCAGGCTTTATTCTTTTGCCAATCTGGTGAACATTCACGATCTCTGGCAAGAAGACGAGGCCGACTTCGATAAAGCCAACCTGCTATCTAGTGTGGTATTTTCAATCGATTTACTGCCAGCAGATCTCATTTCAGTTTGCTTTGATTACCGCATGCACATGTTGGACGGGGTGCATGAGTTGTATGCGCAAGGCCTTAGTGTGCGTGAAATCGAACAGGCCCTTTTCGATATCAAAGAAACTTTTTTACTTGATCGCATAGAGCCTGAATGTTTTTCTGATCCTGGAAAAGCTCTTCAGTACAAATATAACCGCCTCGTATTTCATATCGTAAAGCAGTGGGAACTGCCTTCTTTTGAGATTAATGGCTTAAGAGGTAAATTGCTCTATAACTTACCTGCCACGGTTTTTCAGCAGGTTTCCCACTTCTACCTGAAAGAGCTGGAGGATGCCAGGTTTCTCGTTAATCTTATGCGTAACGGGAAACTGTCTTTTCGTTCCACTGGAGATGCTGACGTATCCCAAATCGCCAAACATTACTTTGGCGGTGGCGGCCATAAAAACGCGTCTGGCGCCAAACTCAACATTCCCCGGCTTTTTGATTCTCAAGATCAGGCTTTACGTGAATTTTTACGCAAACTGGCCTGATTTCCCTAATTTACCTTAAGACGACACCGTAACTTATTCCTATGCTGAACTCTCTACAAAATCACTTTAAAAACAGACGATTTAATCAACTTAGAAAGAAGGCCTCTAAAATCTCTCAACATGCCGATACCTTTACCAATTTCATCGAATCGGACTTTAAGGGCCTAACTGCCAACTTTAAACAGCGCTTATCTAATGGAGAAAGCCTGGAAAACATCATTCCAGAAGCTTTAGCGGCTGCTGGCGAGTTAATTCGTCGTAATTTGTCGATTTCTCTACACGCTGAGCAGCTAATCGGCGCGCTAGGTCTTTTCGATGGTAAATTGATTGAAATGCAAACCGGAGAAGGTAAGACACTAACGGCAATTCTGGCCGCTTACCTGGAAGTTATCGAAGGACGCCGCGTACATATCGTTACCGCGAACGATTACTTGGCGCATCGTGACGCAGCCACTGCCGCAAAGATCCTAGTTCCACTGGGCGTGACGTTGGGCGCTTCTTCATCAGCCACCCCGGCGGATATGAAAAAAGAGGTATACGCTTCTAATATTGTCTATAGCACTAGCTCTGTGCTTGCTTTTGATCATCTTAATGAATCCTTTGCGCCATCACTAGAAGCCAAGGTCATGGGCTCGCTAGACTGCGCCATTGTTGATGAGGCAGATTTTGTATTAATCGACGAAGCTCGCTTGCCTTTAACCCTGACCGCGCCAATGGCTGTTGATCCTGGCCTGGTAGAGATTGCTGCCGAGCTAGCCAGCAGCTTAGAGACGGAGTCTGATTACGAGGTTGATGCTAAAAATCGTCAAGTTCACCTGACAGAGCGCGGCGTAGATACTGCTACGCAATTTTACATCTCAAAAGGTCTACTTGAGGTGAATCAGGATTTATTTGCTGTTACGCATACCGATCTTGTTTTTAGATTAAACGCGGCGTTATTAGCAAAAGAAATTTACGTTAAAGATGTAAATTATGTCGTTGAAGCGGATGCGGTCTTACCAATTCATGAATTAACTGGACGCGTAGCGCCTAATAACCGATTCAGTGACGGCGTACATCAGGCGCTGGAAATCAAGGAAGGCGTTTCTGTAAAACCCGAAAACTCACCTATTGCTGAGATTACTTTTCAGAAGTATTTTAGTCAGTACCGCAAATTATCAGGTATGACAGGCACTGCCGCTACCGATGCCGATGAATTCTGGGCAGTTTATAATCTCGAGATCCTTTGTATCCCTACTAGCAAACCTATGATTCGGGAAGACTTGCCTGACCTGGTGTATCGCACTGAAGCTGAAAAGCTTAACGAGATGCTTAAAGACGTCAACCGTCGCCACGCTAACGCACAACCAATATTGATCGGCACAGACTCTGTCGCGGCCTCCGAGAAAGTCTCACAACTGTTGGCGGAGAACAATATCCCTCACAATGCCTTAAGCGCCAAAAATCATTCCGATGAAGCTATGATTCTTAGCAATGCCGGTAGACCTGGCGCAGTAACGGTGATTACCAACATGTCAGGTCGCGGTATCGATATCGCCTTGGGCGGTGATCTCAGCGAAAGACTAAATCTACTTTCCGGATTCATAGTCAATAATCCAAAAGAGCAAGCTTTAAAAGATTGGGAGATTGACCGAGATAAATCCATTGAGGCCGGTGGTTTACATGTCATAGGCCTTCAGCGCCATGAAACGCGCCGCATGGACCGACAATTGATGGGCAGGGCAGGGCGTCAAGGTGAGCCTGGCTCTTCTCAATTCTATCTCTCTTTGAGTGATTCACTGATTCAGATGTATGCCCCTGAACGCGTATTGGCCTTAATGGATCAATTTGGCGTTGAAGAAGGGGACGCTCTGACGCACCCCTGGGTTTCCAAGGCTGTAGAAACAGCGCAAGCTAACCTTGAGGAGCGTAATTTTGAATCCAGGAAGTCCTTACTGGCCTTTGACTCTGTACTGGATGAACAGCGCAAAACATATTTTTCCTTCAGAGATGCTTTACTTGCTTCTGAAGATGTACGCGACGATGTGCTTGCGATCATCGATGACGCTGCACAAGCTTTTATGGCGCCACATGCTGAGCACTTCAACGTGAATTTTGAGTGGGATTTTGAGGCAATCACGGCGGCTCTATCTGAAAGCTTCAAGATCAAGCTTACCATTGAAGAATGGCGTACGCGTTTTGAGGAATATTCAGAGCGACAAATGTTTGAACTCATCACGAACACGCTTCGGGAGCAATATCTCCTGAAAGAAACCATCGCTTCGCCCGAATTATTGCGCAAAGTTGAAAAGGCCGCACTGGTTCATTTTCTCGGCCCTTTTTGGCAGCAGCACTTAAACAGCATTACACAACTTAGGCAAGGTATTCATTTACGTGCTTTTGCGGGCAAAAACCCGGTACAAGACTTTAAACGTGAAGCTTTTGAGCTGTTTGAGTCGATGGTTTTTGAATATCGTAACAAGTGCGCAGCGTTCTTGATCGCTAGTCGTATCGATAGCGATGGCAAACTGTCACCTGAGTAAACTAGGATAGCGACAAAATCGTCATAACCTGTCGCTATACTTCATGTCGAACCCTGAGTGGAATTCTCCGCTTAACGCGATCCCTTCGCGCCTTTATGACGCAAAACTGATGAAACAGATTGATACTACTTTTGACCAAACTAGGTACACGCCAATGCCCAGCCGAAATAAATATTCCGCTTTACAGCAAGTTAACAACATTCTTAGTCACGAAGACAATACGATTTTCCTGAAGAAACTGAATGCCCCAGGCGAGCCCTTGCATTTCGGGTACTATTTAGGTTTTGAGTACGGCAATGGCTTTAAAATGAAAAAATCTGCCTGTTTACTTAAAGCTTACCGTGAAATCTCGCCTTTGGAGCTGAAAGTCATTCGAGACTATATCGCTAAAAATATGGTCGGCAATCATGAAGTAAACTTCCTGGTATTTGACCGCATTCCTGAGCGATCCGCTTGACCCCGGTCTCGTCAATTCAGTTAACTCAGCTCCGTTTGCTTCAGAATTTATACAGGGTGCTCGCTATACAGACTAAAGATTCTGGATTCGGTGACCAATATGTTTAAATTCAACCTATACAAATATTCTGCACTAGCTCTCGCGGTTTTTACCGCAAATCCAGCTATGTCTGGTGATTATTTCGGCTTTGAACCTCACTCACCGTCAGCTCATTCGACCTCACAGACTGTCGCAAAACAGCAAAATACCGAGATCACCAAAACACTTACTTCTTTAGGCGGTAAGTTTAGTAGCCCAGATCTGCTACGAGAACAAATTACCAGCCAATCAGATACCGCTATCGCTAGCGCTCTTTCTAATGACCCGGATGAAGTTGAACGCGCCAAGCACAATGAGCGTATCCGCGATGCCAGGAATAAAGCTGTGGGGCAGGAGTTTAGCGCACGTATCGAGCAAGATCCTGCTTTTTTAAAGCAATTGCAGGAAGCGTCTAAAGGCTTGTTGCGCAAACCAAGGCAAAGTGACGCTTACTACTTCAGTGATCATTGAATCGGCACTTGCGACTACTTTCTCCGTCGTTTAAACTTAATTTTTCTTGACTGAACACTACAGTTGCTATACAATATTACTTAATTTGTAACCAATTGCGCAAAAGGCGCTTTCTTGTTAACAACTTTTATCGGGGAATTATCTGTGAAAATCGGTCGTATTACCAAAAATGATCCAATTGTACGTACTTCTATTGGGTTCCATCAAAGCTTTGTCGATGACTTGAAATCTTACCTTGAGCTTTATAAAGAGACTTATGGTGACGAGCTTTCACAGGCCCAACTTATAGAAGAAGTCATGACTAAATTCATGGATTCAGATAAGGACTTTCAAAAATTTCTGAAAGCGCAGAAGGACAGTGGCGCCACCACTACTGCTTCAGCGTCTTCCTCCTACACAGGTACTCAGGGCGTTTAATGCCTGATTGCCTTAATCGCATTCCTGCGGGCGCTGAACTGGTTTTCGAGCTAAGTTTGCCATGGCAAACCCCTTCGAACAATCAGATTAAAGGGATGCATTATCATCAATATCGCAAATTGCGCGAGCAATGGCGAGAGGGTGTCTGGGCCGCATTAAACGGTAAACTACCAAAAAAGCCGCTTCATTCCGCCTTCATTGAGATTGACCGTTACTGTCAAGGTAAAGGTCTTGACTGGGACAATGCTTACGGCGGCTTAAAGATCCTATTGGATTGTATTGTAGCGCCCTCTAAGCGTAATCCCGACGGCCTGGGCCTCATACTGGATGATAGTCCAGTCTACTTGCCCGAGCCGCCTTTTGTCAGGCAATTGCCCGCGCCGCGCGGCCAGGGCTATACCGATTGTCGAATCTATCGGCTTTCTTAGGACACTTCTTTTCAAGCTATCGCTTAAGTCTCTTCTTAAGCACAGGACCTTACAGCAAGTCAGATAAATTTCAGTCTGCACTTCGCATCACGTGGTTATTCATCTCTGCCGGTTAGTGCGGCATCTGAGGCGATCTTTTGCCTCTCATCACAACTTGTTCCGGAGCGCTACTAACAGCGTTCTTTAACTCAACTGCTATTGGGGAGTCCTCCATTGTCTAAAAAATCTGCCAAAAAAGATAAAAAAGAAGACACGCTGCTAGATACCATCTTACGTCTTGGTCTTGAACGCAAAATTATCGATATTTCAATGGTAAAGGCCCAAGTACCTCCTGCTTATCAGGAAGATGCCGCTCAGGAAATCCGCATCGCCTGGTTAGGTTCAACTGCTAACGAGCGTTTAAGTGCTGGCGAAATAGCTTCTTATGCCCATACTATTGCTTTCCACGTCGCGTTGAAACTGCGCCGCGACATGGCCGGACCTGTCAGATTACCAGGCAGTGCTTTTAGAAAACGCACTGACGGTTCAACTTACGTACAGCCGGGTCATTTAGCGGCACCGATCCCCTGGGAAGATCTGGCTGAAATTCTTATCGCAGAAGATGAGGATAAGAAAGCTGAGGAATTGAAAACGGCCAGTACACCGCTTGACGTTGTCGACAACGAACTGATGACCTCTGAGGAGTCCTTTTGGTATAAAGATTTAACTAAGCGTCAGCGTAAGATTATCTCTATGCTCAAAGGTGGTCGCTGCCTTGATCAGATTGAAGAAGCTTTAAACATTCAGCACAATACACTTCAGCGTAATATTCGTGTTATTCGTCGCCGTATCGAAGGAATCTGCTCAGGCGAGGCTTAATCTGATGTACAAGCAAGGCATAGTTGTTACGCTGTTATCGATCGCTTCGGTTTCGTTTGCCGCAGACCTTGGAGTTCATGGTCGCCTTTACGATATTGAAGAGGCTGATATGCGCAAAACTTTGATCGGCCAAGCCAGTGAAGTTGACTGGGCTTCTAAGAACCAGGCTTTAGCTGAGGACGCTAAAAACTGGGGTGCTAATTTACCGCAATTCGACTTACCGAAAGCCTCTGAAACGAAAACGACGTATATTGACCCTTCAATCACTCTGGCCAGTGACATCAATGCCCCTGTTGAACAAGAAGATGGTAGCTGGGAATGGCAATTACTTCACCCTGCCGGCACTAAAGTAAACCCTCTTGAGCAAGTGCGCCCTATCAATAATATGTTATTTTTTGATGGCGATGACGAGGAGCAGGTGGAGTTTGCGCTGGCTGCCCTCAAAGCCAAACCCTATAAACTAATGCTGGTTGAGACCTCCGGAAACCCAGACAAGCTTTCAAAAAAGATACTGCGGCCTATTTACTACGCCAACGCTAAGATTCTTGAGCGCTTCGGTATAAGACAAACGCCCTCTTTGCTTGGCGTCGGCGAAGACCTGCATCGATTTGAACTGGCGGTGACCACTTTCGCTACGCCTTATGACGTAACAATGATTGATAAGGCCTGGCATGGCCTTCCAGAAAAAGGTGTAACAATCGATGAAAATTAAAGCTTTTTTACAGCTGATCGTATTGAGTATTGCGCTACTTGGTGGTTTAAATAAGTCATCTTATGCCGCAGGCTCCTGTCACGGCAGTTTTTTTAACCCTATTACCGACCCAAATTGGGGAAATTTGTTTCCCATTACAATTTTAGGCGTTTCCCTGGGAGGAGGGCATAACCCGCCGACTCTTTACGAGCCACCTATCTGCATTTGCCCGAGTCGCATTCTCGGCATTCCCATGATCGGTATCGGTATTACATTCTGGGAACCTTTGTATATCGCCGAAGTTCAACGTGAACCCGGCTGTTTGGCTTCGCTCGGCGGTCTTGAAATTTTAGGTGGCTACCAAATGCAGGCCGCTGAAATGCAAGGTCCTGCGTTAGATGATGGCAACGAAGCTCACATGACACGCATGCAGGTTCATTGGTACATGTATCCTATTTTTGCGGTTTTGGAGACATTCAAGGAATTAATGTGTCTATCTAGCTCGGGCTTTGCGCTGGGGTATCTCACCGAGATTGATCCGACGCACCAAAATGATTTATGGGGTGCTGTGTTCTCCCCGGAAGGCACCTTGTTTAAATCACCACTGGCGCACATGGCTTGTGGTGTGGATGCGGTAGCGTCGACCACCTCCTACCCAGTAGATCCGCTATTTTGGTGCTTAGGTACCGCCGGTAATCTGTATCCTTTAACGGGTAATAGCCAGGCGCTCAACTCCAACCAGACAACAAACATGCAGGTTTTAGGCAAGTTCATGGCTAAAATGCACCGCATTGCCTTGCTTTGGGGTACTGTGGGGCCTCAGGCCCAGTGTAACGCCACCCCTTTTCCTTTCCTGGTAAAGAGTCAGTACCGCATCAATCCAGTAGACCCGGTGACGACCAATGGCGCGCCGATTTACTTTGGGCAGTCTGAGTACCGCTGGGGACTGACGCCGCCTAACAACTATGCCACTCACGAAAGTACAACCTATTTGATATGGCAGGGCCAGCAATGTTGCATGCGTTTTTAAAAAATCTTTTGACAATAACCACGATAAGCCTACCTGCCGTGGCCTTATGCGCTGATGATTGGGGGATCTTACCAAAAGAGTCCTCCGATACGAGTTATATTCCTCAAGAGGCAATCCCTCTATATGATGATCTTGATGATAACGCGCTTACGCCTTTGCAAAAACGTGGCAAAGATTTAGCTGCTGAGATCTTTAATAATATTCAATCAAGACCTGGCGGGCTAACTGGGCAGTCTGAGGACTGGATGAAGTCTGTCGCTCCGCAAGAAAGAGGGCCTGCGGGCATCGCAAATCCAGAATATGCCGATAAGCGCACCAATATCCTTGACTTCTTAGGTCTGGATGACGCAGAAAGTCGCCTTTATATTTTTGTTTCTCACTCTATGCCGATGGAGATGCTAAAAGCCTATGCTCGTGAAGCTATGTGGACCGGAGGCATGCTGGTTTTTCGCGGTATCGACCAAGATATGTCCCTTCGTGAGTTCGCCTTAACAAAACTTTATCCTTTGGTGGGTAAAAAAGGTGCAAGCGCAACAATCCATGTTGATCCTAGACTTTATGATGCCTATAACGTCACCGCCGTTCCGACTATCGTTTTATCTACGCATCCAGAACGTGAGGTATGCCTTCAAACCCATGATGATAATTTTAGCCACAAGGGAAAAACACTTCCTTATAAAGTTTGCACTGAAATGCAAAAAACCGACTACTACAAACTATCTGGGGCTGTTACTACCGGTTATGCTTTAGAGCAATTCGTGGAGGCTGGCTCGTATGCGGCTGAGCGTCATCTTGCGGCACTAGAACGCAGTGATATTAGCTTAACACAGGAACAAAAGCCCTTTACTGGGAACTGGGATACCATGAAGACCCCTGAAGAGTTACGGGAAACCCTGTCGATTATAAAAGCCCAAGGGCAAGAGGCCTACGAAACCCCCTATGGTATTGCCATCGGTCCTCAGGGACTTGAAAATAAAGAAAATAACATCCGTACATTTTCACCACTTGTCGATTAAACCTCTGATCTTGCCAATTTTGCCGTGAATTTACTGGCCGCGACATTCGCTACATTAATTGTAAAGGTCATAATTAATTAGATAGAGGATTTCATAATGTTTAAAATTAAATCAATCGCATTAGCGGTCTGCCTGCTTTTTTTAACAGGCACGGCGCAAGCTGAACTTCGCTTCGAAGCTTTCGGTGTTTTAATCGAAGTCATCCCCTTTTGGGAAGATGCGGATGCTGATAGGGACTATTCAGAGTATGAGCTGGCGAAATACGGAGAAGCAATACAACTTCGTAAAAATGCCTCAAAGTTCAAAAGTGAAATTGGCACTGAGTGGACTAGAGAGCATTCAACCAGTCAATTAGCTTTTAATTAATTCAACAACCCAGGGTTTCCCCTGGGTTTTTTTATTTTATCATTTTCGAGGGCTTAGTTGCCTGACACGCACTCGTTCTCATGGAGATACGGCTTGTCTGTCGGACACCGCCTGCTAACAAGCTTTGCCACCCTAGGGTAGGGTCCGCCTGTCGCTTTGCAATCTGCAAAGATATGAATGTTGTCTTCATGCTCAATGACTCCATCGATCCAAGGATTGGTTAGGTGCTGTTTATCCGACAAGTAAAATTCGCAAGCTTCCATAAACGAGCTTGAGAGATGTTTTACAGACCAATGATCTTCTTTATAGTATCGATCTGTACTACATTGGCCGTCGATCAATCGAGGCTGATGTGCAGGACACTCATGACGATGGACATCTCTTTGACCTAGATAGTGATTAGTTAGGTGGCACTCAGCAGAGGCACCGCCGCTTGCAATTACCGCAATAGCGGTATCTTCAAATCCTGTAGTATTTCTACAGGCAGCGATTGGAGTTGCGTGCTTTTGCGGATTATCTGAATCATCCATCCAATAAAAGTCTGGGAGAAGTCTTACGCTTTCCTCGTAACGGTAGTCCAGTGTTACAGGATCCGCCTCCGTAAGCTTTTCCCATAAACTGTTTTCAGCATCTAGCTCTATGGGGCCTTCTGGCAAGGAGCCCTCCACCTCCACTACAACAGAATGCGGCAGATGCGTATCTCTGTAGTGTACTTTAATTAGTGGTGAACCGAGTTCCCCTGGCTTATAGCCGTTAAGCGTGAACTGAGTTCCAGCGCTAAGGTTGTTCCCGTTGAGCTTAAAGAATCGACGCCCTTCAACAGAAGGGCCTGTGATACCATCTTCAATGCTTTCGATAGAAGGACGTGGCGGGTAGGTATAGGGTGCCTTTGCCACTATATCGCCGTCAGGGTTAATCACCTCAACGGAGACCGTCTCTCCGGGTGGCCTGATGGGGAATTTAGCACTAAGGTCGCCATGCTTGTTATCCGTTTGTATCGGTTGACCATCGAACAGTACAGCGCTTCCATTAGAGAACGGGCTTCCGGAAATATTCATTTCAACCCCGTCGTTGGTATCGGAGACCCTGGAATCAGTGATTTCGTGAATCCGAGATTTTTTGGTGGCCTCTTCCGCTTCTACAGCGTCTTCATTGAACATCAAAAAGCCAGCCATTACGGGCTGAGCTGACAGTATGGTCGTCGTTAAAGCGGCAGAAATAAGGAGTTTGCGTTTCACAGAGATACCTACACAGAAGCTATACAGTTAATCCGTATAGCTACTAGGCAGGTATTGCTGTGTAGGCGGCGTTATTGCCTCGAGAGAGTCATTCGCGCAATACCACTAACCACTTGCATTTCTTACCTTCTTATATTATAATACGGTATAGCAATCGTTTCATCTTATGAATTTGCTTCCTTCGCGTTAGTTCCTCGGTGTCCTTTCTGGCGTCAATTTTAGCTATATCTTCTTATGACCGACTTTATATCAAAATTCACCAAAACCTGTCTCTTGATCGCCAGTTTTTTTGCTGTTCTTACAACAGCTGCTGCTGACGGTGTAACTCAGGGTCAGCAAATAGGTGCCCAGTCAGCCCAATCTGCGCGCCATGATGGCGGCGTGGCGGGTGATCCGCGCGCTTCTGAAACGGCTAATGATATACTAGCCGAGCCCGACGTGGATACTACAGGCAGTCCTGCTAATGGCGGCGACTCAGGCGCTGATACTTCTGCAACTTTTAACGGTAACCTTTTGTGCGTTCCCAATAGCGCGGCTTTTGTCGGGGGCGTAGGGGTAAAAACGATTGCCTGCCATGGCTCAGAAACGCAGGTGACTTCTGTCGATTACCAGATCTGCACTGCCGGCAAACATGGCGAAAGCTGTGATGGTAATTGGAGCCAAACATACAATGTCGCTGACAAAAACTCTCGTGTTACTGGAAATACCACCGTATCGATTGATTGTGCTCCAGGGCAAATGTCTTCTTGCCGCTTAGCTGTTCATTACAAAGAAAGCTTTGTGCATGGTGAAGATTCTATATCCGAAAATGCCAGTAACCAAGCCGATTCAGAAGACAATGGCTTACAAGGTATGCTTAATGACACGCAGAATGACATTTTTTACCGTGAATCATTAAAAAGTGTTGGCCCTCAGTTTAGCGATTGCATTAAAGATGTGAATTATGCACTCGATGGCGGTGGGCTCATCTACACCTGTGACGGCAATCAATCTGTCGACATGGGCCGCGAGTGTCAAACTGTTACCGAGTGTTTAGAGTACCGCACCGGCGGTTTAGAGTGGGGTTCTGAATGCATCAGTGAAGTCCGCTTGGTCAATCAATCTTGCGATGCGGATGTCCCGCAAGGCACGTGCGAATCAGAACTTGAGAAAGGTAACTATACCTGCAACAATGAGCTCGAGTTGCGCGGCCAACCCTGTGATATTACCCATGACTCTCAAATTGAGACTTGTTCCAGAAAACTCGGGATTACTGTAGAGAAGCTTCCTGGCGCAGGCTGTACTCCCGGGCAACTCTTGGCTTATGGCACTCGATCCAATTACTGGTCTCACATTACGAACAAATACTGGGTGTATTGCGCCTCTAATGGCTATCGAGTTTTGCATAGGGAAGATTCCAAGTACGGCAATAAAGTAATTTATGACAGGACTCATTCCGTCGCTCCTTTAGGGAGTTTTTCGGGGGTTCAGTCCGGTAATCGATCAAATAACTACGCAACCAACTTCAAATGGTATTACAGCCATTCTTGCAGCGGCAACAGCTGCACCTTCACCTCTTATGTTACTTGCTCGCCTTCCTACAATAATAGCTACTGTAAGGCTATCAAGGGCAAACAGGCTTATAAGAAAATATTAAATTACACGCACCCCTCTGTAGATGAGTACAGAATTGAAGAAACCTGGGAGGATGGGTGTACTGCCTATCAGTAATAACCATGCGCCTTTTACTTAAACTACTACTTGCCTTCACTTTTGCAGCACCGCTCACGACAAACGCACTGGATGGTTGCTACAGAGTTGCTTCAACCTGTGTTGACTCTGGCACTAAATGCATCACTCCAGTAGGGGGTGGTTCTTGCCATAACGTGACTCGCGATTGCTGGGAATACGAGGACCAGTATGAGTGCTATACCGGTGAGGTTACAGATAGCTGTGCAGACAATAACGTAGATCTTTCTGGCTGTTATTTGCAAGATACCGTTTGTCACAAGGAAAGAAACGGCTCCTGTGTTGAGTGGACGGCTAATTATATTTGTGACGAGAAACTCGTCACCACGTGTGAAGATACGGCAGTTGATACCATTTGCCATGGCGACCCGAATTGCGATTTAAGTCACTTTGATTGCCGCATTACAGGCCAGACCTGTACTGAAGGTCCGGAAACTCGTGTAATTGATGGAGTCTCTATTTACCGGGACTGCTGGGACACTGAGGTTAACTGGGAGTGTTACACCGGTGAACAGTCTAAAATTTGCAGTGGCAACTTAAGCTCCTGTGAAGTCACTGGCCAGACCTGTATGGCTAATGACCCTGTCGATGGTCGCTGTACTGAATGGGTCGAACGTCTTGTTTGCCCTGACGAAGCCGATATTTCCTGTGATACTTCGGGTGAGGTTACTGGTTCCTGTGATGCTTACAATAGCGAGTGTCTCGAAGAAAACGAAGACGGTTACTGTGTAAAGTATAAAGAAGACTCTGCCTGTCAAAGCGGCCCCCCTGAAATTTGCGAAACAGACCCTGCCTGCGAATTAGTCGGCACTGAATGCGTATCCTATACTGGCGACTTATGCGATGCTGAACGACAGGTCTATTCGTGTAAAAAAGAAAAAAATGAATGCATCAAAACTGAGACCACTACAACCTGCGCTGGAGGCGACATCGTACATGGCCTGGATTCAGTAACTTCGCCTGAAGCTTCAGACCGTTTCGGTGAAGCCATGACCAATATGGCAATTTTAGATGCGATTCAACGCGAAATGAGCCCAAACTCGGTGTCGATTTTTGCCGGTAAAAAGAACATGTGTGAAGACCCGGTTCTCTCAAGCTGGCTGACCAATGACTGTTGCCGTCTGGACGTGCGGGATGAGGGCGATAACCTATTAGCGCTGTGCACCGATTATGAGATTGAATTAGCGGCAGCCCGACGCGCTGATCGCACTCACTATGTCGGTCGTTGGTGCTCAGAAGAGCTTGATTTGCTGGTTACTGAAATTTGCTTAATGAAGGCAAATGGTTATTGCCAATTTAACTCGATCTTGGGTCGAATCATTCAGGAGCAGGGCCGCAGCCAATTAGCTCAATTAGCTGCTACCGGTTATGCCGGCGCACAGAAACAAACTGTTGTCTTTGATCTGTATGCAGATGCGGGTCAATGGCTTCCCTCTGTGAGCGTCAATGGCAACCAACTCACCGCTTGGCAGTGGCCTGCCTATTGCCTCAGCAAAGAGGACGAGCTCGCAGCGCTGGAGGCCAACCCTAGTGCAACGCTATGCCCCATGGTTGAAGAGACCTGGTTTGCCGCTTGCGCAGAACCCAACGGCTGCGGCGCCTTACCGGTAGATCCGCGTATCAGCTCAAGCGGCTGGATTGTCAATAAAGCCGACCCTGCTGAAAACCAAACAACGACGCTGTCACGCTACGCCGTAACAACAGGCAGTTGCGTAAATAATGATTGTTCATATCAGTTTGCCGCCTGGCCTGCTGGATCAGGTGGTGCGGCCCAGGTTGGTATGGATATGTCTTGGAGCTTATACGGCCTTCAGCCTGGCTTTACTGGGCAAATTTACCAGCTGAGTAATTTCCAGTTCGAGCCTTATGCTTTCGCTGTAGGTGATGAGCCTGCGATCATACCGTTAAGGGTTAGCACTGATAAAGGCGATACTTGGACGACTTATCATATTCCGCCGAATATAGTTGGCACCGACTATAAACTGCCGAGCAATCCTCAGATCACTATCTTTGGTAACTGCGATACCACAACGCTGGAGTGCAACTATCGGGTCATCATTCCAATCAACGTTACAGCAAAGCCCTGGGGTAATCCCGAAAATCCTGATTGTAGTGGTTTTACTGTCGAAGAACTAAGTGTGCTTGACTTTGAAAAAATGAACCTTGATGAATGGCTGGCCAGCGATGAGGCGAATCTACCTAATCCTGAGGAAATGACTGCCAATGCTGCTGAAGACGTGGAAACGTTTTACAGTACCTATTCTGAAGGCGGGCAGGCTGTTTCGCATTCTCCTCAAAGTACGAAATTTTTCAAAGTAACCCCCACCGAAGGTGTTGGTCCGTTTACTGTTCAGTTTGAGGCGCCTAGCACCTGGCCTACCGCTAACTCCAATGACGATATCGATCAATTGCAAATTCATTGGGGTGACGGAACTTCTTCTTTCGCGACACTAACTGGCGGCCTTTATAAATCAAGCCACACCTATCCCGTCGCACCTGGCGCCGATACCCAGTATACCCTAGGCACTAAGATCCACAGCAGTACAGGCTATCATTCTGCCTCTGCGACCATCATAAACTATATCGACACCCCCGAACCTGGGCAGCAAGATACCGGTGGTGGGGCAGGTGACGATATTTATAGCTATACACCTTCTAGAACAGCCAACGGCGTAGATGGCAGAAATGCACTGCCTATGGATACGTATCAAGAAGTAAACCCTTAATGGAGCCTTACGACAATGATTAGTGGTAAAAAAGACGCCTTAGCCCTTCTGGCCGCCAGCGCCGGAGCCGCAACAACTTCGCCTTGGTTGGCTGGAGTACCTGAAGCCCTGCCTTTGGCGCTGGGCAGTGCTGCCGGTGCAGGCTGGTTTGGGTGGAGTAAAGCCGCTAACTGGCTTGATCGCGTTGACACAGCCAGTCGTGAAGGTTTTGTATTACCTTCAGACCCTACCTTTCCCGAAACCCTTGGTCCTGACGGGTTACGTTTCGGGCATACCCGCGATAAAGGACTTCCCGTGGATATCGCCAATGGTAATTTGATGCGTCACTCAGCGATTATCGGTCAGTCTGGTGTCGGTAAGACCACTGTGGGTGAGTATTTGCTTTGGCAGCAGGTGATTGCGCGCGGAGGCGGTTATCTCTTTATTGATGCAAAACTTGATGTAGAGACTCGCGACAAGCTTGCTCACATGGCACGCCTGGCAGGCCGTGAGGATGATTTTTACGTTTTAAACGTGGACGACCCTGGCAATAGTCATACCTACAACCCTTTGTTAAGTGGTGACGCCGATGAAGTAGCGTCAAGATTGCTTAACTTGTTACCGAGCTCTGAAAATAACATTGGCGCTGACTTTTATAAGCAGCAAGCGAACCATGCATTAACCGTTATTATCGCCGCATTGCAAAGTGCAAAATACCGCTATCACTTTGGCGATTTGTCCGTAATGTTGCAGTCATCGCGTGCTATTGAGGCGTTGGAGCGGCTGATCCCTGAAGATTCTCATGAGCGTCGCTCACTACGCATCTTTTTGGATCAGTTCAGGCGTCGTCAAGGTCGAGAAGGCGTACAACTTGATATCAATAAACTCAAGGAAGTTTTAGGTGGTATGTCGGGTCGTATCGCCATGTTCTCGCAAGGTAAGTTTGGCGAAGTTTTCAATACGTACGCCCCTGAGATCGACCTGACCGATATTGTTTTAAACAATAAGATGCTTTATGTGATGCTGCCAACTATGGGCAAAGACACGGCGGCGTTAAACCTGGGTAAGATGGTACTGTCTGATCTTCGAACAGCGGTTTACAACGTACAAGCTACGCCTAAGTATTTACGCCCGAACCCGCCCTTTATGGCGTTCTTAGACGAGATGGGCTCCTATGTAATGCCTGGCATTGCCCGACTTTTTGAGCAAGCACGTTCAGCCTCTATATGCCTGATACCGGCGTTTCAGTCGTTTGCTAACCTCTCTGCGGTCAGTCCAGACTTTGCCGATATCATTATTCAAAACACATGGAACAAGATACTATTTAAATTCGGGAGCAAAGACAGTCCAGAAATGGCGGCCGATATTATCGGTAAGACAGTTACCTTCCAAAAGACTTATTCTAAGTCCAATAATGAGTCGAAATCGCAAACATTACTTAGAACCAACCCACAATCTTCGGAAGGTGGCGGCCATGGTCTGAGTGAATCCTGGCGTGAGTCAGAAGTTCACCGTGTAACGCCAGATCAGCTTAAATCTCTTGGTATCGGTGAAGCTGTTGTTATGAGCGGTGCGCGTATGTTCCATTTGAATACGCCAATGCTAGATTTTCCTAAAACCGTACAACCTTTTAAAGCGATACGTCATCCCTGCAAAGTACCTTCTGGTGAGTTCGAGCTTGGTTTTGAAAAACGTTACCGCGAATTCTTAATGGACGCCAATGATGGTGAGGACGGCACCGCAGGAGGCAACAATGAATAGCCTGCTTTTTTATGCCGGTGGCGCTATCTTAGTATTGATTGTCTTATCCTTCCTGCCAGCGCTTAAGCATCTGGTAAAACCTGTTATTGAGTCGATCTGGAAAGCAATACAATTTATTTTTACCGAGTCAGGTGCTTGGGTTATCTGGCTGGCGAAGATGATTTTCCGTTCTCATCTGGATATCGTTAAACACTTGATCCACTCCAAAGAACACCTGGATCCAACGAGTAAGTTCGAAGATCGATCCTAAGCAGATGAAGCTCCTTGACTAAGACTGGCCATCATTTAACGGGTATTGGTGCTGCACTAGCCGCTTACGGTCTTGCCGAATCACAGGGACTGCCTGTAGCGCACGCGTTTATTTTTGCGTTTTTCGGTGCCACAGCGCCTGACTGGCTGGAAATTCCAAAATACTGGGTGAATAAACGTTTGTCCGTTATTCCGCATAGGACTCTAACGCACTGGCTGCCTCTGTGGCTGATCTTGTTTGCGATTTCATTCGTCAATACATCGTTGCCTTTTGAGCTGCGTAGCACGTTTCTGGGGTTTTCTCTAGGCGGTCTGGTTCATTTATTGTTCGACTGGCCCAATCCCATGGGTATTCCGGTCATTCATCCATTTAAGCGTCACAGTTTACGGCGCTGGCCCAGCGGTGATTATGAGTATATTTTAGTGCCTGCTTCCTGGTTATTAGGTCTGCTTGTTCTCGTTTTTACAGGAAGTCTTTAAGCAATAATCACGCAAGATAATCTTTTTATTCACATTTTTGACAAAAGCTCATGTTTTGAGCTTCTACATATTATACTATAGCAATAGACAATATGAATATTTGCCTGTGTTTTAGCTACACTCATTAGGTCACTGTATCTATGAGGTGTTCAGGGCATGTATTTGTCTCTGAACGAATTTTGAATTTAAAAGAGGAGAAGAGCGATGGCTGAAGCTATCGAAGATAAATTGTTTGAGCTGCTGAGCGCGCCATTTCCCAGTACATCGGTGAGATTTCGCGTTGGCAATACAGACCCATCAGGGTCTCGCGGACAAGCATTAGCGTATATTGAATCTCGCGATGTAATGGATCGCCTGGATGCTGTTGTTGGTCCCGCGAACTGGAAAGACGAGTATGACTCAGGTCCTAATGGTGGCATTATGTGTCGCCTGTCTCTACGTATTAACGGAGAATGGATCACTAAAGCTGACGGCGCCGAGAACACTGAGGTTGAATCAGTTAAGGGCGGTTTTAGCGATGCACTAAAGCGTGCGGGGGTCAAATGGCGAATTGGGCGTTATCTTTACGACTTGCCTGAATTCTGGGCTGATGTTGTTGATGGTCGATTAACGCATTACCCAGCTCTGCCGGATTGGGCACTACCTGAAAGTGAAAGAGGCAATCCTCAATCACAACCTGTAGTACAACCCGTTCCTGCGCAGGAAGCCGCTAAGCCTGAGCCACAGCAACTAGCTCAAGTAAACACCCAGGCGACACCTGAACCTGCAAACCAGGCGCCAGCAGCCTCTGCTGCACCTGAGATGTCGGAAGACGAAAAAAATATTGTGAAAGCTGTTTTTGAGCGTGTTAAACAAGGCGGTGATGCCGAAAAAGCAAAAGCATACATTCAAGAGAGTGAACACCTCTCTGAAGATGCCAAAGCTTTCTCACTTACTCGTATTGCCCAGTTTGCACAAGCAAAAGCTAAAGCTGCATAGGTAATCCAATGTTACAAACATTCATGGAAAACCTGGTTTTAGCCGGAGCTATAATGGGCACGCTTAACGTCTTTATGATGGGTATGTTTTATCTCTACTTGTCGTTAATGGGAGAATAATGTGTTTAGTTTAACTGTTTATTTCAGGGGCACACAATTGCCTATGGTTTTAAGTGGTGACAAAGCTGACCTGATGGTTACTTATAACACTCTAAAATCGAATGAACTTGCAATTGGCGGTTCCATCACTGATGGTGCTAATTTCAAGTACAATCTTGACTAATAAGACATTTAGTCTTTTTTAATCTACAGCGCCTGTTCTTCAGGCGCTTTTTATTTCCACCTCAAGATTTTAATTCACGGCAGTCGCTATACTAATCAACTTTAAGCATTTTCCGATTAATTCAATAATTTTTTACGGGGGTTACCTGTGCCTACTGCTGTATCTTCTCCATGCGCTGAGAAATTTAGTGGTATTGACTTTACGATAGATTTAAGAGGTTTAGATCCAGTTCATGCTTTTTTAAGAGTGAAAGCGAAACTTAATCTTATACCTGAATGTAGTTTTCTGGCGGGTATTAGCTCTGATAGGGAAACTGCTAAAGAGATCGCTTGTTATAGTGAACGTTTAGGCTGCAAGCTCCATGAAATTATTGAATCTGATGAAGGGAAGTTTTTAACAATCCTATCTAACTGTAACGAAAAACGTTGATAAAATAATAAACATTTGCTATACTTAATAAATGTAAACCGAGCAAGCTAATTCTATGCTAGCTCTTTCTATCCTCCAGGAGTACTCAATGAAGAAAATTCTCGCTATTGCAGCACTGTTAGCCTCGTCTGTCACTTTTGCCTCAGAAATACCACCCGCTATGATGACCATCATTAAGTCTGGGATAGAAGTTGTCAACAAATTCGAAGCGCCTGCTGGACTAACTGGCTGGGCTGTCAAAAACGGTGGAGAAGATAATATCATCTACACTACTGAAGATGGCCAGCATATTCTCGTTGGCGCGATGCTGGATGTTAATGGTCAGAATCTCACCGGCGCGCACAAGGAAAAATACTTTCCTGCACCAGATTTCAACGAGTTTTGGTCAAAACTGGAAAATGAGTCGGCTTACGTAAAAGAAGGCTCTTCAGATGCTGAAGCGAAAAGTGTCGTCTATGTCTTTATGGAGCCAAATTGTACTTATTGCAACCTTGTCTGGAAGGCAATGAAGCCTTATACCGAAGAAGGCCTGCAAGTTCGACACGTTGTCGTTTCCTTTCTGCGCCAAGATAGTGCCGCTAAAGCAGCCGCCATCTTAGAAGCAGACGATCCAGTGGCAAAGATCACAGAACTGGGCGAAAACTTTAAATCAGGTGGTATTGAAGGTAAGAAAAATCCTTCTGCCAAAACACTGTCTGCTATCCAGAAAAATAATGCTCTGATGCGCGCTATGGGCGTCAAAGGTACCCCGGCTCTGGTTTATCAGTCCACCGACGGTGAAACCCTGCTGAGCAAAGGCATGCCTCGTCTTCGCGATCTGTCTGACATTATCGGTTTGCCTTATATCGAAAGCAAGGATCCTTCCTTGACTCGCTTTCGTTAAGCCAAACTAGCTCAAGAGCCATATAACGCCCCGTGCGCAACAAACTGCGCCGGGGCTTTGTGCGTCTATAGGCTCACCAGAGTTATCTCCTGGACGGTACTGTTATCGCGTCTCTGCTTAGTTATGGGACACACATAAGCTATACAAATCCATTAGTCCTTAATTCGATCCTTTTTTCTCTATACGTAGGAGGTCAATTACAGAGATTGGAGGTTTTATGGATATTTTATCCACAATGAAGCAGTTTATTCGGGATAATAC
>Ga0180436_10001163_pt1 | contig 26101 bp, 22 predicted proteins | sample SS_ome_2_FD_132434 | JGI IMG/M metagenome (GOLD analysis project Ga0180436, IMG submission 132434) | Hypersaline lake sediment archaeal communities from the Salton Sea, California, USA - SS_3_S_2 metaG | ecosystem: Environmental > Aquatic > Non-marine Saline and Alkaline > Hypersaline >... | reverse complement strand
GCGTATCGACGCTGTACTGGCTGTGGGCATAGACCACGATCCTGCCCAGTTCGTAACGTAGACCGTCCACGGCTTGCAGGCAGGCCAATAGCTGATCGGGGCCGTCAGAGAGATGTCCCGAATGACTGCCGAGGGCTTGGACCATGGTCTCGACCTGCTCCAGAGCCTGTTCCCATGCCTGGTCATCGGAGTAGATGGCTGACAGGTCCCACTTGTGTTGGGGGGCAATCTGCGACCGTTCGCGAACTTCCGCCATGAATTCCTCCGCCATCGCAGCTGAGTCGAGCTAGGATAGCAGCCATTGTACGCTTCGATGGGCGGTTGTACAAGGCAAAACGGCCTGCGGACGGCACGATTTGCGCCATCCCCATAACCATTGTATGATCTGATCCCGGGCAGTGTGCCCCGCTAGCTACTAGTTGGAGGCACAGAGATGACCCGCTATATCTTTTGCACCGGTGGCGTCGTATCCTCGCTTGGTAAGGGCGTCGCGGCAGCCTCGATAGGCCGTATCCTCAAAGCCCGCGGCCTGAGCGTCGTCATCCAAAAGCTCGACCCATATCTCAATGTCGATCCCGGCACCATGTCTCCATACCAGCACGGCGAAGTGTATGTTCTGGAGGACGGCACCGAGACAGACCTGGATCTCGGCCACTATGAGCGCTTTGTCGATGTGTCGCTAACGCGCAATGCCAACGTGACAACCGGGCAAATCTACAGTGAGGTGATCTCCCGAGAGCGGCGTGGTGACTTTTTGGGGGGAACGGTTCAGGTCATCCCGCACATCACGGACGAGATCAAGCGTCGCATCCTGTTGGTCGGCGAGGAGAGCCAGGCCGACGTTGCGATCATCGAGATCGGCGGAACGGTCGGCGACATCGAGAGCCAGCCCTTTCTTGAGGCGATCCGTCAGATGCGCAAGACCGTGGGCTACCAGAGTTCCTGCTATGTGCATCTGACGTTGCTTCCACATATCGGCGCCACCGGAGAACTCAAGACAAAGCCGACCCAGCATAGCGTTAGGGAACTGCGCGGGATCGGAATCCATCCTGACGTACTCTTGTGCCGGGCAGACTATGCCATCGGCAGCGAATTGCTCGACAAGATATCGCTGTTCGGTGACGTCGAGCGTGAAGCCGTGATACCTCTCGAGACGGCATCCAGCATCTATCAGGTGCCGCTGGTCCTTGAGGAACAGGGTCTGGGTGACTATATGATGACGCGCCTGGGATTCGAGCCGCAAGAGCCCGACCTGGACGAATGGCGCCGCATCGTCACGCACATCCAAGAGCCGGCATGTCGCGTGAGCATTGGGCTGGTCGGCAAGTACGTCGCCCTGCACGACGCCTATCTGAGCGTGCACGAGGCACTGTTGCACGCCGGGGCCTTTCATGGCTGCGGCATCGATGTCGACTGGATCGACTCGGAGGACTTGGAAAAGGGCAGGGGGTTCGACCGACTGTCTGAGGTCGACGGCATTGTTGTGCCAGGTGGATTTGGCATACGTGGGATCGAAGGCAAGGTGCTCGCCGCGCAATACGCCCGCGAGAATCAGGTGCCGTATCTGGGTCTCTGCCTTGGGCTGCAGGTGATGGTCATCGAGTATGCGCGACACGTTTGTGGACTGGAGGAAGCCCACAGTGGCGAGTTCGTTGCTGCCACGCCCCACCCGGTCGTCGATTTGATGCTTGATCAGCGAAGTATCACCGACATGGGAGGCACGATGCGTCTGGGTAGCTATCCCTGCCACCTGGTGGAGGGTTCCAAGGCCAAGCAGGCCTACGAGTCCGATGTGATCGGTGAGCGCCATCGCCACCGCTACGAGATCAACAACCTGTTTCGCGATCAGCTCGCCGAGGCCGGGATGCTCTGGAGTGGGATATCGCCCGACGGCAAGCTGGTCGAGATCGGCGAGCTGGCCGACCACCCCTGGATGGTGGGCAGCCAGTTCCATCCCGAGTTCCAGTCGCGACCGAATAGGCCGCATCCCTTGTTCCGAGAGTTCTGCGGCGCGGCCTTGGCTCGTCGGTCTGAGTGAAAGAGCAGCCACGGCAATCTGAGATTTGACCGCCCACAGCGAATGTGCTAGATTGGCTGATAAGCGTGATGAGTGAGCAGATTGTATCGCAGGAGCAGTGTGACATGACCGGAGTACAGGGGTTGATAGCCCGCTTCTCCAAGGCCAAGTCCAAGCCGGAGCCCGACAGCGCGTCTGGTTAGGTTTGCTGCACCTGTGAGAAGGCACCAATGTAGCAGCTTTCCCAAACCAGATGGGAAAGCTGCTTTTCTTTGTGTCGGTTCGAGATCGAAGCCCGGTTGAGCAACGACGCCCCGGGGATCCTCGGATAGCTGTATCCCATGTTTCGTGAGATGGAGGTATGTGAGATGATGGCCAATTGCCCCGAGTGCGCTGCGGAGATCGAATTGAATGACGTGATGGACGGTGAGATCGTGGACTGCCCGGAGTGTGGCGTCGAGCTTGAGGTGGTCAGTGTCGAACCGCTCAAGCTAGAACTGGCCCCCGAAGAAGAAGAAGACTGGGGAGAGTAGCGAGTATGCCTTTGCAGGGCTTTTCGATCATTGAATCGACGCTACGCGAGGGAGAGCAGTTCGTCGGCGCCAACTTTGGGACTGAGGACAAGGTCCGAATCGCCAAGGCGCTCGATGCGTTTGGAGTCGAGTACATTGAGGTGACCTCACCCGCGGCCTCTCCGCAGAGCTATCAGGACTGCAGGGCGATTGCCAGTCTGGGGCTCGAGGCCAAGGTGCTGACGCACACACGCTGCACCCTCTCGGATGCCAAGCTGGCGCTGGAGACGGGCGTCGACGGTATCGACCTCGTGATCGGTACCAGTTCGATGCTGCGCAAATTCTCGCACGGCAAGTCGATTCCCCAGATCATCGACCTAGCTCGCGAGGTGGTCGAGTTCTTGCTGGGGCATGGAATCGAGGTGCGCTTTAGCACCGAGGACTCGTTTAGGAGCAATCTGGACGATATCCTCACGATCTATGAGGCCGTTGACGAACTGGGGATCAACCGCGTGGGAATAGCCGATACCGTCGGCGTAGCGACGCCGATGCGCGTCGCTGATGTGGTGTCCCGAGTGCGCGAGCGTGTCTCTTGTGACATCGAGTTCCACGGGCACAACGACAGCGGATGCGCGATCGCCAACGCCTATTGCGCGCTCGAGTCCGGTGCCACTCATGTCGACACCAGCATCCTGGGAATTGGCGAGCGGAACGGCATTCCGCCCTTGGGCGGGGTGGTGGCGAGGCTTTACACAGTAGACAGGGAACTCGTGAAAAAGTACAACCTGCCTCTGCTGCGTGACCTCGATAACATGGTGGCAGAGATGGTGGGCGTGGACATTCCCTTCAGCAACTATATCACCGGCATCACTGCCTTTACACACAAGGCCGGGATCCATGCCAAAGCAGTGCTAAACAACCCCGAAACGTACGAAATCCTCGATCCGCACGACTTCGGCATGTCGCGCTACATCAGCATCGCCCACCGCCTGACGGGTTGGAACGCGATCAAGGCGCGCGCGGATCAGCTCAACCTCAATATCCCCGAATCCGAGCTGCGGGCGGCCACGGCGCACATCAAAGCTCTGGCGGACGAAAAGCCCTTGGGCCTGGACGATGTCGATAGTGTTCTGCGCACCTGGATGAGCGAGCGGGATCGAGAGAGGAGCGCCTGATGAAGCTTGACGGAGCAACTCTCTCTGAGCAGATCTTTTCCATGGCCACCGGCAAGCGGGTCCAGGCGGGCGATCTGGTGATCGCGCCTGTGGACCGCTGCATGTCGCACGACTCGCTCACGCCCGAGGTGATCGACGCTCTGGAGAACGACCTGACCGCCGAACGGCTTGCCGATCCGGAACGGGTCGTCGTGGTCATGGACCATGTCGCCCCTGCTTCTTCGGTGGCTACTGCCAACGCGCAAGCACGTGTCCGCAAGTGGGTCAAGCGTCAGGGCATCGCGCACTTTTTTGACGTCGGCGTCGGTGTCTGCCACCAGGTGATGATCGAAGAGCGCCTGGTGCTACCCGGCCAGATCGCTCTGGGAACTGATTCGCATGCCACAGCCTATGGCTCGGTCTGCTGTTTCGGCACTGGGGTAGGATCACGCGACATGGCACTTACGCTTGCCAGCGGACATAACTGGTTCCGCGTGCCCGAGACGATCAGGGTGCGTCTGTCGGGTGCCTTTCGGCGGTGCGTGAGCGCCAAGGACCTGAGCCTCCATCTCTGTGGGCGCTTGGGAATGGACGGCGCAACCTACCAGGCAGTCGAGTTTCATGGAGCCGATGCGCTGTCGCTGGCCAGCCGCGAGACCTTGGCCTCCATGACGACCGAGCTGGGCGCCAAGGCCGGATTGGTGCCTCCGACCGGGGCGGCGATGGCCGAGTATGCGGTCCCCGATTGGCTGCGAGTGCGCAACGACGCCAGCTATGCGCGGACGATTGACGTGGACTTGTCTGCACTGTGCTCGCAGGTATCCGTCTGGCCCAAGGTCGACGATGTTGTGGCAGCGAGCGAACTGCATGAGGTCGCGGTGCAACAGGTGTTCCTGGGGACCTGCACGAACGGTAGGCTGCAGGATCTGCAGGCCGCGGCGGCGATTCTCGAGGGGCGTCGAGTCCATCCCGATGTGCGCATGCTGGTGGTACCGGCGTCGCACACCATCCTGCAGGACGCGGTGGCGGACGGTACTCTTGCCACGCTACTCGATGCCGGCGCTACGCTTGGGACTCCCGGATGCGGTCCCTGCATCGGACGCCACATGGGCGTGATTGGCGCGGGCGAGACCTGTTTCTCGACGGCCAACCGAAACTTTCGCGGGCGAATGGGCGATCCGGAAGGACGTATCTACTTGGGGTCTCCCGAAACGGCTGCCGTCACCGCGTTGACCGGCCATATCTGCGACCCGAGCGAATGGGAGGCAATCCATGGCTAGGATCTGGTGTTTTGGTGAGAACGTCGATACCGACCAGATACTGCCTGGACGCTATGCGCCCTATATGACTTCGGAGGATGATCTGGGCAAGTATCCGTTCATCGAGGCGCGCCCCGAGTTTGCCAAGCAGGTCAGGCCGGGCGACCTCATCGTGGCAGGCGCCAACTTTGGCTGCGGGTCGTCGCGGGAGTATGCTCCTCGCTCTCTGAAGGTCGTGGGCTTGGCGGCCATCATTGCGCCGTCGTTCTCTCGTATCTTTTTCCGGAACGCGCTCAACCTTGGGTTACGCCTCTATGAGCAGGACCTCACCGGACAGGTCAGCGACGGGCAGGTCGCGGACCTCGATGTCGAGGGTTCGGAATTGGTGATCCCGTTGGCTCGGATCGCTCTACCCCCAGCGCCGGCCTGGTTGCAGGAGATCTGGGCTGATGGCGGTATCGTCGAGTACTATCGGCGGCACGGCACGTTGCCGCTGGGACAGAACTGATATGAGCCATCGAATCTGTCTGATAGAGGGCGACGGAATCGGCCATGAAGTAGTACCCGCCGGACGGCGCCTCTTGCAGGCAAGCGGCCTGCCAATCGAGTTCGTGCAGGCCGAGGCCGGCTGGGCGACATTTGAGCAACATGGCACGGCGCTGCCGCAAGAAACGGTCGCGTGGGTACAGGGCTGCGACGCGACGCTTTTCGGCGCCGTATCATCTCCGCTCAGTCCAGTCGAGGGCTACAAGAGTCCTATTGTGGCTTTGCGACGCGAGTTGGGGCTCTATGCCAGTTTGAGGCCGGTGCTTTCACAGCCAGTCAGCGCTTCGCGGCCCGACATCGACATGCTGGTGGTGCGTGAGAACAGCGAGGGTCTCTATGCCGGCATCGAGCGTCGCGAGGATGATGTGGCTGTAACTGAGCGTCAGATCACGCGCCGGGGATCGGAGCGGATCGTTAGGCGGGCGATGCATGCCGCACTGGCGCGACGACGACACGTCACCGTCGTGCACAAGGCCAACGTGCTGCGCGCCACCTGCGGGCTGTTTCGCGAGGTCGCCTTTGCGGTGGCGGACTCGTACGATCAGGTGGTGGTGGACGAGATGCTGGTGGACGCCGCCGCCATGCGATTGATCACCAATCCCGAGCGGTTCGATGTGATTGTGACCACCAACCTGTTTGGCGATATCCTCTCGGATGAGGCCGCGGCGCTGGTCGGTGGACTGGGGTTGGCGCCCTCCGGGAACGTCGGCGAGGGGCAGGCCGTTTTCGAGCCGGTCCACGGTTCGGCTCCCGACATCGCGGGGAGAGGCATTGCCAATCCTATCGCTACCTTTTACGCGGTGGCGATGCTCCTCGATTATCTGGGCGAGACGGACCTCGGTGAGCGTGTGCGGTCAGCGATCCGCGCCGCTCTCACGAACGGGCCTTGGACGCCGGACCTGGGGGGAGACGCTACCACAGATCAGGTGAGCGACACGGTCATCCACTATTTCTGCAGGAGCCAGCAATAATGCAAGTAGGCATGCTATTGTCGCGCGTGCGCGTCGAAGAGAAACTTTTGGTGCAGGCGTTCAGGGCGCATGGCGTCGAGCCCGCCTTGATCGATGACCGCAAGCTCATTCTCGAGTTGCACGACAGCTCGCCCATGGCCGGCTATGACGTGGTGGTTGAGCGGTGCATCAACCATTCCCGAGCCTTGTCAACGCTCGAGCAACTGAATGCTTGGGGTGTCAAGACGGTCAACTCGGCGCACGTGGCCTCGGTCTGCGGCAACAAGTTCAGCACCACGCGGGCGCTGATCGAACGCGGCGTGCCAACGCCCAAGACGCTTCTGGCCTATACGCCCGAATCGGCCTTGGAGGCGATTGAGCAGCTGGGGTATCCGGCAGTGCTCAAGCCAGCGGTGGGCTCATGGGGCCGGCTGATCTCCAAAGTGAACGATCGCGAAGCAGCAGAGGCGGTTCTGGAGCACAAGTCGATCCTTGGTTCCTATCACCATTCCGTGTTCTATGTACAAGAGTATGTCGACAAGCCTCAGCGTGACATCCGCACCTTTGTGGTGGGTGGCGAGACAATTGCCGGAATCTACCGGCGATCTCCGCATTGGATCACCAATACGGCGCGCGGGGGCGAGGCCAGCAATTGCCCGATCACCCCCGAGATGGACCAGCTCTCTCTAGCCGCAGCAGAGGCCGTGGGCGGAGGGGTCGTGGCGATCGACATACTCGAGCGTCCTGACGGCGAGCTGCTGGTCAATGAAGTGAACTATACCATGGAGTTTCGTAACAGTATCGACACCACTGGCGTGGATATCCCGGCGCGGGTGATCGAGTATGTGCTGGCGGTGGGGAGGGGAGAAGCATGAGCAGTTCTCGGCGGGTTGCCATCGTCGGTGCATCAGGATATGCGGGGGGCGAACTGCTGCGCTTGCTCTTGGACCATCCCCATGTGGAGGTCACCCAGGCTACGTCTGAGAGCAACGTGGGACGGTATGTGCACCTCCGCCACCCGAATCTGCGCGGCAGAACGAGGCAAAAGTTTGTGTCGATTGCGCAACTCGAGCCCTGCGACCTGCTCATCGTCGCGCTGCCTCATGGCGAGACCATGTCGCGTATCGACCAACTAGCGCAGCTCGCGCCCAAGCTGATCGACCTGTCGGCGGACTTTCGCCTTTCCGACGTCGCCGAACACGATCGCTGGTACGGCAGCTCGCATGTGGCGCCGCAGTGGCAGAAGCGCTTTGTGTACGGCCTGCCCGAGATCAACCGCGAGGCGATCGCCAAGGCAGACTATGTCAGTGGTGTTGGCTGCAATGCGACGGCCACCAACCTGGCCATCTGGCCACTATTCGCGTCGGGGATCGCCGACCGCGGCCGTGGTGTGATCGTAGAAGTCAAGGCGGGTTCGTCCGAGGGCGGAGCGAGCGCAAGCCTCTCATCGCATCACCCAGACCGCAGCCATGCTGTGCGTTCCTTTGCGCCAACGGGACACCGTCACACCGCAGAAGTGGTGCAGACGCTGCGCGGCGATCAGGATGATGTCGATGTTCACATGTCGGTGACGGCCATCGAACTGGTGCGCGGCGTCCTGGCGACGGCGCACGTGTTCGCAAAGGGCGATCCAGGTGGGTTGGAACTCAGGGACTTGTGGAAGGCCTATCGTGGCATCTATGGCAAGGAACCCTTTGTGCGTTTGGTTCGCGAGCGTCAAGGCGTCTATCGCTATCCCGAGCCCAAGATTCTGGCCGGCAGTAACTATGCCGACGTAGGGTTTGACTATGATCCAGCGACGGGCCGTATCGTGGCGATTGCCGCCATCGATAACCTGATGAAGGGTGCTGCGGGATCGGCAGTACAGTGCATGAATCTGATGTGTGGCTGGGACGAGCGCGCTGGCCTCACCTTCCCCGGGTTGCATCCGGTCTAGCGCGGAGGACAACATGATCGTCGTCAAAGTGGGTGGCAGCGAAGGAATCGATCTGGATGCGGTGTGCGCCGACCTGGCGACGCTGGTGGGAGCGGGCGAGTCGCTGGTTCTGGTGCATGGCGGATCGCACCGCACCAATGTCGTCGCCGAGCAACTTGGGCATCCGCCGCAGTTCGTGACGTCCGTGTCGGGATTCACCAGTCGACGCACGGATCGACAGACGCTCGAGATATTCGAGATGGTCTACTGCGGAGAGGTCAACAAAGGTATCGTGGAGCGCCTGCAGGCCCAAGGGATCAACGCCGTTGGCCTCTCGGGAATCGACGGACGGCTGCTGGAAGGGAAGCGAAAAGGCGCCATCAAGGTTGTGCAGAACGGAAGGCGACGCGTCATTCGCGATGATCTGAGTGGAACCGTCGAGACGGTGAACGTCGGTCTGCTGCATCTATTGCTCGAGAACGGCTATTTGCCGGTTGTCTGTCCGCCCGCGATCAGCTATGAAGGCCAGGCGATCAATGTCGACGGTGATCGGGCCGCAGCGCGCATTGCGGCCGGACTGGATGCCGATACTCTCGTGATTCTGTCCAATGTGCCTGGGCTCTTGCGTGAGTTCCCAGACGAGTCGACACTGATCGAGCGGATCGACGCTTCGCGCGCTATGGATTCGATGGACGTGGCCAAAGGACGCATGCGGATCAAGGTGCTGGGCGCGACCGAGGCGATTGCCGACGGTGTGGGCAGGGTCATCTTTGGCGACGCTCGCATTCCCACGCCAATCCGGGCAGCACTTTTGGGCCAGGGCACCGTCATCTCCTGACTCTAGGAACGAGGTCGCATGATGAACAGCATCGAACGCGAGGGTCGGTATACCAGTGGCGTGATGGGCAAGCGCGAAATGGCCCTGGTCCGTGGGTCTGGCGCGCGCGTCTGGGACGAGGATGGACAAGAGTACATTGACTGCATGACTGGCCACGGGGTTGCGTTGCTAGGGCACTGCAATCCTGTCGTTGTCGCTGCGATTGGCGCTCAAGCCCAGCGGCTGATCACCTGTCCCGAATCGTTGTACAACGATGTGCGGGCACGCTATCTGGAAAAGCTTGTCGGTGTGGCTCCTGCCGGCCTGTCTCGCGTGTTTCTGTGCAACTCCGGCGCCGAGAGCGTCGAGGCGGCGCTCAAACTGGCGCGGTTGTCTACTGGACGCAGTGGCGTGATCGCGACGATGAAAGGCTTTCACGGGCGCACGATGGGTGCGCTATCGGCCACCTGGGAGAAAAAGTACCGCTTACCGTTCGAGCCGCTTGTACCGGCGTTTCGTCATGTGCCCTACAACCGCCTGGAGGCACTCGACCAAGCGCTCGACGAGAGCACGGCCGCTGTGCTGCTCGAGCCAGTGCAGGGCGAAGGCGGCGTCACTCCTGCCGAACCCGAGTACCTGCGGGGAGCGCGCGCGCTGTGTGATGAGCGTGGCGCCTTGTTGATCATGGATGAGGTGCAGACCGGTTTTGGACGCACGGGGCGCCTGTTCGCCTGCGAGCATTCGGACGTGCGGCCAGACCTGCTGTGTTTGGCCAAGGCCATTGCCGGCGGCGTTCCCATGGGCGCCGTGCTGTTGGGCGAGGCGGTTGGAAACATCAAGCCGGGAGTCCACGGTACCACCTTTGGGGGCAATCCCCTGGCCTGTGCAGCGGCGCTGGCTACACTCCAAGAGATAGAGAGCCAGAATCTAGTGGCAGAGGCGGAGCGCAAGGGCGCCTGGCTGCTTGAGAGACTCGTCCGGATCGATGCTCGTGTGATACGTCAGGTGCGGGGGCTAGGGTTGATGATCGGTATTGAGCTGCGCCAGCGCGTCACGCCCTATCTCAAGGCGCTGATGGCACGTGGTGTGCTCGCGCTACCGGCGGGCAAGACGGTCCTGCGTTTGTTGCCGCCGCTGGTGATATCAGACGAGGACCTCGCCACCGTGGCTGACGCCATCGAGGCGGTGCTGACGGCATGAGTGGGTCCGTGATGCATCAAGTAGCCGACGACGAGCAAGCCGTCGAGTTGCTCGAGACGCTGGTCGGCATCCCCAGCCCTTCTGGCCAGGAAGAGGCCGTGGCCCGGGCCGCTGTGCAGTGGATGACCAAGTTAGGACTGCATGCTACCGTCGACGAGGCGGGGAACGCGGTCGGTCGTCTGGGAGACGGCACAAGAGAAATCCTGCTCCTGGGTCACATTGATACCGTTTCTGGAATCGTTCCGGTGCGTCGCGAGGGCGACAAGCTCTACGGCCGCGGCGCTGTGGATGCCAAAGGACCATTCTGTGCGTTCATCGCGGCCACGTCTCGAGTCGATGTGGCGCCAGGGTGGCGGATCAGCGTCGTTGGGGCCGTTGAGGAGGAGAGTGCCAGCTCCAAGGGGGCACGATACGTAGCCCGAACTATGGCGTCTCCAGAGTATGTGGTCATAGGTGAGCCCAGTTCGTGGCAGCGGATCACTCTGGGATACAAGGGGCGCATGTTGATTGCCTATGGGCTCGAACGCAGCATGACGCACACCGCTGGAGAGGCGGTAGGCGTCGCCGAACGGGCCTTTTTCTTTTGGCAGGCCATTCGGGGCTATGCGGACGAATGGAACGCGGAAAAGTCGAGACGGTTTGAGACCCTCGATCCGTCGCTCCGCAGCATTCGAACCGACAGCGATGGTCTGTCCGAACGCGTCGAGATGCACCTGGGATTGCGCCTTCCGCTGGGGCTGGATGCCGGCGATCTGCAGGCTTTCGCCGAGAGCGAGGCTGGAGAGGCCGAGCTGCGCTTTCGCGGGATCGAGCAGCCCTATCGCGGAGACAAACGAAACCCCTTGACCAGGGCTTTTTTGTCGTCGATTCGCGAGCAGGGAGAGCGGGCGAGTTTTGTGCTCAAGACGGGGACGTCCGATATGAACGTATTGGGGAGCGTGTGGGACTGTCCCATGGTTGCCTATGGCCCTGGGGATTCGGCGCAGGACCACACGCCGCACGAGCATATCCAGGTCAGCGAGTACCTGCAAGCCATTCGTGTCTTGGAGGGCGTGCTGCAGCGGCTGACAGCATAGCACAGTGAGAATGAATCAGGCCAAAAGGGAGCCCCAACGGGCTCCCTTTTGGTTCCACGAGGAAGGCTAGTTCTGCTGGGTGGCGAGCGGCGTGGTGGCCTTTTTGGGAAGAACCGATTGCATCTTGAGAACCAGCGGCTCGAACTCTTCCGCTGCATAGGTCTCGAGCTTGCCCGAGTCCGCCAGCGCCGTGATCTCCGAGTTGATTGGCAGGCGGCCGAGGAGCTGCGTGTTGCAGGCGGTCGCCACCTCAGCGGCATTGGAGGGACCAAACACCTGGATCTGTTCGCCGCACTTGGGGCAGCGGGCATAGCTCATGTTCTCGATTACGCCTACGATGGGGATGTTGAGCTGCTGCGCCATCGAGGAGGACTTGCGCACGACCATGCCGGCCAACGACTGCGGCGTCGTGACCAGGACGATGCCATTGAGAGGAATCGACTGCATCACGGTCAGCGTGGCGTCGGAAGTGCCCGGCGGAAGGTCGACGACGAGATAGTCAAGGCTACCCCAGACGACGTCACCCCAGAACTGTTTGATAGCGCCGCTGATCAGGGGCCCTCGCCAGATGACAGCCTGATTGGGATCGGAGAGCAGCAAGTTGATCGACATCAGCTTGATGCCACTGCTGGACTGGACCGGGAGGATACCCAGCGGGCTGCCCATGGGGCGCGTCTCGTCCGACAGGAGCATCTTGGGGATGCTAGGGCCGGTGATGTCGGCGTCCAAGAGGCCGACGGAGTGGCCCTGGCGGCGCAAGGCAACAGCAAGCAGAGCGGACACGGTCGACTTGCCCACGCCTCCCTTGCCCGAAAGGACGGCGATCACATTCTTGACCTTGTTCACGGCGGCGGCCGAGCCTTGGTCTGACTGCTTGTCTCCAAAGATCTTGGCCTTTTCCTCTTGCGTCATCTCGCGCAGGGTGATCTCGACGTCGTCGACGCCGTCCAGGGCCAGCAGCCGGGCCTTGGCGTCGTCCGACATCTGACCGCGAAGAGGGCAAGCCATGGTGGTCAACGAAAAGGTAAAGGTCACGCGCCCGTCTGCAAAGGCCAGTTCGTGGACCATGCCCAGGTCGACAATGCTGCGGTTCAGCTCGGGGTCCATGACCTCAGAGAGGGTCTGGCGGATAACGGCTAGGTCTGTCATGTGGTTCTCCTGCCTCGTCGATCTTCCACGTGGGCCAAACCGACGTTGATGATAATCCAATCGCCATTATAGTCCTGTTCTCGCGAGAGACCATATTGGGGTCTTGCGACTGCCCATGTGCCTCCGTATAATCTGTGAACAGCTTGAGATTGGAGGACGCGATGACGACAGAACTGACGGTCAGCGGATTGGCTGGCCATATCGACCATTCCTACCTAAAGCCAGACGCTACCGAGTCCGACTTGGCGCGCATCTGCGACGAGGCGGTCCAGTGGCGTTTCGCTGCGGTCGCGGTCAACTCGGGGCAGGTGACTTTATGCGCCAAGCGCTTGGAGGGGTCGGACGTCTCATTGAGTGGGGCGGTGGGTTTCCCGCTTGGCCAGGTCGATACGGCGGTCAAAGTCTTTGAGGCCGAGCGAGCCGTCGATCAGGGCGCGACCGAGATCGACTTTTGCATCAATGTAGGCCAGCTCAAGAGTGGGCGAACGCTCTATGTCGAGCACGAGATCAACGAGCTGGCGGCCGTCTGTCGCGACAGGGCGCTCTGCAAGGTCATCTTGGAGACCTGCTATCTGAGCGACGACGAAAAGCGGCAGGTGATCCGTATGGCCGTGGAGGCCGGCGCGGACTTTGTCAAAACCTCCACCGGCATGGGACCAGGCGGGGCGACCATGCCGGATGTGCTCTTGATGCGGAGTCTGGCTCGCGGGCAGTGCCAGATCAAGGCGGCAGGTGGCATTCGCACGCTTGACCAGGCGCTGGCATTCATCGATGCAGGCGCCAGTAGGCTCGGTACCAGCCACAGCGTCGCCATCATGGAGAGCGCCAAGCAGGTGCTGCCGGCGTGAGTGACGAACCTGTGATCGCGGTGGTTGGCAGTGTCAACATGGACCTATCCGTTCGAACGCCGCGCGTCCCGAGTCGCGGGGAGAACCTTTTGGCCCGCGGGCTCAGCGTAGGCCTCGGAGGAAAGGGAGCCAATCCGGCCGTGGCCATCTCTCGGATGGGTGGGTACGCTAGCTTTGTGGGGTGCGTGGGCGCCGATGGCTTTGGGCTTCAGGCGCAAGAGGCCCTGGAGAGCGAGGATGTCGACATCTCTGGTCTCTGTGTCGCGCCGGGGGTTCCCACCGGTGTGGCCCTAATCATGGTCGACGATGAGGGACAGAACACTATTCTGGTCGCCATTGGCGCCAACCAGATGCTGCGGGCAACAGAGGTCGAGGCGGCGCTCCTGCGGCTCGATCCTCAGCCCGACGCTGTGATGGTCAACTTTGAGGTTCCCGAGACGTGTGTTGCGGCTGCCGTGGCCTATGGGGAGCAGAGGGACATCAGGACGGTAGTCGATGCCGGACCTCCACGCGGATACCCTCCGAGTTGCTTTGCGCGTGCCAGCGTGCTTTCGCCGAATCGTGAGGAGGCGGAGCATATGCTCGGCTTTTGCCTGTGCGATCCCAAGGCTATCGAGCGGGCTGCGCACGCACTGCAGGACCTGGGTCCACGGTCGGTGGTGCTCAAGCTGGGCGGCGATGGTGCGTATGTGCTATCGGAGGGCATCGCCGAGTTCGTGCCCGGCTATCGCGTCGAGGTGGTGGATACCACCGGAGCCGGAGACGCTTTCACCGCCGCGCTGACACTTGGGCTCGCGAGAGGAGACGATCTCGTGGCGGCGACGCGATTCGCTTGCGCCGCGGGTGCGGTCACCGTGACACGCGTCGGGGCGCTGGACGCCATGCCCGACGCGAGGGAGATCGCAACCTTGATGAACGAGTAACAGGGTCAGCGACGGATACGGGGCCAGGGCCAGTGCTTGGTCCTGGCCTCTTTTGTGCGCTAGGCGTGGGCCCGGGAATCCAGCAGCAACTGCGCTACCTTTTGTCCATAGACCACGGCATAGTTCATCCCGCGGTCCTCAGGATAGACTGAGGCCATGCAAGATAGCCAGAGGTTGGGGATTGGCGTCGCCAGGTCTGGTTTGATCTGCGAATAGTGCAGTCCGATGACCGGCTGGGTGTATCGGGCTCGCCAGGACCAGGTTCGCTTGATCCAATCGGCCCCAAAGCCCTGGAACATCTTGGCAAGATGGGGCACATAGCTGGCCACGATCTCGTCGGTGTCTGTGGTGTACAACGGGTCATCGGCGTCCAAATAGCGCGAGATGTAAACCAGGTGCGCTCCGCCGTACATGTCGCGCTGCTGCATGTTTGTGTGCTCGATCACGCCGGTAAAAGGGATCGAGGGATCGCCGACATTGAGCCAGTAGGTATTGGACAGCGAGCGGTCGAGTTCCAGCACGACGCAGACGTTGGCCAGGTATTCGATGCGCTCGAGCGATGCCACATAGTCTGATGGCAGTTCCGGCGTCATCTCGGTGAAGAGTGGTGGGGCCGTCGTGACGACGATCTGATCAAAGCTCTCGAGCGAGCCTGCGCTACGAACCCCGGTTGCCTTGCCGTCTGCGAGGACGATTTCTTCTACGGCGCATCCCAGGCGGATGTCGACCCCCAGCGCGACGAGACGCTCTTGGAGGGCGTCGATGACTTGGCCAAAACCGCCCTTGACATAGCCCAGTCGCTCTTCCTGCTTGGACCCTCGCGAACTGCCACGCAGCTTGAGTTTATTCCACATCCACACGGCTGAGACACGGTCTGCGTGCTGGCCGAACTTGTTCCTCAGCAAGGGGCGCCACACGCTCTCATAGACTGCTTGGCCGGCCATGCTGACCAGCCAGTCCTTGGCTGTTATCCCTTCCAGCGGCAGCCAGTCGCGCACAAAAGTGGTCCGAAGGTACAGGATTCCCAGGCGAATCCGGTCCAGCAGGCTGATGTGCGTAAAGCGCAAAAGGTCGAGGGGCGTCGACAGGCGATACAGCTTATTGACATAATAGCTGTTTGATGTCGGTAGCCATTCGAGCTGTGATCCCAGCCCCACGCGCTCCACCAGCTCGGCCATGGCGATATCGCTGGTAAAGAGGTGGTGGTAGAAACGCTCGAGGTAGGTTCCGCCGACCTTGAACGAGCCCGCCAGCCCGCCCAGCGTGTCGTCGGCCTCGAATAGCGTACAGGCTACGCCCTTGGAGGCCAGTGCTTCCGCAGCGCTGAGGCCGGTCATGCCGCCGCCCACGATGGCTACTCTCATGCTCTCTCCTACTCCCGAAGTGATGACAACTCATAGGGGCGACCTCTATCCGCCGACTGGGTGGCCAGAAGCGCAAAGCGCGTCACGGCAAAGACCTCCTCGGCAGGCGCGAGTAGCGGCCCCTGGCCTTCCAGTGCCAGAATGACGTCACTGAACAGTGCGCGTTCAGGATGTACCAGCGGCCAGTCGGGTACGTCGCCATCACTGTCGATGACATGCAATCTCGTGCCGCGATCGACGATTTCGATGATGCCCTGTTCGCCGGCAATGCGCAGGCGGTCGTCCCCATGCGACAGGGCGGCGTCAGGTCGCAAATAGTCGAGTGTAAACGAGGCCAGTCCGCCATTGTCCAACTCTGCCTGTATCGTGGCGATATCCTGGCAACCGATGCGTTCGGGATGACAGCTGTTGGCGTGGCGTGCTTGGACGGTCACATAGTCGCGTCCGCTGACCCAGCGAGCATAGTCAAAGGCATGGATTCCCACCCAGTTGATCGTGCTACCGTAGCACTCTCGGCGCGCGTACCAATCTGGCCGCTGACCCCACCGGTAAGATTTTTGGGCGGTGATGATTCGCGCCTCGCCGATGAGACCATCCTTCACGAGCTGGTGCGCCGTGTAAAAGGCCGGGTGATAGCGAGTGGGCAGCATGGAGGCGTACAGCAAGCCCTTTTCTGCCACCACAGCGGAAAGGGTGGCGAGTTCGTCGAGTGACTGGGCCGCAGGCTTTTCCGAAATGAGATGGCACCCGGCGCGGGCACCCGCGATAGCTATGCTGGCCGTCAGATCGTGCCTCGCACAGACGACCAGTATGTCGGGAGTGTTGGCGTCGAGCAGGTCCGTCCATGAACGATACACGGTCGTTCCGGGCGAACCAAGGCGGCTCATGTCTTCGCCCTCAAACGAGGGCGCGATGCCTACCAGTTGCACCTGTGGATACTGGTGCAGATTACCCAGAACGAGTCCGGGGTGTCCGATGGCGCCCACAATGCCGAGCGAGTAGTCCATGACTGCCTTGACCAAGGATAGGGCGCGCAGAAGGAAATGGCTGCGGCCTACTGTGTTCTACGGTGATTATGGCACATTTGGGGGAGCGACCCAAATGTGCTGGCAAGGGGATTGGAGTCAGGGCCTATCAAGCGCCGGACAAGGGAGAGGATCGTGTATCCTAGGAATCTCGACGAGTGCCCAGACCTAGTGCAATCCAACAGACCGTCAGTGTAGCGATGAACATCACGGATCCCATTTCTTGGCAACTCCTGAACCATATCAGTCAGACTGCGTGCTACTGTCGTGCTTGCTCTTTGCCAGATAGGACGCACAGGCGGCGCTTTGGATACTCGCAGAGGGGCCAGGATGGACTCTTGCGGAGCGGGCACCTGTTTGACACCCCATAGGGGGCATGATATGTTGCCGGTTGAGTGCCGACCATCCCGACTGTGTCCGCATCCTCAGCGACTGCCTTGGAGCTGTCTGTGTCACGCAAACTTGCCGAGCGTTTCGTGTTGGTAGTTTTGGTCGGCTTTGTGCTCCTGAGCACCACCTACAGCGTGATCACCCCGGTCTTTGAGGCGCCGGACGAGGTGTTCCACTATCCCTACATCAAGCACGTGGCCGATGGTCGCGGTCTGCCGGTACAGGACCCAGAGGATCACGAGCTTTGGGAACAGGAGGGCAGCCAGCCGCCGCTCTACTACCTCGCAGCGGCGCTGCTGACCCACTGGATCGACACCGATGATGTCGCTGAGGTGCGCCGGCTTAATCCTCATGCAACCATCGGCATTCCTCTAGCTCGAGATAACAAGAACATGGTGGTCCATTCTGCCGGCACCGAGTGGCCGTGGCGCGGAACGGTTCTCGCTCTGCACCTGGTCCGACTGCTTTCTGTGGCGCTTGGGAGCGGGACGCTCTGGTTGGTCGGGCGCCTGGCCCTGCGACTCGTACCGCGACGCCCGGTGGTGGCCGTCGTGGCGATGCTGCTGACGGGGCTCAACCCCATGTTCCTGTTCATCAGTGCATCGGCCAACAACGACAACATGGTCTCGCTGCTCGCCACGGCGACACTCGTGTTGCTGGTCTCCATGCTACAGGAAGGCGTGGGATCTCGCCGTCGCGTCGGTCTAGTCGGCGCGCTGACAGGACTGGCGTGCTTGTCCAAGCTCAGCGGGCTCGGGCTCGTGCCTCTGGCCGGCATGGGACTGCTCCTGGCGAGGCTCGGCGAGACCAATTCCGGACGTCCAGACGACCGCCAGCTCGTCGAGCGCGTCTTGCATGTTCGATCTCATTCCGCCGCTTGGAAGCGTGCGCTCAGACTCTGGGTTATCGACTTGGGGTGGTTGCTGCTGCCAGTAGTTGCCATTGCCGGCTGGTGGTATCTGCGAAACTGGACGCTGTATGGCGAGCCTACCGGCCTCAGCATGATGCTGGAGATTTTTGGGCGACGCAAGAGTGTTCCCAGCGCACTGGAGGCATGGGCTGAGTTTCGAGGTTTTCGCATAAGCTACTGGGGGCTCTTTGGTGTCGTCAATGTGCTGCTCAGGCCAGAGTGGGTGTATCCGCTCTTGGAGGCTCTCCTTCTGCTCGGTTTGGCCGGTGCGCTCGTTGCAGCTATCCGCAGTATCAGAACCCGACGTTGGCCGCAGGGCCTCTCGTCCTGGATACTGACTGCAAGCTGGGCGGGCGTGATCGGTATATCACTTTTTCGGTGGACATCGATGACCAAAGCCAGTCAGGGGCGACTGGTGTTCCCAGCGATCTCGGCAATCAGTTCGGTGGCAGCCTATGGTTTCTGCTCTTGGTTCCGACGAGAGCACGAGGTTGTGGTTAGCGGGGCATTGGCGTTGGCGCTGGGGACGTTGGCGGTCGCTACGCCCTGGGTCTCGATTCAACCTGCCTACTCCCGGCCCGCCCTGATCACACCGGACGAGATCGCGTCGACTGCCCACCCCTATGGTGTGCGCTATGGTCATGGGATCGAATTGGTGGCCACCGACGTTGGAGATGTGGGCTACGAGTCGGAGGTGTTGGGCTTGCCGGTGACGCTCTACTGGCGCTGTCTGGCGCCGGTCGATGGGGACTATAGTCTGTATGTGCACCTGTTCGATGCGGATGGTAGCAAGCTGGGGCAGCGCGACAGCTTTACCGGCGGCGGGATGTTCCCGACCAGCCAATGGTCGTTGGGCGATATGATTGCCGACCGGTACTGGGTGCCGATCAAGCGATTGCCCGCCATGCCGATTGCGGCCGAGATCGAAGTGGGTCTCTATGATATTGCGACGATGCACAAGCTACCGGCTGTTGACCCACGGGGCCAGGCCGTGGGGCGCCCGATGATCGGGCGTGCTCGCGTGCCTAGGCCGACAGTGAGAGCAACGCCGGTACATCCCATCGAGGCACGCTTGGAGACCATATTGCTGTATGGCTACGACCTCGATACGCGAGTGACCGTGGGTTCGGAGCGTGAGCTGATCCAGTATTGGCAAGTGGTGGCGGAGACGGGCACTGACTGGACGGTCTTTGTTCATCTGTTGGATTCCGATGGAAACATCGTGTCGCAGGCGGACGGTCCGCCACTGGGGGGCGCATATCCCAGCAGCTATTGGCAGGCCGATGAATGGTTGCAGGATCGGCGTATCCTACGGATACCGGCTACAGTGAGTGGGGAGGTACTCACCTGCGTGACTGGTTTCTACGACCCGGAAACCGGCCGACGCATGGCAACTCTGGGCGAACAGGCCGCCGCAATGGGAGACAGTGTGACGCTATGCCAGCTCACCGTGACAGAGTGAGCAGTCGCAGGGAGCCGGGAACTGGCCCACGGTGGCGCACAGGTGGCGCGATCGATGTCGCGCTGGCTGTCCTGCTGCTTTGCGCTGTCTGGTTCACACGCGCTCAAGGTGCGAACCGCTTTGTGTCCTGGGACGAGCCGGCCTGGGCCTATCGTTCGGCGCGCTTTTTGACGGCGCTTCAATCGGGCCATTTGGAAGACACTTTTCAGACGGGACACCCCGGGGTGCTGACCATGTGGAGCGGCGCGGCGGGGCTGTGGCTTTCCCTTCTTCGTGGCATCGTGAGGCCGGAGCAGATTGCGGCGGTGGCATCGTGGCCCTCGCTCGATGTCCATTCTGCCGAGCAGCTGCGGCAGATGGTTGCCATCCTGCCCGCCTGCAAGAGCGTGCTGGCTCCCGTCCACGCCATGGTTCTTGCGGGACTCTACCTGCTGCTGCGCAAGAGCGTTGGGCGGTTGTCGGCGTTGCTGGCCTGTGGACTACTCCTGATCGACCCCTTTTTCGCTGGGCTGGCTAGGCTCTTGCACATCGATGCGCTGTCAGCCGAGATGATGCTGTTGGCTCTTGCGGGGGCGCTTGCCTATGCGCAAGATCCTGCCCGGAACTGGCGTGCATTCCTCGCTGGAGCAGCGGCCGGGGCGGCTGTCTTGGCCAAGGCGTACGGTTTCCTCGTGGTGCCTGTTGCGCTCGTGTTGATCGGGCAGGCTGCGGCCGGAACAGCTCCAATGTCCGAACCTCTCGCCCGCCTGACAGTTCAACGCAGGCTGCTGCGGGGTATCTTGTTTTGGGCAGCCGGAGGGCTCTTTGGGTTTGCTTTGCTCTGGCCCGCGATGTGGGTTGCACCCATCAGCACGCTGTCGCGCATGGTCGGCCTGTCTCTGGAATACGCTACCGCGGCCGGTGATGCCACTGCTGGATTCTTCCGGGGCGAGATCACCCGGCAGGTGGGCCTGCTATTTTATCCAACGGTGATCTGGTTCCGGTGCTTGCCCGTCACCTTGATCGCGCTCTTGGGCAGCGGCGCTTGGGGGCTGGCGCGCCTGCGACACAAAACTAGGTGGCGGCTGGATGCCGGGGAGCGGCGCGGAATATGGGCGGGGCTGCTCTTTGCGTTCCTCTATTTGGCCGTGATGGCGACGGGCAGTAAAAAGTTCGATCGCTATGCCATTCCAGCGATCCTCGCTATGGACATGGCTGCGGGTGTCCTGTTGGGGGCGGCCATCGAGGGACGGGTGCGGCGTTTCCACCGGCACGACTTGTTCTCTGCTGCGCTGGGATTGACCTTGGTCGCGGCGCAGTGCTTGTGGACCGTGGCGACGTGCGATGTTACCTACCCCATCGCCTACTATAGCCCGCTGGCCGGCGGACCCGAGCATGCTCGGCAAGTGCTTCCAATGGGTTGGGGCGAAGGCATCGACTTGGCCGGCGAGTGGCTGGCTGCTCAAACTGGTGCGCGTGATCGGACCATCGCGACTTGGGCTATGGCCGGGCTAGTGGGGACCTTTCCAGGGCAGTTGGTGCCACTGACCGAGGAGATGCTTCCGAGCGCAGACCAGGTGTTGCTGTACCTCGGGGATGTCCAATCGCCGTCGGAGCTAGCAAAGCGCTATCGGGACAGCGAACCCTTGGCTACGTTCTCAGTGAACAACGTGCCCCATGCGTGGGTCTATTCGGTCGGGTTGGCTGATGAGGTGATGGAGATTGTGTCGGGCATGGATCTGGATACCAACGATCGTGTGATTCTTTCCCGCGAAAGCCAGGCGATCGATCAACTGAGGGGTTTGGGGCGCGACCCGCTGGTGCCTGACGTGCGGACTGGCGAGCAGGCAGGCCAGGTTCTTGCCAGGGAGCGGTGGGCATCGTCATCACAGATCGTGTATGTTGATTACTCGCCGGAGGCCGCGGGGGCGGCGCAAGTGCAGAAGCTTCTCGCCGCCAATGGCTATTTGCTAGAGTCGGTGCCGTTTTCGCTCGGGACAGTTTGGCGATACGAGCTGGTTGGCGAGCCGCAATGGCAGCAAAACGTGCCTTGGCAGCCGGTGGGATATTGCTTTGCCGAGAGCGCTGAACTGGTGGGTCTGGACGTGATCCATGACCGCATCGCCTACCGGCAAGACCTGGGCGTAGAGATGGTCTGGGAGCTGCTGGATCCTGCGGCACAGGATCTGCATCTGTTTTTGCACATCGTCGATGCGGACGGCCGTCGATGGGGGCAGACTGACCTGCCGCTGCGAGACTTGGTCGGACGGCGTGAAGGCGGCGAGGGCCTGCTGGGCGAGCCGTTGCAGGAACGCGCTTTGGTGTCGTTGGCTGCAGGCGTTCCTCCTGGACGCTACAGGCTGGAGCTGGGGCTATACACGCTGGCCGACCTGACGCGGCTTTCTGTGTCAGTCAACGGGGCATCCCTCGGCGACTCGGTGCGCTTGGCCCCGATCATAGTCGAGACATCACCGTATCCGGCCACCTTGCCCGAGCTGCGTATTGCGCGGCCTGTTTCTGCCGTCTGGCCAGGGATCGAGCTGCTGGGCACGGGGCAACTGCCCTCAGAGGTGATGGCTGGCGGCACGTTGCCGCTTGATCTCTTCTGGCGCCTGGGAGGACCGCTTGACCAGGATGCGTCGATCGAGATAGAGCTGGTCAACGCGTCTGGCTATTCAGAGTCAGCCTGGCGGGTTCAGCCGATACCCGGGTATGCCTCGTGCGAGTGGGCCGCGGGAGAAACCGTAATAGGCGCACTCGAGCTGCAGATGGCGGAATCTTTAGCCGCGGGCGACTATGCACTTGTCATGGGTATGGAGGGATCTGAGGCGCAGGTTGATCTGGGGACCTTAGGTGTCACGCGGATCGAGCACACCTTTGAGGCGCCCTCGCCGCAGAGCGAATCCACGGCCATGCTGGGGGATTGGTGTCGGCTGGTGGGGTATGACCTGGCGCCGCGTCGGATTGCGGCGGGCGAGGAGGTGTCTTTGACGCTCTACTGGCATGTGCTCGAGACACCCGAGCAGTCGTGGACGGTGTTTTCGCACCTTCTCGATAGCAAGGGGCAGGTCAAGGGGCAGCATGACGGCGTTCCCGTCGGTGGTACCCGACCGACCAATAGCTGGCTATCCGGCGAGTACATCGTCGACAGTTACCACCTGCACGTCGATCCCAGCGCTAGGACCGGATGGGCTGACATCGAGATCGGGATGTACGATGCGGCCAGTGGCCAGCGCGAGCGTGTCCGATTGGGAGACGCTGCAGAGGATCCGCAGCGTCGGGTGCTGCTAGAGCGTGTGATCAGGCTGGAGTGAAGCGGACGTCATCGGTGAAAACCAATCCGCAGGTTTGTGCGTATTGATAGCATGAGGCTGACACTCACTGCGGCGCGGCTATGCCGGCGTTTGAGGAGGTAACCAATGGCTGATTTGCTGTCGACGTTTCGGAAGCGCACCGAGGACCTGATCTCGGCGATCAACGACCGTGGGGGAATCCGTGCGACCCTCGACAGCGTTCGCCGCCAGATGGAGCAGGCCGATCGGCGTCGCGCCCTGACCAAGGTGCGATCCGAACTGCGGCGACTTGACGGCCAGATCAACGAGATGGTCATGGCGGTGGGAGTACAGGCTGTTGGCCAGTTCAAGGCTGGCCAGCTCCGATCGCCGGAACTGGAGCCTCTGTGTCAGCACATTGTGCAGCTCGAGGCCAGTCTCGCCCAGCAAGAGCAAGAGCTGTCGCGACTCGAGGCGCAGGCCGCAGTGCCCCAACCAGAGGCTCGCAGCTGCCCATCCTGCGGTAAGGGGTTGCCAGCCCAGGCCACCTTTTGCCCCTACTGTGGTTCAACCGTGCCACACGAGCAGGAAGCCTACTGTGTCCACTGCGGAGAAGCTCTGCGCCCCGGAAGCAAGTTTTGCGCGCGCTGTGGGCAGGCTGTGCCCTGACGCTGGTCCGTGGTGTGGGCGCTAGCGCGATTGGGCAAACAGCCATTCATAGAATCGCGGATCCTCATAGGTCACCGTCCAAGAGTCGTGCTCGGCCTCGGGGTAGACGGTGAAGCGGATATTCGCGTCGGCCGCTTGCAGCGCCTCGACCAGATCGCTCTGTGAAGCCAGAGGTACTACCGGGTCCTTGGCGCCGTGAAAGGCCCAGATTGGCGTAGTGGTCAACTGGGTGACGAAGGGGGTGGGCATGGCCAGTCCACCGCAGATCGGTGCCAATGCGGCAAAGGTGTTCAGTCGGGACAGTGCCCACGTCCAGGTGCCGAATCCGCCCATGCTCAGACCGGTGAGATAGATGCGGCTTGCGTCGACTGCGTAGGCCGCCAACAGATGGTCGAGCAGGGCGTTCAGGGCGATCAGTTCGTTGGTCCACCAACTATCGGTCGGGCACTGAGGTGAGGCCACTATGGCATCGAGTATCATCCCCTCCTCGAGCCTTCTGGCGATGCCGTGCTTCTTGACCCTTGCGAGATCGTCACCTCTCTCGCCTGCCCCGTGCAAGAAGATGATCAGCGGCCAGCCGCCCTCTGATGGCGCCTTTTGCCCGCTACCACCATACTCCTGGGGAACCGACAGCAGGTAGTTGAGACGCGTTGTGACCTCAATCGATCGCTCTATCTGTGTCATGGCCTTTCCTTGGTGCGCTTTTGGGGCCGCGGCAGGCGCGCCGCGCCGATGAGATTGTAGGCGTCGCGCGCTTTGCTCACAAACGCCAATGGCAGGCGCCCTTGGAGGAGGGCATGGGCCTCGGTATAATTGGAGTGTTGCGACATCTAGACCCATTCAGGAGAGCAGACATGCCATCAGCAAAAGTGGGCATCATCGGCGGAAGCGGGCTGTACGAGATCGAGGGGCTGGCCAATGTTGAGATCTGTCGGATGGATACTCCCTATGGGTCGACCAGTGACGATCTGACTTTGGGTGATCTGGGCGGAACGAGAGCTGCGTTCCTCCCGCGTCATGGCAGGGGACATCGCATCACCCCCAGCGAGCTGCCATCTCGGGCCAACATCTGGGCGCTCAAGCAGCTGGGTGTCACGCATGTCTTGTCGATCAGCGCTGTTGGTAGCCTGCAGGCAGAGGTCGCGCCGCGCGATGTCGTGATCCCCGATCAGATTCTGGATCGGACCAAGGGTATTCGGCCGGCGAGCTTTTTCGGCGAGGGGATCGTAGCGCATATCGCTTTTGGGGAGCCGTATTGCCCAGAGTTGCGCAGGGTGATGGTCGAGACGGCGCAAGAGGCCGGAGCCGAGACCCATGACGGTGGCACAATGGTGGTCATGGAGGGCCCGCAGTTCTCCACCAAGGCCGAGTCCAACTTTTACCGACAGATCGGCGGAACGCTTATCGGCATGACCGCGCTGCCCGAGGCCAAGCTGGCCCGTGAAGCCGAGCTGTGCTACTGTACAGTGGCGATGGTAACCGACTATGACTGCTGGCACGAGGCTGAGGAGGATGTCACCGTCGATATGATCGTGGCCAACCTGATAGCCAACGTCGACAGGGCCAAGGCCATTGTTCGGCTTGCCGTCCCCAGAATCGCTCAGCTTGCGCGCCAGTGTCCCTGCCCTAGCGCGCTGGACGGCGCCGTGATGACGCAACCTGGCGCGCGGACGCCAGAACGTGCCCAAGAGCTGGCCTGGCTCCTGGATAGGTACGCCTAGCGCAGCCAAAACGGATACGGGGCCAGTGGCATTTGATTGCCACTGGCCCCGTTTTTTCTTCCATCTTGAGGGTATTGGCTATTCTTCCTGCCGTCGGGCCTTGACGGCCCGGCGCATGGCGCGATCAGCCGAACGCTTGGCTATGGTCTCGCGCTTGTCATAGGTGCGCTTGCCTCGGGCCAACCCAATCTCGACCTTGGCGCGGTTGTTCTTGAGATAGAGCTTGAGGGGAACAATGGTGTACCCCTTTTGCTGCGCCCTGGCCAGCCAGCGATCGATCTGTCGGCGATGAAGCAAGAGCTTGCGATCGCGGCGAGGGGCATGATCTTGGTAGCTTGCCTCGCTGTAGCCGGCAATATGCGTGCCGATGAGCCACGCCTCACTGTCGCGGATGGTCACAAAGCTGTCGCGCAGGTTGACGCGGCCGGCTCGGATCGACTTGATTTCCGACCCGACCAAGACGACGCCCGCTTCAAGTGTCTCGTCGATGAAATAGTCGTGGTATGCCTTGCGGTTGCTGCTGATCAGGCGGTCTCCGCCCGACTGTGGCTGCGCCTTGGCACCCTTCTTCTTACGTGCCATGATTACTGTTGTGCTGTCTGTTGGGAGAGGAAAGCAATGGCACGATCAAGCTGAGGGTCGGCCCCTGTTTTGCGTTCCTCTTGGGTGATCTCGACGATCTCATCGGGAGTGATGCCCTCGCCATCCAGGTGAAAGCCATCCGGAAGCAACCAGCGCGCCACCGTGACCCGCAGACTGGAACCATCCTCGAGGGAGTGCGTGATCTGGACTGAGCCCTTGCCATAGGTCTGTGTCCCAAGCAAGGTGCCACGCTCGTGGTCCTGGATGGCGCCGGCGACGATCTCTGAGGCGGAGGCGCTGTTGCCATTGACTAGCACGACCAAAGGTACCTCCAATGCCACGCCAGACCGACGCACGCGGT
>Ga0180436_10001161_pt1 | contig 26113 bp, 21 predicted proteins | sample SS_ome_2_FD_132434 | JGI IMG/M metagenome (GOLD analysis project Ga0180436, IMG submission 132434) | Hypersaline lake sediment archaeal communities from the Salton Sea, California, USA - SS_3_S_2 metaG | ecosystem: Environmental > Aquatic > Non-marine Saline and Alkaline > Hypersaline >... | reverse complement strand
GGGCTGATTGACCTTGGCTGTTCCCCCCCCCGGCCTTATTGCCGTATCAGTTCCACGACAATCTTCTATTACTGCCATTTGAACCATAAACAGTGCGCTTTGGAAATATATCAGACAACGTTTATTCGTATGTCGTCAATGTAACTGATACAACCAAATCCAGAGTTGAAAATTATTACGGCTTCTCGTGAAAATCATGTTCACTACCTGCTGGAAATGCTGCTCATCGGACGAGGGCAAGCATTGTTTTAAATTATACTTGACATGCATCACGGAATCAGAAGACAGTGAGGCAATGGAAAACATGAGGAAGAGATAGCATTTACTGATAAAGCAGCTGCTTGTCACATATCATCATCAATTATAATCCATAACCAATGAGCGGCAGAAACGTTACCGATCTTTCCATTGTGGTTCTGTGCTATCGCTCTGAAGAGAATATAATTCCATTTGTCTCTGACCTGAAAGAGCATCTTTTGATCATTACGGATTCATGGGAAATTGTGCTGGTGGGCAATTATATTGCGGGGGCCAACGATAAAACCGGAGATATCGTTCAATCGCTCGCTTCCAGCGATGATCGCATCACTGCCTTGGTTGAACCCAAGCTGGGCATGATGGGGTGGGATATGAGAAAAGGCTTACAGGCTGCAAACGGTCGTTTTTTATGTGTTATTGACGGCGATGGGCAATTTCCCATAGAAGCTATATCAAGGTGTTATGACTCTATCATCCATAGTGATCTTGATATGATAAAAACATTCAGAATCAACAGGCCGGACGGCGTCTACCGGTTCATAATATCTACGGTCTACAACCACCTGTTCTCATTACTTTTCCCTGGGCTTGGAAGCTCAGACATAAACTCAAAGCCTAAAATCATCACCAGAGAAGCGTATGAGCGGATGGACCTGGCATCTGATGACTGGTTCATTGATGCGGAAATCATGATCAATGTGCGCCGGCACAAAATGCGTTTCAAGGAAGTTCCAATACAATTCCAGGGACTTATCGAGAGGCGCTCGTTTATTAACTTTCGAGCGATTTTAGAGTTCATGCGCAACCTCATTGTTTATCGGTTTCATGAATTTACAAAGCTGAAATGAGTCAGCAAAAACATCGTATACTGCTGACCGGGGCCTCATCAGGCTTGCTGTGGAGATTGGTTGCACTCATCGATCCTGATAAATACGTCATCAGAGCAGTTAGCAGAACTCCGCAAAAAAAGACACTATCTCACTGTGATTGGTGGATCGGCGACATAGCCGATACCGGATTTATTCGTAAAGCAGTGGCAGGAGTGGACAGCGTCATTCATGGGGCTGCTGTTACACATGGTACAAGAGGAGAATATCGCAAAGTAAACGTGAATGGATCCAAGCTTCTGGTGGACGAAGCAATACGGGCACGCGTGGGCAGATTTATTTTTATCAGTTCACGGGTAGCTGGAGAATTGTCTGGTGCTTACGGAAAATCAAAGTGGACAGCAGAGCAGTATATAAAAGAGCAGTTTCAGGATTGGCTTATCCTTCGCCCCGCAGAAATATACGGCGGAAAAAATGAAGAAGGCATTGATCGTTTTATCCGGCGGGTTGCAGCCTCTTCAGTTATTTTGTGTCCAACAGGGATAAAAAGCCCGCTGCGGCCGCTGCATATTGATGATGCTGCTCAATTGATTCACACAGCAATATTTAGAAATACCGGTGAAAACAGGATCATTTATATTAATGGTAACAGCGAGTATTCACTCCTTTCTTTGGCAAAAACCGTGACTTCAATCAGTGGCGGTAAACCACTGATTTTGCCGGTGCCGTCATGGCTGCTTATTCCCTTTGGACAGCTCTTGGAGAAAATCCCATTCAACATGGGGTTTGCTCCGGATCAAGTGACCAGACTTTACTCCAGAAAGAAACATGATGACGTCAGTGGCTACAATTTCAAATCGTTGCACGAGTATATCGAAGAACTTGTAAAAAAAGCGGCTCGCAGGACAGATAATCGTTATCGATTATAAATTAAGATTATGTGGAATAGAGTATACAATAATCGCAATGTGGTCTATGCGCTGCTTCTGGTATTTATATTAGCGCCACTGTTTTTCAAGGACATCGAGACCACCCAGTTTCACGGGGACGAATCTTGGTGGACACACTGTGGGGCAGAATATTTCAACTTGTTTTTCCTGGAAAGAGATTTCGATAATAACAAATGGCATTCGTACATGGGAATGGACCAGCCTCAGATTGGCCGATATTTCATAGGTATCAGCCTCTGGGGTACAGGTGGTATTCCCTTGCTGGAAAAAGCCTATAAACAGCCTATTTATAATTTCGCGGAATCCAAGCAGTGGAACGAAGATCACGGCACCGTCACCCCCATGGAAATATTGTTGCCTGTAAGATTGATGATGGCTGCTTTTGGATTGTGTGGATGTCTCTTGATATATTACATTGGATCACGTGCTTTCAGCCCTGAGGTCGGTTTTCTGTCTGGTTTACTGCTTGGATTCAACCCCCTTCTGCTTTTATATTCACGAAGAGCCATGACCGATGCTCCACTCTTCTTCTTTATGACTGCGGTTGTGGCTCTGCTGCCGGCACTTCTGCATTGTTACCGATGGAATCGAAGGGCAGCTCTATACGGAATATGTTGTTTGGTCGGTATCCTTTCCGGTGTTGCAGCAGGAGTAAAACTCAACGGAGGGATCATCGGTCTTATTTTCGCCAGTTGGATGGTCCTGCTTGCCTGGGAGGTGTTCCTGGATGGGACTGGACATGGGGTAAAACGTAATCATCCCCAAAACGTCGATCAAAATGCAGCTTCAAACACCGATGAGTTGTTACGTAAAACCTGCTCGGCATATAGTAATAAGGGGGATAAGACCGGACAATTATTTAATATTTTGGTCATGGCATTACTTGCCGGAACAACGGCGGTTTCGACATTCTACATAGCCTCACCAAACATGTACGGTGCACCAATTTCCGGGGCACTGAAAATGCTTGATCACAGGATGCGGGTTGTCTCCGACCAACAGGATAATTCATCTGGCAGAGCAATTCGTACCTTTCCAGAAAAAATTAAGCAAACGTATACCAGACTGTTTAACCCTTCAAGCAACTACTCGGCTGTGAAATTTCCGAAAAAGATACCAGTTGAGTTGTTCTTCTTCACGATTGGGTGCATCGGCCTGTGTATCAGTGAATATCAATATGTACGAGATAATCGTCACTTCTCATTTCGAGCTTATGTCGGTTTATGGGTGCTTCTTCTTTTTAGTGGCATAATAACGTGGATTCCCCTTGATTGGGGTCGCTATTATTTACCCATGTTCCCAGCCCAGGTGATTATGGTTGCCTTTGGAGTAACAACTTCATGCAGTTGGTTATGCCATGTTATCGGTCGCTCCAACTCAGCAATAACTGACTGCTCAGCTGGCTAATTTCTGCCGGGGCGGCGCTCTGAAGTACACCGCCACCGCTATCCCAAACCGGTTCGCAGATCATGCAAGCACGGCTTTCACGAACACCCCGGCATCAATTCCCAGAACCTGACGAGCAAGGTCGTACATCGGCCGATAGTGATCCTTCATTGCAGGGTCAGGGTTGCGTACGTTGTACTGGCGGTACCTCCAGAAAGCAGTTGCGGCCGCGCTGTATCCGACATGACGCTGCAGGAGCGTACGCTCGACCGGTTCCAGCGTGCGCTCCTGCTGATATCCGGCAACCATTGCCGCGGTCAGTTCCAGAGAAAGGCGGCCGTCGACAACACAGCAGCCGATTGCCGTCATGCCGATATCGAACACGAAATAGTAGGCGCACGCCTCTTCGAAGTCGAGAACGGCTTTCAGGCTGCCGTCGGCAAACAGCATGTTGTCATAGAACAGGTCACCGTGAAGAAAGCCGCGCGGCAGGGTATCGGGACACGCGTCCAGAATCTGTGGACGCTGTTGAAACAGCCAGGAAAAAAAGTCATGGTCCGCGGCCTGCTCCTCCAGTTCGGCAAAGGTCTCGACACCGTATGAGAACCGATTCGGCAGGCTGGCGTGGGGGACAATCGCATGCAGCCGTGCGAGCGCGGTTCCAACTTCACCGGCCTGCTCTGGGTTGAGCGGGTTGACGACCTCGCCTTCAATATATCGTTTGAGATAGACCGGTTTCCCGTCATGTTCGAGACAGGGTGCCCCGCTTTTTGCAGCAATGACCCTGGTCGTCGGAAATTGTTTTTCCTCGAGGTAGCTGAGGATTGAACACAACATACCGATATCATCGAAATTCTTCTCGTCGCACACGGACAGTACATACGTTCCGGTGTCGGTGAGAACCCGCATGCTCGAATTGGCCAGTCCGCCGTCCAGCGGGTGGAATGCACGCACGTCGCCGACCGGATAATTGGAGATGATCCGGGCAACGAGCTCTTTCGTCAATACGGTTAGTGTCGCCATGGCCTTCCTCTGCTATCCTGCGAGGCTCGCCTCAATTTCAGAAACAAGCCGCTGTTCGAGTTCGCCGCAGGTACATTCAATTCTGCTTGTCTCCATGACGCGTGCCCGCTGCAGGGACGGATGTCCGGCCGCTTCGGGCAGCTTGTCGGTGGCAAGCACCTCCTTCATCACATCGGGAAACTTGGCCGGATGCGCCGTTGCCAGGCTGATAAAACGCGTCCCGGGGGCAAATCGCTGACGATGGTCGTCCACGCCGCACAGCGCCACGGCGCCGTGCGGGTCGACCAGGTATCCGGCATGCGTGAACAGCGTTCTTATTTTCTCCCCCGTCTGTTGATCCGACACCGAAGTGGAAACCACACCTTCCTGCAGCGTGCGGTGAAGCGCGTCATCAAACCGGACCGAACCGGTATCGCCTAAGTCCGTCATGGTCCGCCTGATCAATCCGGCATCACAACCGCAGCGGAGATACAAAAACCTCCAGAAATTATAAGGGATCACGATATCGATCGCCGAAGACAGGCTCTGCTGCAACGGCGCCTGCGTAAAAACTCCTTCTGCAAATATCCGGTGCAGCGTCCGGTTCCGGTTGGTCGCACAGATAAACGTGATCGGCAGCCCCATCGCCCGCGCCAGTTCAGCGGCGCAGAGATTGCCGAAAGCGCCGGCCGGCACCGAGAAAACCACGGTGTCGCCGACCTCCCGCGCAACCCGGAAATAGCCGTAGAAGTAGTGAACGGTCTGCATCAGCACCCGCCCGATGTTGATCGAGTTGACGCTCGACAACTGCAGTCTGCGCTTGAGCTCGATATCACTGAACAGCCGGGCGACCACGATATCGAGGTCATCACCGCCGTTGGCACAGCCGGTAACCGCGACCGGATTCACATTGGCCGCGGCGATCGTTGTCATCTGCAGCTCCTGCTCCGGCGTTATCATCGATGCCGGATAAAGCGGCCAGCAGGTAATCCGTTCCTTGCCCGCCGACGCATATGCCGCCGCCGGACCGGTGTCGCCCGTGGTGGCAAGTATCAGTGAAACCCGCTGGTCTTCCCGCTCCAGGAAATAATCGAGCAGATTGATGAGAAACCCCATCGCCACATCCTTGAACGACAACGTCGGGCCGTGAAACAGTTCCATGATCCAGGAGTCGGCCTCACTGCCCGGTTGTACGAGCGGAACAATCTCGGCCGAACTGAACGAAGCGAAGCTTTCCGCGAGCAAGCGCGACAGGTCCTGATCCGGGACGACGGAGGCATCGACATATCGGCGCAGCACCTGCCGTGCCAATTCGACATATCCAAGCGACTGCCAGTTACGCAATTCTCTCAGAGAGAGCCGAGGAATTTCCTGCGGCATAAACATACCGCCGTCATCAGCAAAGCCTTTGAGAACTGCCTGGTCGAATCGTACCGGGACATCGCCGCCTCTGGTGCTGACAAACATGGTCATAGCAAATTCTTATTTCTCCATACTCAAAGCGTCGCTGACCGCTTTTGCTATCTGGATATCCTGCACCGCAACCCCGGTCAGGTCCGCCACCGTGATCTGCGCTTCATCGGTTCTTCCCGGTGCATCTCCTCTGATAATCCGGCCCAGCTCAACGATCCCGCCCTTATCGACGCAGCCGGCGTTTACGGCCCTGGCGATCTCACCACGTTCGAGACATTGCGCAAGCGAGTCGGCGACCACCAGGTCGGCCCGCTCCAGGATCCGTGAATCGAGCTCCTGTTTCGCCGGGGTATCCGATCCCATCGCGGTAATATGCGTACCCGGTCTGACATCGTCTGCTTTCAATACAGGCTCCCGTGCCGGAGTGGCCGTAACGATGACATTGCAGCCGGCGGCGACCCGGGCCGTGTCCAGCGTCGTCTCGACGCTGAATCCTTCCTGCTCCATGTCCCGCTTATACGCAGCGAGCCGGTCTTCGCTTCTCCCCCAGACAATCAGCTTCCGGCAGTCCGTTTCGGCCTTGAGTTCAACCGCCTGCATCCGCGCCTGGACTCCGGTACCGACAATACCGATCGCCTCGACCTTTTCCGGCGCCAGGTATTTTGCCGCAACCCGGCCGGCCACCGCGGTCCTGACATCGGTCAGGTAGCCCTCGTCCAGCAGGATCGCCTGCAGCATTCCGGTGTTCTGGGAAAAAACGAGCATCAGGCCGGAATTTGACGGTAGACCAAGCGCCGGATTGTCGTAAAACCCCGATGCGATTTTCACCACAAAACAGTCATCGCCTCTGGTGTAGCCGTACTTGATATGCGTATCTCCCGGCGGGCTGATGAAAGACAATTCGCCGACCGGCGGGACCACGACCCTGCCCGCGGAATAGGCGGCAAAACCATGCTCGATGAGCGGGGCGATATCGATCGTTCCGCTCACGCTTTTAATCTGTTCAAGAGTATAAATGTTCGTCATGACCGCCACCTTCAGCTTTGTTTACACCTGCTTTTTGCGCTCGAGCTCGTCCCAGCGCGCGTATAGTGCTTCGACCTCCGTCCGCGCCCGGTCAAGACGACTGCAGACATCCTGCAGTTTTTCCCGGTCTGCGGTCAGGGCCGGATCTTCGAGCTGTTCCTCCAGGTCAGTACAGATCTGTTCGGCTTCCATGATACACGCTTCCATCCGGTCGTATTCACGCTGATCGAGATAGGACAGGCGGCCGTTTTTCTGCTTCTGAGCCGCCGGTTTCTTCGGTGCCGCAGCCGCTTTCTCCCTGCTTTTGCGGCTCGTGACAGTCGCCAGATCTTTCAGCCACTGCTCATAATCTCCGTACATACCGATGCGACCGTTGCCGAGAAATCCGATCACGCGGTCACAGACACGGTCGAGCAGGTAGCGGTCGTGCGTCACCAGGAGCACCGCACCGGGAAAATCGAGCAGGCTCTCCTCGAGCACGTCCAATGAAGCGATATCGAGATCGTTCGTCGGTTCGTCGAGCAGGAGCACATCCGCCGGCTGCCGCATCAGTTCCGCAATCAGGATCCGGGCCTGCTCCCCCCCCGACAGGCTGCCGACCGGGGTATCGAGCTGATCGGGACGGAACAGGAAGCGTTTCGCCCACGACACCACGTGGACCGAGCGGCCCCTGAATACCACCGCGTCACCCTCAGGCGCCAGCGCCCTGCGCAGCGTGGTGTCTTTGTCGACGCCGCTGCGGCCCTGCGTAAAGTTGACAACGGCAAGCCCGTCCGCCGTTTTCACCGCCCCCTGTCCGGGAACCAGATCCTCCGTCGTGCATGAATACAATAGGTTCAGCAAACTCGATTTACCGCAGCCGTTGCTGCCGACGAGGCCGATTCGCGTTCCCGGCGTCACCGTGAAACTGAGATCTGCAAAAAGTGTCTTTTCCTGGCGCCGCAGGCCGAGGTCCTTCACCTCCATGAGCTTTTTGGTTTTCCTGCCGGTCCCGGTAAAGTCGATTGAAACTTTCGTGGATGCGCGGTTGTGCTGCTTGACCGTGTCGAGCTGATCATGCAGGCGGTACGCCTCGTCGATCCGGTATTTCGCCTTTGTCGTGCGGGCCTTCGGTCCCCGCCGCAGCCATTCGGTCTCACGCCTGAACTTGTTCGCCAGCTTTTCTTCGAGCTGCTGCTGCTGAGCCAGGAATTCGGCTTTCTTCTCGAGAAAATATGAATAGCTCTTATCGGTCTGGAAGGTGCCGCCCGGATAAGAGTTAGAAAGCTCCACGATGCGGCTCGTACAGTTTTCCAGAAACCGGCGGTCGTGACTGACCAGGATGAACGTCGGCGGGCTCAGCGGGGCGTTTCGGTCAAGCAGCTGTTCCAGCCAGATAATCCCTTCGATATCGAGATGGTTGGTGGGTTCGTCCAACACCAGCAGGTCCGGCTCCAGCATCAGTGCCCGGCAGATCGACAGCCGTTTCCGCCAGCCGCCCGACAGCTGCGAAACGGGCCCATCACTGTTCACCAGTTCAATCCTGCTGAGCATCGCCTGGGCCCGGTTCAGCTTCTGTGCGGCGGGAAGCGGGGACCCTGAGAGAGGTTCAAGCAGGTTTTCAAGCGGGGATAATGCTTCCTGGAATTGATCTTCCTGGGCAAGATAGCTTATGATAAGATTACTGCGTTTTTCAATGACCCCGCGGTCTTCGTCCTCGATCCCGCTGATAATTTTCAGCAGGGTCGATTTTCCGGAGCCGTTGGGGCCGATCAGCCCGATCCGATCGTCGCTGTTGATGACCAGGTCGAGGTCGGTAAACAGCTGCTGGGCTCCGTAGGCCTTGCTGATGGATCTGCAGGTGAGAATGGACGGCATCGGCGGTGGCAGGACGGTTCAGGTTGAAAATTTGCGACTTTAAGAGTATAAGCAGATACGATATTTACGGGCCATAAGCGTATCGGCAATTAAGACGCCAACTATACCGGCAAAAAACAGATACGACAACACTTCAAGATTGCCCCGACATTTATGAGCAAACGTTTTCATATCATCATCACCGGTGAAAACGGGAAATCATCCAGTTTTCAATTATCCCGCAGAAAACTTGTACTGACGTCGCTGCTGTCGGTCGTTTCCGTTATCGTGATCACGGGTGGGGTTCTGGTCTCCGGCGGAACCTTTTTCATGGGGGAAAAGATCAAGTTGCTCGAAAGCGAGCTGAACCGGACCGCAGAGGAATACGCGGTCTACCTCGGTGAACTGGAACAGCTGAAAAACTCCAAATACTACCAGATCGAGTCCCTGAAAAAGGACTACGAGTATCAGCTCGACAGCCAGAAAGTGCGCTACGACCTGGAGAACACCAGCCTCCAGCTCGAAAATGTCAAATTGATGAACAGCGCGATTGCCGACCTCAATTCCCGGAGCGAGATCATCGAGGAGGTCATGAGCCAGATCGGCGTTGAAATTATCAAACCGGCGGAAGAAACCGATAGCAGCGGCGGGCCTTTTGTTCCGGCGGAGAGCACCCCATACGAAGAACTCGCGAAAAAGGTTGACGAATACCTGCGCACGATCAATCACCTGCCGCTGGGCAGGCCGATCGAAGGCTCCATCTCGTCCAAGTTCGGCAATCGCATCGACCCGATCAACAAGAAAAAAGCATTTCATGAAGGCATCGACATCCGCGGCAGGCGCGGTGATAAAATCCGCGCCACGGCCGCCGGTGTTGTCGTCAAGAGATTCAAGAACGGCGGTTTCGGAAAGTATATCGAAATCGATCACGGCAACGGCTACCGAACCGTCTTCGCCCACCTGGACGCCTACCTCGTGAAAAAAGGCGATTCGATCGAGCGCGGCCAGGTAATTGGCCTGATGGGCAACAGCGGCCGCTCCACCGGCACCCATCTGCACTACGAGATCCGTCTGAACAAAAAACCGATCAACCCGCTGAAATTCATGAAAGTGGCTGATCTGAGCCATACGCTTGCCGATTCGGTACCATGAGTATGTTCGGATCAAAAAAAAGCCTGACCAAACAGATCCAGCAAGTCGAAAACGAAACCATATCCTCGATCTTCGACCAGCACATGGTCGTCAACGGGGAGATCTCCTTCAAAGGTAAAACCCGCATCGACGGTACCGTCACCGGCGATATAGACGGCGAACACCTGGTATTGGGTCAATCGGGCTCGATAACCGGTGAGATCAGGGCGGCAACCTTTGTCTGCAACGGAACCGTCGTCGGCAATGTCAAAGCGGGCATCATTACCGCCCGCAAGGGCTGCTCGATCCACGGTACGCTCGAGGCCGACAGCCTCATCGTCGAACCGGGTGCTTCACTTGACGGCGAAGTAAAGACCAACCAGGAACCGCCACCCCCAGCCGGCACAGAAACCACCGAACCTTGAAAACGTCCAATCAGCTTCGCACCCGACCGATCACCATGTCAAACGTAAACGTCCCCGGCATTGCCAACCGCCTCGTCTGCCCGGTCTGCGGCAACGACGAAGTCTTTTTCGAACTTGCCAGCGACGTCCTGCTGACCTCACACTATATCCAGAACAGCGACGGCAGCTTCACCCACGAGAGCGATTCCTCGCAGATCAACGGAGAAGTGCTCCTGTTCTGCGGCTCCTGCCAGGAAGACCTGACCCAGTATCACCAACGCTTCAAGGAGATGATCTTTTGACCGGCCGGCCACGGATCATCACCGATAATCGCTCATTTTCCCAGCAGTATAAAAACCTTGCCTCCGGGGACTGCATCTGCGGCCGTCTGCGCCTGCGGCCGGGGGAAGAGCACCTGCTGCTCGATCTTTCCGCCCGCGGGATAGTCGGCATTCCGTCTTTTCTGTCCCAGTTGTGCAGCAGGTCAAAGGTTTTCCAGACCAGGCTGTTCTCGTCTCATATGCTGCCCGGAACGCAGGTGATCTATACGATCCACGATCTGCTCGAGGCGATCACCGAATACGGCCGGGAAAACCGGGGCGACGTAATTGTCAAACTCGAAGGGAAAAATGCGGGGCTCGGGATACTCAAGTTTGCGTCTATCGAAGACGTATACAGCCAGTCCGTTCTCGATCAGCTTCCGTACCCGTACGTCATTCAACCGTTTGTCCCGGAACTGAGGGACCTCCGGGTCATCATCATCGACGATTACACGGAGGCCTACGAGCGCAGCAACCCGCACAGCTTCAGAAATAACCTGCACTGCGGCGGCGGGGCGGCGCCGGTCGACCTGACCGATCAGCAGCAGGGCCTGTGCACCGCGGTCATGGAGCGCGGCGGTTTTCCGTATGCCCATTTAGACCTGATAGTCGCCGGGGACGGCGGGAGCTACATGAATGAAATAAATCTTCGCGGCGGTCTGCGCGGCGCCCGGATACATGCCGACGACTATCAGCTGCGCATCGAGCAGGCCGAAGAAAAACGCTGTCGGATGCTTCTGGAAAAATCGTTTCAGGGTGGCGGGAAAATCATAAAGACATGAAAAAAGGGAGACCCGAAAACCGGATCTCCCTTGATAACCCTGCTGGGTAACTGCGAAATATTAAACCAATTATACACAACCGGTCGGCTTCGGCAGACCAGCCATTTTACATGCTCCCTTACCCGGTCCGGACGGGAAGAGTTCGTAAATTCTCTTCAGCGGAAAACCGGTGGTCTTGGAAAGGATACGTACCATCGGAGCAATTCCGTTTTTCTTGTAGTATTCCTGCAGCGCATCGATGACTTTCTGATGCTCGTCGGTCAGTTCGGATATACCTTCAGAGTTCTTGACGTAATCAACCCATTCGTCGTTCCACTCATCCATACCTTTGAGCAGGAAGCCGTCTTCGTCAACTGAAAAGGATTTTCCATTGTGTTCTACTGTGGGCATTTCAAACCTCCTTGATTTGATTCTTCAATAACTAGCACAATTACTAGTAGTAAATGACAATTACACATTAACAGTAATTGGCCTTAATACTATAGCCTCACTGGTTTGTCAAGTATATGAATTATCATTTGCGGCAATTTGTCAAATCACCCTCAAATTATTGATTTTTCATTATATTTTCACAATGAACCAGAAATTTGCCAGACTGAATACGCCGTTATCCGGTAAAGATCGAAGATTGTCGCTTCAATGAATCTTCGCGAGTCCGATGATTTAGTGCGATTTTCCTTGCAGGATCACGTCATCCGGAGTAAATCCATCCCCGATCAACCGCTGAAAATTTAATCTTTTTAGCAATCACCATTCTCTGTTCACCGCCGGTTTTGCAGCGTCGGCTGAACATAACTGTATCCATTTGATTTTATGCTTGAATTTTTAAGGAAACGAGCTCAATCGATTGTCATTCAGGCAATTGTCGTCATTATCGCCCTCGTCTTTATTTTCTGGGGGGTCGGCACCAACCTGATGAACAAACAGGAAGCGGCTATCGTCGTCGACAACGAGGAAATCAACTTCCAGCAGTTTCAACAGGCCTACGATCAGGCGTACGCCCGGCTGGCCGAGCAGTTCGGCGGAACCGTTCCAAAAGGACTGGCTGACCAGCTCAATATCAAACAGCAGGTCATCAATCAGCTCGTCCAGGAATCGCTGCTGAGGCAGGGAGGATTGGAGATGGGCCTGATGGTCAGCAGCCGGGAAATCCAGAACGAAGTCGAAAGCATGGTTCAGTTCCAGAAGAACGGACAGTTCAGCATGGAACAGTATCAGGCGGTACTCGGCGCGAACCGGCTGTCGCCGGAAAAATATGAGCAGTCCCTGCGCTACGAACTGCTGGGAACCAAAACCATTGCAAACATCGCCGGTTTTTCCCAGGTAGCCGGAGACTATGAAATAGAAGAGCTGTACCGGCTGGAAAAGGAAACGGTATCGGTCGACTATGTCGTATTCACCCCGCAGTCCTACGAGGACCGTGTCGAAGTCACCGCTGAAGGACTCGAACAGTGGTACGGCGACAACGGTGGTACCTTCAAGACTGAAAAGGAAATCCAGGTCCGTTTCCTGCCGTTTCTCTACAGCGAAATCGGTGGGAAAATCTCGATTGGCGACGATGAAGTGCAGCGCTATTACGACGATCATCTCAGCGATTACCAGAAGCCCGAGAGGCGCCATGCCCGCCATATTCTCATCAAAGCCTCGCCCGAAGACAGTGAAGACCTGCACCAGGAGAAACGGGCCCAGGCCGAAGAAATCCGTGAGAGAGCCCATAGCGGAGAGGATTTTGCTGCCCTGGCTCAGCAATATTCCGAAGGGCCGACCGCCGAAGCCGGCGGTGATCTCGGTTTCTTCCCCGAGGGACAGATGGTACAGCCGTTCAATGACGCGGTTTTCGGGATGGAGTTAAACCAGATCAGCGATGTCGTGCAGACCGACTTCGGTTATCATGTCATCAAGCTCGAAGAGATCATGGCAGCCAGCACCACGCCGTTCGACACGGTCAAGGAAGACATCAAAACAAAACTGCAGCGCGAGCAGGCAAAACCGATGGCCCTCCAGATGGCCAACGAGGCCTACGAGGCAATCATCGGCGCCGGCAGCCTCGATGCATACCTGGACGCGACGCCTGATGCAGCGATCGTGCAGACCGACTACTTCAGGCAGTCAGCGCCGCCGGAAGGCATCACTGCCGATCGGGCATTTCTGGAAAAAGCGTTCGTGCTGAATGAAAACGAGCTGAGTTCCATTGTCGAAGCCAGTGACGGCTACACGATCATTTCGGCCGTTTCGATCAAGGAGCCGGCGGTCCCGGCCCTTGCCGACGTACGTGAACAGGCTGAGAAGCGTTACCGCGAGGAACAGGCAGCCGAACAGGCCCGGACCGACGCCGAGAAAATGATTGCCGATCTCGGTGCCGGCGGAGCCGATTTCGCCGAGCTTGCCGGCGCAGTAAACCTCCGCCTGCAGAATTCCGGCCCGCTCTTGAAAAACGACCCGGAACCGCAGACATCATTCCCACAGACACTGACAGCAGACGCGTTCAGGCTGTCGGCTGCCGCGCCCGTGTCCCCGACTCCCGGCCAGTCCGGGCCGGATTTCTACGTCTATAAACTCAAGGAGCGCAAGCCGCCTGAAACCGCCTTGAGCGAGGAAGACCGCGTCCGTTACGAGGAACTCCTGCTGCAGTTCAAACAGCAGCGCGTCCTCGATGCATGGCTCACAAACCGGCAGGCTAAAGCAGACATCACCATTCATAAAAGCCTCGAGAACTTCTAAAAGATTCAACACCGCATTCCCGCGTTTAGCGCATGGGGACAGGCTGCAGCCTGTCCCCGCCACAGAAGCAACAAACGCCCCAATCTTTCTATCTGAACGGATGTTTTTTCGTTTATATCAGGCGGAAACAATGATATGTTACGTGGTTGGCCCGCTTTGATTTGTTTCAACTGCTGATTAAACATTGTTATCCGTTTTGAAAGACCTTCTCGAGGAATACGCTCAACTGGGATCATTCGAACAGGAGCTTTTGATGCTCCTGTCGATCATCTACGAACCAGCCCACACGACCCTGATCGTTAACTGCCTGAAAAAACTAGACTTAAAAGGCCCCCGTGGCAATCGTCCGACCACGCCGTTCGTAAACCACCACATTGCCAAACTGGAAAAATCCGGGTTGTGCAACAGCCGGAAACAGTGTCACGCCGACCTCGTCGAAGTCATCTCCAGAAAAGCGGTCGAACAGGGTCGGTTCGCCGAATTTGCCGACGCGGTCAGGCGGGAAGCGCCCGCCGCCTACTATTACGGAAAATGGACAACCCGCTACTGGCGGGCGGTGCGGGAGCTGCGCATCGGCATTTATACCGGCGACTTTGAAATCATCGACCAGGCGCTGCAATTTCTTGAGAACCGCGACCGGGAATTACCGATCGACGTCCCCCCGGTTATAAAGATTGTCGCTACACCGTTTGATTCCTGCTGGTTTGCGACGCTGCCGCCGTCATTTCAGTTTTTTCTGCTCAACCACATGCTCCGCTTCGCACGGCACAACCTGACGTCGTTTCCCGAAATTCTCGAATATCTCGAAGATGATGCCGCTCTCGATGATCTCGGCGAAGATGAACTGCTGCCGTTTCAGCGCCTGCTCCTCAATCAATACCTGGCAGCCGGACGCCTCGATGACGCCGGGGCGCTGCTGGACAGAAACGACGCGGTCGGCGCCGCGACCGGGTCCGCCGGAACCCTCGCATTCCTGCAGGGCGACTACGATACGGCGCAACAGCTTTTCACCGAAGACCTGGCCCTGCTCAAATCGATCAACCGCGCCGACGACGCCGCATTTTTCGGTATCCAGGGACTTTTCCACGTTCTCAGCATCATCGGAAGCGGTGATGACGATGCGCTCGGACAGGCGACGCAGCAGATATCAATCGCGCTCAGCATGTTCGAAGACAGCGACGAGCACCAATCCTATCTGTTCCTGAACACGCTTATTGAAAGCCGTGCCCGGCAGGGCAATCAGCAGCAGGATATTATCCTGCCCGAGGACGTACCACCGAACGCAACAACGGTGCTTTTCGGGGCCCTGGCCCAATACTGGCTTACCGGGAAACTGGAAGCGGAACTGGAGTCTGGCGCCGCCGACCTCTACGACAAGGCGGCGGAGAGCGGATACGGCCTGTTTATCGTCGGCCTGGGACAGATTCTGATGCATATCAGCGCCGACAGTGAGTTTACCGGCCGCACGGCAAAGGTTATCGCTGATTCCGCCATGGAACCGTTTATCGACCTGATCGAACCGGAGGAACCGTGGAAACGCAGCCTCCAGGCACTGCTCAATATTTCTTCCGACAGCGCCGATGCGAATACCGACCAGGATCGCCGGCTGATCTGGCTCATTCAGTATGAAAAGCGCAAACTGACGGTCAAACCACGGGAACAGAAGCGCTCTGCAAATGGGACCTGGAGCAGGGGCCGGCCGGTTTCGCTGGCCCGGCTGCACGGGCCGGTAAAACTGCCGTTTCTGAGCATGCACGACCGCAAGGTCTGCCTGGCCATCCGCAAACTCGACACCGGCGAAGGCCAGCCCCAGTATAGTTTCAACAGCGAGAAACTACTGCTGGCGCTCGTGGGCCACCCGCTGCTTTTCCTCAACGATTCGACCTCGACCCCGGTCGATTTCATAGCCGGCGAACCCGAGCTGCTCGTCGAAAACCTCGGAGAGGAACTGCACATCAATTTCTCCATTCCGCTCAGCACCGACAATACCGTACTGGCACGCGAATCGCTGACCAGGTTCAAGGTAATCAGAATCGGGGAAAACCACCGCCGGGTTGCGTCCATAACCGGGCGGGACGGACTGCGCGTTCCTGCCGAGGCGAGCGAGGAAGTACTGACGGCCATCGGCAACATCTCTTCGTTCATGACCGTTCACTCAGCCATCGCCGTCGACCGCTCTTCCCACCAGGCCAGGGATATCATCTTTGTCGAATCCGACCCCACCATCTATATGCACATGCACCCGTACGGCAGCGGCTTCAGGCTGGAAATGCTGGTTAAGCCGTTCAAGGAGGGCAGCCACTATGTAAAGCCGGGCCAGGGCGCCGAAAACATCATGGCCGAAATCGGGGGCAGACGGGTACAGACGCGCAGAAACCTCGCCGAAGAGGAATCCAGGGCCCGTGAGGTGGAAGAACTGTGTCCGATCCTGGATCTGGCCGTTGACCTGGAGCAGGAAAACGACCGGGAATGGCATCTGCAGGATCCCGAAGACTGCCTGCAGGCCCTGCATGAACTTCAGGATGTCAGTGACAAGGTCGTCATCGAGTGGCCCGAAGGTGAAAAGCTCAACATTACCCACCAGGCCTCACTGAGCAACCTGAACCTGAAAATCCGCACCAACCGCCAGAACTGGTTCGGCCTGAGTGGGGAACTGGTTCTGGACCAGGAACTCGTCATCGATCTCAAGGATATCCTGCAGCGCATCCGCAACACCCGGGGACGCTTCATAGAACTCGAAGACGGCCAGTTTATCGCCCTTTCACGAGAATTCAGGAAACGCCTTGATGAGTTGAACACCATCGCTGAGGAAGCCATCGATGACGAGGAGGATATAGCGGTTCATCCGTTGGCGGCGCATACCCTGGAAAAACTGGTCGACCAGGCCAACGCCCGGACCGACCGGTCGTGGCGCGACCAGATCACCAGGATTCACGAAGCCCAGTCGTTTACCCCGGAAGCTCCATCCACCCTGCAGGCTGAACTCAGGGACTATCAGCTCGAAGGCTATCACTGGCTGGCCCGGCTGGCGCACTGGGGGGTCGGCGGCTGCCTTGCCGACGATATGGGCCTCGGCAAGACCCTGCAGTCCCTGGCGATCATCCTCAGGCACGCGGCCAACGGCCCGTCGCTGGTGGTTGCCCCGACGTCCGTGTCGACCAACTGGCTGAGCGAAGTCGACCGCTTCACGCCAACGCTCAACATCAAGCAGCTCACCGGCAAAAATCGGCGCAGCACGATCAGGAAACTCGGCAAATTCGACCTGCTGATCACCACCTACACCCTGCTCCAGCAGGAAATCGACACACTCTCAGAAGTGCAGTGGCAAACCATCGTTCTCGACGAGGCCCAGGCAATCAAAAACGCCGCCACCAAGCGCTCCCAGGCAGCGATGTCGCTGCAGGGCACATTCCGCCTGATCACCACCGGCACGCCGCTGGAGAACCATCTCGGCGAGTTGTGGAACCTGTTCCAGTTCATCAATCCGGGCCTGCTCGGTTCCCACCGTCAGTTCAACGAACGCTTCGCGATCCCGATCGAGCGTTTCAACAACCGCGAAGCCCGCATGCGCCTGAAAAAACTGATCCGTCCATTCATCCTGCGCCGCATCAAGTCCCAGGTACTGGAAGAACTGCCGCCGCGCACCGAAGTGACGCTCGAAGTGACCATGAGCAGCGATGAACTGCACTTCTACGAAGCCCTGCGGCAGAATGCGCTCGACCAGCTCGAACAAACCACCGACAACCGCGGTAAACACCTGCAGGTGCTCACCGAAATCATGCGGTTGCGCCAGGCGTGCTGCAACCCCCGGTTGATTGCCGCGGATACGGATATCGCCAGCTCCAAGCTCTCGGTTTTCGCGTCTCTCATCGAAGAACTGATCGCCGGGCGCCACAAGGTGCTCGTATTCAGCCAGTTCATCGGCCATCTCAACATTATGCGGGAATATCTGGACGAGCAGGATGTTTCGTACCAGTACCTCGACGGTTCCACCAGCAGCAAACTCCGCAAGGAACGGGTCGAAGCATTTCAGTCCGGCGAGGGAGACCTGTTCCTGATCAGCCTGAAAGCCGGCGGCCTCGGCCTCAACCTGACCGCAGCGGATTACGTGATCCACATGGACCCGTGGTGGAACCCGGCTGTCGAAGACCAGGCATCGGATCGCGCTCACCGCATCGGCCAGACCCGTCCGGTTACGATTTACCGGCTGGTCTGCAAACACACCATCGAAGAAAAGATCGTGCAGCTCCACCAGGAGAAGCGGGACCTGGCAAACAGCCTGCTGGAAGGAACGGACGTCAGCGGCCGCCTCAGTACGCAGGAATTGATCGACCTGATCAAAGAGAATTAAAACAACCGTTTTTAGAGCCGTTAGTTTTCTATCAGCTTCCTGACGATAAGCCCGAAAAACTCATCCTCGGCGGCAAATACCCAGCCCAGGTGCTCCCGGCATTTCCTGCAGCACACAATCTGCCACGTGTAGCCGGAAAACCACGCGAACTCTGAGCTTGGCGGACCGTACGTCACGCACCCGGGGGCATTGCGGAAGCAGCCGACTTCATAGACGATACCGGCCGGATTGAAAAAGGTGTGCAGGTGTTTTCCCTCCTTTTCGATCCGTTGTTTTGCGGTGGTGATGGGAATTGAGCAGGCACGGCAGAGCAGCGCCCTGCTCTGTTCGTCTTCAGATTCGTCTTTGGCGGAACGGTCCCGAACCGTGCCGGGGGCTTCTGATTTTTCACGGAACAGCACGGTGCCTGGAAAAGGGCGGACCGTGACGATTTCCTGGAAAAAGCCCCCGTTTGACATGGCGGTTACGTATTCTGGGCGGAATAATAGTCGAGAATCGATGCTATCATCGCATCAATGGTATACTGCTCGGGCTGAACATCCACCGTCAAGCCGCTGTCTACCACGGTTTTGGCGGTGATCGGGCCGATTGCGGCAATACTGACGCCGTCCATCAGCCGTTCGAGTTCTTCCTGGTCTTTGGCATCGACCATCGTCAGGAAATTACGGACCGTCGACGAGGAGGTGAACGTGACCATGTCCACCGTGCCGCTCTCGAGTTCGTCGCGCAACTCTTCACGCCGTCCCTGCGGCGGCACGTTCTGGTAGAGGGGCGCGATCGTCACCTGGGCCCCGCCTCCACGCAGGGTTTCCGGCAGGATTTCACGGCCTTCGGCAGCCCGCGGAATGAGTACATTGCGCCCCTCGACCCCCTGGTCGAGCAGGCTTTCAGCCAGCCCTTCACCGGTAAATACCGGGGGGATCAGGTCCGCATTGATCCCGTATGAGAGCAGCAGGTCGGCGGTACTTTTTCCGACGGTGCCGATTTGCGGTCCCTTCAGGTCGCGGGCGTCGAGCCCCTTTTCAAACAGCCGCTTGAAAAAGTGTTTGACCGCATTGAGCGAGGTGAACAGAATCCAGTGATATTCATCGATGCGTTCGAGCGCCTCGTCGAGAATGCCGTAATCCTCAATCGGCTCGATATTGATCGTCGCGCACTCGTAACAGCTGGCCCCTTCTTCCTCGAGACCGGCGACGAGTTCACTGGCCTGCTCCCTCGTTCGGGTGACGATTACCCGTCTGCCGAACAATGTGCGTTTTTCGAACCAGTCAATCGTATTGCGCAGATTCACCACATCCCCGATAACGATCAGCGCCGGCGGTTTTATCTGTGCCTCGGCGACAGTATCGGCAATCGTGGCCAGCGTGCCGACCACCGATCTCTGCTCCGGCGTTGACGCCCAGCGCACGACCGCCACCGGCGTATCCGGCGAACGGCCGTGATCGATCAGGTTTTTGACGATATTCGGCAGGTTTTTAATCCCCATGTACACAACGATCGTGCCGATGCCGGTGGCGATTTTCTCCCAGTCGATATTCGACGATTCCTTCGTCGGGTCTTCGTGTCCGGTCAGGAACGCCACCGTTGCCGTGTAGCCCCGGTGCGTTATCGGGATGCCGGCATAGGTCGCCGCCGCCGTTGCCGACGTGACGCCGGGTACGACCTCGAAATCGACATGGTTCTCCGCCAGGGTTTCAAGCTCTTCCCCGCCCCGGCCGAAAATGAACGGATCACCGCCCTTGAGCCGGACGACCGTCTTGCCTTTTTTGGCGAAATCAACGAGCATCTGGTTGATTTCTTCCTGGGTATGGGCATGTTTGACGCCGCCGCGCTTCCCGGCATAGACGAACTGGGCATCCTTCGGGACGTACCTGAGCAGTTTCCTGCTGGCAAGGTAATCGTATACGATCACCTCGGCCTTCTCGAGCAGATAGCGGCCGCGCATGGTGATCAGTCCGGGGTCGCCGGGGCCGGCTCCCACCAGGTATACCTTGCCTCTTTTTGATCCGTTGTCCTGTTCTTCCATAATGCAAAAGACCGACAGGCCTTTCCTCACGTTTTACGAAATCGCCCTTTAAATGCAAAAAGGGGCATGTCCCTCAGGAACACACCCCGTACATTAAATCCAATGGGTAAAATATCAATCAAGACCGGCCATAATCGCGTCGGTCACCTCCTGGATCGATTTGGAACCGTCGACGGAGATCACTTTCGGGCCGCCGGCTTCCTTGAAGTAATGTACCGCCGCCATGGTGCCGGTGTCTTCGTCGTAATAGATATTGTGGCGCTTGTCGATGGCGTCCTCGTCCTGATCGTCGGCCCTGGTTTTCAGCTCGCCGCCGCAGACGCGGCAGACCAGCTTGCCGTCTTTTTCCACCGGCTTGATAGCGTCAAAGGCGATATGGTTCGGATGGTTGTTGTCGTTCACGCAGAGACGACGGCCCATGATCCGCTCCTTGGCGATCTGGCGGTCGAGAACGATCTCGATCACGTAGTCGAGCTCGATACCGGCATCCTTCAGGTTCCGGGCCAGCGTAACCGCCTGCTCTTTGGAACGCGGGAAACCGTCCAGGACCCAGCCGTCGGCACAATCGTCCTTCTTCAGGCGCTCGATCATCATCGGGATGGTGATGTCGTCGGGTACCAGGTCGCCGCGCTCGATGAACTCCTTGGCTTTTTTACCGAGCTCGGTGCCGCCGCCGATGTGCTCCCGGAAAATAGCGCCGGATTCGATATGCGGAATGTTGAACTTGTCCTTCACGATTGCTCCCTGGGTTCCCTTGCCGCTGCCGTTGGGACCGAATGCGAGAATATTCATGCTCATGGGTCTCTCCTTAGAATAAAAGTATTATCAGATCGATCAGGCCGCCGCGGGCCCGGCTGTTCACCAGCCATATCGAGCCGTCCAAACCGTCTGTGCAAAAACGAGCAAGCAGTGATTATAGCCGAAATGGCCGGTGCGGGCCAGCAAAATATATCTCCATACATTTTGACTTTCGCTATGATAATGGGTACTTTTCCATGACCTGACGGCATGGCGCGGCACGTGTCTTGACGGCACCATTATTTTGAGCAGATTTCGCCATAACCCTAAACGCAGAGCTACATCATCATGGATAAAATCTCCGTTGGATTAATCGGTTTCGGCACGGTCGGCAGCGGTCTTGCCCATACGCTCCTGTCCCAGCACGAAAGACTGAAGCAGAAGGTCGGCGTGCCCGTCGAACTGACCCGCGTGGCCGATATCAATATCACCGAACTCCCGCCCGAATTCGACGGAGTCGTCCTGTCAAACGATGCGAACGATATTTTCAACGATCCCGAAATCGATATCGTCGTCGAACTGATCGGCGGTATCGAGCCGGCCAAATCGTTCATGCTCGAGGCGATCAGCAAAGGCAAACACGTCATTACCGCGAACAAGGCGCTGCTCTCGATCCACGGCCGCGAGATTTTCGAAGCCGCCGTCGCGAACAACGTGGAGGTCGGGTTCGAAGCGAGCGTCGGCGGCGGCATTCCCGTCATAAAGGCCCTGAAAGAGGGGCTGGTCGCAAATCGAATCGAGGCGATTCGCGGCATCATGAACGGTACCGCCAACTATATCCTCACGATGATGACCGAGCACGGCACCCCGTTTGCCGAAGTCCTCAAAGACGCCCAGGAAAAAGGATTTGCCGAGGCGGACCCGACCTACGACGTGGAGGGCATCGACACCGCCCACAAACTCGCGATCCTGATGACCATCGCGTACGGGCAGCATGTCCATCTCGACGATATTTCCGTGGAAGGGATCAGCAGCATCAAGCCGATCGACCTGGAGCTCGCCAAGGAGTTCGGCTACCGCATCAAACTGCTCGCGATCAGCCGCAATCACGGCGATCATGTCGAAGGCCGGGTGCACCCGACCATGGTTCCCCAGCACTCGATGCTCGCCAACATCAACGGATCGTTCAACGCGATCCAGTTCACCGGCGATACGGTGGACGATGTGCTGCTGTACGGACACGGCGCCGGCATGATGCCCACCGGCAGTGCCGTCGCGGCCGATGTCGTCGATATCGCCCGGAACATCCTGGCCTCGTCGGTCAACCGCGTCCCGTCGCTGTCGTATCTGCCCGAATATTTCAGCGAGCCGACAATCACCCCGATGAGCGAACTGACCTGCCCGTATTATCTCCGGGTGAACGTCCTCGACAAACCGGGCGTTCTCGCAAAAATCTCCGGCATTCTCGGTGAGCACGGCATCTCGATCCGATCGGTCATCCAGAAGGGCCAGAAACCTGGCGAACCGGTCCATGTCGTGCTGCGCATCCACATGGCGTCCGAAGCTGCCGTCCAGAAAGCCGTGGCAGAGATCGACACACTCGATTTCTGCACCGAGCCGACGGTTAAGATCCGCGTATTGATCAACGACGACTGATTCAATAATCAACCGGACGCAATTATGAAATACCTGATCCTGGTCGGCGACGGCATGGGCGACCATCCCGTCGCCGAGCTCGGCAACAAAACCCCGCTGCAGGCCGCCGCAACCCCGGCCATCGACGCGCTCTGCCGCAAATCACAAATCCTGGAAGCGGCAACGGTCCCGGACGGCTACCACCCGGGCAGCGATGTCGCCAACATGTCGCTGCTGGGATACGATCCGGCCCTGTATTACACCGGCCGCGCCCCCCTGGAGGCCGCCAACATGGGCGTTGCCCTCGCCGCCGACGAAACGGCCTTTCGCTGCAACCTGGTAACGATCGATCATGTCCCCGGCCAGACCACGATGGTCGACTTTTCCGCCGGCCATATCAGCAATGAAGAGGCGGTCGAGCTGATTGCCGCGATCCAGCAGGAATGCGGCACGAACCGTTTCCATCTCCATGCAGGAATCAGCTACCGGCACCTGCTCGTCGTGCAGGACCCGGTTCCGGACATGGTTGCGGTACCGCCGCACGACTACATCGGCAAGGACGTTTCCGAGGCTTATCAGGCCTATCTCGCTTTCCCGGAATGGCGCGAGCTGATGATCAGAGCCCAGCAGGTCCTGGCGGATCATCCGGTCAACCGCAGGCGGATGGAGAACAACCGGAACCCGGCGACCTGCATCTGGCCGTGGGGAAGCGGTAAAATGCCGACGATGCCGTCGCTGAAACAGCGATTCGGTATCGGCGGCACGATGATCTCGGCCGTCGACCTGCTCAACGGACTCGGGGTCTGCACCGGTTTACACGTCGCCGAGGTCGAAGGCGCCACCGGCTACATCGACACCAACTACGAAGGCAAGGCCCAGGCCGCACTCGACGCGCTCGCAAGGGAAGATTTCGTGTTCGTCCACCTCGAAGCCCCCGACGAAGCCGGGCACCAGGGACGCGCCGACCACAAGGTCCAGGCAATCGAGGATTTCGACCGCAGAATCGTCGGCGCCATCACCGACGCACTCCGGCAGCGCAACGAAGCATTCCGCGTCATCGTCACCATGGATCACTTCACCCCGCTGTCGCTCAGGACCCACACCGCCGAGCCGGTTCCCGCCCTGCTCTATGATTCACGCGAAACCGCCGAGGGCGCCAACCAGCCGTTTGACGAAACGCTTCTGGCCGCCCCCGACCACCTGACGAAAACCAAGGGGCACAACCTGATCAACCACCTCCTGGAGCAGGAAGGCTGATCATGACGAAACCAGCCGCTTCCCTCAAATTTTCCTGCGCGTACCGGGTCCTCTACGGCGACACCGACGCCGGCGGCGTCGTCTACAACGCCAACTACCTGCGCTTATTCGAGATCGCCCGCACCGAATTCATGCGCACCAATGTCTGCTCGTACCGTGACATAGAAGAACAGGGCTATATCCTCCCGGTCACCGAATGCCATGCCCGCTACAAAGCCCCCGCGTTCTACGACGACCTGCTCACCCTGCAGGCTTCCGTGTCGGAATTATCCAGATTCACCTGCCGCTTCGATTTCCGCATCACCAGGCAAGACCCGGACCGCCCCAAACCCCTCCTGCTCGTCAAGGGCTACACCATCCACGCGGCAATAACCAGGGAAGGCAAACTCGTCCCCATCCCCGAAGCCATCCACAAAAAACTGCAACCGTTTGTTATCGCGACAAAAAATTAACTTCCCATCCAAAACCGATTGACTTTCTCCAATCTAGTGCTATAGTGGTTGGTCTCAACGCGGGGTGGAGCAGTTCGGTAGCTCGTCGGGCTCATAACCCGAAGGTCGGGGGTTCAAATCCCTCCCCCGCTACCACTTACAAATAAAGGGCTTTAGAGAAATCCTACACGGAAAAATCTCTAAAGCCTTTTTTGTTTTTCCTCCGTTTTTCCTGGGCAGTCCAACGTGACACCGTTGCCTGAATTCTGCTTGCTGGCTCGCCTGATTCCAAGGTATATTCCGCTATAATCGTCTATCGGGAACGCCATTCAAATTGAAACAGCCATCCATGCCCAGCGCCAGACTCTTTAATCCGAAGCCTCGCAGGATTAACAGAAACCATATCAGCAGGTATGAAATCATAAGCAGCCTGGTTATTTTGTTTCTTCTGACCTGTATTGTCCTTTGGGCGATAACCCGGAGAAATCATTACGATCCCGCCCAGCAGGATGTTTCGATTGAAACCCTGGAGCAGGTCTCCTCCTCGATCGTTCTGTATAAGCGACCACTCAAGCCCTGGCAATCGCCTGACGAGGCCGTTTCTCTGCAAGACTTAGATCTGGGGATTTTCCCAGTTTCAGTTATCTCCGATCAATGGCGACCAAAATCAAGAGCAAGGACCTTTGATCCCGAAAATCTCTATGTGAAAATCAATGGTGAAGCTGAGCGTTTTTTACGACACGGCTTTAAGCAATTGTCCTATCTGGTGCTGCAGTCAACCAATGAGATTGAAGAGATCTCGATTGAACTCTACAATCAAACCAGCATCGCCGGGTCCAGCGGCATCTTCGCCGAGCATCGGTCCCCTGAAAGTCAGATTGAACAGGAAGGTCCCAACACCTTCTTTGAAACCAGCATAGGGATTATTGGTCGGAAAGACCATTTCTTTTACCGCATCGCCGGCAACCGCTCATCCGAGTCCATTCGCAATAAATCGCGGCAGCTGGTGCAGAGTTTTTCCGAACTCCCGGCACCTGAAAGCGCGGTGGCCATGGGCTATCAACTCCTGCAGGAGCTGAATATTGAGACAGCGGATATCCGACATCAGGCGGTCAACGTGTTCCAGTACGATTTTGCCGAGGATTTTTGGTTTGGAAAACCGGATAGCACACGCCAGGCGGAAGTATTTGTCCACCGAGCAGAGTCAAAAGATAATGCGCTGCAGCTGCTTAGCCGGATTCTGGAAGAGCACCAGTATGAATACCAGATGATTCGAGAAACGGAAAATCTGGCACTGCTGCAGCATAATTTTTTAAAGACCTATTTCATCATTGCAATTCAAGATTCATTCGTCTTCGGCGCTGACCAAACAGAGGATCAGGATACGAGTTTTCAGCTGCTTGAAATGATTGGGCGAGCATTGCCCAATGAAACACAACGATAACGTGATGCCAGTGGGATTCAACCGAAGAGAGTTTCTCCAGCGAATTGCTTTTGCCTCCGCCATCTGCGGGGGCGCCACGTATTTGGCGTGCGCCCCGGAAGACTATCCTTTTTCCCTCAAAGACTTTACCGGACTCAGGAGCAGGCCTGAACCTCAGCAGTTCACGCTGCCCGAT
>Ga0180436_10001160_pt1 | contig 26121 bp, 24 predicted proteins | sample SS_ome_2_FD_132434 | JGI IMG/M metagenome (GOLD analysis project Ga0180436, IMG submission 132434) | Hypersaline lake sediment archaeal communities from the Salton Sea, California, USA - SS_3_S_2 metaG | ecosystem: Environmental > Aquatic > Non-marine Saline and Alkaline > Hypersaline >... | reverse complement strand
TCCACAGGCGTGATGAATTAAGGGCGACAAAAATCCTTCAGGAGCGGGCGCTTGCCAATGACAAGATTGAGCTTGTTTGGGATTCCGAGGTCACAGACATTGAGGGCGGCCTCATGAATGTCGAAAAGGTCGCGTTGAAGAATGTCAAAACCAATGAAACCAGCAAGCTGGATGTGGATGGCTGCTTTATCTGGGTCGGGATTGAACCGAATACCGAATTTGTGAAGGAGGCTGTCAAGGTTGATGCTTCGGGCTTCATTGTTACGGATGTGAATATGGAAACCTCCGTCCCGGGTGTGTTTGCAGCCGGTGATGTCCGGAATACTCCCCTAAGGCAAATTGTCACAGCAGCCGGCGATGGCGCTATTGCTGCGTTTTCAGCAGAGCACTATATTGATACCATTGGCTAGCTCTTGGTTACTGATCCCGAAGCCATTTTAGGAGTGTCGGAGGGTTCGGCAGCCTGGATGAGACGGGTGCGAAGGCACAGGTGGCATTTAATTCAAGTCCTCCCTGGATAATTGAAACCGGACGATCGGAGGAGACAACAGCAATAACGATATTGCCGTGCTCAGCCGAAAAGCGAAGGGCTGAATTAAACCTTGCTCCCCTGGAGAGATCTTCTCCGGGTATGGATTTTCCATCAAGAATGCATGCAAAGCCATGAAGATGCATGTCGGAGCCGATATGCAGTGCGCCATCAAGTTTCGACAGTGATTTAGTCAATTCCAGGCTCTGCAGTTCCCTGAGGTTTAGCGGCTCTTCAAGATGCTGTCCCGGAATTGATATGGGTTGTTTATTCAAGTCAACCACCAATGTGCAGCCGAATTTTTTGTCCTCTGAGTTGTGAATGATGTCACATACCGCCTTAAACAACTCATATATGCCGGACTCGGGTTCAATGGTTGAGTCCAGAAGGATTTCCTCCAGTTGAACGAGCTTGGTCCGGCGGGTGGATGAATGAAACCTGCCGTCGTAAAAACTGCAGATGAGATCATAATTTAATTTCAAAAAACCGTGCCCCCCCCTGAAATCAGCGACGATTTTGGCATCCGGGAGATTGTCGCCGCTGGTTATACCAACAATTGACCTGCCGTCGGATACCAGCTTTCGTTCCGAATATTCCACGGCCTGAAGAAGTTTTCTTGCATGTTTGAAATTCTGAAGATTCGGTCTTTCCCCTTCGAAAAACCTGGTCATGAAATGCAGATGGCGGATAGATGAGGGTTCGACAAAAACAAGTTCACCCCTGGGCCAGGAGCCTTCTTCCATGGTCTTTGAAATACCCAAAACCGCGTCCAGAATCGGATAGATTCTGAGTTCAATATCCATTCCCACCCGGACATTCAGCTCATCAACAATAAAATCACGAACGGCATGGGTGGCGTACTCCCTTAATACATAGCCTGAGGTCCCCGTATAATATTTATATTCAGCCGCAATGTCTTTTGAAAGAAGCCAGGCCGCATGCTCAAGCCATCGCTCGGGGGGGCCCGTGGAACACATGTCAGGGTGGGGCTCGGTGAACCAGATTTGATAGAACATGGACTCCGATTTCCCTCCAAAAGAGATCAGGCCCGTAAGCTCGGGGTTGGCCACAGGCATGAGCCGCCCATATCCGCCTTCGGATATTTTCCTGTCGGGGTTGGCCATCCACTTGTCGGAATCAATAAAAAGTTCTTTAAGTTTTGGCTCATGACCTCTGAGAAGACTTTGGGGGTCGTAAATATATAAGGGATCACCGGGCCTGACGGCGTAAATGACGGCAACTCTGCTCGTACTCGAATAATGGGACAGTCCTTCCTGTAGACCTTCGAAGATATGGAATGCGCTTAACTTACCGGCAGCAGGACTCATCATTTTTAATTAACGAACCACGAATGTGAGGGACGGTTCACGACGTTTGTTCCTTTTTAAACATTTTTACCGCGAGATCGATGTCTTCCGGTGAAAAAACAAAGAGGCATTTTGCATCGGGTGATTGCACCGAACCATAGACGTAGTTGATATTGATTCCCGCCTTTCCGAATTTTTCCGCAACTTTTGCAAGCGTTCCCGGTCGGTTTTCAAGCTCGATGGCAATAACCGGCATTATATCAAAAATGTATTCGTTTTCTGAAAGGACACCAACGGCTTTATCTGAATTGTCTGCCAGAAGGCGTATGAGTGCAACTTCGCGTGAGTCCATCTTGATTGAATTGTAGTTTGCGACGGAGGCGATCCGCTTAATGGACTTTCCCCTCGCTTTGAACAACTCCTGAACATAACTGGATGCATCCTGTATTGTCAGGGCGTCGATATTAATCCCGGCCTTGAAAAAAAGAGAGGAGAGTTTTGCCAGTTCGCCGGGTGCATTTTTTAAAAAAAGAGATATTTCAGTCCTGACCATTTTCATTCTCCTTTCAAAGAAAACAGTGAAGCTTTGGATGGTAATTATAGGTCAGTACTTATAATAAAAGAGGTAAAATAACAAATATAAAATTTAAAGATAAATTTTCCGCAACCTGTCAACTGTGTCGGGTTCTTTAGGGTTCCGGCTGGTTTATGGGCAGCAGGATGCAGAATGTAGTGCCCTCTCCGACGGCGCTGTCCACTTTAATATCACCACCATGATCCTTAATAAAACCATAGCACACAGACAACCCCAGTCCAACGCCCTTAACGCTATCCTTGGTTGTAAAAAAACTGTCAAAAATATGATCAATATTTTCTCTGCTGATGCCGATTCCCGTATCGGAGATCTGAATTTCAGCAAAACCGTTTTTCTGAAGAGTGCTGATGCTGAGTGTTCCTCCTCCAGGCATGGCATCTCGTGCATTGGAGATCATATTCAAAAAAACCTGCCGAAGCTGATTGGTAGATGCGATGACCGGATCAAGGTCTTTGAAAAAATTTGTTTTAATTTTCACATCGTTTTCCTGAAACTGCTTCGCGTATAAAAGAAGGATTTCATCTAAAATCGTATTCAGGTTAACCGGTTTTCTAACCTCCTGCTCGGGTTTGGAAAAAGACAACATTTTTTTCAGCATATCAGCCAGTCGAACGATCTCGGATAAGGACATGTCAAGGAGTTTTCGTCGTTTATTTTCAGGGGGGATTTCGGTTTTCAATAATTCAAGCGTATTCATTATGCCAAAGAGCGGATTGTTAAGCTCGTGGGCGATCTGGGACGTCAGCCTGCCCATGGCAGCCAGCTTCTCAGAATGCAACAGCTTTTCCTGGGTATTATTTAACGCGCGCTCCATCTCGAGCCTCTCCGTGAGATCCACGAATGATCCCACCGTGTAGACTTCATTGCCGTCATCGTCATAAATCATAGCGGCAGACAGGTGCCCTTCAATTGTCTTCCCGTCTCTTTGGACGTAGATAACCGATTGGGGGGGAAACGTGCCCACCGGTCCATGCTCAGGGCTTCGTATTTTTTTCATGATGTCGTAGGCGATGCCTTCCGGATAAATCTTGGTAATGTTCATTTTGCCGATGACTTCTTCGGCTGTGTATCCAAGAGTTTCTTCGGCGGCCCGGTTCCAGATGATTATATTTCCCTTCAGGTCTGCCGCCATTATCGAGATGGGCGCACTTTTTACGATTTTATCCAGGAAGTCGTGAGCCTCTCTTATTTTTCGTTCCATCTCGTACCGCTGAGTCAAATCAGCATGGATACTTTCATACCCCACAACATTCCCATCAAGGTCATATCGGGCGTTACTGGTAAGCATAATGGGTACCGGCGTTCCGTCCTTCCGTTTGAAATGAACCTCGTAGTCGATCACCCGCCCGTCTTTTTCTATCATTTTTTGGAATCTCAAGCGGTCTTCCGGGTTCAGGTAGAGGTCATTAATGATATCGATCCTTAGAAACTCATCCACGCTTGAGTAGCCGAGAATATCCAGAAGCGCCTGGTTTGCATCAATGAATTTTCCTTCTTTGGTGCTGATGGAGACACCCACTGCGACGTGCTCGAACAAGGCCCTGTATTCCTCAAAGGAGGCCTTAAGTTTTTCCTCTCTTTGTTTTCTGTGTGTTATATCCCTGAAAATACTTAACTTGGATAACGATCCATCCGGATTTTCAAAAGGGATCTCTGTAAGGTTGAATGTTTTCCCAACTTTCGGAACAGTAATTTCGTGGCGGATTCGTTTGCCTGAAAACACGCCGCCGCTTCTGCACCATTCACAGAGGGAATCGCTGTCGTTGATCACTTCATAACATTTTTTGCCGATACCATCACCGAAGATATCGATCATTTTTTGATTCATAAACTCAATGGTATAGTCTTGCCTAATCACATAGATGCCGTCTTCGACGGTGTTGAGAATCGTATTCAGCATGCTTTTCTCTTTATCCATGACTTACCTTTCAAAGAGAGGTGGACCGGGTTGTCAAAACGCCGAGACCGCCGGTGCTACAGTGCGGGCCGGGGTAGCACGCCCGCTCTTTCCGCTATCTCGGGAACCCGCTCTTCCCATTCAATGGCCATCAGGTGTACACCGGCAACCCCCTCCATGGATTTGAATTCCTCAATCTGCTCAAGAGCAAACTTTATTCCCTCTTCAGGCTGTTCCTCCTTGTCCACGCCTTTCATCCGCTGCTTCAATGAATCAGGAATATCCATGCCCGGCACAAATTTGGACATGAAGTTTGCCATGCCCGCGCTTTTCATGGGAGTGACACCGGCAAGGATGTAGCACTTCTCATGAAGACCCATATCCACAACCCGTTTCATGAAATCTCTGAATTTGTCCATGTTGAATATGCACTGGGTCTGTATGAAATCGGCGCCGGCATTTATCTTCGTAGCAAGGCGATGAACCCTGTATTCGAAGGGATCTGCAAAGGGATTGCAGGCGGCGCCGACAAAAAGCTTCGGAGGAACATCAATTTCATCACCGTTGAGAAATTTACCCTCGTCCCGCATCATTGTTGCCAACCTGATAAGCTGCATGGAGTCGATATCATGGACATTTTTTGCTTCCGGATGGTTTCCAAACGTTTGATGATCACCGGAAAGGCACAACATATTTCGAATACCAAGAGCAAAGGCCCCCAGTATATCACTGGTTATCGCCAGACGATTTCGGTCCCTGCAGACCATCTGGAAGTTTGGTTCCAGGCCTTCGTCAATCATAAGGTGGGACGCGGCAAGGCTTGACAACCTTACAACGGCAGTTTGATTGTCGGTCATATTTACCGCATCAACATTTCCCTTGAGATACTGAAATTTCTTTACAAGATGATCTACATTGGCTCCCTTGGGGGGGCCGCACTCTCCTGTGAAAGCAAAATGGCCGGCCTTCAGAACTTTTTCAAGATTACTTCCTGACTTCATGTCGTTCATTTGGCTATCTCCTTTTTATTTCCGGTTTCCTTATCCAGAACAATAAAACAGATAAGGAATCAATCCGCCAACTCTTCTCTGATGCTTCTCCTCGGGCCTCCATCCCTTGCCGTACGCCAGTCTTTTGGGTCTTTTACCACCAAAAGATCCTCAAGACGGCCCTGTTCCATTTTTTTCAATACAATGGTGTCCCATATGCATGCGGTTTCCTTTGACACTTCACAGATGCCCTGTGATGATCCCCCGCAGGGTCCGTGGAGAAGGCTTTTTGCACATCTTGCAACGGGGCACAGCCCGTCATAATGATGAATGACACAGGTTCCACACCCGGCACACCGCTCTTCCCAAACGCCATGGGCGACAGCGCCGCCATAAAAGGTGGTGTTCACGGCGGGGTAAAATTTTTGGTCCGGATAAGCTTCGGATAAAAATTGGGGGCCGACTCCACAGGCCATGGAAATAACGGCATCGTATTTCATTACGCTTTCCTGCAGCTGGTCCACGTATTCCGTGTCGCACTGACGTTCGATGATGGTTTGATCAATTTCAATGGCGCTGCCCGATTTTTTCCGGGCGATTCCGATGGCGGAAGCTAAGATCTCAACTTCCTTTGATCCACCGACATTGCAGACAGTAACACATCCTTTGCATCCGACAATGAGAATTTTTTTCTTCTCTTCGACCATCGTCAATATCTCTTCAAGAGATTTACGATCTGCAACTATCATTTTTCACCTCGTTGTTAGAATAGTTATTGTCGTCTATGGCTTTGAATCAGAACCGAAACTAGAGTCATGCCGCTTTATCGCTCCTTACGGGGGATGGCCCCAAACCTTTGATTCTTTCCACCATTTCATGGGCTATTTCCGCAAATCGCTGCCCCTGTGCTGAAGACAGGTTGTACATTTCAACCCTTTCAGGTTCTATGCCGATTTCCTTCAGCACCTTTTTAACGTATTCCACCTTTTTTCTTGTTCTCAGGTTTCCTGTCCTGTAATGGCATTCGCCTTCCAGGCAGCCTGCCACATAAACGCCGTCTGCGCCGTCATCAACGGCATTCAGAAGGTGGATGATGTCAACCCGTCCGGTGCATGGTACCTGAATAATTTTTACCTCCGGCGGATAAGAGAGTCGCATGGAACCTGCCAGGTCCCCGGCGGCATACGCTCAGTACTGGCAGCAAAAAGCTATGATTTTGGGCTCAAATGGTTCTGTCATCGTTTTCCTCCATAATTCATGGCTACCGCTTAACACCGTTTATCATCCGTCACCATTGTCAGGCAGATTGCTTTTGAAACAGCGCATCTGTTTTCGCCATTATCTGCTGATCGGTGAAATGATTCAGTTTTATTGCCTTGCCCGGGCATTCTGAAACACATACGCCGCACCCGTGGCATTCCGATGGCTCGATAACCGCATATCCGTCTTGATGAATATAGGGCACACTGTAAGGGCAGGCCCTCACACAAGTCAGGCATACCGCACATTTTTCCGGGGTTACCTCGGCAACTACACCGCCCACCATGATGGAGTCTTTGGAAATGATTGTCACTGCCCTGGCCACAGCGGCTTTTGCCTGGGCAATACATTCTTCAAGCGGTTTCGGGTAATGCGCTAACCCGGCAACGAACAAGCCGTCAGAAGCAAAGTCCACGGGTCTTAATTTGGCATGGGCTTCCACGAGAAACCCCTCATCGTTCACGGGAACTTTAAATTTTTCAAACAGGTCTTTATTCTCGTTTGGCGAAATTCCGGAGGCAAGGATCAGAAGGTCCGGTTTTATGGTGACGGGGATTTTTAGAACATGGTCGGTAACCGTCAGTTTCAACTCGCCATTTTCGCGCGAGGCGACCTCGGGTGGATTGTCGAGGTCATAGCGAATAAAAATTATGCCTTTTCCTCTGGCGTCTTTGTACAGATCTTCCCTGAAGCCGTAGGATCGAATATCTCTGTAGACAATATAGACCCGCCTCCTGGGATTGCCGGTTTTCAGGGCCAGGGCCGTTTTCAGGCTGTGGGTGCAGCAGACTTTGCTGCAGAACGGATTCTCATTGTTTCTGGATCCCACACACTGAATAAAAACGGCTGTTTTGGCATTTTTTATCCTGGCGTCTTCACCGCCCATACATGCGTCCATTTCCAGGTGGGTAAGTATGTCCGGGTGCTCACCATAAAGGTACTCTTTCGGTTTGAACTCTTTCCCTCCGGTGGCCAAAATCGTTGCGCCATGTTCAATTGTGACTTCCCCGCCATCTTTTGATGAAAGGGTTGTCGCGAAATTACCAAGGGACCCGGTTGTATTCATGACTTCCGTGCCCATGAATACCTTGACACGTTTATCCGAACTTACTTTTTCAATAAGGCTTTCCAGGTAAGGTTGGATGGGCTCTCCTTTCCAGGTGGACTTGAGATCCCTGGCCACACCTCCCAATACGTCCTCCCGCTCAACCAGAACAGCCTCAAATCCCTGATCCGACACACCGGCGGCCGCTTCTAATCCGGCGACACCGCCGCCGATGACGAGGACGGATTTTTTAATGGCCAGGCTGACCTGGTGGAGGGGTTCCACGTAGGCCGCCTTGGCTACAGCCATTCGGACGAGTTCTTTTGCCTTGGCAGTCGCCATTTCAGGGTTGTTCATATGAACCCAGGTGTTCTGATCCCTGATATTTGCCATTTCAAAAAGGTATTTATTCAACCCCGCATCTCTTATTGTCTCCTGGAACAGCGGTTCATGGGTACGGGGTGAACAGGAGGCGACCACCACCCGGTTTATTTTTTTCTCAACAATTATGTCCTTTATATGGTCCTGGGAGTCCTGGGAACAGGTGAAGAGGTTATCTTCCACATGAACCACTTGGGGCAGGGTTCCTGCATAATCCCTTACAGCCGGCACATCAGCGATACCGCCGATGTTGATCCCGCAGTTACAGACAAACACTCCGATTCTCGGCTCTTTGCCTGAGACATCAATTTCAGGTGGAAGTTCCTTGGACCGGGTCAGGCTCCACCTCTCTTCCACAAGCCCGCTTGCGGCTGCGGCCGCTGACGCGGATGCTTCCATAACGGACGAGGGAATATCCTTCGGCTCCTGAAAGGTGCCGCAGACATACACGCCTTCTTTCGAAGTGGCCACCGGAGACAGGTTGTTGGTGGACGCGAATCCGTGGCTGTTCAGCTCTATACCCATTGTTTCGGCCAGCTCAATGGCGTCTTCGCAGGGAGCAAGGCCAATGGAGAGAACAACAATGTCAAAAATCTCTTCAACGGTGGATCCGGGCTCCGTGGCATACACAATTCTGAGCCTGTCATCGGGCATGGGAAATACAGAGTGAATTCTTGAACGGATAAACCGGACGCCGCTTTCATCCTCCGCCCTGATATTATATTTATCAAATTCTTTCCCGTGGGTACGCATATCCATAAAAAAGATGGCGGTATCAAGAGGTTTGTCACTATGCTCTTTTGCAATAACCGCCTGTTTATTTGCATACATGCAGCACACTCCGGAGCAATAGCTGTGGTCCCCTTTATTAATGTCCCTCGATCCCACGCATTGCAGCCATGCTATTTTTTTGGGCTCTTTATTATCCGACGGTCTGACAAGATGGCCGCCGTGGGGTCCTGAAGCGGAAAGCAGCCGCTCAAACTCGATGCTGGTGACAACGTTGGGGGCGGTTGTGTAACTATAGGCAATGTACTTGGAAGGATCAAACGGGCTGAATCCGGGGGCGAGAATCACCGCGCCCACATCAATGGTTATATCTTCCTTAATCATGGAATGATCAATGGCATCGGCAAGACAGGCATCCACACATTGCATGCATTCGGAGCAGTATCCGCAATTCAGGCAGCGGGCGGCCTCTTTCCGGCCGTCTGATTCAGTATAACCCAATTCGACTTCGTTAAAGTTGCCGGCCCGTTTTTCCACGGCCAGCTCGGGCATTTTAAACCGGCTTTCTTTGGCCATGTCATCGAAAATCGGGTTGAAGTCAGGATTGTCATCTGTTTCAACCGGCACTCTTCCCAGGGTCATGTCTTCACCATTGAGATACCTGTAGATGGATTCGGCAGCCTCCATGCCGGCGGCAATGGCGCCGATTGCCACCCAGGGTCCGGTCTGGATATCCCCGCCCGAAAAGACCCCCTTTTTATTGGTGGCATATGACACCGGATTAACTTCGATGGTATTCCACTTGGTTGTTTCGACATCTTCTATCTTTTCGATACTGCTGACATCGGGCCGCTGGCCGATGGCCTGTATCAGCTGATCGATTTCAATGTCGTATTCGCTGCCCGGTATGGGAACCGGCCGCCGCCTGCCCGAGGAATCCGGTTCTCCCAATTCCATTCGAATGCACCGGAGTGTCGACACCTTCCCATTGGTGCCGATAGCTTCCTGCGGTGCCGACAGATAGGTTATCTCGACGCCTTCTGCTTCAGCTGCTGAAATTTCTTCTTCCCATGCGGGCATTTCAGCACGGGTTCGCCGGTAAATGATGCTGACAGATTCCGCGCCCAGCCGAACCGCACTTCTGGCAACATCAATGGCAACATTGCCTCCGCCGATAATGGCAATTTTTTTACCCACCTCGGTGGATCCATCTAGGTTCAGTTCCCTCAAAAAGTCAACGCCCTGGCGAACGCCGTCAAGCTCCTGCCCCGGAATGCCGAGTTCGATCCCTTTGTGTGCGCCCATGGCCAGGAATACGGCTCCGTATTCATCTTCAAGGAGCTGGTCGATGGTGAGGTCTTCTCCTAAAGGGGTATTAAGTTTTATTTCAACTCCGAGATTGGTAATAATTTCTATTTCCCTGTCAAGAACATCTCTCGGGAGCCGGTGCTCTGGAATGCCGACCCTTAACATGCCGCCTGCCCGGGGCAATGCTTCGTAAATTGTTGACTTCACACCTTTTTTGGCAAGATGATATGCTGCGGACAGCCCGGCGGGGCCCGAGCCGATGATGGCCACCTTTTTATCCGGTGAGAACTCCGGGCATTCAACAGCAATATCCCGGGCATCAAACTGATCGGCGGCCAGTCTTTTTAAATCTCGGATGGCCACAGGCTCATCAACTTCGCATCGCCTGCAGGCGTCTTCACACCCGTGGGGGCATATTCTTCCCAGGACACCGGGAAGAGGCAACTGCTCCATGATGATTTCCAGGGCCTGTTTGTATTTCCCTTCTTTCACCATCTGTACGTAGCCCTGAACGTTGAGGCCCGCCGGACAAGCCAGGCGGCAGGGCGCTGTATCACCTTTTTCAATGGCAAAACCACTGGGCATGGCTTGGGGATACAGCTTGAATGCGGCTTTTCTGTTGCATAACTCTTCGTCGAATTCACTGGGCAGTTCCACGGGGCACACGTTGGAACACTCACCGCATGCGGTACATTTGTCGAGATCGATGAATCTCGGCTCCTGTTTTATTCGTACACTGAAGTTCCCGGCATCACCGCTGACGTCTTCCACATGGCTCATTGTCAGGAGTTCTATGTTCAGATGCCGCCCCGCTTCCACCAGTTTCGGTGAAATGATACACATGGAACAATCGTTCGTGGGGAAGGTTTTGTCCAGTTGCGCCATCACTCCGCCAATGGCTGAACTTTTATCTGCGAGATAAACAAAATAACCTGAATCCGCCAGATCCAGCGATGCCTGTATCCCTGAAATGCCGGCACCGACAACAAGCACCGCTCCTGTAGATTTAGTGGCCATTAAGCTTCCTCCTTTTTACAGTCCGACCTCAGCCAGGTCCGGTCCAAGATAAGTGCGTTCACTCTCATCAAGAATACCCATGGCAAGGCACAGCAATGTCCAGAGATGAACTACATGGTAGTTGCCGCCATAATGTTCGCCGATGTCTTCAATTTGCGCATGGCAGTTATGGCACGGGGCGATAACATATGTCGCGCCGGTGGCCATAATCTGATCGAACTTTACTTTGCCATAGGCTTGCCGGTTATCGGGAAATCCCGCCTGAAGTGCGCCTCCCCCTCCGCCGCAGCAGAAGTTGTTCGAACGGTTGGGGATCGTATCGATAAAATTTTCATCGCCGACGGCAGTTTTCAGAACAAACCGGAGATCGTTTACAATTTTATCGCTCCCGGATTTCCTGCCTATATTGCACGGGTCCTGGATGGTAAATTTCACCTTCAGGTCTTTATTCCAATCTGAGTTGACCTTTAACTTCCCTTCCCTTATCCACTGGGCATATAATTCGATAATGGTGGTCAGTTTAAAGGTGTGGGGGATATTGTATTTTCGCAATCCTTCCAGGATTGCATAGTATGAGTGCCCTCACTCCGTGTTGACAACGAGTTTGCTTTTCAAGTTGTTCTCAATGTGGTAGACAAACTCTTCGATAATGTATTTCCAGCCTTCGTCATCAGCCAGAAACATGCAGTAGTTTTCACCGGCCCACATTACCGAGGGGTAGGTCCAGTCTGCGCCGACCAAATGAAGAATCTTCCAGAGCGGCCCGAGTTCATCCGGTTCGGTTACCGGTTCCCTGGAATTCTGGTTGAGAACCATGTATGCACCCTCTCTGTCCACTGAGACGTCGAGGTCTTTGAAATCGGGCTGGTTTTCTCTTATTTCCTCAGCGACATCTTCCACTGTGAAAATGAAATCCTCCTTGGGTACACCCATTGCGCTGCCCGATTTGATATGCTGGTCACAGGATCCCAGAATTCCTTTTGGGCGCTTATCCCGGGGGCCGCTGCCCCTTAGGCTGTATATAAACTTTGGAATCGCGATATCCATTGGGCAGGCGCTCTGGCAACGTCCGCACATGGTGCAGACCCAGATCCAGGGATTGCTTTTTAGCTCGTCATCCATTCCCAAAAGGAGCATCCTTAAAAACTTCCTGGGATCCATGTCAAGCTGCTCCGATGCAGGACACCCCCCGGTGCAGGTTCCGCATGTCAGGCAGAGATCGAAATTGGCATCCGGAATGCGGTCGAGTATTTCATCTTTGAACTCGCATTCGAGCTCGTCAAGTTGAATGGTCTTGGGCATAACAATGATACCTCCTGAAATCATTTCAATTTGGCGGCATTTAAATAATCGCCGAGTTTTTCTTCTCCTCCGATGGTAATGATATGAACGCCCTGGCAGATATCTTTCAGGCTTTTTATGGTATCTGCAAAGAGTTCAATGCTTGCTTTCGTTTTGTCCGGCGCAGTTAACAGTTTTTGTATAACCCAGTCCGGGACAAGACCTGATTTGAAATGGCGGTTTAAAAATTTGCCCATACCGGCAGTCCTAAGAATCATTACTTCTGCTATAACCGGAACATTGAATGTGTTGACCTGCTTCATGAATTTGGCAAAATGATCCACATCAAATATGGGTGTGGTTAGAAAATACCCGGTGCCGACATTCATCATGTCTTCCATTTCTTCCATACCCTTTTTGGGAACGTTCTTCCCCCATGGCGCTTCCACACCGGACCCCAGGGTGAATTCTATTTTGTTCGGCAGTTCTTTTCCGTCGACGGTCCGGCCATCTTTTAGATGATTCAAAACAGATGCCAGCTTGCCGGAATCTACGTGGAAAAACATGGTCTCCTGAAGACTTTCGCCGGATATACGATAATCCTCTGTAAAGACCAGAAGGTTCTCCACGCCCGTATCATGAGCCTTTGTCAGGTCTTTTTGAAGTTGAAAACGGTTCTTGTCACGGGTGGTTGTCTGGTATATGGCATTGAACCGGTTCTGTTTCAGAAGATCACATGTTTTTATGTTGTCACCGACGACGCCCTGTAGATCAATTTCTGAGACCGACACGCCATCAACCCGTCCCCGAACTTTTTTTAATTTTTCAATCATTGCCTCGGGGTCATCATCTCCCAACGGTGCCTGAACCTCAGATGTTACGACAAATCTCTTTTTATCAAGTGCTTCTTTTAAATTCATGATTTGCCTCCTATTCTTTTAGTCCAAGTAATGTTGCCACTTCATTTTTAAGCTCTGACAGAGGCAATGGTTTTGAAAAGCAGACATCCGCTCCATTTTCCTTCATCTGTTTGAATTTTTCTTCATCCAGGTAGGCCGACAGAACAATAATTTTTGTATGTTGAGTGTCCTTGTTGGATTTAATCTTTTTGCATACGTCGTACCCTTTTATATCCGGCATCATGATATCCAAAATTAACAGATCCGGATTAAAATGATTGACCTGCAGGCCTGCCTCAAAACCATCGGATGCGGAGATGACTTCATAGTCATATTCATCCTCCTCAAGGGCCTGGACAATGGACTCCACAATAATTAGGTCGTCATCCACAACCAGGATTTTTTTTCTGTCGCTTTCCGCTTTCTGCTCGGGAATGGGGATGCCCTGATCCAGCATGAAGGCTTGTAGGTCATTCTTTTTTATCCTGCGGTGCCCGCCGACTGTTTTATAGGCCTTGATATGCCCGGCCTCCACCCAGTTGATAATGGTTTTTGATGACACATTGCAGTATTTGCTGGCGGTAAATACGGTCATGGTATCGTCCATCACTAGTACCTCCTCTTTGCCTTGGGGGAAAGTTATGCTTATTTCAGAAATTATAGTTATTATAACTTAAATACCCCTGTCAAGCCCTTTTTTAAAAATTAAATAACTAAAATAAATTCAATAAATATAAAATAAATGGAAATGTCAACATTTTCCACATGTTATATGGTAAGTTAGCAATATTATATAATATTTTTCTTGAAACAGTTTTTTTTGCATGATAACTCTGGATTCATCTCCTGAAATGAATAGGCAAGAGCCTGCTTCCCGTGCGTGAGTTAAAATAATGGCTGGATGATGCCGAACCGATACCCTTCCCCCATAAATATCGCCATCGTCGGTGGCGGACGATACTGCAAGGAGCTTCTTGAAAAAGACAGCATTGACTATAAAAAGGGAGAAGTGAACGCAAGAATCGTAGCGGTTGCCGACACAGATACCAACAGCCCCGGTATGCGGATTGCAAGGGAAATGGGGCTTTTTACCACCGCCGATTATCACGAACTGTATTCCCCGCAGCACAACATACACCTCATTGCCATTCTTACTCCCGAGCAGTCTGTTCTTGAAGATATTCTGGGGACGAAACCGGGCAATATACGCGCTCTTTCCTATCACGCCTTCGAGCTTTTCTGGAAGGCCATAGCCGTTGAGGAAAGGAAGCTGAGGGTAAGAAACGAGGAGGTCGAAACCATCTTAAACGGTATAAAGGATTTTATCATTGTCATCACACCGGAGATGGAAATCGTGGAGGTAAATGATGCGTTTTTAGAGAAAATGGGGTACTCCCTGGAAGAAGTCATCGGTAAAAAGTGCCATAAGATTTTTCAGGGCCTTGACCATCAGTGCAACATCAAGGAAATCAGCTGCCCGTTAAACGATGTTATCAAAAACAGGCGGCCTCACCGGCAGGTCATTTCAAGAACCGGCAAGAAGGGAGATGCCCGTCATATTGAGGTGAGCACGTTCCCCGTATGGAAAAAAACCGGTGAGATTTCAAAATTTGTTGAAATAAGCCGAGATATCACAAAGCAAAAAAAGGATGAGGAAGAAATCACCAGGCGTCTTGAAAAGATGGTGGAAGAGCGGACCAGGCAGTTAAAAGAAACCCACGACAAGCTTCTCCACCAGGATAAAATGGCCTCACTCGGTAAGTTGTCCGCTTCGGTGGTTCATGAAATCAACAACCCCATCGCCGGGGTCCTGAATCTTACAAAGTTGATGAAACGAATTCTTGATGAAGAAAAAATCGGCATGAAGAATAAGGAGCAGTTCAGCCGGCATCTTGATCTTATGGAGACGGAAACCGGACGGATAAGCAGAATCGTATCAAACCTGTTGACGTTTTCACGTCAATCCCGAATGGAGCTTCAGAAGGTCAATATAAACCAGCTCATTGAAAAAACGCTTTTTCTGAATTCAAACCTGTTCAAACTCAACCGTGTCAAAGTCGTTAAGGAACTCAACCATGAAATGCCGGATATGGTGGGATCGGAAGACCAGCTGCAGCAGGTTTTCATGAACTTTGTTTCCAACGGTGTTGAAGCCATAGAGGTGAAGGGAGGCGGATTTCTTTATATTCAAACAGATTACTCTTTAAAGGATAATGAAGTCATTGTCTCATTCAGGGATACCGGGGTGGGGATTCCCGTGGAAAACCGTTCCAGGCTGTTTGAGCCGTTTTTCACAACAAAAAAGGATGGAAAAGGTGTCGGGCTCGGCCTTTCAGTTGCTTATGGTATTCTTCAGGAGCACGGGGGGGCAATACACCTGGATTCTGAAAATGATGCCGGCGCTTCTTTCACAATCAGGCTGCCGCTTTTTCATTCACATAATGTGCAAAATAATAACGGAGGATTTAATGGGGACAACTAGGGTGCTTGTTGTGGATGATGAATTGATCATGCGCGAGTCGCTTGCCGGCTGGCTGGAGCGTGACGGTTATGAGGTGGAAAAGGCGGCAAGCGGTGAAGAGGCGCTGGAAAAAAGTAAATCATCAAAATACGACATTCTCATCGTGGATATCAAAATGGAAGGGATGAGCGGGCTGGATCTGTTAAAGCACGTTAATGAGAATGATCCGGAGGCAGCCGTGATTATGATCACGGCGTATGGCTCGATTTCAACTGCCATAGAAGCAATGAAGAACGGTGCCTGCGATTATCTGTTAAAGCCGTTCGATCCGAATGAACTGGGCATCATTATTGAGAAGATTACTGAGGGGCAGGCACAGGCCAGAGAGAACTTGTTCTTAAGGCAGCAGCATAAAGACCGGACGCGCTTTGAGAGCATGATCGGGCAGTCAAAATCCATGCAGGATGTGTTTGACCTCATCCAGGATGTCGCTCCTTCCAACTCAACAGTTCTTATCACCGGTGAAACAGGGACAGGTAAAGGGCTGGCCGCCAAGGCCATACATGCCAACAGCAGCCGGAGTAACGGTCCCTTTGTCATGGTCAATTGCGGAGCTATACCGGAACATCTCATGGAGAGCGAATTGTTCGGTTATCAGAAGGGGGCCTTCACCGATGCCAAGGAAACAAAGAAAGGGCGCCTGGAAATGGCCCATGGCGGAACGCTTTTTTTAGATGAGATCGGCGAGATCGGCATGAGAATGCAGATAGACCTGCTCCGTGTGCTGGAAGACCGTGTCCTATACCGTGTGGGCGGTACCCAGCCCATAGAGGCTGATTTCAGGATAATAGCAGCCACCAACAAAAATCTCGAGGAAGAAATAAAAGAAAAACGATTTAGAAAAGATCTGTACTACCGAATTAATGTCATTACATTTAAAATGCCGCCGCTCAGGGAGAGAAAGGATGATATTTTTCTCATTGCCGATCATTTCCTGAACCGGTTTTCCCAGGAGACCAACAAACAGGTGGACAAAATCAGCCGCGAAGCAATGGATGAAATGATGCTGTATGACTGGCCGGGAAATGTCAGGGAACTCCAGAATGCCATTGAAAGGGGAGTCGTGATCTCAAAAAACAGGACCTTGGGGCCGGAAGACCTTCCTATTCTCTGCAGCGAAAAGAAGGGCGGCCCGGGAGGGCGATCCCTTAGGAATATGGAAAAAGAGCATATAGAAGACATCCTTCAGGAAAACAAATGGAACATATCGAGAAGCGCAAAAGTCCTGGGCATAGACCGCTCCACGCTTTATAACAAACTTAAACTTTACAACATCGAAAAGCCGTCTTGAGTTCTTCTTTGGAAAAGCGCATTCTTATTTCTCCCATCGGATCACAGGACGAAGAGGTTCTATTGCTTATCAGCACGGCGGTTCAAACGTTTTTCGGCTGTGAAACAGGGATTCTTCCGGTGCTTGATAACATTGACTTTGCAATTGATTTCAAGCGAAACCAATATCATTCGACAGTGATTCTTGACAGGCTGTCAGAACTGGCTCCCCGTGATACGCTAAAGATACTTGCAGTAACCGGATTCGACCTGTTTATCCCCATATTCACATACGTGTTTGGCGAGGCACAGCTGGGCGGCAAAGCCTGTATTATATCCACGCACAGGCTGTCCCGGGACCTGCCGTCCATGGAATGGGAAGAGGGCTTTAAAAAAAGGGCGGTGAAGGAAGCCCTTCACGAACTCGGCCACACATTCAAGCTGACCCACTGCAAAGAGAAACACTGCATCATGCGCTACAGCAGAAGTATTGAGGACGTCGACAATAAATCAAGGGAGTTCTGCAGATACTGCAGACAGCTCCTTGATGATGAGATGGGGGCTGTCGAAGCGTTTAAAAGCTAGTGTATGATATCCCGATTCTGATTTCTTGTCGGACCGAATCAAATGCCGAAGCGGGATATAAACGCATCATGTTGTTCGGTGCTCCCGATCATAAGAAGTTCGCTGCCCGCCTCAAGCACGGCATTCGCGGGAGGGTTCGTAATGATAGTCTCGTTTTTCTGGATCGCGATCACGGTCAGTCCAATGTCGGATCCGATTCGGGAATCACTAAGGCTCTTGCCCGTCAGGGACTTGGGAACGTTGACGACAAACAGATCAATCCCTTCCCCGATGATAATCAGTTCCCGTTTCTGCAAATAGGAAATGATCGATTCCGCTCCGATGGCGGCGTAGCTCAGCACGAAATCGGCACCGGCACGATGGATGGCCTCCAGATTTCGTTCATGGGTAATGCGGCTGACGATGCGAAGAGCGGGGTTCAGCCGACGGCAGTATACGGTCAGGTAGATGTTCATGGCATCATCGTTGGTCGTGATGACCACCGAAGGGGCTTCTGCCAGGCCCGCACGCATAAGAACATCACGGTCCGCCGCATCCCCTATGAAAAGTTCATTGGCAATGGCGGAAGTTCGCTCCCTCAGTGCGTGATTGCGTTCTACCACATGAAAGGAAACGTTTTGTTCTTTCAGGGCGCGTGCAACCGCATATCCGACATTGCCGCAACCGATGATTAGCACCGGATTATAATTGACATTATAAATCATCAGAAATGATTCGACTTCGGCGATCTGGTCGGCGGTCCCCACAATCACCGGCACGCTCGTTTCCGACAGCAATGTATCCGGCTTGGCCGGAAACAGGCGTCCGCGCTCCCAGATCCCCACCACACTTACACCGGTTATTTGTCGAAGATTCGTCTCCCTGATTTTGAGGCCCGCCAGGGGTGTATTCTGTACCGGAAATTCGGCGATGAGCAAGTCCTTGAACGTGCCGATAACATGCACACTGGCGTGCTGCGCCGTAACACGGTACGCCAGGTGCTCGCCCAGTTTTTGTTTAAGCGGCAGCACGTGCGTGGCTCCGGCCAGCTCCAAAAGATCCACGGAATCGATATTTTCAGCAATGGCGACAATCGGAACGCTTGCCGTTAGCTCCCGCACGGTAAGCGTGATGTTTGTATTGGCGGCATCTTCCGCATTGGCCAGCACCATCCGCGCGCCATGCACGTGGGCCGCGTTATAGGTCGTGCTGTTGTCAATCTCCCCGGTAATCACCGGGAGCCCGTCTTCGTAATGGTCTGCCGCCTCCGTGGCATCCGGTTCGAGAATAAAAAACGGGATATTCAGCGCCGTGAGCTTTCTGAGGAGATTCCGCACCACGGTATCGTAACGGCATATGATCACATGGCCTGCAGCATCCCCGGGCACCGCACGGGGAGCCCGGTGACGGATCTGGGCCTCCAGCCAGGGAGCGTAAAAGTAACGGATAAAGGCAAATGGGAGCACGATCAGAAGGAGAACGATCCCGGACATCAGCACCACGATGCTGAAAGCTCGTCCAATATCGCTGTGAAACGTAATGTCGCCGAAACCAAGGGTGCTCATCACGGTCAGTGACCAGTAAATACCCGTTGTCAGCGAGTGCTCCTCTTTTTCAACCGCGATCATGATCCAACAGAAAAGAACAGCGTAAATCATGACCACCGTGATCAGAAAGACAACGTACTTGAGCAGCGCCTTCAGATTTCTGCGGGTCTGCTGCTGGCTGAGAAGGTCGGATAGCTGAGTACTTAAAAATTTCATAAGATTGCCGCTTTGCTTTTTGAGGACCCTTTTGCATTGGACCGGGCCACCGTATCCATAACGCCGCTAATCAGCCGCGTTGGATTTCTTTGGATTTCTGGATTTCTTGTCGGACCACGGATTTCTTGTCGGACCAAATCATCTGCTTGAATTTTATGATAAAATATTTCAAATTAAGCCCATTCCCGGTCTTAGTGGTGACGTTTCAAGGTCAAAAAGGCCGTTTTAAACAATTAAGACTCTTTCAATTAACACATGTTCTTATATTTTTGAAAATGCTTTTCTTAAAATCATCTTTTTTCCGGTAATACCATTAGGGGTCGAACGCCCACAATCACATGGCAGCGGAAGCCGTAGGCTGTAGCTGATCAGGTGCATTGTGATGTTCTGCTTTTTTATTATTATTGATGCAATTCTGTATCAATTCGTTCGGAAAGGAATATTTTTAATAGCGACTGATATGGCACATCTCGCTTATTTGCTAATACTTTCAATTCTTCAATCATAGACTCAGGAAGTCGAATGGATATGGATCGGGTTGTTGGTTTTAGCTTAGGTAAAACAACCTCCTCAGCATCTGACCAATCAATATATTTTGAAGAATCGTGCTTTTGCCAAAAAAGTCTTTCTTCAGCCTCATTCTTAAATTTTGGTATTTTCTTTTTCATTTTTTATACCTCTCTATCTCCGGAACAGTCATATCCCGTGTCGAAATAATTCTTATTTTATCGTTTCGAACTGTGAATACAGCAAAAAGAAGCCGATTCATATTAGTTCGCCCAAGCACATAATATCGATTTTCAATTTTTGAATGTTCGCTATCGCGTTTCACAATTAAAGGCTTATTAAAGAAAATTTGTTCGCATTCCACGGTTGATACTTCATGTTTTTCCCAATTCTTGGTAATGTTTGCATCATCCCATTCGAAACCTGTGCAATTTTCTAATATTTTTTTGGGTTTAACCATAACATCTGTATACCATGAATATATACATTAAATCAACAGTATTTTTCAAGCAGAACAGTGTCGATAGATGTAATAATTTTCCATGATATTGGAGTATATATATGGAAAGATTTTCCACCTAACAAGATATTATATGAAAAAAATGGAAAACAAGAAAAAATTAATTTCAAATAAGAATTATCGATTAATGGATCAAGTTCGCGAAGTTTTGCGATATCATCATTACTCACTCAAGACAGAGCAGACCTACAGAAGTTGGATATTGAAATATATCAGGTTCGACGGAGGGAAGACACACCCGAAATATATGGGCAAAAATGAGGTTGAGAGGTTTTTAAGCTATCTGGCCGAGAAACGATATGTCGCGCCTGCTACACAAAGGCAGGCACTCAATGCACTGGTTTTTCTTTATAAAAAAGTTTTGGATATGGACTTGGGTGATGGCATCGCTCCAGTTCAGTCCAAGCGCAGGGTGGATTTACCGACGGTTTTGACGCAAAAAGAAATTTCCAGGGTTTTTGAGAATATAAAGGGAACTCACGCCCTGATGGCAAAAATACTATATGGTTAAGGTTTCGGGGAAGTCTTCAGTCCCGAATCGCTTGACCATGATTCGACAATTAAATTAGATTGTCAGATCCAGGTTGATTTTCCGTATTACTTCCTGTCAAGAAAAAGACCGACAAGCTTATCCCAGCCGATTTCAGGGATGGATCCGACGATGTCTCTTGCGAAAAACCCGCCATCCGCGGCAAGGGGGACGGCGTCCTCGATTGCTTCATGAAGGTGATCGGATTCCTGTTTCATAAAGGACGTGCTCTCATCGCCCACCATGAGATTTTTTAGGTCGTCTCTGAGATTGTCCGAGTGAACTCTTACAACCCATCCATCGGAATAGGGGTCCATGTCGACGGGTTCGCCCCGGCTTCTGAGCCGGTTGTTTGTTTCCACCACAATTCCGCTGACAGGGGAGAGAAGCCCGGCCCTGTGCTCTCCGCGAATTATGGACATGTCTTTCCGGCCCTGCATCATCTCCTTTCCAATGAGGGGGGCTTTAATCCGGTCCAATGGCCCGAAGACCTTCAGAGCAAAATCATCAATGCCGATTCTCACAAAAGAGCCTTCCTCCAACTTGAGCCAGGTATGCCCTTTGTGAAAATAGAAACCCTGAGGGATTTTGAATCCGTCAATATCCATGACATCCACCGGTTTCACCGATGCATGCACGGCATACTGGTCGAGGAAGTACTGGTCAAACTCACAGCTTCCGCACCTGTATTCATTGGTACAGACCCTGAAACCGATGCTGCCTTTCATATAATGAAGACATGGCTGTTTGCCGGGGGGAAGAGCTTTTATCTTGTCCTCCCACAGGACGATATGCAGGCGCCTGATCGCCGGGCGTTTTCCGGCGGTTTCAAGGGCTTTGTTTTCGAGGGCGACTTTTCTCATCGCAGCGTCATAAGCACAGTCCGGACAATTAAATTCTTTTTTGCAGAACTGTTTTTTTACGACACCGGCTTTCATCCAGACGCATTCATCTCCACCTGCCGCCTGATGTGTTGTATTTCCTATGGTTTCCATAATGTGTCCCCCAAAGGTATTGTCGTCGGTGCATTGAATCGTAAAATATTTCGTCAGGTTCCAAGAAACGCACCGGTCAGATTGTTCCATCCGAGATCCGGCAGACTGCCATATATATCGTGGGTGAAAAAACCGCCATCAGCTGCCATTGGACCGGCAACGTCCTCAATCATGCCTTCAAGCCTTGTCACCTCGCCGCTCATCCACTCGGCTCCCTGGGTATCCGTCATCAGTTTTTTTGACGCCTTTTTTAAATCCGGGGTCATGACCATAAACAGCCACCCGTCACTATACGGTCCTCTGTTTGCAATACCCGGAGACTTTCTTACATCGGTATTTACCTCTACGATTACTCCATCAACCGGGGAAAGGACATCGGCGGTGTTTCCCTTTCTCTTAAGGCCCCAGCCGACCTGGTCTTTATTCAGCTCTTTGCCCATCAGGGGAAGATCAAAGGCGTCCGCCTCTCCAAGCAGTTTAAGGGCAAAATCATCGATACCTATCCTGACGTATCCGCCGCTTTCGATCCTTGCCCAGGTATGACCATCGTGAAAATAATACCCTTCCGGCACGTCAAACCCCTTCACGTTCCGAATGGCTGTCGGCACTGCATCGGCTTTTAGGGTCCAGACATCCTCGAAGTATTGATCAAAATCACACGTCGAACATTGATAGTCATAGGCGCACTGGCGGCTTTCAATGCGATGAGTAAGGCTGTGCCTGCAGATTCTTTCCAGCCCGGGTTTTCTGCGCAATGCATCCTGCCAGCTCATTTGATTTCCTTTTTCAACCTTTTTTTTCATTCCCAGGTCGTACTTGCATGTGGTGCAGTCAAAAAAATTGTTGCAATGTTTTGATGCGGCGACCCCGGCCTGCATCCATATGCAGGGACCCAATGATCCGTGACTCTTGGAACGGTTTCCGATTTCCTTAGATGGTTTTTCCATTTTCCCTCTCCTTGTTATATTTAATGACGGTTGTCTTTTGTCTCCATCGTTACTATTACCTTGAGCAAAACCAATGCCAGTGTGGTTTTTTGCGAAACTATATGCATAACCATCTAATATATAATAGTTTAATAAATAGTGTCGGCTCGATGAGGGGGCTCTGTCGGTTTAGGCAACCTGCGGTGTTTTTCCACAGAGAAGAAGACCGTATTCTGTGGCATTTAACTAACTAATTGATAATATAAAATAAAAAAGCAGGGACGAACCGTGTTGGATTTTGCATCGAATTTCGGATTTTTCCACAGGTGGTGCTACACGGATACCAATTCTATCTGCGTTATTTCCGACGGTGATCCGACACGCACGGGCGGGCCCCAGTAACCTGTACCGGCGCTGACATACAGCGTTGTATTCTTGTACTGGTGAAGGCCCACATCAAACGGCTGGGAAAGATACACAAAAAAGATCCATGGGAAAAACTGGCCCCCATGGGTATGGCCGGAGATCTGAAGGTCAAAGCCGGCAGCGGACGCGCCGAAAATGCTTTTGGGCTGGTGGGCGAGGAGGATTTTCAAATCGGAGGGGCCGGCATTGTCCACCGCTTTTTTGGGGTCGGACCGGTGGAGGGGGCTAAAGCGGCCACCTCGAAAATCAGTTACGCCCGCCAGTAAAAGACGACTGCCTCCACGGTGAATGATGCGGTGCTCATTCACTAATACGGTAAAACCAAGTTCGTTTATTTTATTGACCCAGTGCTCGACACCGGAATAATACTCATGGTTTCCCGTAACAAAATAATTGCCAAACCTTGATCTAAGTTTCTTTAACGGTTCAACATCCCTTGACAGGTGGGAGACGGACCCATCCACCAGATCACCCGTGATGGTAATGATATCCGGGGAAAGACGGTTTGCCGCATCAACTATTTTTTCCACAAAGGGACGTTTTGTTGTGGCACTCACATGAATATCCGTAAGCTGGACAATTTTAAGTCCGTCAAGACCCTGGGGCAGGCCATGAAAGGGGACGCGGACGGTTTTAATGCCCGGCAGTTTCTTTGCCTGTACCGTGCCGTAGCCGGTCAATATCCCGGCGCTTGCCAGAATACCCGTGTTGACGCTGTTGAGAATAAAACGGCGCCGGTCGGCATCGGGCGGCGGGTTTGGTGTCGGGTTCGGAATATTCTTGTGGCGCAGCCTTTTTTTTATTTTTCTGAATATGGAGACGGGAAGCCACACCGTGTCCCGGATGATAAGAAAGGTGAAAACAAAGCTCATAAAACCGAGCCCGATATAAGCGATACCTGCGAGGATATCCAAAGCAATGTTTTCCAGCCCCTCGCTTCGAACGATAATCAACAGCGGTATAGTAAAAATAAAGCATGCGATTAATGCGATGATGACCATATTCCGCAGTCGGCCCAGTTTGGCGGGGCCAAGAAGGCGCCATGCCATGTAAGAGGCGGCAATGCCAAGCACGGAAACAAATGATATGGCGAACAGGGCAAATCTCATAAAAAACAAATCCTTTCCATTTTTCAAAATAAAGGTTAAGTTACATTAAGATCAGACATTTTTGATTTAAGTCAAGGACTACCCGCATCACTTATTTTATAACCTTCATAGTGCGTTGAATACCAAAGGGAATATCTTTCAAACGGAAGGGCAGCGAATGTCGAAACTTCGGAATAATAAACCGGCGGCCGGTGAGAATGTCCCGGATCCGGATGCACCGCATCAGCAATTCATGTCACACGTTGCTGATCGCTCAGGGGTCAATCCGGGGCTGTGCTGGCATTGCAACTGCTGTGCGGGAGGTTGCCCTTTTGTTGAAGCCATGGATTACCATCCCAATGGCGTGATTCGCCTTGTGCAGTTGGGCTTTAAAAAAGACGTCCTTGAATCGTCTTCCATCTGGATATGTGTCGGGTGCAATACCTGCTCCGTTGAATGTCCCCAGGCCATTGATATACCCGCAGTTATGGATACATTGCGTGAAATCGCCATGGAGGAGGGCATTGATATTGCGGAAGAGGACATATTGAATTTCCACAAGGAAGTGCTGAATTCAATCAGGCAGTATGGCAGAACCCACAAACTGGAGATCATGTTCAGGTATAAGCTAAAACAGCGACAGTTTTTTTCGGATATGGATATCGGGTTGAAAATGCTCGCAAAAAGAAAGCTGGACCTGACCCCTTCGAAAGTGAAAGGAATTGAGATCATAAGGCAATTTTTTACCCAGAATGATCGAGGGTTGGACGGATATGACGATCCATAAGGAAATAACATACTTTCCCGGGTGTTCACTGGCAACGTCGGCAAAGGAGAACAACCAGTCTCTAAACCGATTCTGCAGGCAGTTCGGCTTGGATCTCATCGAGCTTGAGGACTGGAACTGCTGTGGATCCTCGTCTGCCCATAGCATCAATGCCCGACTGGCAAAGGATCTTCCCGCAAGAAATCTCTTTCTCGCACCGGATGACAGGCCTCTTTTGGCCCCCTGCCCAAGTTGTTTTTTGCGGCTGAGGCATGTTCACCTGCGCCTGAAAGAAGATGACGACATGCGACGTTCCTATGAGAAGATATTCGGCCGGCCGTTTAATCCGGATCTCCAAATCATCAATTTTTTCGAACTGCTGGATGACATGAACAAGGGCGGCGCTTTCAAAGAAACCATCCGGAATCTAAACGGGCTTAAGTTTGCATCTTACTACGGCTGCATGCTTGCACGGCCCCCTGCCATGCGCCGTGAAAAAAATTTTTTCGGACTCATGGAACATACCTTGTCCACCCTTGGGGGAACGCCTGTCAGGTGGAACCATTCATCCCGGTGTTGCGGCACCTTTCTATCCGTGTCCCGGCCGTATATTGCCACCCGCAGCGTAAACGAAATAGTCGCTAACGCCGTCCTGTCCGGTGCGGAATGCATTGTCACCGCTTGTGCAATGTGTCACCTGAACCTGGAAATTCGATGCGGATTAAAGGAGAAAATACCGGTATTTCATTTTTCGGAAATCCTGTCACTGTCGGTGGGAATAAACGACCATAAAGGGTGGTTTAAACGGCATCTTGTCGACCCCGGCCCGCTTTTGAGGTCCAAACATCTCATTTCCGGTTGACAGGTCATGCCACAAAGTAGTATCCATGCGCAACATCAGCCCGTTATTCAAAAAACAACAGGACGGTTGACATGGAAAGAGAAGAATTCGTTACCCTAAGGAAAATACTAAAAAAAACCCAGGTACAGATGGCTCAGCTGCTGGGGAT
>Ga0180436_10001158_pt1 | contig 26138 bp, 21 predicted proteins | sample SS_ome_2_FD_132434 | JGI IMG/M metagenome (GOLD analysis project Ga0180436, IMG submission 132434) | Hypersaline lake sediment archaeal communities from the Salton Sea, California, USA - SS_3_S_2 metaG | ecosystem: Environmental > Aquatic > Non-marine Saline and Alkaline > Hypersaline >... | reverse complement strand
TATGCCGCCAACTACCGCCGCCAGATGGAGCTGATCGGCGTGGGCTATGACTGGAGCCGCGAGATCAACTCCTCCGATCCTGACTACTACCGCTGGACCCAGTGGTTCTTCCTCCTGCTGCACAGGCGTGGTCTGGCCTACCGCACCTCGGGCTACCAGTGGTGGTGCCCTGACTGCAAGACCATCCTGGCCAACGAGCAGGTGGAGTCGGGCAAGTGCTGGCGCTGCAGCGAGACGGTGACCAAGAAGGAGCTGGACCAGTGGTACTTCAAGATCACCGACTACGCCGACCGGCTGCTCGAAGGCCTGGACCGCATCGACTGGCCCGAGCGGATCAAGATGATGCAGCGCAACTGGATCGGCAAGAGCACCGGCGCGACGATCCTCTTCCCCCTCGAGGGGCACGAACCGCTGGAGGTCTTCACCACCCGGCCGGACACCCTTTTCGGAGTGAGCTTCATGGCCGTGGCCCCGGAGCACCCGCTGGTGGGGGCGCTGACCACCGCCGAGAACAGGGCCGAGGTCGAAGCCTACGTTACCGAGGCGATGAAGCAGCAGGAGATCGACCGGCTTTCCACCGAACGGGAGAAGAGCGGCGTGTTCACCGGCTCGTTCGCCACCCACCCGCTCACCGGCGAGAAGGTTCCGATCTGGGTCGCCGACTACGTGATCATGACCTACGGGTCGGGCGCGGTGATGGCCGTTCCGGCCCACGACCAGCGCGATTTCGAGTTTGCCACGAAGTTCCAGCTGCCGATCAAGCCGGTGATCAGGCCGGTAAAGGGCGAGCTGGACGACCCGCTCACCGAGGCCTACCAGGAAGCGGGCGTGATGTTCAACTCCGGCGAGTTCGACGGGCAGCCGTCTGACGAAGGCGGGAAGGCCGTCACCGCGAAGCTGGCCGAGGCGAAACAGGGCGAGGCGGCGATCACCTGGCGCATGCGTGACTGGCTGATCAGCCGTCAGCGCTTCTGGGGCGCGCCGATCCCGATGGTCCACTGCGAGCAGTGCGGCGTGGTGCCGGTGCCCGAGGACCAGTTGCCGGTGAAGCTGCCCGAGATCGCCGAGATCAAGCCCAGCGGCACCGGCCGCTCGCCGCTGGCCAACGTGGACGAGTTCGTCAACACCACCTGCCCGAAATGCGGCGGGCCCGGGAAGCGTGAGACCGATACCATGGACGGCTTCGCCTGCTCCTCGTGGTATTTCCTGCGCTTCACCTCGCCGCACACCGAGAACGCCCCCTTCGACGAGAAGGAGATGGCCTACTGGGCGCCCACCGACCTCTACGTCGGTGGCGCCGAGCACGCGGTGATGCACCTGCTCTACGCCCGCTTCTGGACCAAGGTGATGCATGACGAGGGGCTGGTGCCCTTTGACGAGCCCTTCCCGAGACTGCTCAACCAGGGGATGGTGCACGCCGAGGACGGCACGAAGATGTCGAAGTCCAAGGGCAACGTGATCACCCCCGACTCGGTGGTGGAGCGCTACGGCGCCGACACCCTGCGCACCTACGAACTGTTCATGGCCCCCTTCGACCAGCCGGTGACCTGGAGCGACCAGGACATCAAGGGCGTCCACCGCTTCCTCTCCCGCATCTGGCGCCTGGCCCTGGAGGCCGGCGAGCTGGCCGCGCTGGATGACGCCGGCATCGACCCGGCGTCCCTCGAGCCGGCCCAGCTGACCCTGTTCAAGGAAATCCACCGCACCGCGGCCCGGGTCACCGACGACATGGACCGCCTGGCTTTCAACACCGGCATCGCGGCGATGATGGAGCTGCTGAACAAGATGTACCTGCACCACGAGGCCCACGGCATGGACCGCGTGCTGGCCCAGGCGGTGAAGATGCTCGTGCTGCTCACCGCGCCCATGGCCCCGCACATGGGCGAGGAGATCTGGGAGCGGGCCGGCGGCAGCTACAGCATCCACCAGCAGCCCTGGCCCTCCTTCCGCGAGGAGATGTTGCAGCGGGAGACCTTCCAGCTGGTGGTGCAGGTCAACGGCAAGAAACGCGACGCCATCGACGTCCCCACCGACATCGACGCCGACCAGGCAAAGGAACAGGCCAGGGCCGCCGAGAAGGTCGTGCCGCACCTCGAGGGCAAGCAGGTGGTCAAGGCGATCTACGTCCCCGGCCGCCTGGTCAACATCGTGGTGAAGTGACCATCGCCTCGCGGCTCATCAGCTGAACAGGGAATCCGGATCGAACCTTCGGGAGAAGGGATTGAGCACCTGGAGGCCGGCATAGGACTGCCCTTCGTTCAGGTCCTCGGAAAGCACAAGGTCGCACCCGCCGTCCTCGGCCGCGGCGATGATGCCCGCGTCCCAGAAACTGGCGCCGTACGTGCGGTGGATTTCGATACTTCTTCGCACCAGGTGCGGATAGGGGACGACCAGCCCCAGGCTCTCCAGCAACCAGAGCTGGCGCAGCACCACGTCGACGTCCTGCCCCAGCTTGGACAGGGCCACGTTGGCGTATTCCTGCAGGACCTGGGTCGAGATCACACCGTTCCGTTCACGGATCAGCCTCGACACCAGGCTCACCGCCACATCCTGCTTGGCGGGCGCACGCCTGTCGTTGGCGTAAACGATGACATTCGTGTCGAGGAAACAGCGCTTCACGCCCGTTTACCTTTCATGAGCCGCCTCCCGGTCGAAGCGGAATCCCCGGGGCGACCGGCCGGCATTCTTCCGGGCCAGGCTCTCGAACTCGGCCGCGGCAGCATCGGCATCCTGCTCGCCGATCACCTGTTCCATGAACTCGCGGATCAGCCTGTTGAGGGTGGTGCCGTTTTTCGCGGCGTATTCCCGGACCTTTTTGACCAGCTCGGGATCGGCAGACAGGGTGATGTTCATGACGGCACCTTCACACTTATAACACTTATGTGTAATAAGTGTAATACCTGCAGTCCACAGAGGCAAGAAAAAATTCAGGCCAGGCCGAGGATGCGCAGCCGCAGGTCGTTGACCGACTCACGGAAGGGGCTGCGCTCCAGCGCCGAGCGCACGCGGCGGCGCAGGGCCCGTTTGCGCAGGGGGTGAAAGCGCAGGTGGCGGGTCACCGGGGCGTCGATGCCGAAATCGATGGCGTCGAAACCGAGGTCGGGGAAGCGCTCGATGAAGAGATCGATCTCGTCGAGGTTCTGGCGCACGATGGTCATGTGACCCCAGACCTTGAGATCGGTGCCCAGCCGTTTCCGGGCCTCGAGCACCCGGCCGATGCCGCCGAGCACCCGTTCCCAGCGCGAGCCGCGGTTGACCAGCTCGTGGGTCTCCTTCGTCGCCGCATTGAGCGAGAAGTAGACGAAGTCGGAATGGCGGGCGATCTTCTCCGCCCACTCCTCGCTGATCATCATGCCGTTGGTGAGGAAGGAGATCTTCTTGCCCGCGGCGGCCGCGTGGTCGAAAAAGGCCGTGGCCGAGGGGATGAAGAGCGGCTCGCCGCCCTGGAGCTCGATGGAGGTGAAGGGGGCGAGGTCGAGGTTGCCCTTCATCCGCCCGAAGTCGAGGGACAGCGTGTTCCGGCTGTCCTGCCAGCACATGATACAGTCGATGTTGCAGGCCTCGCCGAACATCAGCTTCAGCCGCTTCAGCTCGGCGTACTCGATCTCCAGGTATTCCTTTCGCTCCACCGGGGCGCTCTTGTCCAGCAGGGTGCAGTTGCGGTAGCAGGCCAGGCGCCCCTCCAGCGACTCACGTCGCAGGCGCCGGGTGGTTTCGTTGTTGACGATCTCCTCGAGGGGCTCGTCGTAGATGCGGCCCAGCACTTCGGGCAGGCAGTGGCAGCAGGTGTAGACCCGGCCGTGTTCGTCGATGAAGGCCTCGTCCCACAGCCGCGGGCAGTAGGTCCCGTTGTCGATGCCACCGCTCATCACCGCTCCCCCGTTGAGGGTCGTCCGTTCCGCAACGCCGGCCATTATAGCACCGGGCACCAGGACGCCGGACCAGGCCCACGGCAAGCCCGGTCACCGCCCCTGCCATGTGGGCCAGGGGCACCGGCACCACCGCCGCTCCGTAATCGCTGACGAAGACACCGGCCCCCTGCACGAATTCATACACCGTCTTACCCGCAAAGAGGAAGAGGAATCCGCCGACCACGGCCAGGTCGCGCTTCGAGCGCTCGCGCAGCGCCTGCCGGGCCACCATGGCCGCCAGCAGACCGAACAGCGCCGAATCGATGCCCGAGAGCCCGCGGTAGGCGATCATTCCAGGAAGCAGGCACCAGACCGCGAGGGAGACGGCCACTGATGAAGCGGCCACGGTGAAGATGAATCGCCGGCGGTCCCGCCGCTCGCAGGCCGACCCCAGCAGCAGAAACACAAGCAGGTCCCAGGTGAGATGACCAGGTGAAAAATGGGTCCAATGGCCGGAGACGAGCCGCCACAGCTGGCCGGCGCCCAGCAGTTCCCGCCGATACTCCAGCAGGCGGTCCGCCCCGGGCAACAGGTGGGCGGCAAGAGCGGCCGCGGCGAGGAGGAGGGTGGCGCCGGGCAGGCGCCACCCCCGCATGCGGTCATCCCGGCTGGTGAAGGCCGGCCCCATGATCAGTCCCTCCGTCCCCGGCGGGACCGCGAACAGCGCCATCCGGCGGCGGTGAGCAGCACCATGCCGAAGGCACCCAGGGCGGAGAGGGGATCGAAGGCACCGCCGCCCAGCGAGGGCGATCGATGGTTGAACATCGGCGAGGCGGTGTCCACCCGACGAGCGTGCGTCCGGCCGCCGCGCTGAGTCCTGGCGGCGCGCTCACGCTCGATGCGCTCACGGTTTCGGCGGTCGATGCCCAGCCGCTCGAAGGTCTCGTCGGTGAGCACCACCATCGACGTCTGGTCGGTGACCAGCTGGTAGGCCAGGCCCAGGTCGCGGATGGCGCTATCGGCCTCCTCGCCTTCCATCAGGCCGGCGTTGGCCAGGTCCTCGATGCGCTCTACCCGGTTCAGCGCGTAGAGACGCTCGATCTCGGGGCAGCTCTCGTCGATGTCGGGGAAGGTGAACCGGGTGCGGTAGGTCTTCTCCCCACCGGTCATCCGACCGCGGAAGGTCACCTCGGCCTCGCCGCCCTGGTCGTAGCGGCCGAAGATCACCAGCTGCTGGCCGCGATAAACCTTGCCCAGCATCTCGTCCGAGGCGTCGAAAACCTTCACCCCGGAGATCTTCAGTGAGGCATCGTGCAGGCACTCGTAGGTGATCTTGCTCTGGGCGAGCATGATCTGGCCCACCATGTCGTCAGCATTGGAAACCCCGGCGTAGAACCCGCCGCTGGCGTCGCAGATGGTGCGCATCAGCGGCCAGTTGCCGCTGTTGCCCAGCAGGAAGCCGAAGACCCGCACGTCGTATTCCTTCATCAACCGGTGGAACCGCTTCGGGCTGACGATCCCCTGGTTGGCCACACCATCGGTGACGAGCACCAGGCTGGTGGCCCGGTCACCCTCGAGATCACGCAGCGCCAGCTTGAGACCCTTGTAGATATTGGTGCCACCGTTGCTGACGAGCTGTTCGATCCGGGCCGCGTGGTGAAGCACGTTCTGCTCGGTGGCATTGACCCAGCCGCCGGTGATGTCCTTCGCATCGTTGTTGAAGATCACCACCCGGAAGCGGTCCTCGCTGTTGAGCTTGCCCAGGGACTGTACCACCGCGTTGGCCAGGGTGCCGATCTTGGAGTTCATGCTGCCCGATGTGTCGAGCACGAAGAGGTAGTTGGCGCCGCCGGTGAGCGGCTGGAGGTCCATCCCCGGGGTGACCACCATCATGAAGTGGCCTGGGCCATCGTGGGAAGCACGGTAGGGCACCAGCTCCACCCGGCCGGGCAGGTCGGGCACCAGGCGGTAGTAAAGCACGAAATCACGGTCCAGCGTGGCCTGCAGCTGCTCCACGGTAACCAGGTAGTGCCCCTCGCTCTTCTGCTCCACGATGGCGGCATTGCCCCAGCCGGGCACACGCACCGAATCGAGGGGCGCGGCCGACTTGACTTCGGCAGCGATGCGGAAGGTTTCTTCCACCTGCTGGTTACGGCTCCAGAAGTCGATGGCCGCCTCGTCGGTGCCGCCCTCCTCGAGCGGATAGAGGTAGCGGCCCACACCCATCTCGATCTCCAGCGGCTGGTAGTAGAGAAATCGGATCACCGTTTCATCACCGGCGCGCACCGGGTAGACCGAGAACTCGAAGCTGTAGAACTCGTTCTTTTCCGCCAGGCCGGCATCATTGCCGGTCTGCTTCTCGTTCTCGTACGCCTCGCGGGCCTCCTTCTTCGGCAGCACCTCGCCGTTGATCTCGGTCTCGCCGGAGATGATGGTCACCTCGGAAAGCGATGCGCTCTTCGGCAGGGGAAAGGAATAGAGTGCCTCCACGTCGGTATCGTTGGGATTGAAGAACGTCTGCACCACCTCGGTCATGGCGAACCCGTTGTTGATGGTGATGCTCACCTGGTGGTCCCGGATCTGCACCGGCCGGCACTCCGAGCCCTTGGGGGTCAGTGTGCCCGCGGCCCGGGTTCCGGTGGCTATGCCGGCCATGAGCAGTGCCGCCACGGCCAGGACCGTGACCAGTCCCTTCCAACCGTCTTGCTCTCGTTCCCTGTGCTGTCTCATTGGTGGTCCTCCCCAATCGAGTGTGTGATCTGACGATACTCGGAAAGAAGAGGTAGCGGGATTCATGCCAACAGGCCTGGAAAGCACAAGCCATTACACATCTATCACTTAAGCAGATTGACGGTCTTCGGGAGAAACAAGGTCGTTGCATATTATGCAGGATGCATGTACATTTATTGCATGATGAAGAAAAAGAAGCTCGCTGCCGCGGACCGGGAGTTCCTCTCCCTGGTGGCCCGGGCCGTGCTGACCAACCCCTTCACCCCCGAACGCCTGGAGCTGGACAGTCGTATCGCCGGCCGGCAGGTGCACCGCGGCATTCCTGAGCAGGAACGGATCCGCATGTTCACCCCGGCCATCGAACAGCGGCTGGCCGAGCTGGAACGGCGGGGCCTGGGCCGGGTGACCAGCCTCGACGGCGAGGACCGCCGCCTGCTGGAGTACGCCTGGCTGTTCAGCGTCTTCCACCGCCACGTGGAACGCCTGGACCAGCTGATCGCAAACCAGCTGCAGCAGGGGGACGAACCGGTGGAGGTGACGTTCGCCGGCGAGCTGCTGGACGACCTGGCCAGGCGGGGCTTCGCCCGTGACCAGACACTCCGCTTCCTCGCCCTCTTCTACCAGATCCGACGGGCCTACTACTTCATCGCCCGCGGGCTGGTGGGGCCCAGCGACTGCATGCGCCGGCTGCGCCGGTCGCTGTGGAACAGCGTCTTCACCCATGACGTGGCGCTTTACGATCGGTTCCTCTGGGACCGCATGGAGGACTTCTCCACCCTGATCCTCGGCGAGACCGGCACGGGCAAGGGCGCCGCCGCCGCGGCCATCGGCCGTTCCGGCTGCATCCCCTTCGACTTGCGGAAGAACCGCTTCACCGAGAGTTTCACCGCCACCTTCCTCGACATCAACCTCTCCCAGTTCCAGGAAAACCTCATCGAGTCGGAGCTCTTCGGCCACCGCAAGGGCGCCTTCACCGGAGCGGTGGACACGCACCAGGGCATCTTCGCCCGGGTCAGCCCCAACGGGGCGCTGTTCCTCGACGAGATCGGCGAAGTCTCCACCCCGGTGCAGATCAAGCTGCTCCAGGTGCTCCAGGACCGCACCTTCTCCCCGGTGGGCAGCCACCAGCGACTTCGCTTCAGCGGCCGGGTCATCGCGGCCACCAATGTCCCGCTGGAGACGCTGCGCAGCGGAAACCGCTTCCGTGACGATTTCTTCTACCGCCTGAGTTCCGACGTGATCACCGTTCCACCCCTCAGGCAACGCATTGCCGAAAGCCCGGAGGAACTGGAGGCGCTCACCAGCCTGCTGGTGGCCCGCATCACCGGATCGCCGGCCCCGGAAGTAGTGGAGATGGTGCGCGAGGCGCTGGCGAAGAGCCTTCCCGGGGGTTACGCCTGGCCGGGCAACGTGCGCGAGCTGGAACAGGCCATCCGCCGGGTGCTGCTCACCGGCACCTACTCCGGCGACCACTGCGTCGCCCCGGACAGCCTTGACGACCTGGCCCAGGCCCTGGAGCGCGGAGACCTCGACGCCCGCGGCCTGATGGGGCGCTATGCCGCCATGCTCCACCAGCGGCTGGGCAGTTACGAGGCGGTGGCCCGCACCCTCGCCGTGGACCGCCGTACGGCCAAGCGCTACGTCGATTCCTGCGATTCCGAAGGGAACGAATGAAGCTGAATGGCGCCGGGCACCATTGATAGGCCAGGGACTGGCCTTCCCGGTCAGCGGCGGCGACGCCGTGGGCGGGCGGGCTGCCGGCTCTGCCGTCCACGGCTGCGCTCCCGGTTGTTGGGCTTCAACGCCGGCTGGCTGGAGCGGAACGCTTCATCGCTGTGATAGAGGTGTTCCATTTCGGCGGGCACCGGCTTGCCCAGCAGGCGTTCGATCTCCCGCAGGTTGGCCCGGTCCTCCGCCGTGCAGAACGAGATGGCATCACCGCCCGCTCCGGCCCGGGCCGTGCGCCCGATACGGTGCACGTAGGTCTCCGCTTCCATGGGCAGGTCATAATTGATCACGTGGGTGATGTCGTCCACGTCCAGCCCCCGCGCGGCCACATCGGTGGCCACCAGCACCCGGAACTGGCCCCGTCTGAACCCGTCCAGCGCCCTGGTGCGGGCCCCCTGACTCTTGTTGCCATGGATCACCGCCCCCTCGATGCCCGCGGTGGAAAGTTTCTTCGCCACCCGGTTGGCGGCGTACTTCATCCGGGTGAAGATCAGCGCCTTGTTGACCTGCTGGTCGTCGAGCAGCGAGACCAGCAGGGCATCCTTGTGCGCCTTGCCGACGAACATCACTTTCTGCGCGATCCGTTCCACCGCCGGTTTCTCGGGCGTGATGCTCACCCGCACCGGGTTCCGGACCATGGAATGGGCCAGGGTCTCCATTTTCGGAGGCAGGGTGGCCGAGAAGAACAGGGTCTGCCGCCGGTCCGGGACCCGGGCCAGCACCCGCTTGATGTCGGGCAGGAACCCCATGTCGAGCATGCGGTCAACCTCGTCGAGAATGAAGACCTCCACCGCCTCGAGATGGATGAATCCCTGCTGTACCAGGTCAAGCAGCCGGCCGGGCGTGGCCACGAGGATCTCGACACCACGGCTCAATGCCTTGACCTGGCCGTGCTGGCTTACCCCGCCGAAGATCACGGTGTGGCGAAAGCGAAGAAAGCGGCCATAGGTCCCGATGCTCGCACCGATCTGTGCCGCCAGTTCCCGCGTGGGGGCGAGGATCAGGGCCCGTGGCGTCCCCTGGTCGACTCGCCGGGGATGCTTTGCGAGCCGCTGCAGAAGCGGCAGGGCAAAGGCCGCGGTCTTCCCGGTTCCGGTCTGGGCGGTCCCCAGAATATCCCGCCCGTGGAGCAGGGGCGGGATGCACTTGTCCTGGATCGGGGTGGGCGCGGCATATCCCTCGGCGGCAATGGCCCGCTGGATCTCGGGGATCAGCTCACTGAAAGCGCCATGCCTGAATGGGGACGGCGCCTCGGGGGAGGTTCGGGTCGAGCGGCGGCGCCGCGTGTGTGCGTGTTCTTTCATGTTTCTTCCAGGTCCGGCGTTTCCCAAAATCTCAACCCGCCGGACGCGTGGAAAAGAAAGGACCGCAACGATTGCGGCAGTGTGACGAGCCGCGAGCATACGTGAATGGAGCAGGCCGTGCAAGCAAAAACTGACCGGATCCCCCTAGACACTTCTTCGAGCAAGCGCTGTATATCAAATATTTTGTCGTTTTCTTCAAACTGAGCCCCTGCCAACGCGGGGATTCGGCAGCATTTTTCAGTGTCCTCATCTCCACGTCACACCACAACGGAGCAATGTCATGAAGCAGAGCAGCCTCATTCTCCGGGCCATCCTTCTCTGTCTCGCCCTGGCCCCCGCGGCCGTCGCCGCCGAGTTCCACGTGGACAATAACGCCCTCGGAGACCCCGGCCCCGGCGACACGGGCACGGACCGCTGCGCGGTGACGGCCTGCGCACCGTGAAGCACAAAACAGCCAGGCCCGGGATCACTTGAAAAACGTGCCAACCAGGTCCCGGGCCTGGGCCAGCGAGGCCCGGCTCACGGTGAAGAGCATGGCAAAGTAGATGCCGGCGCCGGAGAGGGCCCGGGCGGCCAGCGACCAGCCGCCGCCGATCTCCAACACCGAGCCCATGCCCCAGAGCACCGCACCCATGACCACCGGGGCGAGCAGCGCGGCCCGCAGGTGGAGCAGGATGCGGTAGACCGGGCAGCGGAGGATGCGGCCGGCCAGGATGTAGGTCGCCGGCTGGACGAGGAGGAAGGAGCCGGTCACCGCCCAGACCGCACCCACCAGACCGAAGGCCCGGGTCAGCGGGTAGATGGCGGCGGCGAGCAGCGCCAGCCGCGCCACGGTGACCCAGGAGAGGTAGTGCGGCTTGCCCACCGCCTGGAACAGCGAGCCGGTGGGCATCTGGACCATGCGCACCGTGCCGTAGACGGCCACGACCCTGAGCAGCGGCACCATCACCTCCGGTTCCCAGCGTTGGCCGAAGATTACCGCGGCCAGCTCCGGGGCGAGAAACCAGACGCCGACGAAAAAGGGCAGCGCCAGCCAGGAGAAGAGGAAGTAGGTGCGCATGAAGGCGTCCTTCAGCTGCTCCGGCTGGTCCTGCAGCCTGGCAAAGGCGGGAAAGGTGACCCGGCTGAGCACCATCCCGGTCTGGAAGATCGGCTGGCTGCCCCACTTGTACGACTCGGCATAGTAGCCCAGCGGCGCCCGGCCGAGCAGGTAGCTGACCAGCGCCCGGTCCCCCTGGTTGATGAGAAAGTTGATCGCCCCGGCGCCGAAGAGGTGGGTGCCGTAGGTCAGCAGCTCGCCGGCGACCCGGCGGTCGAAGGTCAGGCGGGGGCGGAAGCTGCAGAGCAGGGCACAGAGCAGGGCAAGCACCAGTTCCTGGGCCACGTAGCCCCAGATCAGGCTCCAGACGCCCCAGCCGCGGAAGGCGAGCACCAGGGCCACCCCGGCAAATGCGGCGGTGGAGGCCAACTCGGCCCACATCCGTCGCCAGTATTCGAACCGCTTCTCCATCATCGTCATGAAGACCCGGCAGAAGGAGGTGGGGATGAAGGTCAGCGACATGACCCGCACCGCCGGTTTGAGCACCGGATCATCGAATATCGCGGCCATCGGTCCGGCGGCCAGCCAGCCGAGAAGGGCCAGCGTGAAGCCCAGAAGGGGGTAGAGGAACATGGCCGTGGAGGCGGCCAGCTCCACCTGCTCCCGACGGTGGATCAGCGCCGCGCCGATGCCCATGTTCTGGAAGATACCCATGGCGGTGATGAGCACCGTGGCCATGGCAATGGTACCGAAGTTGGAGGGCAGCAGCAGGCGGTAGAGGATGGTGGAGAGCAGCAGGAAGACGAGTTGCCGGGCCACGGTGGAGATGGAGATCCACACCGCCCCGCGGATGGTCTGCTGCTTGATCGACATCGGGTCAGGACACGCCCTTGAGCAGAGTGAGGAACTCGTTGCGGGCGCTGTCCTCGTCGCGGAAGCAGCCGAGCACCGAACTGGTGACCATCTTGGTGTTCTGCTTCTGCACCCCGCGCATCATCATGCAGAGGTGGGTGGCCTCGATGACCACCGCCACCCCCAGCGGTTCGAGATACTTCTGCAGGTTCTCGGCGACCTCCATGGTCAGCCGCTCCTGGACCTGCAGGCGACGGGAAAAAACGTCCACCAGGCGGGGGATCTTGGACAGCCCGATGATCCGGCCGTTGGGCACGTAGGCCACGTGGGCCTTGCCGTAGAAGGGCAGCATGTGGTGCTCGCAGAGGGAGTAGAAATCGATGTCCCGCACCACCACCATCTCGTCGTATTTCTCGTGGAAGATGGCGCCCTGCACGATATCCTCGGCCGACTGGCTGTACCCGGCGGTGAGGAAGCGGAAGGCCTTGTCCACCCGTTCCGGCGTTTTCACCAGCCCCTCACGTTCCGGGTCCTCGCCCAGTTTCTCCAGTATCGACCTGATTTCCTGCTCCATGACGGCTCCTGAATGTGGTAGCGGATCATCATCAAATACAACGATTTACAGATATCGATCTCCAGGCCATTATAGAAGCGGCTCAGGACCTGTCAAGGCGCCGCCCCGGTTGCCTGGCCCGGAGAAAAGCCCTACAATACGCCCGTTTTCCCGGCATCGTCAGCGCCAGGGTGCTGTCATATACAGGAGGGATACCGATGAGCACATTCAGACCGTTCAAGGGGCTCAGGCCCCGGAGAGAGCTGGCCGAGCAGATCGCCTCGCCGCCCTACGACGTGATCAATTCCGAGGAAGCGCGGGAAATGGCCGCCGGCAATCCCCTCTCCTTCCTCCACGTGGTCAAGCCGGAGATCGACCTCGACCCGTCCATCGACCTCTACGACGACCGGGTCTACGCCAAGGCGGCGGAAAACTTCGACCGGTTGATCGACGAGGGGCACATGGTGCAGGACGGCGAGCCATCCTACTATGTCTACGCCCAGGAGATGGGCGGGCACCGCCAGGTGGGCATCGTCGGCTGCGCCTCGGCCGACGACTACTTCAACGACGTGATCCGCAAGCACGAGTTCACCCGCCCGGACAAGGAAAAGGACCGCACGCGCCACGTGGACACCCTCGACGCCAACGCCGGCCCGGTCTTCCTGACCTACCGGGCCAGCGAGGTGGTGGACGCCCTGGTGGCCGAAATCACCGCCACCGATCCGACCAACGACTTCACCGCCGACGGCGTGCGCCACATCCTCTGGCCAGTGGCCGAACCGGCGTGGGTGGAAAAGGTCGAGCAGGCCTTTGCCGGCATCCAGGTGCTCTACGTGGCCGACGGCCACCACCGCTCGGCCTCGGCGGCCAGCGTGCGCAACTGGCGGCAGGAAAAGAACCCGGGGCACACCGGCGACGAAGAGTACAACTTCTTCCTCGCCGTGGTCTTCCCCCACGACCAGATGCAGATCATGGCTTACAACCGGGTGGTGGAGGACCTCAACGGCATGAGCCCCGCCGAATTCCTGGCCAGGGCCGGCGAGAAGTTCGAGGTCAGCGAGGCGGCTTCCCCCGTTCCCGCCTCGCCACAGCAGTTCTGCGTCTACCTCGAGGGGAAATGGCACCTGCTCAGCGCCCGGGCCGGCAGCTTCCCCGTCGACGATCCGGTGCTGCGCCTCGACTGCAGCATCCTGCAGAAGAACCTGCTCGAGCCGCTGCTGGGCATCGGCGACCCGCGCACCGACAAGCGGATCAACTTCGTCGGCGGCATCCGGGGCACGGAAGAGTTGGAGAAGTTGGTGGACAGCGGGAAGTACACCGTGGCCTTCTCCCTCCACCCCACGTCCATCGTCGACCTGATGTCGGTGGCCGACGCCGGACAGGTCATGCCGCCCAAGTCGACCTGGTTCGAGCCCAAGCTCCGCTCGGGCCTGGTGGTGCACAAGCTCTCCTGATCCAGACACGCCCCGGACGCCGCCGCTGCCGCGTTCGGGGCGTTGTCCTGTACCATGGCCTCCGCGGTTTGGCATTCCCCCCGGTCTGTGCCAGAATCGATTGACGTGATCGTTCAAGGGAGGGCTCCTGATGAACCCGAAGAAAACGGATTACCCGGATTGCTGCAAGCACCTCTCCACCGGTGATGCGCGGCCCGCACGCTGCTCGGAAACCGAAATGACCCAGATGGTGCTGCCCAACGACGGCAACATCTTCGGCAACGCCCTGGGGGGCATGGTGATGCACTGGGCCGACATGGCCGCGGCCATCGCCGCCCGGCGCTTCTGCGGCACCGGCGTGGTGACCGCTTCCATCGACAGCCTCAGTTTCATCAACCCCATTCCGGTGGGCCAGGTGGCCCGGCTGCGGGCCAAGGTCACCTGGTGCGGCCGGACGTCGATGGAAGTACGGGTGGACGTGGAGGCCGAAGACCTCGATGCGCGGGAGGTCCGGCCCACCAGCGTGGCCTACCTCACCTTCGTCTCCCTCGACGAGCAGGGCAAGCCCACGCCGGTACCGCGGCTGGTGCTGGAAACCGACGAGGAAAAGGCGGAGCACGAGGCCGCCGAGAAGCGCCGCGAGGCGCGGCTCAAGCTGCGCGAACAGACCCGCCCCCGCTAGAAAGGCACGGTCCATGGCCAGACGCGAGCGGCTCGACCCGGCCCTGCTCGACCTCGACCCCCGGGTGGCCGAAGGCTACTACTCAGACCAGTATTTCAACCGCGCCCGGGAGATCCTGAAGCACGACGGCCACCGGCCCGTGCTGCGCATGCAGGTCTTCCAGAAGCACGACGACGTCTGCCTCTGCGGCATCGACGAAGCCATCGGCATCCTCAAGGTGGCCCTGGGCGACGATTTCCGTCAGCTGGAGGTGCTGGCGCTCCACGACGGCGACCTGATCTCGGCCCGTGAAACGGTGATGACCATCGCCGGCGACTACTCGCTCTTCGCTCACCTGGAGACGGTCTACCTCGGCGCCCTGGCCCGCCGCACCCGGGTGGCGACCAACGTCTTCCGTGTCGTGCGCGCGGCCACCGCGGTGAGCGACAAGCCGGTGCTCTTCTTCCCCGGGCGCTTCGACGAGTACCATGAACAGGCCGGGGACGGCTACGCCTATGACGTGGCCTGCCGGGCCCTGGGCCAGACGCGGGGCGGCGTGGCCACCGATGCCCAGGGCGAATGGTGGGGCAGCAAGGGGCTGGGCACCATGCCCCACTCGCTGATCGCGGCTTACGGCGGCGATACCGCCCGGGCCACGCTGAAATCGGCGGAGCATCTCGACCCGGCGGTGCGCCGCGTTTCGCTGGTGGACTACCGCAACGACTGCGTGGGCACGACCCTCGACGTGGCCGCGGCAATGCTCGAACGCTTCCTTGCCGGCGGCGGCGACGAGCGCTACCGGCTCCACGGCGTGCGCCTGGACACCTCGGCGGAGATGGTGGATGCCTCGCTGGCCGGCAATGCGGAGGCGGACGAACGCCACGGGGTGACGCCGCAGCTGGTACGCAACGTGCGCGCCGCCCTGCGGGGGAAGGCCGGTGAATACCCCGAAGGATCGACGGAACGGGAATTCTACGAGGGGATCGGCATCATCGTCAGCGGGGGCTTCAACGCGGACAAGATCCGCCGCTTCGAGGAACTGGGCCTGCCGGTGATGGCTTACGGCGTGGGCTCCTCGCTCTTCGCCGGCTGCTACGATTTCACAGCCGACATCGTCGAGGAGTTCGTGGATGGGGCCTGGCGGCCACAGGCGAAGACAGGCCGTCCGTTCCGGGCCAATCCACGGCTTGAAAAAGTCAGGTGACCTGCCCGCAACCGGGCAGGCCGGGCTACCTCACCGGTAGCGGAATGTCGATCAACGCTTCCAGGGTCTTCGACTCCAGCAGCTTCACCAGATCCTGCTGCAGGTCGCTCCAGGCGTTGATCTGCGGGCAGGTGTCATAGTGTTCGCAGCCGGGATCCTCCTTGATGCATTTCAGGAGGTAAATCGGCCCCTCCACCGCTTCGATCACTCTGCGGAAGGTCACTTCACCGGGCTTCAGCCCCATCACGTAACCGCCGCCGGGGCCGTACTTGGACTTGACGATACCGGCGTCCACCAGGTCTTTCATGATCTTGGAGAGAAACTTCTGCGGAACGTTCCAGACTTTGGAAATCTCGGTCACCCGGAGGACGTGCTCATCCTCCTGGTTCAACAATACGTGAAGCGCCAGGAAGGCGTAGTCGATTTTCTTCGTCATCCACAGCATGAGCCAGCTCCTTTCGGGTCTCGCGCGCCGCGTAAGTTAGCGGCGCGCAAATAATTGTCGACTGTATGAGTCGACCTGTCAAGCCATTTTCATTTTCCATACATCCGGCGCTGACCAGCCCGTGACATCCGTGACCCGCGGAACGGCCGAAATCCCGGGAAATGCTTGACTCGTTCGGGCGATCGGCTGATACTAGGGTTTTGGTATTGAAATTGACAACCGCGGCCCGTGGAGGTCGCCTGCTCCGCCGGAATGCCGCGTTTCATGGCCCCCGGCCGATGGAACCGAATTCGAATCATGGGTATGCTCTTCACACTGCTTTCCTTCGTCGTCGTGGTCGGCATCATTATTTTCGTCCACGAGCTCGGTCATTTTCTCGCCGCCAAGATGATGGGCATCAAAGTCATCCGCTTCTCCCTCGGCTTCCCTCCGAAGCTGTACGGCAAACAGATCGGCGAGACCGAGTACTGCATCTGCTGGGTCCCCCTGGGCGGCTATGTCAAGATGGCCGGCATGCTCGATGAAAGCTTCGAGGACGAGGACGCGATCAAGGGCGAGCCGTGGGAATTCGAGTCGAAAAACGCCCTGCAGAAGGCCTTCGTCATCTGCGCCGGCGTGCTGATGAACTTCATCCTCGGCATGGTCATCTTCTCAGCGATCACCGGGCTCAGCGGCGTGCCCGAGGCGAAAGAGCCGCTGATCGGGGAAGTCGTCGTCGGCTACCCCGCGGAGCAGGCCGGCGTGCTCAGCGGCGACCGGGTCACCGAAGTCAATGGCACGGCAGTGGACAGTTGGGACGAAATCGTCCAGATCATTCACAACCTCGAGGCCGAGCAGCCCCTGACCCTGCACATCGACCGGGAGGGCGAAGAGGTCTCGGCCACCATGGTGGCCAGGCAGGAAAAATCGATGATCGACGGTGAGATCCGCCTGATCTCGAAAGTGGGGATCAACCCGCACCTGACCACGCGGCCGGCCAGCACGCGCGAGGTGCTGATCAGCGGCCCCGCCTCCACCTGGGCGCTGATCAAGATGTCGGCATTGACCATCCGTATGCTGGTCACCGGCGACGCCTCGGTGCGCGACCTGGCCGGGCCGCTGTTCATTGCCCAGATGTCGGGCCGGACCGCCCGGTCGGGTACCCTCGACTTCCTCGGGTTCATTGGTTTCATCAGCGTCAACATCGGCTTTCTCAACATCCTTCCCATCCCGGTGCTCGACGGCGGCCACCTGGTCTACATCCTCGTCGAGGCCATCTTCCGCCGTAAAATCCCCTTCACCGTCAAGCTGCGGATTCAGCAGGTGGGCCTGGCCCTGCTGTTATTGCTGATGGTGGTGGTCTTCTACTCCGACATCATGCGCATCTTCACCAATTGAGTGATGGCTGAACCCGGCATCGAATGATGGGGGGCCTCAGGCGAGCCTGTTCCGCCCGAGGGCGAGCGCCGAGCGCCGGAAGAGGACATGGAGGGAAAGGGCCAGCAGCACGATGTTCTGCCCGATCTTGGTCCAGCCGATGACCATGCCGTCCTTGCCGGTGTCAAAGCAGCCGCAGTTGAAGTCGAGGCCGCGGGCCACGTTGTAGCCGATGGCGGCAATGAAGACCACGAGCATGAGGGAGATGATCAGGGCGCTGCCGCGGCTGAACAGCCCGAAGACCAGCAGCAACCCGGCCGCCAGCTCGACCCAGGGCAGCAGGATGGCGGTGAGGTTGATCAGTTCGTGGGGCAGGATGCGGTAGTTGTTGACGATCCCGGCGAAATCGGCCGGGTTGATGATCTTGTCCAGGCTGGCATAGATAAAGACGAAGCCCACGATCACCCGGGCGGCCAGGGCGATCCAGGGGTTGGCGGCGATAGCGGCCGGTCCTGCGGGTTTCGTTTCCAACGTCGCTCCTCTCCTCGGCGGCTCCCTACCAGGGAAGCACGGCCTCACCCTCTTCGACATCGTGGTCCGCTTCGAGCCACTGCTCCCAACCACCAAAGAAGACCCGTACCTGGCTGAAGCCCATGGCGCTGAGTTCGTCGGCCAGTTCGAGGCTCAATTCGCACTCGCTGCCGTCGCAGTAGGTCACCACCAGGCCGTTCTCGGGGAGCAGGCTGAGCACGTCGAGGTGGGACTCCAGGTCGTCGTAGGGCAGGTTGAGCGCCCCGGGGATGTGCCCGGCGGCGAACTCGTCAGGCATCCGGGCATCGACGAAAACCGCCATGCCCCCCTGGTAGAGTTCGAAGGCCTGTTCCAGGCCCAGGGCCATCGGACCGACGTCGTCACCCCCCTCCAGCGGCTCTGCCAGCGGAACCGGGGAAAACACTTCCACCCCCGACGCTTCGGACGGCATCTCGGTCTCGGTCACCGGCGGCGGCGCCTCGACCGGGGGAGCGGCCGACGCCGTCGGCTCGGCTTCCGGTTCGGCCGCGGGCGTCTCAGCGGTACCATGATCCAGCGGCTCCAGCGCGGGGGCCGCCACCGTTTCCACCGGACGGGCGGTCACCGGGCTGTCGAACTTCACCACCCGCACGGACCCCACCAGCGGGATGCCGCCCTCGCGGACGCCATTCACCGCCAGACCGATCACCGAACCGAGCACGGTGATCAACGCCGCCTGCCAGAGGGCCGCGGGGAACGCCCGGTATGCTGTTTTTCGTCCGGTCATGCCGTTGTCTTGATCCTGGCGCATTGCTGCCGGCCCCAGTGCCGGCCCGCGCATTATAAATGGGCGGCACACCGTTCTCAATCGCCGGGCCGCCACCCGGGAGGCAGGGCTCTGCTATAATCCCGCACCGGCGGCCTTAACCTCCCGATACGCCGGGGCAGGGACGGCCGTCTATGCTCAGCTCCGGGAGACTCATGCCATGCCGCAAACCGGCGACAGATCCGATCTCGAAGTACGGCTACGCCGCATCGACGGTCGCGGCTACAGGGCCTACCGGGAAATCGAGGGCAGCTGGCTGCTGGCCCGCGACCTGCTGCTGCACGTGGACCACGTGCAGGGGGACCCCTTTGCCGCGCCCTCCCGGCTGCGCCTCGAGGTGCCCCAGTCCCGGGCCCGCTTCCCCGAAGCGCTTTTCACACACCGGGAACGGCGGCGGGGCCTGGAGGACTTCGTCGGGCGCGTCGCCGCGGCTGCCGCCGGACGAAATCGCTGCGGACGGGGCAGCGGCAGGAGCGGCCAGGTGGAAGTGGACCGTGGCGGACAGGAAATCCTGCACCGCAGCACGGTGACCATTGACGGCAGCCGTGTGGAACTTCGCCTCACCGCCGGGCTGCCCGCCGCGGGCCGCCGCGTGCTGGGCCGACAGGCCGCCGAAATGCTGCTCGAGGACCTGCCCCGACTGGCCGGCCACTGCCTGGTCTACGGGGAACTGGACCGCCGCCGGGCCGAGGCGCATTGCCGGGCCGCCGAGGACCAGCACGCCCTGCGCGGCCAGCTGGAGCGACTGGGCCTGGTCGCCTTTGCCGCCGACGGGGCGCTGCTACCCCGCCGCAGCGGCGTGGACGACCGGCCGCTGGGCAAGGGCGCCGTTCCCCTCCACAGCCCGAAACGCCTGCGGGTGGAAGTGGAGCTGCCCAACGCGGGCCGGATCAGCGGCATGGGCATCCCCGCCGGGGTGACCCTCATCGTGGGGGGCGGCTTCCACGGTAAATCCACCCTGCTCAAGGCGCTGGAACGTTCGGTCTACGACCACGTCCCCGGAGACGGCCGGCACCTCTGCGCCACCGTCCCCTCGACGGTGAAAGTCCGTGCCGAGGACGGCCGGCACATCGCGGGGGTGGACATCTCGCCGTTCATCGGCCGACTGCCCGGCGGCCGCGGCACGGGCGCCTTCTGCACCGACAACGCCAGCGGGTCCACGTCCCAGGCGGCAAACATCATCGAGGCGCTGGAGATGGGCTCCCGTCTCCTGCTGCTCGACGAAGACACCTGCGCCACCAACTTCATGATCCGCGACGAGCGGATGCAGGCGCTGGTCGCCCGGGAGAAGGAGCCGATCACCCCGTTTCTGGACAAGGTGCGCCTCCTTTACGAGGAACTGGGCGTTTCCACCATTCTGGTCATGGGCGGGTCCGGGGACTATTTCGAAGCCGCCGACCTGGTGCTGATGATGGACGAGTACGTGCCGCGGGACGTCACCGCCGAGGCCCGGGCGGTGGCCGAACGGTTCGGCCGGCGGCGCCGGCCGGAGGCTGACAGCGGTTTCGGCACCCTCACCCCGCGTCGGCCCGACGACAAGAGTTTCGACGCGTCCCGGGGGCGCCGGACGGTGAAGATCGATGTCAAGGGGCTGCGCACCGTGCGCTACGGCACGACGCACATCGACCTCTCCGGCCTCGAACAGCTCGTGGACGTGGCACAGACCCGCACCCTGGGCCGCATCATCCACCTCTATGAATCGCGCTACTGCGGCCGCGGCAAGCACCTGCGGGACGAGTTGGAGGCGCTGTTCGCCGACCTGGAGCGAGAAGGGTTCGATCTCGTCGCCCCACGGCTGGAGGGCGGCCTGGCCCTCCCCCGGATCCAGGAAGTGGCCATGGCCATCAACCGGATGCGGAGCCTGAAGGTTCTTCCACCACCGTGACCCAGACCGGGCTGCTCCAGGCCTGCTCGCCGTCCACCAGGGTCACCCGCAGGTAGTACCAGTCGCCGTCCGCCGCCACTGACTCGTCCACGGCGGCGAAACGGTGCAGCAGCTCCCCCTCACCCGCTTCGGCATACATCACCTGGTTGTTCTTCAGAACCTCCACCCGCTCCACCGCCGCAGTGCCCACGGCCAGCCCCATGATCAGCCGCGGTTCGCCGGGATCGGCCACCGTGATCTCGCTGCCCATCATCTCGCCGTTGACGAGGAAGTTGACCACGATGCGCCGGCCGGCAGTGGCAAAGACACGGCGCTCGTACAATGCTTCCCAGATCTCCTCGCGGGTCAGACCGGTGGCGTAGATGCCGGCCAGACCGTGGGTCGCGGCGGAGACATCGCGGGTGCCGGGATGGCCGTTGTGGCTGTCACCTGAGCCCACCATGCCCAGGCGGTAACCGCGGGCCAATGCGTCCTGGGCGAAGGTGCCGGGCACCGGACGGTAGATCGAGCGCGGCCCGCCGTAATACTCGGAGATGCCGTGGATCGAGACGATCTCGACCAGCCGTTCGAACTCGGGATCGTGGTGGTCCCAGTCGGTGGCGATGGGCCCGCCGCCCGTGTGGTGGTTCAGCGTCATTGCCTGCTTGCCCCGCAGGTGCTCCCACAGCTCCTCCGGCTCATCGCACTCCGGATCGCGGAAGCTGAAGATCTCGGCCTCCGCCGGATCGAGGAAGAGCACGTGCTTGTGGCCGTAGGTCCAGTTGGTCCACTCGTAGCCGCCAAAGGTGATGAAACGGCCCGGCTCGTTGAAGGCCTCGGTGGCCCTGAGAATCTGCCCGAAGAGGTCGGGATTCGCATCCAGCGGCAGGATGCCGTGGCCATCGTGGTCAGTGAGTACCGACACGTCGAGTCCGGCCACGTCCCGAGCGTAGCCAAGATAGTCATCGGGCGAACCGCTGCCGTCACTGAGCCTCGAGTGTCCGTGAAGATCGCCCCAGTAGAGCCGGTAGTCGTTAAGCATCTCGCCGCAGAAGACGGTGTTGCTCGTGCCCTCGCCCAACCGCCCCTCCGGGTCGCGGGCGGTGATCTGGAACAGCCCCTCCTCCACGGCCCGCAAGGTGAAGCCCCGCGCACCGGCCTCGGCCGCGGTGTAGGGCCCCTTCGCCCCCTCCACCAGCTCGAGGCCGGCAGGAAGGACCAGCTCCACCCGCCCACGGTACGAAGCGGCACGATTCCAGACACGGTCGAGGGCCGAGACCGTGACCCGGAAAGCCTCGCCCCTGGAGACCCATGACCGGGCCGTGACGTAGAAACCCACCGGCGGCCCGGCCGCCACGTCCACGGCCGGGTGCCTGGCGATGGGGGCAAAGAACTCGTCACCATCACCGTCGACCTTGAGAAAGAAGTTCTCCCCATGTTCGGCATAGCGATCGGCCTGCGCCGCGCCGCCGGGATTCGCCCCGCCGCCGGTGTCACCATAGACGAACGTGATCGTCTCCCCGGCGGACAGCGCCTTGCCGCGAATCCGGGCGACCATGAAGGGGTGCTGGCCGGTGGCGAGTTCCAGCCGCACGTCGGGATCGGAACAGCGCACCGTGGTGTAGCCGGGGTACTCGGCGAAACGGTCCTGGGGCGCGGACCAGTTCCAGAACGGTGAGACCTGCAGCACCACACCACCGCCCTCGGCAATGCCCTCGCCGGCAGCGGTATACGTGATGGTCCAGGTGCCCGGCGCCCCGGCCTCGGCCGGGCCGGCGGCCGCAACCGTCGCCGTCCCCTGGCCGTCGAGGGGAGACGGTTCACCGGCCGCTTCCGGCACATCCCCGTGCTCGTCGTGCCCCTCGTACTCGGCGGACACGGCGTCGGGGGACCCGGCCCTGACGGCTCCGGTGTCCTCCGCCGATGTCCCGCCGCAGCCCCAGGCCAGGAGCAACAGCAGCGCCGTAACGACGCCCCGCACCATTGTTCCGCTGATCGCCTTTTGCATCTCCTCACTCCACGATATGCCGGCCGCGGGCCCGTCCCGCCACCGAAACACCATGTTGGCACCGGCAAATAATCGAGTCAAGAGATTCATCATTGAACGGGCGATCTTTTCGGCCCACCGGCAACGCGCTACAATGGCAAGATCAGCCGTCGCACCCGACGGTCGAGCAGCGGAGAAGCGTGATGACCGGCAGTGAAACAGTGATTCGACCGACGGGGGGGAAGACCCGGCTGCGGCTGGTCAACAGCGACTGCCTCGAAGGAATGGCCACCGAACCGGCCGGGTCGGTGGAGGTGGTCGTCACGTCCCCCCCCTACAATCTCGGCATCAAGTACGAGGGGTACGACGACGACGGTTCCCGGGAAGAGTACCTTGACTGGACCGGCCGCTGGTTTGCCGGGGTGAGTCGACTGCTGCACCGAAACGGGTCGTTCTTCCTCAACGTCGGCTCGCGGCCTCGCGATCCCTGGGTGCCCTTCGAGGTGCTCGCGGTGGCCCGGGAGCATTTCCGGCTGCAGAACGTCTTCCACTGGGTCAAGTCGATCTCGGTAATGAAGGAGGATGCCGGCCGCTGCCCGGCGATCACCGGCGATATCGTGGTCGGCCACTACAAGCCGATCAACTCGAAGCGTTTCGTCAACGACTGCCACGAGTACATTTTCCACCTCACGCATCGCGGGGACGTGAAACTGGACCGACTGGCCCTGGGCGTGCCCTACCAGGACAAGAGCAACGTCACACGGTGGGCCGCCGCCGGCGGCCGGGACCTGCACTGCCGGGGCAACACCTGGTTCATCCCCTACGAAACGATCAAGCACCGGGCCACCGATCGCCCCCACCCGGCGACATTCCCTTCGAGGCTGCCGGAAATGTGTCTGCGGATTCACGGGCTGGAGCGGGTACGCACCGTGCTCGATCCCTTCATGGGCCTGGGCAGCACGGGCACGGCCTGTCGCCGGCTGGGCCTCGGTTTCATCGGCTACGAGCGGGTGGGGACCTACTTCGAAGAAGCGGTGCGCCGGCTGGAGAACGGGGCGTGAACGGGTTGGTCCGCTGCTGCCTGGCCCTGGCCCTCACGGCCCTTTGCGCTTCTGCCGCAGCCCGTAAGCCGGGTGAAACACGCCTCGTCCCCGGCGACCACCCCACTATTGGGGAGGCCATCGAGGCCGCCCGTGATGGAGACACGATCCTCGTCTCCCCGGGCACCTACCGCGAGTTCGTCGACTTCCAGGGAAAGTCGATTACCATTGCCAGCCTGCTCTTCATCGCCGCACCGGCGGGCACCGCGGAACGAACGGTGATCGAGGCTCCGGCCCCGGGCCGTGCGGTGGTTTCCCTCGTCAACGGGGAAGACCGCCGGGCGATCCTCTACGGATTCACCATCCGCGGCGGTTCGACAACAGACGGGGGAGGCGTGCTCTGCCGCGGGACCTCGCCCACCATCCTGCACAACATCGTGGAGGGAAATCGTGCCTCGGGGCGCGGCGGCGGCATCTGCCTGCTCGCCTCGCGTGCCGCCCTGCGCTTCAACCGCCTGCAGGGCAACCGGGCCGCGGCGGGCGGTGGTCTTTACGTCGGACGGGGGTCGGAGGCGCGCATCCACTTCAACACGTTCATCGACAACGAAGCGCACGGGGACGGCGGAGCCGTGCTGCTCGACGGCAAACAGATGGCATATGCCCGGGCCAATGACCTGCTGGAAAACCGGGCCGGCCGCGGGGGCGGGCTGGCGGTCACCGGCGGAGCAAATTTTCTCTTCCATCGCAACAAGGCCGCCCGGAACAGCGCGGCCGAGGGCGGCGGCATCTTCGCCGCGGCAGCGGAGAAGGCCTATATCTCGTCGAACACCATCCAGGGCAACGAGTCGGTCAGCGGCGGCGGCGGCCTCATCACTTCCGCGGGAAACACACCGGCCGGCGGGCTCGTGCGCGACAACATGATCCACGGCAATCTCGCTGCGGACCGGGGAGGCGGGCTGCTGTTGAGGGGGGCCCGGCCGCTGGTGCTGGGCAATTCGCTGATGCTCAATTCGGCGCTGGCCGAGGGCGGCGCGGTCTTCTGTTCCGCCGGCCGCTTCACCGGCGGCCCATTTCCCGCATTGCGGCTGAAGGACAACCTGGTGGCCGGCAACCTGGGCCTTGGCGCGGTGGTGGGCGAAACACCCGGCCTGCTGAAGCTCGAGGGCACCCGCTTCATGCACAACCAGGGGCGCGACCTGGTGGACGGCCTGGAGGACGAGGCCCCCGCTCCCGAGACACCGTCGGAGGAGACACCGTTTGACAGCGCCTGACCGCCAGACCTATCCTGCGGGGGAATCAACGCCACGGAGCCGTCATGCCAGACCGTCCGGAATACCGCAAGGAGAAGTGGATCGGCCGCCTGCTCTGGCTGGTCTACCGTGCCTACTCCGCCACCTTCCGCTACCGGCTGCACGCCGAAGACCAGGCCTGGCTGACCGGGGCACTGACCGATCTGGACGACCGCGCGCCAAAGCCGGGACACAACTACATTTACGCCTTCTGGCACCAGGATGAGCTGGCCCTGCTCCCCTATTTCCGAAACCGCGATATCGTGGCCATGGTCTCGGACTCGCGGGACGGCACGATCATGGCCACGGCCCTGGAGTGCTTCGGCTACCGCACCACGCGCGGCTCATCCACCAGGGGCGGCGTGAAGGGATTTATCGCCTCGATCCGCCTGATCAAAAAGGGATATAAATTCACCATGGCGGTGGACGGCCCCAAGGGGCCGATCTACAAAACCAAGGAGGGGATCATCCGCCTCTCGGAGAAATCGGGCCGCCCGATCTTCCCCTTCCGCGCCTGGCCCGAACGGTTCCATCTCTTCCGCAAGGCGTGGAACCAGGCGAAACTGCCCCTGCCCTTTTCGAAGATCCACATCCTGGTGGGCCGCCCGGCGTTCTATTCCCGCAAGGAACTGGACGACGCGCTGAACGGGCTTGCTGCACCTGTAGTTAGTGACAAGAACTAATTAACAGGCGACAGGGTCTCAAGGGGATGACTGCTGACGGAGTGACCGGGGCAAGAAACAGAAGCAACGGTCAGAACAGGCCCAGCATCCCCACCACACAACCGGTCATCATCGTGGCCAGCGTCCCGGCGACGATGGAGCGCAGGCCGAGGTCCACCACCTCGCCACGCCGCTCGGGAGAGATGGCCCCCATGCCGCCGATCATGATGCCCACCGAGCCGAAGTTGGCGAACCCGCACATGGCGTAGATCATGATCAGCCGGGACCGCGGCGAGAGGGCGCCCTCGGGAAGGTTGGCCATCTGGATATAGGCCAACATCTCATTGAGCACGACCTTGGTGCCCATCAGGGAACCGGCCACGCGGGCTTCGGACCAGTCGACGCCCATCAGCCAGGCCAGCGGCGCCATCAACCAGCCGAGGAGACGTTCCATGCTCACCGGCTCGCCGCCCCAGTGGGGCAACAGGCCAAGGCCGGCGTTGACCAGGAAAACGAGGGCGACGAAAACGATGAGCATGGCCACGATATTGAGCAGCAGCTCCAGGCCCTGAAGGGTGCCACGGGTGATCGCGTCCATCGAGCTTCGGCTCTCCGGGCGGATGTTGAAGTCCCCCTCCCGGGGAGTACCGGTTTCCGGGATCATCAGCTTGGCCACGGTGACCGCCGCCGGGGCGCTGATGATCGAGGCCACCAGCAGGTGGCCCAGCACGCCGTCGATCACACCGCCGAGCAGGTTGGCATAGAGCACCATCATCGTCCCGGCGATGGTGGCCATGCCGCCGG
>Ga0180436_10001157_pt1 | contig 26141 bp, 19 predicted proteins | sample SS_ome_2_FD_132434 | JGI IMG/M metagenome (GOLD analysis project Ga0180436, IMG submission 132434) | Hypersaline lake sediment archaeal communities from the Salton Sea, California, USA - SS_3_S_2 metaG | ecosystem: Environmental > Aquatic > Non-marine Saline and Alkaline > Hypersaline >... | reverse complement strand
AGTATTGAAAGAAGAGAATGAAAATATTTTGATCGCCCTGGCAAAAAAATCTCAAGGGAATCCTTATTTCCTGGAAGAGATGGTCAAGAATGTCCTTTCAACCGGAGAGTTTAATGAGGCAAATGTAAAAAAACTTCCAAAAACATTGGATGCCCTGTTGCGATCACGCCTGGATTCTCTATCGATGGAAGGCCGGGCTACAGCATATTTTGCTGCAGTATCTGGCAGGGTATTTTGGAAAGGTTCTGTCCTGGCAGCTTACCGAGGCGCCCCGGGAGTGACCCAGGTATTAGATGTATCCAGCCATAACCTTGTGGGCAAAGTCCAGAAATCCCTGGACGAATTGATGGAAAAAGAATTAGCCTTTTTGAGAGTGGGGAGCTCATTTTCGGGTGATCGGGAATATATTTTTAAGCATTCTTTGCTGCGAGAAGTAGCTTATCAACGATTGCCTGACGATCTAAAAGAAGCTTGCCATCACGCGGTTGCGAATTGGTTGGCTGATCGAGTTTGTCTTGAGAGGAGCATCAGTGTGGCTCATCATTTCGAAAAAGCCCGGGTCTTTGATCGGGCCCAGGAATATTATACCCGGGCTGCTGACCATGCCAGGGCGGTAGGAAGTTTTGAAGAGGCGGATGATATCCAATATCATGCCCGCACACTTCCCGATGAATAAGATCGAGGGGTAATGATGTCAAAAATCTATCTGGATGATATACCCCTGGAAGAAGCCAGGAATCGATTACAGGAGACAATCCAGGCGGCCGGTTTGTGGAGGCTCCTTGGGGTTGATCGCCTTCAGCTGGATGAAAATCTTGTGGGAAGGATCCTGGCAGGAACCCTCTGGGCCAGGATCAGCTCTCCTCACTATCACGCTTCCGCTATGGATGGATTTGCCGTGAAATCAGAACAAACTCATGGCGCCCTGGAAACTTCTCCGATCACACTTCAATATGACATAGATACTACATATCTGGATACCGGTGACCCGCTCCCCGAATGGGCAGATGCGGTGATTCCTATAGAAAATATTGAAGCGCTAAATGAAAATGGTGAAACGGCAGAAAACCCCCGTCTACCCTGTATGATCCAGATCAGGGCGGCAGTCTCTCCCTGGACCCATGTCCGTGCAATGGGTGAGGATATGGTAGCAACTCAATTGGTATTACCGCAAGGGCAGAAGCTAAAACCTGTGGATTTGGGAGCGGCAGCAGGAGCCGGATATGACACTCTGGATGTAGCTCGTAAGCCTAAAGTGGCTGTGATCCCAACCGGAACCGAACTAGTATATCCAGGGGATCCACTTCAGGATGGCGATATTATTGAATATAACTCGATTGTTCTGGCTGCCCAGGTGGAGGAATGGGGTGGAGAAGCAACCCGGATTGAGAACATTCCAGATGACTATCAACGGATCAAATCGGAAGTAAAAAAGGCTGCCAAGGAACATGATCTGGTATTGCTTGTGGCCGGTTCTTCAGCAGGCTCAGAAGATTACTCAGCTCGGATTGTGGAAGACTGTGGAGAACTGCTTGTGCATGGTGTGGCTGTCAGGCCAGGCCATCCAGTCATCCTGGGCATGATTAATGATGAGGGGAAGGATACTCCAATAGTCGGGGTACCGGGTTATCCTGTTTCCGCTGCCCTGACAGCAGAGATATTTGTGGAACCACTGCTGGCGAAATGGTTGGGCCGAGCCCCGACGAAACCAGAAACGCTGACAGCCTCGATTACGCGTAAAGTTAACTCCCCCGCTGGAGATGACGAATATTTGCGGGTTGCAGTGGGTTACCTGGGAGATAAAGCTTTAGCGGCGCCGCTTTCCCGGGGATCAGGAGTGATCACTTCACTGGTGAGAGCAGATGGTTTGGTGATCATCCCTCGTGGAGTTCAGGGTTTGCAAGCTGGGGATCCTGTTAAAGTACGGTTATATCGTTCGCGTGATGAACTTGAAAATACGATATTTGTGATTGGATCCCATGACTTGACCCTCGACCTGCTAGCTCAGTTTCTGTCACCTTACCAACGCCGATTAGCATCGGTCAACGTTGGCAGTCTGGGCGGTATCATGGCATTAAAGAGGGGAGAAACCCACATGGCGGGTTCCCATTTGCTGGATCCCGAGAGCGGGAAATATAATCTCACATATATTAAACAGCATATTCCTGATATTCCTTTGCGTGTAGTCACACTGGTCGGGCGCACTCAGGGATTATTCCTGGCCAACGGAAATCCTAAAAGCATCCAGGGATTGGATGATTTGAACCGACAGGACATCAGTTTTGTCAACCGGCAGCATGGAGCTGGAACCCGCCTTCTTTTGGATTACCACCTGGGGGAGCTAGGCATTAAACCAGAAAGGATCAATGGTTATGATCATGAAGAATATACCCACCTGGGAGCAGCAGCTGTGGTAGCTTCTGGCAGGGCAGATTGTGCCCTCGGTATTGAAGCGGCTTCTTATGCCCTGGATCTTGATTTTTTGCCTCTTTATTCTGAACGATTTGATTTATTGATTCCGGAAGAATACGCCACATCGGAGTTGCTGGCTCCTTTAATGGATCTCTTAGAGGATTCAGGGTTCAGAAAAGCTGTTGCTGAACGCCCTGGGTATGATGTCTCGTCAATGGGGCGGGTTGTAGGAGAATAATCACCTTCTCCAGGTACTTATTCGATCTCCGGAAGATTGTTTTATTCACTAATATTTTTCACAAAAACTCATTCTCGTCTATAATGGGAATGGAAAATTTCCAAAATATTTAAGTTGGAGGAAGGACGATGGCTGTAGTAAAAAGAAAAAAAGGTGTGATTGGTATCTTGACTGGTGGCGGTGATGTTCCTGGTCTCAACCCGGCAATCCGGGCAGTGACGATCAGGGCGCTGCGGGAAGGCTATCAAGTAATCGGTTTAAGACGGGGTTGGGCTGGAATCATGGAACTGATCCGTGATAAAAAAGCTGATAACCAGCACAATTTTGAGATCCTTACAGAAGAACGGGTTAATAAAATGGGCCGAACTGGCGGTACTTTTTTACACACTTCCAGAACCCGACCTAGCAATGTTCTCCTAGATGCAGTTCCCATGCACTTGAAAGACTTATACACAGAAGAAGTGAATGATCTAACTCCTGATGTGGTCAAAAACCTGGAATGGCTGGGAATTGATTATTTAATCCCTATTGGTGGCGATGACACTCTGAGCTACGCAGTAGAACTGTATCGGAAAGGTGTGAATGTTGTAGGTATACCCAAAACCATGGATAATGACGTGCCAGGTACGGATTACTGCATTGGTTTCAGCACAGCAGTAACGCGAACGATCGAGATCGTAAATAATTTAAGGACAACTGCCGGTTCCCATGAGCGTTTCCTGGTGCTGGAGGTTTTTGGACGTTATGCGGGATTTACCGCCATGCTTCCCACGATGGCCGGTGCGGCGAATCGCTGCGTGATCCCGGAATATAGATTCGATATCGAACGACTCACGGAATTATTGGCAGAGGATCGTTATAAGAATCCCAGCCGTTACTCAATTGTTCTGGTATCTGAAGGTGCCATGTTCACTGGCGGCGAGATGATTTTTGAGGATTCCATTATGGATGCGTATGGCCATAAAAAATTGGGAGGAATCGGTGATCTGGTATCTGAGGAACTGAAGAACCGCTCGGCAAAATATAATGATGGAAAGATGATCAACGTTGTCAACCAAAAATTAGCCTACCTGGTTCGCGGTGGTAGTCCGGATGCCATTGATTCGATCGTTCCTATGGCTTATGGCAACCTGGCCCTGGATCTGATCTTACAAGGTGTTCATGGCCGGTTGGTAGTCCTCAAGAACGGCCGATATGACAATATGCCTATTGAAGTCCTTTCTGGAAACAGCAAGGTAGTTGATGTTGACAGATTTTATAACACTAAACGCCTGCGCCCGCATTATAAGAAGTTTGCTATGAAACCGTTATTCATCATGATGGCGGAGGACGGATAGAAAGCACTTCCTGTCAAATGGTATTGTATAATGAAACCAGACCAAGAAATTATGTAATATATGTTGGAGGGTCAGGTGTTCATTTTTTCCGGAAAAAGTGAGAAGTCGATTGCAAGATGGTTCTGGTTCACCCTGATTGGAGTCCCTATTGGCCTTGGGGTCTGGTGGTTCCTGCGCTGGTTCTTTTTACCATGTGATGAACGAACATCTGCAGTTGAGATAGAGGTGCCTCGCTCAGAAGTCACACGCCTACCCATCAAAAAAGACGATTTTCGAAAATTGAAAGGGGTTGGTCCTAAAAGCGCTGAAGCCCTCTATCAGGCCAGAGTTTTTACTTTTGAGCAGTTGGGGTTGATGGATCGGGAAGAACTGGAAAGTATCTTAAAGGAAAACAATCTTCCCAGCACTGGAGCTGCTTTCTGGCAGAAACAAGCTCGGTTGGCTGCCGCAGAAGAATGGAAGTTGCTCGAAAAATTGAAGAAATAAGAGACCCAGCATTATTAATAGACAAGGATACGATTTCCAGTGTGGAAACCGTATCCTTTTTTTCATTTAGCGAGACACTGCTAACTTGACCATCTTCCCAGCTTTATCAAAAGTAACTCTGGCGTAATGGCGATGAGTTGTTTTACCATTGTTTTGTGGGGTCTCAAACTTCTTGCTTAAGGTCACTACATGGCGCTGCCCTAGGGTTTCCTCGTGTACTTTGCTTCCAAAACGAGCTGTGGCGCAATCATGACCATCTCCGCTGCAAACCTTCTTTTCCGTGCTGAGTATCATTTCCGCACCTTCCATACCGGGCAGATATCGTTTGACGACATGCTTTACATGCATCAGTGTAGAAGATGGGATATCCGTAGTGAGGTTAGAGCGATCACAAACGGTTTTTACCTCAGCCGGTTTATGTCGGGAGTCGGCCACAGGAGCTTTAGCCTGGATCCTTTCTGCGGTTGTAGGGCTTGCTAGTGGATCGCCAAAATGTATGAATGATATGAGGGTTTTTTGGTCTTCGCCATCCAGATATCCCTGGCGAGAGTTCATCTCATTTGCCAGCTCGATCTTGGCTTTTTGCAGGGCAATCCCGCTTGCAAGACCCTGGTTAATGAATTTCCAGAAGTGCTCCGCTAGAAGATCAGCTGCGATCAGAGGAGCAGATACAGAACCATAGGCAGTTACGGAGGATCCTATTACAGCATGGGATCCACGGGAAAGGTATTTTAAAGAGATAGAATCTTCGATTTCCCGGCCTTTTAGATGAGCACCATAACAAGCTTCAGTGAATACGAATAATGGTGCGTCATCAAAAGCGTTGATGTCCTGGGGTCGGAGAGCAATAGGATAATCTGGACCGACACTTCCGTTAGTGAAATCCTTCTGCCCAAACCAATTCGGGGAATCCTCTACTCCGTGGAGATTAAAGTAACCGTAGCGTGTCACTGGCACAGGGATCTCGGTATATTTACCAAAAGGAGGGGAGGTAACAAGATTGCCGCGCTCCTGGATGGTTTTGAAGACATCCTCCGAAGCGGATTTCCAGGCTTCGGCCACATAGCCAAAACTTTGATTTTGATGGGCTTTGCCTTTGAACAAGGAAGTCAACCATTCCAGAAAACGTTCCCAGAGGCTTCTCATATCCTGGATTTTTCCCATATGATGTTCAGAGATATGGCGCAGCATATCGAGTAATAATCCAGGATCGTTATCGGCCCCGCCGGGAAGCCGGCCAACCGGCCATTCAGGGATGAAATAATTTTCATCTATCGTTCCATATGGGTTATCAGAAGGTACTTCTGCATCTACATCAGCTACTGGGTTCGGCAGTTTGTGATAGGGGACTACATCGGGGCCACCTACTATTAACAAGGCTCCGATCATCAACCCTTTTTCATTGAGCACTCGATCCGTATCCGCCAATGCTAGTTTCAGAGCCCAGGGATCATCGGATAAAGTGGGTTTGAGGCCAAAATTGGCCATGCTGGAGGGGTCATCTGCCAGCAGCATAATGGCACCCCAGCCGGGTTTTAATCGAACTGCGTGGGTTGTCTTTCTCATCTCAGCGGTAATAATTGCGGAGGTTTCGGGACCATACTTTTTCTCCAGTCCTTTGCGTGTTGAAAAGACAACATACATAGGAAATTTACCGCCCGCTCGCTTGGTTTTTTTCTGAGTTGCGAATTCCAGATCATCATCAATATTGATCAGAGTTTCTGGAGTTGGAAACCCTTTGGATTCCCTGGTTTCACTGAAGTTGTGGAATTCATCTGGTCCATCGCCTTTCTCAACAGCGGAACCGGAGGGCAGCTGATTCCCACCAAGCGCGCCGTTGACAGCCGCAGGTAGAGGGATTTCCAAATAGGTGCTTAAGTTATCTGTCCACAAATTTTGATAGGTGTGATTTTCTCCCCAAAGCCGACGCGCCACCTGTCCAGTCAGATCGAGCGAAGCAGCTTTATGAATCAATCCTACTCCTTGGTCAGATTGTCCGCCTTTGATCAAGGAATCTGCCAATACCAGCAGGGGGATAAGGGCATCGGGGAATTTATTTTGATAGTGTTCTGCTAGTTGACGCAGAGCCAGGTCCGGTGTTTCAGGATCCATGACTAGAAGTTCGAGATGAGTGGCAGCTGCCAGAGCAGATTGTGGGTTCAAGCCCAACATTTCCGGTAGATTGTTAGCTGCAGATTTTGGATCTCCTTTTTCAATACTGGCCCGAATTTTAGCAAGTGGGCGGGCCCAATCCGGAATACCTTTCTTAATCTCCGGATCACGGAATATGCGCTGGTTGGGAGCCAGAGCAAATAATTCGCCAATGACTTCCTCTTTCATCTCCTCAGAAGAGTAGATCTCGAAACGGACTTGTTGGGCTTCTGAATAATCTGGGTCGGTCTGGCAGATGCTGTCGAGCAGCGCAATAGCCTGTTTGTTCTTGGTGGCTCTTGCGGTAGCCTGGGCATGGATCAACTGCACCGGTAAATCACCAGGATATATTGCTAGCCAAGCCATGGTGGTTTTTCTGATGAAGCTGTATTCATTTACAGCTGCTGCGACACCGAGGATCTCGATTAGTTGGTCTCGCTGCCAGGGTTGTCCCTGACGAGGTGGCGTTTGAGGAGTATTCTTCATAAGCTCATATTCCGATGTATTTTGAATTATGTGCAATTGGAAATTGATATCTCAATCATTCCATCACACCATAACTTGCTGACGTTTTTCTCCATGAACCAGGTTTAATGTGACCAGGACTCCGAGTTGACGGTGGATCTTCAAATCATTTGGTGCAAGTTTTGAAGCATTGCGAAGCATTTTTTCTGCCTGGTTGTACTGTTTCAGGTCTTTGAGAACCTTTCCAGCCTGGTAATAGCCTTCAGCTTCTTCAGGTTCTATATCAATGGCTTTTTGGATCTGTTCTAAAGCCAGGTTATATTGCCGGCGGTCATGATGCACGCGTCCCAATTCCAGAACGGCCTCATAATTTGGATCGACAAGCTTCTTTGCTTTATACAGATGATGAACAGCCTGGTCCAATTGGCCGATATTACGCAGCATCCGACCGGTTGTGAGATAAAGATGGGCTTTTTGTTCTTTGGTATGACCTATTTCATCGTTTTGTAGAACATCCAGGGCGGTTTTGATGGCCTGGTCCATCTCTCCGGCTTCAGCCAAAGTAGTTACCAACTCCACTACCATCGAATATTGGTCAGGATAATGACTGCCGATTATTCTCAATTCGTCAATAGCTGCCTGAGGGCCTTCGATTTGCTTGATCATGGAAGCTCGCTGCAGTTTCAGATCTAGCGATTCATCATCCAGTGAAATAGCTTTGTCGATCACTCGCATGGCTTCTTCACTTTGTTTTTGAGCGGTTAAAGTTCTGGCAAAGAGTGCTAATAACTCCGTATCGTGAGGTTCCTGTCCCATCAGGGTTACCAAATGTCTTTCAGATTCGCGGTAATTGCCATTTTCGAATGTCAATAAAGCGGCTGTTTTCCTGGCCTCTTTGTGCTCAGGCGCCAGGGTAAGGGCTTCGTTGATACTGGCCAATGCTTCTGGCATACGGTGTAAAGCGCGTTTAGCCAAAGCGCGCTGAATCCAGCTTTCTACGTATTCTGGATTCAAGGAAAGGGCAGTATCTATCGATTTCACTGCCGTTACACCATGTTTGGCATTTAATTGCAATTTGCCAAGTGATAAGTAGTGACCGACGTATTCTGGTTCAAGTTTAATTGCCTGTTGGTAATGGGCAACTCTCTTATCATACTCTACAGCCATTTCAGCCGCCATCGCGTACCAACGGGGTTCGGAATCCCAAATCTGGAGGGCTTTATCCATCGATTCTTCAGCTGTCAGCAAGTCATCAACTGCTTTGGCAGATAGAGCTTGCAGGACAAAATAGAGCGGGATTTGAGTCTGGAGGGTCCGTTTTGCCCCTTCCAGAGCGGAGGCTGCAGCTTTGTAAGCCTGGCTGGGTTTGCTTTTGATCAGGGCCAGAGCGATCTGGGCATCCAGGACCGGATCTTCTCCAAGTTCATTGATGTGATCCAGAGCCGTCTGGGATGCAAATACTTTTTGTCGGCTGTTGCGGTAGGAAGCAATCAGGGCTGCTTTTTCTGCTGTTGTTTCAGTTAGAGATTGCAGCGCTTCAGCAGATTCCTGCGTGGGAGCAAATACTGCATTGCCCCGAGCTTCTAATCTATTGACAATGGTTTCTTCAACTTCAAGCTCGCGGAGCGCCTTCAGGCAGTTCTGGAAGCTTTGATAAACATCCGAAGAAATGGAGATCTGACTGGGAGCATTGTGGATGACTTTGAAACTTTCGAAAAAACGCCGGTTCTCAGCCAGGAAGACATAACCACTGGCTAATTCATAGAGAGCTCGTTTTTCCACTGGTGAGAGGTCCACTGCGTGCTGCAAATGAGCTGCGGCATCATCCCATTGCTGGATCTCGAGGGCAGTTTTCCCCAAAGCAATTTCGATCGCTGTGCTGAACAAACGATCCTCATATGGTGTGTTTTTCCAAGCCGTAACAGCGGCATCATATTTGGCATGAGACTCACTCAGGCTTCCCTGCCGATTCAGTATCCGTGCCTGAAGTGCACTCACTCTGTAATGGTCAGCGTGTTGGGAAACTAACAGGTTACTGATCTCAGCAGCTTTAACTTCCTGAGATTGATCAAGGGCCAATTCTGCGGTCAGGCAGAGGTTATTGATCTTGTCCTCAGAGAGTATCTCTCCCTGGGGAATTGATCCAGGAACCAGGTTGGCCAAGAGGTCTAAAGCTGTATTGGTCCGAAGTGTTCCACAGGCCAGATCTGCGACCAGAGCAAGAGCAGATTCTATTTCTTCCTCTGGATTACCGTTATCCTGGTATTCTGCGAGAGCTTCCTGGGCATGGTAAAAAGCTTCTTCGTAAGCACCGATTTGGCATTGTACCTTGGCCATCTTTTTATGTAGAGACGGTTGTCCAGGTGAGAGATCTAGGGCATTCGACAGGCTGGCAATCGCAGCCTGGTGACGATCTCCCTGGATCAGCAGATCTGCTTTTTGAATCCGCCATTCAGGTTCATTAAGTTCTGCGCTGATAGCCTGGTCTAATAATTCAAGGGCCTTCTGTTGATCATCAAGCATGGCATAACCAGCTGCCTGTCTGGACCATATCTTTGGCAGCAAGGGGGAGGGCTCAGGATTGGCTTTACAAATGCTGATTGCCTTATTCAAACTATTCATTCCAGCTTCAATTTTTCCTAAACTGATTAGTGCATCACCAGCGAGGAGAAGATCTTCTGGTTGAATATCATCAAAATTCGACAACATCATAAAGGCATTGCCAGCTTCTTCTTGGTTCCCTGCTGAAGATTGGGCTTTTCCGAGCAAAATGTAAGCTTCAGGATTTTCAGGATTGATGCGGATCAATTTTTTTAATGAGGCTATTCCCTGTTCCGGAGAGCCAAGTTCCAATGTAAATGCAGCTACCCAGGAGAGATTTTCAGGATCTTGGGGAGCTATCTCAGCAGCTTCTTTGGCTGTTTCTAGCGCATTGGCTGATAAGTTGGCAGCCTGATACGCTTTAGCTAGGCTGCGAGTTAGGTTCAAATCTGTAGGATAACGATCGTGGCCATCTTTAAGAGCAGCGATAGCAGTTTCGGTTTCACCTAATTTTTGAGCTGCCCTTCCTAAACCGGCGCTGATCCTTGGTGACCAGCTTGGATCAGTCATCAGGTGGCTTTCTCTGGCTTTTTGAAATGATAGGACAGATTTTTTATAATCACCGCTGGCTGCCTGAGCATCTCCCAGTAATACCAGGGCAATTTCGTTTTCAGGTTCGAGGGTCAGCGCTTTGCTAAGAGCTGCGGTAGCAGCCTGAGGATCTCTGCCGACCTGGAGCAGCGAATCTGCATAAAAGAGGAAGGCATCTGCACTATCTGGATCCTGGTCAACAACCTGGATCAAATAGGGCAGGGCTGATTGGGGATTCTTTGTGTCCAGAAGAAGTTTTCCGTACAGCAAATTCGCTTCAAAATTGGCAGGGAAGCGATCGTTGATTTCTTTTAGATGGGAACGGGCCTGGTCAATATGTCCCAGGGCATAATATGATTTGCTGATCCCCAAATGGATATCATAAGTGGCTCTCTGATCAATTTCTTCTGATTCAGCGGTTTTAAAGGCTTTTTGGTACTGATCCAGAGCCTTGGAATGATTATTTTCTTCTGATTCGATCTTCCCCAGCTGATATAAGATCATGGACTGAGTGCTTGCAGTAGTTAATCCAGATTTGAGAGTTTGCCGGGTCTGTTTGATCAGGCCGGAATCTTTCTGACACTCTGCCAGAGTCAGCCATGAAATTTCGGCTTCGGGAGTGAGCTCTATCGCTCTATGTAAATAGGCGAATCCTTCTTCGTCCTGTCCAAGTTTACAGAGGGCTTTTCCTTTTAGGGAAAGGGCAGGGCTATTCTCCGTATCCTGAGCCAGGATCTGGTTGGAAGCAGATACTGTTCGTCGATATTGTTCTGCAGAAAAAGCGCAGTTGGCAAATGCGAGCAAGTCCTGTAGAGGTAAGGAAGTATTGAGAGATGCTTCTTGGTCAATTGCTGACTGCTGTTTTGTCAGGATCGAAGCACGGACTTCCAGGGCTTCCTGCCAGATTTCTGCCTCTTCCATGTATCCAGCCAACTGTCTTTGAAGGTTGAGGTCCTGAGGGTAGAGAACAGTCAGGATCTGCGCTGCCTTGGCGGCGTCTCCATAATTTCCCTGGGATCTCAACGCTTCTACATAATTTAAATGGGAAACCAGGTGATTTGGATATTTTTCCAAATAGTGTTGTGCAGCCTGGGCGCTCTCGCGGAATAGACCTACCTTAAGTAGAATCGAGCTCAGGTATTCTTGAGGATTGTCCAGGGAAAGGTTTAGAGCTTGCAGGGCTAATTGTTCAGCCCGGATTTGTTGATGCTGTTCTAAAGCATAGTCGGACAGAGCAATAAGTAAAGCAGGGTGTTCTGGTAATGGATTTGGCAGATTTTCAACCAGGTCACCGATGGCTGCATATTGCTTGTTGATCAGCAAGGAGTTGATGATATCAGCAACTTCAGTGAGGTTTTCTTCAGAAATATCCTCTTTATTGAAGGATCCTTTCAGATCCTTCCAGGCCTGATCGCTCACTCTGGATTCATCCAGGTGGGATTTGACCTTGGTCAGGTTAGCAGTTACCTTTCCATGCAGCTTTTGATTTTGAACGGCGGCTTTTTCTAATAATTTTAAAGCTTTATCATCATGTCCTGCCAGCTGATTCAAAAAAGATAGGATCAAGATTTCCTGGATGCTGCCGCTTGTGAGATCAAGGCTGGACAAGAGGGCCTGAGCAACCATTGCTACCAGGTCAGGAACTTCTTTTTGGATCACTTTAAACCATTTTTCCAGATCACCAATATTCAGGTTGATCACGACCTCGACCAGGATATCTACCAAGCTTTCTGGAGTAGTAGGATTTGAGAGCAGTACTTGCAGGGCAAGTTCTGGATTGAGATGACGCAGATAATCTGCTGTTTTTTTTACCAGGTTAAATAAAATAACCAGAGGTATCTCCCAATCGATCCTTTCCATATATTGGTTTAGGATCTCAGACCAGCTTTTACCGGCTCTTTTTTCTCCTAACAGGGCCAATGCCAACAAAAATCCGTTGATTAGATCAGGCGTTTCACCCTTTTTCTCTTCAAATTCTTGATAGGTTTGATGGACTATACCCTTGATTTCAGCCGAGAGGCTATCAAAGGAATCAATCGGATAGGGGATATCTTCGTTGATATCCCTGGCGAAAAGGACTGCGCCGATCCGGCCTGGTGTCCAATCCTGAGGTTCAACCCCGATATCCTGGATAAGAGTCTGGGAAAATTCTGTGTTGTCGAATTCAGCCCAGATGGCGGGATTGCGCCTTAAAGCTGTAATCGCCCAGGACCACGAGTCTTCCGGAAAAATGCTTTTAAGTGTTTTGAGTCGTTGAAGTTCCTGTTTTTCCATCGCGGGTCCGTTAGTTGATGCCGATATAAAGGGTGAGGACGATACCAAAGATCATAAAGACGGATCCACTGATGATCAGGAAAACCCCTATGCCCTTGGTGGTCTGGATCAGATTAGTGGTAGCTGCCATCAAACTTGAGGCATTATCCACCAATCCAGATAGATCATCCGCGATTCCTTTTTGGGTCATTTGGACGATCGATTTGCTGATGGCTCTGGTATCTCTGCCAATGGAGCGGATGATCAGAATGGAAACACCGATTGCAAAGGTGATCAAACCGATCAGGAATAAACCTGAGGCCATAGCAGATAAAACACGGGCAATTTCAAAAACGGTCATAGTCATTGGAAAAACTCCTTTTTACTGATTTCTTCTTATTAGTGCAAGTTGTATGCCGATTGCTCAAAGATGTTGGATGGTCATTTTCCATCCTTGATAATTCGCGATCTGGTGAGTATGATGCAAGAAATAGGCCAGATTTTCTGATAAGGTTTTAACTTGAAAGATTCCAATACGATTGCCAGCTATTGACGAATATTCGGCGGCAAGTTACAATTTCCCCGGCTAAAAAATCATCGTCACAGATGTGTGGCGGTCTTTTTTTGTAGACCGCAGTCGAGAGATGATATGCTAAAGCTGAAAATCATTAATCTATAGAAGTGAAGGTAACTGCCCGTTGTGGGAAGTGAGAGGCACTTCGAGGATGGAAAAATGGAAAAGTATTTATTAAATGCAGAAAAAAGAGAAGTCCTAGGCAAAAAAGTAAAAGGACTTCGCAGAGAAGGTAAACTTCCGGCGGTCATTTATGGCCAAGAGATCGAGCCGATGTCGATTACGCTGGAGACCAAGCAAGTTCATCAGGTTCTAAAAAAAGTTGGTGCCAATACTTTGATCAGCATTAAACTTGGCAAGGAAGAATTTTTAGCCCTTGTTCGAGAAATTCAGCGCGAAGTGATCACGCGTCATCTGCTGCACCTGGATTTCCAGGCTGTATCTCTGGAAGAAACCATCACAACCTCACTTCCAGTTGTTATGGTTGGTGAGTCACCAGCAGTTACGGAATTAGATGGCTTGCTAATCTTAGGAATGGAAGAACTGCAGATCGAAGCCAAAGCAAAAGATCTGCCAGATACGATCTCCGTAGATGTATCGGGAATAATGGAAATTGGAGACAATATCCTGGTGAAAGACCTGGTAATCTCCGGTGATGTCACAATTCTTGATGATCCGGAAGGAATCGTGATTGTAGCAACTGCTCCTGTCCTGATGGATGAAATCGTGGACGAGGTTGAAGAAGGTGCTGAGCTCTTTGAGGAACTTACTGACGCTGAACTTCTGGAAGGTGAAGAAGGCGAAGAGGCTGCAGAAGTCGAAGAAGAGTAAACCAATATATAGTTACGATCAGCCATCCCGATAGGATATATCCTGTCGGGATGGTTTTTCAATTTAATGGAGTATGATTGATTCCATGAAGAAATGTGTATTATATGGGATTTTAATATTGGTTGTTCTTTTAGCAGGCTGCAGCTCACCGCCGGTTGAAATCGATTCCTCACCGACTGTAATAATTGAACCGGTCCTCACTCTTGATCCAACTGAAATTGCGTCAGAGCGTTATCCTGCAGCTGGCGTGGTTTATCAGTGGAGCATCAGCGCTGAAGCGAGTACGGAGTTTGCAAATCCTGAATGGGGAGCTGAACAGGTGATCGGGATGCCGGATGCACCCGGTTGCGGTGATTATCAATTTGCTTGGGCATCAGCTGCCAGCGATTCGATCGATACACTGGTAGTTTCATTTTCAGCATCTGTGTATCCCCTAGAGATCGTGATCCATGAAAGTTTTAACCCGGATCAGGTGGTTAAAGTTGAGGTTTTTGATCAAGAAACCGGGGGGTATTATACTGTTTTGCAGAAAAATCCGGTCCAGGTCGATCGTCCCTGTCCTTACCAGCTCAGTGTTCCAGTTGAAGGGATAGATTTTAGAACGAACCTGGTAAGGATCACAGTAGATCAATCTCAGCTTGGCCTGGGATGGAATGAAATCGATGCTGTTCAGCTGATTGGTTCAATAAATCAACTAGATCAATAACCAGTTCTCAGGGGGTATTTTGAATCAGATCCAGAAAATCTACTACGATCTGTGCTGTAACTCCCCATAATATTTCCCCCGCAAACTCATTAAAGAAAACTACGGGAAGTTCCTTACCAAAATCGAAGGGTGATTCCCAGGATTTCACTTGACGATTATCTGGATCTACCAGCCAATCGATTGGGATCAATATAGTCTTTTCTACTTCTTCTTGTGAGAGAGTGAGTTCATAAGGCCAGGGTAAGAGGCCAGCATAGGGGCTGACTTCATAATCGGTCACTGTTGTGATAGAGCAGGATTGGCCAAGGATCTCGACATCAGCTGGGTTAACCCCGATTTCTTCCTGGGTTTCCCGCAAGGCAGTAGCTTCAAGGGAAGGATCATTAGGATCTGCTCTTCCTCCTGGAAAAGCGATCTGCCCGCTGTGGCGGTCATAAATTTGTTGGGTGCGTTTGATGAAGAGGAGTTTCCAGATTCCTCCATCGAGCACAAGGGGCATCAAAACTGCTGCTGGCAAAGTCTGTTTTGTCTGGATATCCGGTAATGGAGGGCAAGTTCGAGGGCTCTCTACCTTGGAAATCTTGAGTTGGTGTCTAATTCGTTCCGGATCGATGATCATGATTGATCCAAACGGCTGAACCAGTTACCTACTATCAAAAATAGAATGCTTCCAATTGCACCGAAACCCCCTGATACAGGACCGATCATCAAGAATCTGATCTCCCAGATAGAACCCAGTAAATGACCGACGATAAAACCAGCCCAGGACAGAATCAATAGCAATACGAATCGACCGCCGCTACCGCCTTTCAGAAAATGGAAAGCGGATCCCAGGAAAGTAGCCACAAGGAAACTATAAATAAACGCAGGTGTTGTCATAATGCCTTCCTCTGAATGATGCCACCCCCCAGGCATATCTGGTCCTGATAAAAGACCGCGGCTTGTCCAGGTGTGATATCTGGCAGGGATTCAGTCAGTTCGATGTGTGCCAGGTTATTTCCATGCGGCGTTATTTTACCCGGAACTGCTTTGGATTTATACCGGATCCTGATATTTGCATTAAATGGATCAGTTGGACTTTCTCCGGAAATCCAATTTACATCTTCTGCATTAAAACTCATCCTTCCGAGCTTATTCTTAAATCCAATTATTAGAGCATTATTCGCGATATCTTTTTCGATTACATAATAGGGTTCCGGTCCGGCGATCCCCAAGCCTTTCCGCTGCCCGATCGTAAATTCAGCCAACCCCTGATGTTCTCCAAGCACGACACCATCAAGATCAACAATGGACCCGGGTTTTAATATTGAAGGATCAACTTCTCTGAGGAAACCCCGGTAATTGTCTTGGCCTACAAAACAAAGATCCTGGCTGTCAGGGCGGTCAGCAACGGCAAGTCCATAGTCTCTGGCCAGTTGGCGGACTTCCGGCTTGGAGAGATCTGCCAGCGGGAATACTGTCCAGCTGAGATCATCCTGGGTGAGGACATGCAAAAAATAGGATTGGTCTTTATCCGGATCTGGATTTTTCAAGAGCTGGTAGCTCCCATTCTTGGAAATTTTGATCCTGGCATAATGTCCGGTAGAGATATATTCTGCACCAAGGGCTTTAGCTCTGGACCGCAAGAACTTCCAACGGATCTGGCGGTTGCAGTTCAGGCAGGGATTTGGTGTTATACCACCCGCATAGCCGTCAATAAATGGTTGAACGACGGCCTGGTAAAAAGCATCCTGGGCATCGATCACGTAGAAAGGGATATCCAGTTGCCCTGCAATGCGTCTGGCTTCCAGCTGGGCATCGGGGGCACAGCAGCGGTTTTCTGTATTGCTGTCGCTCCACAGGCGAAGCATGACACCAATCACATCATATCCCTGGTCTTTGAGCAAGGCGGCGGCAACGGAACTGTCTACTCCACCGCTCATCCCTACTACGATCCGGGATCCAGCAGGAGGATTCATCGCGAGACCTCTCTGACGCGCTTGATGGCTCCAGGTAGGATTCCCAGGAATTGATCCACTTCATTCCTGGTTGTATCTTTTCCGAGAGTAACTCGCAGTGAGCCCAGCGCCCATTCTGGAGCATATCCAAGGCTGGTCAAAACAGATGATGGTTTTGGGTCGCCGGTTTTGCATGCTGATCCGGAAGAACAGGCAAATCCTTCGCTGTCCAATACCTGGATCAGAAGGTTGCCATCCAGATTTTCAAAGACAAAACTGGTGTGATTTGGCAATCTTTTAGACGGTTCGGCTCCGGTTAGCTGACTGTTGGGAATTTCTTCCAGTACAAAATCGATGATCTGGTTTCTGAGAGGGATCAAGCGTTCCCGGCGGGCTAGCCCTTCTTCCTGGACCAGGTAGAAAGCTTTGGCCATTCCTACAATCAATGGGATGTTTTCCGTAGCGGCCCGTAAGCCAAATTCCTGGGATCCTCCTGTTTGGCTGGGCAGCAGATCTGTCCCTGATCTTACATATAAAACCCCCACGCCTTTAGGCCCGTAAAATTTGTGGGCTCCGAGAGAGATCAGATCCACTCCGAGGATATCGACATTGACTTCATGGTGGGCGGCGTATTGGACAGCATCAGTGTGAATAGGAATCCCTCGTCCCCGGCAAATTCCAGCGATATCTGATAAGTTATTGATTGTTCCAATTTCATTATTGGCTGCCATTATCGATACCAGAGCTGTATCTTCTCTCAGATATTCTTTGAATTTCCCTTGATCTACCAAACCAGATTGATCTACAGGTAGATAACTTACTTCAAACCCATGCAGAGACACCAGTTGGTCTACTGTGGCTTGAACTGCCGGGTGTTCTATGGGTGAGATCAATAGATGTTTATATCCGAAATTTTCCTGGCGGGCGAAGGCAGCACCGCGGATAGCCAGGTTATCACTCTCAGAACCGCAGGAAGTGAATATTATTTCTGATGGCGAAGCACCCAGATTGCCAGCGATACTGCGACGTGAATCATCCAGGGCTTTTTCACCTTCCTGGCCAAATCTGTGCACGGATGATGGATTGCCAAAATGCTCCTTGAAATATGGAAGCATGGCATCGATCACCCGTTCATCAACAGGTGTAGTAGCTGCGTAATCAAGATAAATTCTGTTCATACTCTTGTCCCTCAGCGATTATAGCATGACCGCCTAACTATGAAAAACCCTGGTTTGAACAATATCAATACTGCATAACAGTCTCAAGTAACTCCCAAATCCCAATGCTCTTTGTTATAATAACTTGGCTTTATTCATGATAATTTGGAGAGGAATTATGGTGCAAGAAATCAAGTTTGGAACTGACGGCTGGCGGGGACATGTTGGTGAGGACTATACTTTCGCCAATGTGCGCCGCTGTACTCAGGGATTTGCGTCCTACCTGGCAGAAGAAGGATTAGAGGATAGCTGGGTTGTAGTTGGTCATGACCGGCGTTACAGGGGAGAGCATTTTGCTGCCGCGGTGGCCGAGGTATTGGCTGGCAATGGCTTAAAAGTATATCTAACCGATGGGCCTACGCCTACACCGGTTATTTCCTATGCGGTAGTCGATAAAAAAGCAGCAGCTGCTATTAATATTACAGCCTCCCATAATCCCTACACAGATAATGGTTTCAAAGTCCGGGACGAAAATGGCGGTGCAATCGAACCTGCTGGTTTAATCCGGATTGAAAAGAATATTCCTGATACTGAAGATGAGGTCAAAAGGATCCCATTAAAGGATGCCCTTGAAATAGGTCTGGTCAAGTATTTTGACGCAGCACCGAACTATATCACCCATATTAAAACCCTGATTGACCTGCAGCCAATTAAGGATGCTGGATTACGGGTGCTTATAGATCCAATGTGGGGGAATGGAGTAGGTTGGTTCCCTAAATTGATCGGCGGGGGAAAGACAGAGGTTTTTGAGATCCACCAGGATCGAAATCCGAACTTTCCAGAAATGACCCGTCCTGAACCTATACCACCGAATGTTGATGTTGGCCTGGCTGCTATAAGTGAGTATAAGGCAGACGTGTTGTTGATCAATGATGGTGATGCTGATCGAGTTGGGATCGGCGATGAAAACGGCGACTTTGTGGATCAGCTGCGAGTATACGCACTGCTGGCGTACTATCTGTTGGAAGTACGCGGGGAGCGGGGACCGATCGTTAAAACCCTTTCCACGACGACGATGTTGGAAAAACTGGGAGCGATCTATGATGTCCCTGTCTACAACACAGGTGTCGGTTTCAAGTATGTTGCACCCAAGATGCTCGAAGTAGATGCCATGATCGGTGGAGAAGAATCGGGAGGATATGCTTTCAAAGGCAATGTTCCTGAGCGGGATGGAATTCTGGCTGGCCTGTATTTCCTGGATTTTATGGTCAAGATGGACAAAAAACCCTCTGAACTGCTGGATCTTCTCTTTGAAAAGGTTGGCGCTCATTATTACGACCGCGTTGATACTCCCTTCAAAGGAGATCGAGCGGAAAAGATCAATAAGATTGAAACAGCCAATCCCGAAACTATCGGCGGTTTAAAAGTGAAAGAACTGGTAACAGTGGATGGATATAAATTTGTTCTTGAGGATGGCGGCTGGTTGTTGATCCGGTTTTCTGGTACCGAACCGATCATCAGGGTCTATTGCGAAACTACTTTTGCTGACCGAGTTGATGCGATCATAAAAGAAGGTCTCCTGATCGCTGGCATCGATGATGAGGATTAGTGAACTTAACGGATACTCATTGTCATCTGAACTTTCATAAATATAAAGAAGATTTGCCTGAAGTCCTGGAAAGGGCTCGATCAACAGGTCTTTCCAGGATCCTGGTTCCGGCCCTTGATCTGGAATCCTGCTGTGAAATTCTCACTTTGGTTGAATCTGATCCGATGTTATTTGCTGCCGTTGGCATTCACCCGAATAGCGGTGTAAGCTGGGATTCAAATACCCTGGATTCGTTAAGAGAAATAGCCGACCATCCCAAAGTTGTAGCAATTGGGGAAATCGGATTGGATTATTACCGAGACCGAACACCAAGAGACCTCCAGAAGGAAATTCTTATCGAACAGCTGGGGCTTGCTTTAGAAATGGATCTCCCTGTGATCCTGCATGTCAGGAATACTTCTGAGGAAGACAGGGCATGCATCGAGGATTTGCTAAGTATTTTAGAAGATTGGGTTGCTTCGGCGGCACCACCATTCTCGGAACGGAACTATTCTCCCGGTGTTGTTCATAGTTTCTCTGGTAATTTAAAAGAGAGCCAGCGCGCACGCAAAGCTGGATTTTACATAGGCATTACTGGCCCTGTAACCTTTAAGACTGCGGATCAGCTGCGGAATGTTGTCAAAGAGATCGAGATCTCGAGGCTTCTAGTTGAGACGGATGGTCCATTCCTGGCTCCGCAACCATATCGGGGAAAACGAAATGAACCTGCCCACGTTAGGCATATTGTTGATAAAATAAGTGAAGTAAAAGGGCTGCCGTTTGAAGTGGTAGCCAGGCAGACTGCTGAAAATGCGGCCTGTTTATTTCAGTGGGAGTAGAAAGTTGATTAATGTTGGTTTCCTAACATACCTTGAAGATCAATTGAATAAGGTAGATCAAAAAATGTTATCTGTGTCAGAGGGTTATCACCCTGATCTGACAGCAGCATTTGAACATCTAATGAAATCGGGTGGAAAGCGAATCCGTCCGATCGTTACTTTATTAATGGGAACCTTGTTGGGAGCAGAAGAAGATAAGCTGATTTCCCTGAGCGCTTCTATAGAAATGCTCCACACTGCTACACTGGTCCATGATGATTTGATCGATGGTTCCTTGCTTCGCCGTGGAAATCCTACCTTGAATTCACATTGGACTCCTGCAGCAACAGTTTTGACCGGAGATCACATCTTTGCCCAGGCTGCTCTGCTAGCAGCTGAATTGGATAATACAGAGGCAATGAGATTATTCGCCAAAACCTTGAGCATCATTGTTAATGGTGAGATCTCACAGCTGTTTGGCCGCAACCATCTTCCGAGCCGCGATGATTATTATCATCGGATATACGAGAAAACCGGTTCCTTATTTGCTCTATCTGCCAGAGCAGCTGCCCTGATCAGTCCAGCGGATCGAAAATATATCCAGCCGGCTGAGGCATTTGGCAAAGAAATTGGTAAAGCTTTCCAGATCGTAGATGATGTCCTGGACTTCACGGGGGATCAAGAAAAGGTGGGTAAGCCAATAGGCAATGACCTGCGCCAGGGAACTCCCACATTGCCAGCTATCTATTATGGAGAACAGCATCCGGAAGATGAAGTTCTTATGGCTTGCCTCGATGGGAGCGCCACAGACGCTGATGCTGATAAATTAATCCAGCGAATCAATCAAAGCGGTGTGATCGAAAGAGCATTAGATGAGGCCATGGAATGCGCTGAAAACGCAGTGAATAATCTGAGTGATTTCCCCACAGGTCGCGAAAAGGATTCACTCGAAAAATTAGGGAAGTATATTATTGATCGAGACCTGTAGATAATTCTTTCTTGAAGCAATAAAAACCTCGCAATGAATTGGAGGCTCCCCATAAGGTTGACAAATAAATAAAACCCTCTCAAGGGGAATGATTCAAATTGACGTCTTAATTTGATAGGCGGTTTTTTTGTACATCAAGATAACGGACTGAGTCCCTAACGAGAGACTCAGTCCGTTATGCGTTTATTATTGATTTTGGTTGTAGAAGTTATAAATAGCAGCTGAAAGTTGTCCAACCAGGGATGAACCAGTATCCCAGATCAACTGTTCTGGATGGTAGAGGAATATCACAAGAATGTAATCGCCGCCGGGGGAGAAAATGATACCTGCATCTCCCAAGGTTTTCATTATGCCCTGATAGGTAACCCATCCATGTTTATGAGCCACTTCTGTAACATCAGGAACGCCAGCTTCTAAAAGAGAAGGCATTTTATTTTGGGATAGGTAATCGATCATGATCTGGCATTCTGACTGAGTGATCTCGTCCCCGAATACTGCTTTAAAAGTTCCTTGCCCGTTATCAGCGCATAAATAAATGTCTTCCAGAAGCATGCCTATATCTGAAGGTGTGCTCTGATTGTACAAATCCGGATCGGTGCTGACATCTTCACGCTGGTTCGCAGGAGTGTTATATACCTTTAATAGCGGGGAACCCAATCCAAATTCGCCAGCCAGGAAAGTATTCTCCAACCCCAGTGTTTTCATGTCATCTGAGATTTCTAACGGAGCAAGGCTGGTATGGATCACGCGCTCCATAACCCAATCTGCGGGGTCATTTCCAGATTCAATGATCATTTTTTGGAGCAAATTGAGAGCTTCGGGGTCCTCATCCTCATTGATACGGCGGAAGATGGAGGTCATGATGGGGATTTTTACGATACTTGCTGTGGTGAATGCAACATCCGGGTTGGTAGAAATATCATATCCTTCCTGATAGGCAAAATGCAGTTCTTCCAGGGTGCTTACATTGAGTAAATACAACCCCGTGATGCCATCAAAACCTGTCAGGTCAATGGTTTGTTTTAAAAGAGTTTCCAGGTTTTGAAGGGATGGTCTAGGAGGACTCGATTGCTTCCGCGGCAGGTTAACTGATCTGTTGTTGATCGATTGCATAGCGGTGTCCATTAACAATACTGCGGTATCAAGATCCAATTCAGTGCCATAAGTTCCAGAAACGAAATTCACAGTTCCTGGTTGGGGGATAGCTGGAGATGGCGGTTTGTCATAACGGGATGCGATCTCATCCACCAGATAGGTTCTCAAGCGTAACTCAGAATAAGTTGCCCGCAGGGGGATGGAAAGACCTGTTATCTGCCGCCCCCACAGATAATCCCAGAAGCCGACCCAAAAAGATTGTTTGGTCCGCTCCAGGTCTGCGGCCGCCAACATGCTTTCCAGGTCAAGATCAAAACCACAGATGGATGGCTCGAAGAGGATTGCTTGATCTTCATAATACAACTCAACAGGCAGTGAATAGGCCTCAAGCAGACGCTGAGCAGCCTCCTGCCGATCCAATCCGCTTACTGGCACCTCTGCTATTGTCATACCTCCAGGATATGTCGTGCGCAGACGACTGAAACGGACAAATTGCAGGATCGAAAAGAATACTGCAGCGATCAGGAAAAACACAGCCAGCCAGCTTAAGGCGGATATTCTGGTTCGTCTTCTCACGATTTAGCTCCTATAGAGGAAAGGTCTTTCTGCTGGGGTAGTTTATCACAGGTAATGATGTATGCCAAATCAGCTCGGGATGAGTATTAGGAAAGAAATCCGCCTTGGAATAACCAAGACGGATTTAGATATTGCTCATCGAAAAAGTGATCAAATTATAGTTTAGGCTTCAGGGAGTTCTACGACACAATTATCTTTACCGAAATCTCCCAGGATATATTCATCCGCTTCCCATTCGTTGTACCATTTTGAATTATTCAAGAGATAGCGGAACTCATATTTCTTTCCTGCTTCCAGTTCAACTGTCGTCTTGAAATCCCCATTCTTGAGGGGTTCCATGGGTGTATTTGTGAAACTCCAATCATTAAACTCTGCTACCAGGTGGGCAGATGAAACGGGATATTTCGGTTGTTCATGTTTTGCGAGACGAAAGGTCACTTTGTAGGAATTTCGACTCTTAATATATTGTTTTTTAAGCATTTCCCGTCCTTGTATATGACATTCGTCAAAATTTCACGTATATTTTATCACATTATTTTAATTCAAGATCACAATTCTCTGCATTTTAAGGGTGAGAGCACCGGGGTACGATCCATTACTCGAAAATGGATCAGCCCTCAATCAACGCCTGACATTTTGCATCATATTGGAGTAAATTTGACATGGAAAAATAAGTTCATAATGGGTAGGATTAAAGTACTCTGAACGATTATGAGTTCGGGAGGACTTATTTAATGTTGAAATTGATTTTAACTTACTTATCTCAAGCTGGCTGGGCTAGATCCATTGTCCAGGGGTGGGGATTTGCAAAGCGGACTGCGGCAAGGTTCGTGGCTGGAGAAACGTTAGATGAAGCGATAGCAGTAGTGAAAGACCTAAACAGCCGGGGAATATTTACTACACTGGATCACCTGGGAGAGAATGTTACATCCCGTGATGAAGCGATCCTGGCAGCAGATGAGATCATCATGATCATCGATCGCTTGGTCAATGAAGGAGTCCCATCTGGGATATCGATCAAGCTCAGCCAGATCGGTTTGGTTCTTGACCAGGAAATCTGCCGGCAAAATCTGCTCAGGATCTTGGAAAGAGCGAAAGAAATAAATATCTTCATTCGGATCGATATGGAAGATTCGTCATTGACCGAAGCAACCCTAAACCAATTTAATTTGGCCAGAGAGAAGGGATTTGAGGCCTATACGGGTATTGTGATCCAGGCCAGCCTATATCGCAGCCTGGAGGATATTAAAAGATTGATGTCAAGATCGTGTAGGGTTCGGATCTGCAAAGGGGCATACAAAGAGCCGCGCACAGTCGCTTTCCCGAAGAAGGTTTCTGTAGATGAGAATTTTGACAGGATTACAGAACTGCTTCTGGATCAATCTCTGGAAATTGAATCCAGTGTTACACCGGAAGGGGGTTTTTCACCTATCCCGGCTATCGCTACCCATGATCAGAGTAGAATTGACCATACCCTTTCATACGCTGACAAAATAGGGCTCGGTAAAAGAGGAGTGGAATTCCAGATGCTTTATGGCATCCGGGAAGACATTCAGGAAAATTTGATCGGGCAGGGGTATCCGGTACGGGTTTATGTGCCTTATGGCAGCGAATGGTATCCCTATTTCGTGCGCCGCCTCGCTGAAAGACCTGCAAACCTGTGGTTTTTTATCTCTAACTTTTTCCGTTAATGAAATAATTTCGGATTTGGGAATCTGAGGAATCCATCACTATCCCCGGAAAGCTAGTTATAATCAAAGGCAAATGACAGAGACAAGAAAATTAGATCTGGTCCGGCTTCTTCGTCCGTTACACCTGATGACCCTGATTGTTTTATACTTTCTAGGTGTAGGATTCGCTCGTTATCTGGGACAAAGAATTGCCCCCGTCCCATTATTGATCGGTTTGTTCTGGATCCTATCCTTATCGATAGGATTGAATTTCCTGGGGGATTATTTTCAAACGCCGTTTGATTGGGGCTGGGTCAGAAAAGAACAGAGTGAAACCGACTCTCAAAAAACAGATAGAGATGAAGTGCTTTTATATATCTCTGTTGCTAGCCTGGCAGTCTGTGCAGTTCTTACACTGATCCTGGGGATTTCTGGATCCTTATCCCTCTCCATCGGACTGGTTATGGCCAGTTACTTCCTTATATATTGCCTGATAATCATTCCGGGAATTTCACTCGACCTATCAGGGATCGGGGAATTTTTCACATCCATAATTCTGGTAGTACTGCCGCCAGCAATCGGGTATCTTTTGCAGGCTGGTGAATTCCATCGATTTTTATATCTGGGAATTTTCCCTTTGTTCCCGCTGCACTTGGCTATGATCCTGGTTTTGCGTCTAAAAAGGTATCCGGTTGATATTCGGAAGGACAGGAAGACTTTGCTTGTGCGCCTGGGTTGGCAGCGGGGAGTGTACCTGCATAACCTGATGGTCCTGAGTGGCTTCTTATTATTTGGTGTAGCGCTGATCTTCGGTATGCCATTTCGATTGATCTTACCAGTGTTCTTCACGCTTCCCGTGGCTGGTTACCTGATCTGGTATTTATCCAGGTTAGAAGACGGCGCTCCAGTCCGCTGGTCACTCATAACTCTATTGTCTTTGGTAGTATTCTTATTACCGGTATATTTGATCACATTCACAGTCTGGATCCGTTAATACCGGATCTTAATACATATGCCAGAATTTCTATCCTTGGTCTCTCCTGAAGCTGCCTTATCCTTTTTATTCGAACATCTTGTTCCTGTACTCAGCCATGAAGATACAGCAACGGAACAGGCCCTGGGGAAGGTTACAGCTGAAGATATTCTTTCTTCCCAGGATCTGCCGGAGTTCAGACGGTCTACTGTTGATGGTTATGCATTAATGGCAAGAGACAGTCACGGAGCAAGTGAATCCCTTCCTGCCTACTTGAAACTGGCAGGAGAAGTGTTGATGGGGACTGAACCGGGATTCGATCTGGATGATAAAGAATGCGCCCTCATCCACACTGGGGGAATGCTTCCGTCAGCCGCCGACGCTGTAGTAATGCTGGAAGATACCCAGGTATTGGATAAAGGGGAGATTGAGATCTACCGCTCAGTTGCGTCTGGTGAAAATTTGATCGAGATCGGGGAAGATGTTCCCAAGGGTGGGACCGTGATCCCCAAAGGGACCCGGCTCAGACCAGCGGAGATAGGCGGTTTATTGGCACTGGGAATCACACAGATCAAGACGATCACACCTCCGAAAATTGGTATCATATCCAGCGGTGATGAGGTCATCCAGCCGGATCAAAAACCCAAACCGGGAGAGGTGAGAGATATCAATTCTTATACCTTGGGAGCGCTGATCAGTGAGTTGGGCGCTGAGGCGATCCATTATGGTATCATTCCAGATAGACCGAAGAATT
>Ga0180436_10001156_pt1 | contig 26174 bp, 18 predicted proteins | sample SS_ome_2_FD_132434 | JGI IMG/M metagenome (GOLD analysis project Ga0180436, IMG submission 132434) | Hypersaline lake sediment archaeal communities from the Salton Sea, California, USA - SS_3_S_2 metaG | ecosystem: Environmental > Aquatic > Non-marine Saline and Alkaline > Hypersaline >... | reverse complement strand
TTCAGCTTCTGGACAAAACGGGATTTCGTATGTTAGGATGGTCGTTGTCGTCGGGGGTGGTCCCCGACGATTACCCTGGCTCGAACGTTTTCCGGAAGTTTGCACCTAGAAACGGAAGAGCCGGAAATCGGCAAGGCGCTGCGGAGGGGCCTTTCGCACCGTTCGTTGCTTGTCGATTTCCTCGCCGGGAGCAGTCATGAGCATCGAGGTCTGGGCATACTGGTTCGTCATCGCGCTGCTGGTCGTCGCGGCCCTCGCGTGGCACCCGGTGCGACTTCGGTGGGTCCGCCGACGCGTGCAGCACGCTCGGCGCGCGTTCCGTTTTCAGCGTGAGCGGCTCGAGGCGAAGTTCGTCCATCTGGCGGCCGCCGACGAACACGCCCCCGCGGGCGCTTGGGAACACTGCGATTTCGACAACCGCGTGGCCTTCGTCCGCAATCGGGCCAATGGGCAACTCGCCGCCTTCGTGGCCATCTCCGTGGGTGTCGACACTTACGACCTCTCCTCGCCCGGGCAAAGTGCCACGTCGGTCAACCGGCGTGCGGGCACCGCCGTGTTCCGCTACGACGGCAAACGGTGGGAAACCGACGGTCGGGCACTGTTCAACCTCAGCCCGTTCGAGGCGATCCGCTTCTATCGTGACGACTTGGAAGTTGTAGGCCAGGAATAGCCGCCGGCCCGTCCTCATAATCGTCACAGTCGGTCCGCGCGTCATGTACGGCACGACCGCCACGATCCCTGCATCCGCGCGTCAGCGTTGCGGCAAGTTCCGGTTTGGCAAGAGGTTCGGGCGGACGCTCGACATTTCAAGCGGCAGCTTCGCGCGGAACGATACAAAGAGCACAGCCGCGACGACCGCTCCATCCGAACCCCGCACCTCGCCCCCCCGCTCAGCCCGCCTCGCGATGCTCCCGATTATCTCCACCGACGCCACCGCCGCGCGCGAGTGCAGCCCTTGCACCGCCTGTTGCACCATGCTGCCAATGCCGGCCGGCGTGTTGGGGCCGGGCAGCAAGCCGGCTGGCACGCCATGCCGACATCAAACGGCCGGTGGTTGCCGGGCCTATGGGCTGCGTCCCCAGGCGTGTCGCGATTTCCGCTGCGCTTGGCTGGCCGACGAGAGTTGGCCCGTTCACTGGCGGCCGGACAGGTCCGGCCTGCTCTGCCTGCGCGAGGAAATGGCCGAGGGAATGACGGCCGCCGCCGTCTATGAAATCCAGCCCGGAGCCCTAACGCGTCCGACGGGCAGAAATATCCTCTCCTCGCTGAACGATTCATGCGTCGCCGTGGCCGTGATTGACGCTTCCGGGCAACGCCAGTCGTACTACGCCGGGCAGACGCCCCTGCCCCATGGGCAACAACGGCCAACCGCGGAACCGGCCAGACGCGACGTGGCATGAGCTGGCGGCATCTCGGTGTCCGTGAGCTTGAAGGCTCTGGGTGAGCGCAGCCGAGAAATGGTCTCTTCTCCCTCCGGCCGTCGGTCGTGCAGCCTTTGCATGACATCGACCCCGGCCACGTCAGGCACGGGGTGGTTGACCTAGATGGCGTCTTTAGACGCTTAATCATGCGCTCAACCCGGAACGATCAGATGGGGAGTATTCTCACGCGATTCTTTCGATGCCCGACAACGAGGATCGCTCCCGCGAGCAAATCGTCTTCATGCTGGCGAATTGCGGCAATCACCAGCCGTCCCATCCGATCCGGCAAGACATCCTGCCCGCGAACTTGGATGACGCTTGGACCCTTTCGATGCGTCAATGCCAGTATCGTGCCGAAATCGAGGTCGTGGGTGAGAACCATATAGCCGTTCTCTTGCGCCCAATCAGCGATTGTTCGATCGCTGGCTTTCGGATCGGCAACCGATGCCCAGTGGATCGCTGTCCAGCCGGCCGCCTCGAGTGTAGGCACCCAGTTGGGCGAGAGGTTCATATCAATGACGATCTTCACGCTCATGTCGTCGTCAACGGCACCTCACGCTCTTCCACGCGCCACGCGGCGTACGTGAGCGCCTGGTTGATATCCTCCGGCTCAAGGTACGGGTAGGCCTCGAGGATCTCCTCGCGCGACCGCCCCGCCGCGAGCAGCCCGATGATCATCCCCACCGTCACCCGCATCCCGCGAATGCACGGCTTCCCTCCCATGACGGCCGGATCAAATGTGATTCGTGCGAGTTGTTCCACGGCAATCCCCCTTCGTACAGATTCAGACCAACGCTGATCCATTGTACTCGGCATCGCCCTCTGGCGGAATGCCGATGGTACCCTCCCGTGAAGTCTCGCGGCAGCCTTCTAGGTCATGCACGCCGTGCATGACATCGACCCCGGCCACGTCAGGCACGGGGTGGCTGACCTACTTGCCCCCGGCCCAATCGTCCGCTGCGTTGGCCGCGGCTATTGGGGGCGGACGGTTAGCCGGTGGCGTGGAGTTCACAGCCGAGGGCGGTTGCCAGGCGGTCGATGACGTCCGAGCGTAGTGTGCGTTCGCCGGTGAGGAAGTCGTCGAGGATGATCGGCGTAATGCCCGCCGCGGTGGCGACCTCCGCTAGCGATAGATCGCTACGGTGGACCGCGCGCCGCAACTCGCCGCTGAGAGTCGCTTCCTCTCGGGCATCTTTGCGCATCTGGTCGCGCGCCTCGAGGTCGGGCAACTCGCGGGCAATCTGCTCGCGGTAACGCTCGATCCGCTGCTTCTCGGCCTCAGTCAGCTCGCGCGTGGTGCGTCGGGCTTGTCGGTTCTTCATGATGATACCTAACGCGGTTCGTGGACCTCGTATGCGGTGACGGGCAAGAGGGTGACCAAGTCCAACTGCTCATACACCGCCATCAGATAGCGTCCTTCCGGTGTATAACCCCAGGCGGCAGGCAAGCCCGACGAATGGCTGTAACCTTTGCTCGATGGGCTGCATACCACATGCTCGAACTCGTCCAGCGACACGCCGTGTTCGGTGACGTGATCAACGAGCGCGTCAGTCCAGATGAACTCGTAATATGGCACAGCAAGTCCTCCGAGTATCCCTCAAACGCATTTTAGCGAACCACCGTTCGGGATGCCACACACCTTCATCCCTCGCCCGGCCGGTCCCACACCCGCGATGCCCCCGGGCTTGCATTCTTCTCACCCCTCGCCACCTGCCAGCTTTCGCAGCACTTAGGGCAAAATGCCGCCGTGGCGGTAGTAGTCCATTTCGACGGGCGTGTCGATGGCCACCTCGGCCTCGAACTGCTTCCCGTCGGCGCACGGCCTGCCGCCTTTGGCAGCCGTCTCGAATGGAACCAGTCTTTTTGGCGGTTCCCCCGATTTGCCGGATCGCCTTGAGGGCTGCTCGTCTTACGTTACGGGCGTTTGAGTCGTTAACAAGCTCCCGCAAAACGGGGACGGCTGGCTGAGCGTCTGGACCGATTTTGATCAATAGGCGAATGACCTCAAGCCTTGCGGATGCGTCATTCCCAGTTTCTTCGCCAGAGGCGGCTCTATTCAGTTCGTCAATGTACAACTCAATGAGGTTGGGATGACGGGAAACGTGCTGTACCATTGCATCTAAGGCACGCCACCGGACACCTGAATCAGAGTCGTGCACCATTCTCCGCAAAATGGTCAGGATATCAGGTGGATTGATCGCCATCATTGCCTCGAGTGAGGAGAGCCGAACCCAATCGTCGGGGTGCTTCAGCGCTGTGAGCAGCCCGTCAAGCACTGTCGTCCGGAATACTCCGTATGCCAGATGGCTAAGCGCGTCCGCAGCCATTCTCACCTCTTCCGTGCGGTGGGGTGCCAGAAGCGGTTGCTGTTCGACGCGCCGGAGCGTTGCTAGTAGGATCGGCAGGCCAGGATCTGGACGACCAGTGGCCCGGCAAATCGCGAACGCCGCCGCGACGACATCACACTCGTGGTGAGAATTAAGCATCTTGCGGAGCTTCGGAATAGCGCTCCCTGGGATGCTGCTAATCTTGCCTAGCGTCATCGCCACTTCCGCGCGAAGTGGAATCGTAACACGAGGAAGCACGTCGAATCCACCAAAGTAAAGGCACTCCCGTGTGTCGTCGAGTAGCGGTACCAGTTCTTCAACCGCTTCACTTGCCCGTCCACCCAATGCACCTAGTCCTTGAACAGCGGCACCGACGACGTCGGCATTCTTGTCCGCCAGTGATTCGCGAAAAACCGAAGTCGCTTGCTCAGCGGGCGGCGCTATTTCCCACAACACGTAAACGACATGACCGCGGACCTCCGGATCAGGATCACCAGTGAACTTTAGCACGTGAGGCAGTGCCTTTTTGGCAATTGGGCCCAACGAATGCAGGACCTCCAAAGCCCGAATGCGCTCTTTGCTCCCTTTGCTTTCCTCCAAAAAGTTGCACAACGGCGGAACGACTTGCGGCTTCTTAATGCACCGCAACGCCCCGACACACCCATCGGCAACGCACCACCTTCCTCGAGGGACTCCCAGATCCGAGACTCCTCGCTCGTCATCAAGGCCATCAATGAGAGCGCGAATGCCAACGTCACCAATATCGCCAAACTCACCGATCTCACCCAACCGCCGAGCCGCTTCACCTGCCGCGATTGGATCGCCGTCCTCGAGTTGGGCGATCAGTTGCGTGACCTCGCCCGCAGCGCCTTGTGCTGGGCCGTCGGCAGCTAGGCACAACCAAGCGCCCAAATACAACACAAAAGCGACGGCAACGAGCGCTGCGGCAACCCCATGGCGGCGACTCATCACTGGCCCTCATCGTCCGACATCAATGCGGTGCTCTTTTATCTTCAGTCACTTTCGTCCCCGTCGACAACGCCCTGAACTACTTGACCGCCGGCTCCGCGACGCGTTGGAAGACGATCTCGGCCAAGTCACCCCGCCGGCTGGCGTGCTCGATGGTGATTGACACGACGTTGCCGTCACGGTCGAGGTCGAGGTAAATGTCCTCGGACAATTCCCGCGTCTCCGCCACCGCCTGGCTGCCAAGCTCGATCAGGGCGGTGTCGGTGTCTTCGAAGTGTTTGATTCTCATCGTTCCGTCTCCACAAAGGCGCGGTCGAAGAAGGCATTATGCACTGTCTTGCCGTCTTCCAATAGGATAACACGGAGCACTCGGCCCTCAAACTCCGGAATCCGCGCCCAACGTCGGATGCGTCCGTCACTCTGCACCTCCTCGCGGATTGGCCGCTGGATGGCCCGAGCGATCCAGACGTCCTCGATCAAAGCCCGGTCCGGACGCCGGCGCGTGTGACGGAAGTAGGTTGTGCTGGGAAACGGTTCCATCGCGTGAGTGGTCAACCTCCTTCGAGGCGATTCGCACATCCGTCAGGCACGCGGCTGCCTGACCTACTGGGCCAGCTTTCGCAGCACGTACGGCAAAATACCGCCGTGGCGGTAGTAGTCCATTTCGACGGGCGTGTCGATGGCCACCTCGGCCTCGAACTGCTTGGCCGTGCCGTCGGCGGCGGTGGCGGTAACGGTCAGCCGATCGCGCGGCTTCAATTCGCCGCTCAGCGGGATGTCGTATTGTTCCTCGCCGGAAAGACCGAGCGATTGCCGGTTCTCGCCGCCGGTGAACAACAGCGGCAACACGCCCATGCCCACCAGATTGCTGCGGTGGATACGTTCGTAGCTTTCGGCCAGCACGGCGCGGACGCCCAGCAGGGTCGTCCCCTTGGCGGCCCAGTCGCGACTGCTGCCGGAGCCGTACTCAACGCCGCCGATCACCAGCAGTGGCACGTTCTCCTCGGCATACTTCATGGCGGCGTCGTAAATCGTCATCTGTTCGCCGTCGGGCAGATGCCGGGTCACGCCGCCCTCGGTGCCGGGCGCCAGTTGGTTGCGGATGCGGATGTTGCCGAACGTGCCGCGGGTCATCACCCGATCGTTCCCACGCCGTGAACCGAAGCTATTGAAGTCCTTGACCGCTACGCCTTTCGACTGCAAGTAACGGCCCGCCGGGCTATCCGGAGCGATGGCTCCGGCCGGGGAAATGTGGTCCGTGGTCACCGAGTCGCCCAACAAGGCCAGCACGCGGGCGCCGTGGATCGGCTGGATGGCTTCCGGCTCGCGCGGCGTGTCGGCCAGAAACGGCGGATTCTGGATATACGTGCTTGAATCGTCCCATGCGAACAGCTCACTGCCGGCCGACTTGATCGCGTTCCACGCCTGATTGGCCGTGTAGACGGTGGCATAGCGACGACTAAACATCTCCGGATCGACCGAATCGGCCACCACGGTGCGCACCTCCTGGAGTGAAGGCCAGATGTCGGCCAGATAAACCGGCTCCCCGTCGCGATCCGTGCCGAGCGGTTCGTTCTCCATGTCGATGTCCATCCGCCCGGCCAGGGCAAACGCCACGACCAGCGGCGGGCTGGCCAGGTAATTGGCCTTCACGTGCGGATTCACGCGGCCTTCGAAATTGCGGTTGCCGCTCAGCACCGACGCGGCCACCAGGTCGGCCTCCTCGACGGCCTTGGCCACCGCCTCGGGAAGGGGACCGCTGTTGCCGATGCACGTGGTGCAACCGTAGCCCACGGTATTGAATCCCAGCGCGTCGAGCGGTTCGTTCAACCCGCTCTTGGCGAAGTAGTCCGTGACGACGAGGCTGCCCGGCGCGAGACTGGTCTTCACATAGGGCGGCACGGACAGCCCTTTCTCGACGGCCTTTTTGGCCAGCAGGCCGGCGGCCAGCATGACGTCGGGATTGCTGGTGTTGGTGCAACTGGTGATGGCCGCGATGACGACCGAGCCGTGGCCGATCTCCGCCTCGTCGGCGGGCAATCCTTCCACGGTGGCGGTCTTGCCGAGTTGATCATCGGGTAGTTCGAAGCCCCGCTCGGCGATCGGCCGCTGCAGCGTCTGCTTGAACTCGTCTTTCATTTCGCTCAGGAAGACGCGATCCTGAGGCCGTTTCGGGCCGGCAAGACTCGGTTCCAGGGTACCCAGGTCGAGCTGGACGACCTTCGTGTATTGCGGCTCTGGCGAGTGCTCCATGCGGAACAGTTGCTGCTCCTTGCAGTAGCGTTCGACCAGTTCGATCTGCTCCTCGCTTCGTCCGGTCAGGCGGAGATATTCGATCGTCTTGCGGTCGACGGGAAAGAAACCCACCGTGGCCCCGTATTCGGGCGACATATTGGAAACCAAGGCCCGATCGGCCACGGTCATCGCCTCGACCGCTTCGCCGAAGAACTCGACGAACTTGCCCACCACGCCTTCCTTGCGAAGGATGTGCGTCACCGCCAGCACGATATCGGTGGCGGTTGTGCCCGGCTTGAGTTCGCCCAACAACTCGAAGCCGACCACCTCCGGGGCGAGCATGCCCAGCGGCTCGCCCAGCATGACAGCCTCGGCCTCGATACCGCCCACACCCCAGCCGAGCACGCCCAGTCCGCCGATCATCGGCGTGTGGCTATCGGTGCCGACCAGCGTGTCGGGATAGGCCACCGGGCCATCGGCATCCTCACCCAGGAAGACACCTCGCGCCAAGTATTCCAAATTCACCTGGTGGACGATCCCCAGGGCGGGCGGCAACACCGAAAAGTTCGAGAACGACTCCTGGCCCCAGCGGAGGAACTCGTATCGCTCGCGGTTGCGCTGGAACTCCAACTCCGCGTTGATCTTCAGCGCCTCGGGCGAGCCGAACGCGTCGACCTGCACCGAGTGGTCGATCACCAAGTCGACGGGAATCGCCGGATTGACCTTCTTCGGATCGCCGCCGAATCGCTTCATGCCGTCGCGCATGGCGGCCAAATCCACCATCACCGGTACACCGGTAAAGTCTTGCAGGATCACCCGGGCGGGCTTGAACGGCACGGAGATGTCGCCCGGCTTGCCGACGGCCCAGGCGGCCAACTGCTTGACGTTCTCCTCGGTCACCTGATAGCCGTCGCAGTTGCGGAGTACCGATTCGAGCAACACGCGAATGGAAAACGGCAACGCCTCGACCTTGGTCAGTCCAACCTCTTCCAACCGCGAAAGACGGTAAATGGCGGCATCGCCCTGGCCGGTTGCAAAGGTATCCCGGGCACCGAATGGATCACTCATGTTGAACTCCTGGCGTTTCTGTCGCGAGAGGTGAACCCAACATTATACGCCATCCCCCCCCGGGCGCGAAAAGGGGGCGGGGGCCGACAGCGGAGGATCGCAAAGTCGATTTCTTCCGTTATTTCCGAGGAATCGGGAATCCAGTGATCCGTCCCAGTTCTCTGGATTCCCGCGTGCGCGGGAATGACGATGGAGAGGGGAGTTCCTACCCTGGATTCCCGCCTGCGTGGGAATGACGAGGGAGAGGGGAGTTCCTACCCTGGATTCCCGCCTGCGCGAGAATGACGTGCTGAGGCTCAATGGACTCGCGACGGCTCACTCACCCCGCGCCAGCGTCGCCAGTCGTTCAACAACGCGGTCGACCGACAAGCCGTCGGTTTCCACTTCCACGGCGTCGTCAGCTTTGCGGAGGGGGCCCACCGGCCGATCGAAGTCCTCACGATCGCGCCGCTGCTGGTCCGCCAGAATACGGTCGTAGTCGGCCTCTTCACCGCGGGTGCGCTGATCCTCCACGCGGCGCCGGGCTCGCTCTTCGGGGCTGGCCACCAGGAAGACCTTCAACTGGGCATCGGGAAAAGCAACGGTCCCCTGGTCGCGACCTTCGGTGACGATGTCGCGTCCCTGGGCCGCCTGGCGTTGCAACTCGACCAATCGCCGCCGCACCTCGGGATGGTCGGCTGCGTAACGCGTGACGGCTGTCACTTCGCTGCTACGCACGGCGTCGGTCACATCTTCGCCGTCGAGCATCGTGCGGCCGCCGCGGGTGGTGATCGTCAGCCTCTCGGCCAGCCGGGCCAGTTGATCCGGTTGCCCCCAATCGACCTCGGCCCGCAATCCGGCCAGGGCCACGGCGCGGTACATCGCGCCGGTATCGAGAAAGTCGAAGCCGAGCCGCTGGGCCAGTTGCCGCGCGACCGTGCTCTTGCCGGCGCCGGCCGGCCCATCGATGGTGATGATCATGGGAGGGATTTGGGCTCGGGGATCGGGATTGGGGAGCGGGGAGTTTTGCGGCCGGGCTTGCCCGGCGTTTGGAAGGGGTGAAGGGCGAATCAGTCCCGTGTCGCGGCGACCGATTCAGCCATGCGGGCGATGAAAGCGTTCACGTCATCGGCGTGGGTCAAGTTGATCAAGTGTCCGCCGCCGGGGATTACTTCATCGGCCTCCACCAGCTTCACGTCGATCAGCAGATCGCGATCGCCGTGGATCGCGCGGACCGGCACCTCGGGCGGCGGCGACGGTTGCCATTGGAGGATACTCGTCAGGGCCCATTTCATGAAGTGGCTATCGGAATCCTGGAACATGCGGGCAACCAGCGCCCGCTGGGGACGCTTCAGATTGATGAGCATCTCCACGGCCAGCGGTGAGAGCACTTTGGCGATGCCCAACGAGGCGACCGGCACGGCGGGCGCAAAGGGCCCGGCCGCCCGTAGCGCCGAGCGGACTGCCCGCGGATGCCGGCAGCTGCCCATTTGCGCGACTCCGTCGACCGGGAGCAGGCGAGCGGCCTCATAGGCAACCATCCCGCCGAACGAGGCCCCGCCGATCAACACCGGGCCCGATGCCCCGCCGCCGGCGACGTTCGGCGACGGCGGTATTTCGCACAGCGGGCGGATCACCTCGGCCATTCGGGAGGCATACTCCAGGAGCGACTCCTCCGGGCGGTGCGGCAACCAACCGGGGGTGTGTAAATCGGGAAATGCCTCGCGCTGCGGGATAAACAGCCGGGCGTCGGCCCCCACGCCGGGCAACAGGATCAAGCGGGGGCGGATGCCCACGGGCGGCTTGGAATGGCTGGCTGTCGGGTCTGGGTGGCTCATCCCAGCGATTTTCGTCGCTACGGACGGTTCCAGCAAGGTGGCGTCGCGGGTGGCGTAGGGACTTGCCCGGCGTCCCCCTCCGGCGAACCGTGCGGGGGCTTTCCAGGCCCCGGCGATCGCGATATTCTCACCATCGGGAACTTTTTGGCCGCTGCGGGCGTCGAATGTAGCACGTCGTTCTACACCTTTCCGGAATGCCCCGCACGGCCTACGCAGCCGGCTCGCCGCAAAGGCCGAGGCTTGGGAGCAAACCCGTCCCTCTTCGCGAAACGCCTTCACCATCACGAACACCGTGGTATTAGGAGAATCGATCATGTCACGCCGAATGCTATGCCTCTCCAGTTGCGTCTTTCTTCTCGGTCTGGGGATCTTCTACACCCTGGCCGTCGAACCGCGTGCCGCGGACGCACCGAGCCAGCCCGTCGGCAAACCGGGCGAACTGCGCCAGCAGGCAACCAAGACGATGGGGGAGGGCAATTTCGCCGAGGCTTACGAGATGTTTCGCCGGCTGGCGCTGAGTACGAAGGAGAATGGGCAGTATGTTCAGCACGATCTCTCGCACGCCACCCAGTGCCTCCAGCGGCTGAATCGGGTGGACGAAGTCGACGCGCTCTACGAGGCCGTGGCCGACGCCCATCAATCCCAGTGGCTGGGCCTCTGGGGCGTCGCGCAGAACTATATGAACGTGGATCACCGCGGATTCATCGTCGCCGGCGAGTTCTCCCGCGGCCAGAAACGCGGAAATCAGGGCGGCAAACCGCTCAGCTCCGAGGAGCGTGACCGGGTCCGCGCCCTGCAACTGATGATGCAGGCCTGGCCCATGGCCCGTGAGGACGATCGCCGCACGGAGGTGAGCGGCTTCCTGAACAGTCTGGCCAACATGCTGTTGAACAACCGCGGACACGGCGAAGCGTGGCGGCTTCAATACCTGACCGATCTGGAGACGTTGCCCGACTACCAGGACGGTTGGTGGCACGGACATCAGCATAGCTGGGCCCCGGTGGACGCCGAGGGAAACCCCGTCTTCTACGACCCGCCACGCACCTTCGACGAGGCAAAGAACGACGGCGAGCGCTGGCGCTGGGCCCTGGAGCAATCGGTCGAGTTCAACCCGGCTGTGCGCGACAATGTGCTCTGGCAGCGGGCCAACTTCCTCTGGCAGCAGTTCGGCGTGCAGACGATGGCCCAGTTCGGTTGGCGGTTTGGTCGGGCCTCGATCGACGACAGCAATGAAGACGAGACGGGCACCTACGCCCTGCCCACGCTGGGTCACGACGAAACGATTGCCCGGTTGGCGATCGGCGTGAAGCGGTTCACACTGCCGGACGATCACAACTTCATCAAGCTGCTGCAACGCCAAATCGAGATTTCCGGCACCTACGCGGAATCGGCTCGCCAGAAGCTGGCACAGCTGTTCGAAAACCGTCGCCAGTACCCGCAGGCGGCGAACTTCTGGCGGCAACTGGTCGAGCAGGAACAGAACACCAACCAACGCAAGCACTACCAGCAGCGGCTGGATCAGATCGTCGACAACTGGGGGCGGTTCGAGCCGATCGGCACGCAACCCGCCCGTAGCGGTGCCTCGGTCGAATATCGCTTCCGCAACGGAAGTCTGATCGAACTGAGCGCTCACCGGATCAAGGTCGACAAATTGCTCGGCGACGTGAAAGACTACCTGAAGAGCAACCCGAATCAGGTTGACCACCAGAAGACCCAAATCGGCAATATCGGCTATCGTCTGGTCCACGAAAACCAGAAACGCTACATCGGCGAGCGCGTGGCCCAATGGAAGATGATCGTCAACCCGCGGCGCAACCACTTCGACAAGCGGGTAACGATCTCCACGCCACTCCAGGAGCCGGGGGCGTATCTGCTGAAGGCGAAGATGCATGAGGGAAACACGAGCTACGTGATCCTCTGGGTTGCCGACACGGCCATCGTTCGCAAGCCGCTGGAAAACGCCTCGTTCTACTACCTGGCCGACGCCGTGACCGGTGAGCCAATCGCCGACGCCCGAATGGAGTTGTTCGGCTGGAGAATACAACACCGCGGTAATCGACCTCGGCCACGTCAGTACGATGTGCTCACCAAGGAAGCCGTCCGCCGGACCGACAAAGACGGGCAGTTGATCGTCGGCATCGACCGCGACGGGAACGGCGCGTCTCAACGAGCCCAATTGCAGCAGAAGACCCCCGCTCAGAAGACCCCCGCGAACAATGCTCCCGCTCGGCAGATGCTGAGCATCTCCCCGCGTTACCAGTGGCTGGTGACCGCGCGGACGGACGACGGACGCTTCGCTTACCTGGGATTCGATCACGTGTGGTACGGCCAGCGACATGACGCCGAGTATCACGCCACGAAGACCTTCGCCATGACCGACCGTCCCGTCTATCGGCCCGATCAAAAGGTGAACTATCAGTTCTGGGTTCGCCACGCGCAGTACGACAAAGAAGACGTCTCGCAATTCGCCGGGCAGACATTTCAGGTGGAAATCCGCAACCCCAAGAACGAGAAGATCGTCGAAAAGTCGTTCACGGCCGACCAGTACGGCGGGTTGGGCGGCGAATTGAAGCTGGAGGAAGAAGCCACGCTGGGCAGGTACCAGATGATCGTCCGCCAGGGCAATCGACACCTGGGCAGCGGCAGCTTTCGCGTGGAGGAGTATAAGAAGCCGGAGTTCGAGGTCACCGTCGACGCGCCGACAGAACCGGTTGCGCTCGGCGAGAAGTTTTCAGCCAAAGTGACGGCCAAATACTACTTCGGTGCCCCGGTCACCAAGGCCAAGGTGAAATACACCGTCAAGCGGACGGCGAAAGACGAAGCCTGGTTCCCGGTGATGCCCTGGGACTGGCTCTACGGCTCCGGCTACTGGTGGTTCGCCCCGCGATATGCTTGGCTACCCGGCTGGGACGACTGGGGCTACCGCTTGCCGCCGCATCGCTGGATGCCGCACTGGCGTGGCCACCAGCCGCCGGAACTGGTGGCCGAGGGTGAAACCGAGGTCGGCGAGGACGGCACGATCGAAGTGCCCATCGACACCGAACTGGCCAAGGTGCTCCACCCCGATCAGGATCACCGCTACGAAATCACGGCGGAAGTGACCGATCAGTCGCGTCGCACGATCGTCGGCAGCGGCGAGGTGCTCGTCAGCCGCAAGCCGTTTGAGGTCCACCTGTGGGTCGAGCGCGGCTATTTCCGCGTGGGCGACACCGTGCGCGCCCACGTCCAGGGCCGACGAATCGATGGCCAACCGGTCACCGGCACGGGCAAACTGACCCTCTATCGCATCACTTACGATCACCCCCAAGCCGACGACTCGTCGTCGGAAAAACGCTGGGCAAGCCCCGCCGCAAAATTGCCGCCGCCGAAACCGATCGAAACAAAAGTCCAGGAGTGGCAACTCGACACCGACAACGAAGGGCGGGCCGTGCAACAACTCACGGCCAGCCGTGGGGGGCAGTTCCGGCTCAGCTACGAACTGACCGACGCCGCCGGGCACTCCATCGAAGGCGGCTACGCCTTCACCGTGATGGGCGAAGGGTTCCAAAGCAGCCAGTATCGGTTCAACGCCGTGGAACTGCTGCCGGAGAAGACCAGCTATCAGCCCAAGGAAAAGGTGCAAATGCAGGTGAACACCGACCGCGCCGGCGGCACGGTCTTGCTGTTCGTTCGTCCCACTAATGGCGTCTACCTTGAGCCACGCGTGCTGCGCCTGCAAGGCAAGAGCACCGTGGAGGCGATCGAGGTCGCCAAGCGCGACATGCCGAACTTCTTCGTCGAAGCGCTCACCGTGGCCGACGGCGGCGTCCACACCCACGTGAAGCAGATCACCGTCCCGCCCGAGAAGCGGGTGCTCAACGTCGAGATCGAACCCAGCAAGGAACGCTACAAACCTGGCGAGAAGGCCAAGGTGAAACTGAAGCTCACCGACTTCCACGGCGAACCGTTCGTCGGCAGCACCGTCGTGACCATCTACGACAAGTCGGTCGAGTACATTTCCGGCGGCAGCAACGTGCCGGAGATCAAGGAGTTCTTCTGGAAATGGCAGCGGCATCACAACCCACGGACCGACTCCAGCCTCGCCCGGTTTGAGGGGAATCTTGTCCCGCCGAACACGCGGGGCATGAGCAACCTGGGCGTTTTCGGCGCGAGTGTGCCAGAGGAACCTGGCGGGGAGGACGAGTCTGGAATGGACGTCGCCTTTGGCGGCGTGGGTGGTGGTGGTTTCGGTATGGCGCGCAACGGCGGCCGGCCGGGTTCGATGATGATGCAACGCCGCAGTGCTGTCATGGCCGACGGGATGGCGATGCCCGCGATGGAAGCCGCTGCCCCGGCGGGGAACGAGGGGATGGCTTTTACTGGTGCCAGAGCGAAGGGGGCCGGTCCAGCTGGCGGTGAGGCGGGCGAGCAGCTCGTCCAACCGACCGTCCGCACCCAGTTCGCCGACACGGCCCTCTGGGCCGCGGCCCTGGAAACCTCGGCCGACGGCACCACCGAGATCGAACTCGACATGCCTGAGAACCTCACCACTTGGCGGATCAAGGTTTGGGCAATGGGTCATGGCACCAATGTGGGCCAGGGCCAAACCGACGTGGTCACCAGCAAGAACCTCATCGTCCGGCTCCAAGCACCGCGGTTCTTCGTGCAAACGGACGAAGTGGTCCTCTCGGCCAATGTCCACAATTACCTGGACGCGAAGAAGAAGGTGCAGGTGAAGCTTGAATTGGAGGGTGACACGCTCCAAGCGTTCGAGAAGATCCCCGGACCCACGATCCGGGGGCGCGGCGGCGAGCCCGTGCCCGGCGACATGGAGCCCCGAGACCTGACTGTCCAGCCAATAAGCCCAACCATCGAAATCGAACCGAACGGCGAAGCCCGCGTCGATTGGCGGGTGAAGGCGGTCAAGGAGGGCGAGGCCGTGATCCGCATGTCGGCCCTGACCGACGAGGAATCCGACGCCATGGAGCAGCGGTTCCCGGTCTACGTGCACGGCATGGAGAAGATGGAAGCCCGCAGCGGGGTGATCCGGCCGGACGAGGACAAGGCGTCGATCAGCTTCGATGTCCCCGCCGAGCGGCGGCCGGAAGAGTCGCAACTCGTCGTCCGCTACTCGCCCACGCTGGCCGGCGCGATGGTCGACGCCCTGCCCTATCTGGCCGAATATCCTTACGGTTGCACCGAACAAACGCTCAACCGGTTCGTGCCCACGGTGATCGTTCAGAAGATTCTGATCGACATGGGGCTCGACCTGGAGAAGATTCGCGACAAGCGCGCGAATCTCAACGCCCAGGAACTCGGTGATCCGGCCGAGCGAGCCGCCCAGTGGAAAGGCCCGGGCTTCGAGAACCCGGTGTTCGACGAGGCCGAAGTCCGGCGCATGGTCCGCGACGGCGTGAAACGGCTCGGCGAGATGCAGCTCAGCGACGGCGGCTGGGGTTGGTTCTCCGGCTATGGCGAGCATAGCTCACCGCACACCACGGCCACCGTGGTCCACGGGCTGCAAGTCGCCAAGCAAAACGATGTGGCCGTGCCGAAGGCGATCCTCGAGCGGGGCGTGAACTGGCTGAAGCGCTACCAGGAAGAGCAGGTCGTGCTGCTCAACAATGCGCTGATCAAGGACAAGCCCAAGGGGCTGCGCTGGAAGAATCGGGCGGACAATATCGACGCCCTGGTCTACATGGTGCTGGTGGACGCCGGCGTGAAGAACAAGGACATGACCGAGTTCCTCTACCGCGACCGCACCGAGCTTTCGGTTTACGCGATGGCCGTCTACGGTGTTGCCTTGGAGACTCAAGGCGACCAAGAGCCGAAGCTCCAGATGATCATGCGGAACATCAGCCAGTACGTCGAGCAAGACGACGAAAACCAGACGGCCTGGCTCAATCTGGGCGGCAGCCCCTGGTGGTACTGGTACGGCAGCGAGTTCGAGGCGCAGGCCTACTACTTGAAACTGCTCGCCCGCACCGACCCCAAGGGCGAGTTGGCGTCCCGTATGGTCAAGTACTTGCTGAACAACCGCAAGCACGCCACCTACTGGAACTCCACGCGCGACACGGCCCTGTGTATCGAGGCGATGGCCGAATACATGCAGGCCAGCGGCGAAGCCAAGCCGGAGATGACCGTCAAGGTGTTCCTCGGCGACGAGTTGAAGAAGTCGGTCGAGATCACCCCCGAGGTGCTCTTCCAGTTCGACGACCGCTTCACACTGGCCGGCGAGCAGGTACCCAGCGGGAAGCTCGACGTCCGCCTCGAGCGCGACGGCGACGGGCCGCTGTACTTCAACGCCTACCAGACGAACTTCACGCTGGAAGACTTCATCACCGCCGCCGGGCTGGAGATCAAGGTGAACCGGCGTTATTTCCGACTCAAGCGCGTCGAGGCCACCGAAAAGGTGGTCGGCTCGCGGGGTCAGGCCGTGGATCAACGGGTCGAGAAGTTCGAGCGTCAACCACTAGAAAACCTCGCCGAACTGAAGAGCGGCGAACTGGTCGAGGTGGAACTGGTGATCGAAAGCAAGAACGATTACGAGTACCTTGTTTTCGAGGACTTCAAGCCGGCCGGGTTCGAGCCGGTCGAACTCCGCAGCGGCTACGGCGGCAACACGCTGGGGGCTTACGTCGAGTATCGCGACGAGCGCGTGGTGTTCTTCGTCCGCAAGCTGGCTCGCGGCAAGCACAGCACCAGCTACCGCATGCGGGCGGAGATCCCCGGTCGCTTCAGCGCCCTGCCCACCAAGGCCTGGGCCATGTACGCCCCGGAACTGAAAGGCAACTCCGACGAGATCAAACTGCGGGTGGAGGATTGAGTGGGAGGATAGCAACCCGGGAGGGGAGAACGAGCCCGCGGATCACGCGGATGACGCGGATATTGGATCAGCTCGCAGGGTGGGCCGAGCGCGGCGAGTCCCGCCGCTCCCAAGCCGACGGCTTGCCGTCGGACCAATCCGGCGCGACTCGCCGCGCTCGGCCGATTCACCCCTCGATCACCGCGCAGGCCGTCTCCACCTTGCCGAACGGGGCGCTCACCTGGATGCCCGCGACTCGGTCGGCGACGCGCTGGACCGATTCGCGGGCGATTTCCACGCCCACGCGCGTCTGATCCTCGCGGCTCTCTACCGCGGCCATGCGGTCCATCACGCGCTCGGGAATCTCCACGCCCGGCACCTCGTTTTGCATGAATTGTGCGTTGCGATAGCTGGCCAGCGGCCAGATGCCGGCGATCACCGGGATCGGCACCGGGGCCAGCCGATCGAGCACGCGGAGCAGGGCCTCGGGATCGAACACCGGCTGCGTAATGGCGAACTCCGCGCCGGCGTCGATTTTTCGCCGGAAGCGATCCAGCTCGTCGTCCAGATCGAGGGCCGTGGGATCCAGCCCCACGCCAATTAGCGCGGCGGTGGGGGGATCGATCGCTTGCCCGCCCAAGTCCACTCCCCGGTTCAGCCGCGCCTGCACGGCGGTCATGCCGATCGAGTCGGCATCGAACACGCCGGAGGCGTGCGGGTAGTTGCCCAGCTTGGGCGGATCGCCGGTGACGATCAGGATATTCCGCACGCCCATCGCAGCGCACCCCAAGAGGTCGGCCTGCATGCCAATCAGGTTGCGGTCGCGACAGCAGAAATGGAGGATCGGCTCAAGGTCGGCCTCTTCGAGAATCCTCGCCGAAGTGATCAGCGGCGAGATGCGGGCGCTGGCCCGCGGACCGTCGGGGATGTTCACCGCATCGACGCCGCGCTCGCGCAGCGTTCGGCTCTTCGCAATGATCTTGCTCAAATCCCAGCCACGCGGCGGAACAAGCTCCACCGAGGTGACCCATTGCTTCTCGACCAGCCGCCGGGCAAAGCGCGACCGTTCGGCCAGCGGGACGGGCTCCTTTAGTTCTGCTTCCGGCGGGGTGGCGGTGCTCACCGTCGGCGCCCGACGCCGGCTGAGCGGCTTCACCGCGTCGGCCATCTCGCGGATGTGATCCGGCGTGGTCCCGCAGCAGCCACCCACCCCCGCCGCTCCCAGGGCGACGTAGCGTTTGGCGTAGGACGTGAGATACTCTGGCGAGCAGTAGTAGATCATACGGTGCCCCACCTCGCGTGGATGGCCCGCGTTGGGCTGAACGACGATCGGCAGGTCGGTCAGACGGACCGCCCGTTCCACGGCCCCCAGCAGCCCATCGGGACCAGTGCCGCAGTTGATGCCATGGGCGGCCGGTTGCGGCAGACCGTCGGGCATCGGGGCCAACATCCGTTCGACCGTCTCGCCGGAGGTGGTCTCGCCGTCCGGCGTCACGGCGAATGAAAGGATGAACGGCAGGCTCGTATGTCCGACCATCGCCCGGGCGCAACGCTCCAGCGACTCGCGATTCGGCTGTGTTTCGAACAGGATCACGTCGACCCGCCCCTCGAGTGCGGCGACCTGCTCGGCGATCAATTCATCGAGTTGCTCGCGTTGCCGGGCGTCACTGGGCAGCGGACCGACCGACCCGGCCACCCACACCGGCCGATCGGCGGCTTGGGCCACATCCCGAGCGATTTCCGCCGCCGCCCGATGGATGTCATGCAGCCGATCCGCCAACCCGAACTGGGCCAGGGAAATCCGGTTGGCCCCAAACGTGTTGGTCGCCAGTACGTCGGCCCCGGCGTCGACATAGTCTTGGTGGATCGCTCGAATCAGTTTCGGATCCGAGAGCGACAACTCGTCGAAGCACCGGTTGGTGAAAACGTGCCGCCGATAAAGCTCGGTCCCCATGGCGCCGTCGAACACCAGGACCTCGCGCCGCAGTGCCTCGGCAATGCTGGTAGGCTGACTCATGCTGGCCGTTGAGTGTTTGGGGTATCGGATGCCCAAGCCCGCGGGCACCGGCTTGTGGAAATCGGCCGTGGGCGACGCCCAAGCATACCCTCCCCCCCGGCGGCCCGCCAGGGGGCGCGACACGGGCCCGGCGGTCTGCTATACTGGTAAGTCGACTCACGTGGTTCCCTTTGCAAACAAAACCCTTGCCCCCGTTTATTGGAGTGCCCCGATGACCCGTCTGCCTCGCCTGCCCCTGCTGAGCCCCTGGCTGATTGCCGCCCTACTGATTTCCCCAAGCTGGTCCTTCGGGGATTCCCCGTCGAAAAACAACGACAAACCGGCCACCACGAAACAGGACAACGCGAAACAGGACGACGCGAAGTCCGATGGCACGAAACCCGAAAACGCGAAGCCGGCCGACGCCCAGGGCAACCAACAGGCCACCTCGGCGGACGGCCAACGGTCCAGCGAGGCGCATGGAAAGAAGCAATCCGCCGAACCGAAAACGAAGCCGTCGAAGCAAAAAGAGCACCCAAAGCAAGCAAAACAGCCCAAGCCAACGAAGGCAGCTAAGCAAGACAAACAGGCCAAACAAGAAGAGCAGCCCAAGCCGGAGGAGAAGGAACCCACCAGCCCACTGCAACTGTTGATGCAACGCCTCTCGGGCGAGAAAGACGCCGACGACGATGGGAATAGCTCGCCAGCCGGCGGAAAGACCGGCGGAAAGACCGGCGGGAAGGCCGACGGTAGCAAGGCGACGGAGGGGAAGGACGATACCTCGCGGACGGCCAAGGTCGTGCAGTTCACCTTCCGCGGCGAATTGACCGAGGGCCCCACGCCACCCGGCCTGTTTGCCGAACTGAAGCCATCGCTGCGCACGATGGTCGAGCGGATGGATGCCGCCGCGAAAGATGACGAAGTGGGTGCTGTCCTGTTGCGACTCTCGGAGTTGCAAATCGGCCAGGCGAAAATCGCCGAGTTGCGCGCTGCGGTCAAACGCATCCGGGACCACGGCAAGCCGGTCGTGGCCATGCTGACCACCGCTCAGTCGGCCGAGTATGCCGTGGCCGCCGCCTGCGATGAGGTGATCATGGCGCCCAGTGGCACGCTGATCATCCCCGGCGTGCGGTTGGAAGTGACCTTCCTCACCGGCCTGCTCGAAAAGGTCGGCATCCATGCAGAAGTCTTGCAGGTGGGCAAATACAAGGGAGCCGGGGAGCCGTTCACCCGAAAGTCGCTCAGCAAGCCCCTACGCAAGAGCCTCAGTGACGTGGCCAACGACCTTTACGTGGGCTTCGTCGAAACGGTCGCCACCGACCGCCACATGCCCGGCTACAAGGTCAAGACGCTCATCGACCAGGGCATCTTCACCGCCGCCGCCGCCAAGCGTGAAGGGCTCGTGGATCGCCTGCTCTATGAAGATCAGGTTCGCGAGTGGCTGGCCAAGAAACTCAAAGCCGATCAAGTGAAACTGGCAACCGACTACGGCCGGAAGAAGGTAGAAATGGACTTCTCCGGCTTCACCGGCATGCTGAAGCTGTTCGAGTTGATGCTGGGCGGAAAGCCCGACAAACAGACCTCGGCAACGCCCAAGGTGGCCCTGGTCCACGTGGTGGGCCCGATCATTGAAGCCCAGGAGCAGGGTGGTCTGTTCGGCAGCCAATCGGCCACGGCGCGGACCATCGTCAAGGCGTTGGAAGACGCCGGTAAGCGGGATTCCGTGAAAGCAGTCGTGCTTCGGGTCGACAGCCCCGGCGGTTCCGCCACCGCCAGCGATCTGATTTGGCGAGCTGTCAAGCGGCTGGAAAAGCCGGTCATCGCCAGCATGGGCGACACGGCGGCCAGTGGCGGCTACTACGTGGCCATGGGCGCCGACCAGATCATCGCCGCCCGCGAAACGCTCACCGGCTCGATCGGCGTTGTGGGCGGCAAGCCGGTTGTCGCCGGCCTCTATGAAAAGCTCGGATTGAAGACGGAAGTCATCACCCGCGGCGAGAACGCGGGCATCTACTCCGCCACCGAGCCATTCTCCGGCGAGCAGCGGAAGCTGCTGCAACGGATGATGCACGAAACCTATCGCCAGTTCGTCAGCAAGGCCGCCAAGGGCCGCGGCATGGAATATACCCAGCTAGAGAAGCTTGCTCAGGGCCGCGTGTATAGCGGTCGGGCGGCGGCCAAACTCGGGCTGATCGATCGCATCGGCACCCTGGAAGACGCAATCGCGGAGGCCAAGAAGACCGCCGGCCTGAAAGACAGCGAAAAATGCGAGGTGATTGTGCTGCCGCGCCCCAAGTCGCTCTTCGAGCAACTGTTCGGCGACCCGGCCACCCAGACTCGGATCAGCTCACCGTTGAGCGCTGAACTGAACGGCCTGCTGAAAGAGATCGGTCTTCCGGTCCACCAGATGAAGGCCTACCGCCAGATGTTTCGCGGCTCGGCGGCGTTCTGGATGCCTTATGCGATCGACATCCGGTGAGCAACGGGAGAGGCATGACTGCGGACGCGACAACTCCATCAACGGGCCAGCCGCGCGCGGTCCATTACGACAGCCAACTGGGGGTGGAAGACAGCCTGCTACGGGTGGGCGGTGGCCACCCTGCCCCCTTCCGTTACTCGCCCCACCTGCGTCACTCGCCCACGTAGGGCATCAGGGCCATGAAGCGGGCCCGCTTGATCGCGCTGGCAACGGCGTGCTGACTAACCGCGCCGCAACCGCTCTTGCGGCGGCTGATGATCTTGCCCTGACGGTTGGTCAGCTTCTTGAGCAACTCGATGTCCTTGTAGTCGACATACATCGGACGCGGTCGCTGGCCGTCGATCAGCAGCGGGTCCTTCTTCTTCGCGCGGACGCGATTCTTCGTGTTCTTACGACGGGTGTTGCGGCGAACCTGAATTCTTCGGGCCATGGGCGAACCACTCAATAGAAATGGACGGATTCGGTCGGCCGGCTCGATGCGGCCTGCTTCGCTGGTTGTTTGGCAAACCACTGATTATACCGCCGGCCGAAGAAGATGCAATGGGCTCGTCGGCGTTCGGCCGGCCAAGGCACGCCCCCCCACTCCCGGAGGGTTCCCGCTCTGTTTGCCGAGGCGACGAGCGTTTGCCCAAACTACCGAGGTGTCATGATCGGATCGAATAATCGCAAGGATCGGTACAATCGGGCCCTCGGCCGCAATCCGAGCTGCCCCGGAGCCCGACATCCAGCGATAGACCCATCGCTTACCCCCTTCCCGAAGCTCCGCATGGTAGGACAAACGATGCCCGGCTTGCCCCACCCGCGCCGCCACCCAATACCCAGCCAGCCCCCACGGATTTGCCACCCGCGGCTCCATCCCGCGCGGCTCCATCCCCGGCGGCTCCACGGCCTGCTGATCTCGGCCCTGCTGGCCGCGGCAATCCTGGCAGGCAGTCCGCTACCCGGCCAAGGGGGCGAGCTGCTCACGGCGATTCGTCGCTCCCATGCGGCGGCGTTCGCCCCGGCGCCCTATGCGGGCAACCCCCGCCAGATCGCCCCCCGGGTACCTGGCTACGCGGTCAGCAACCCTTGGCAGCAGCCGGCCCCGGCTGGCTGCCACGGTCTTGGCGGCGTTCATCCGGGCGGCGTGCCCCGGTTTGCTTGGGGCTATTTCGGCGTAAAGAAGTCGTCGCACTCGTTCTGCCATCGCGGCTACTACGGGAACCTCTACCAGTTCCAGTTCCGCGAAGGCTATTAGTGGTTGAACCCGATGAAGAAGCTGAACATCTCCTCGTCGTCGGCCGCCTCGGCCACGATGGGGAAGGCGAAGTCCAGCGCGATCGGGGCGGGTCCCATCGCCGGGATCGTGATCCGCAGCCCGAAGCCCGGCGCGATGCGGTACTTGTCCTCCCAATCGTCGATTCGTGACTGCACGGTACCCGTGTCGCAGAATACGACGCCACGGACCATGTCGTCGGCGGTGATCGGGAACATGTACTCGGCCGAGGCCAGTAGTTGGAACTCGCCACCGACGCGGACGCCAGTGCCCGGGTCGATCGGGGCAACCCCACGGAAGTCGAAACCGCGAAGGGTGGAATAGCCGCCGGCGAAGTAATGGTCGTAAACGGGCGTATCGTCGCCGGTCCAGCCGAAGTTCGACTTCAAGCTGATGACGTGCCGCCCGGAGCCGTCGGGCCGCTGATAGAGCATGAAGTAGCGACGCAGCTCGACATCGATCCGTGGATAGCTGTAGGTACCCACGACCTGCTCGACCCCCAACTCGATCAGCCCACCCTCGGTGGCCAGGAACGAGCTGTCGCGGGTATCGCGCGCGATTGTGGCTCCGAAGCCTAGCAGGGTGTTATCGCCCAGGGCATCCGCGATATCGGGCGGGGTCGGCTCAATGGGATCCGAGAGCGTGATCTCCGCCCCGCGAAACGTCAGGCTGCCGGACAGGTCCTTGGTGAAGTGGTAGCCCAATGCCACCCGGCCGCCGATCCGCTGCTCGTCCCACTCCCGATAGAAGCGATCGTAGTAGAACCCGCTGAGCGAAAGCGACAACTCGGTGTTCAGCAGATAGGGTTCCTGGAACGTGGCCATGTAACGCTGGACTTCCGTGCCGGGCACCGCCTCCAGGCGAAGTCGCTGGCCGGCGCCGCGCCATGCCGTGGCGTTGCGGATCTCCTCCCAACTGCGAGGAAAGCGAGTGATGTCGAAGTTCCGCTCGTCGATGACGATATTGCCCATCAACCCGGCGTCGGAATTGACCCCCACGCCGAACATGAATCGGCCCGTGCGAGTCTCTTCCAAGAACACATCCATATCGAGATCGCGCGTGGGTGGCTGGAGGGCATTGCCCATCACGCCGGGGTACTCGCCAAACACGGGCCCCATTTCCGGCACGACCTCGCCTTGCGGCGGGGCGAACATGCCTTGCCCGCCCGACTGGATCGGATCGGGAGGATACTGATTGCCCACCGCCGGGTTGGGCGTGATGGGCGCCGGGCCGCCGGGCATAGGGCCAGTGGGGGCAGGGACCATCGGAGCCACGTTGCCCGCCGTCGGGTAACCCGGTTGCCGATAACCTTGCTGAAACTGGCCTTGCTGTTGAGCGCTGGCGGCGGGATAGCCGCGCGCGGCACTCGAATCCGACGGATACATGCCTGCCGGAGCCGATCCCGATGGGTACGACTGCGCCGGGTAACCGCCCGCGGCGGTCGGCGGTCGCGCGGGCGAGTTCTGGGTTGTCGCCGGCTGCGTGCTCGAAGGATACGGTACGGCGGAGGGCGACGTCCCACCGTTGAACTCATCCCACCGCGACGGGAGCGAAGGAGTCGAGCGGGTTGGGCTCTGGTATCGGACGACTGTCGGACGACGCGAAGACGTGCCCTGGGAGGGCGCGGCGCGAGGGAAAACCACTTGGGAAGGCGAAGCTCCCGCTGAGCCTGCCACTGGCGAGACGCCAGCAGCACTCCGGTACCGGTCACTTGGCGGCAAGCGGCGAGTCGAACCGGGCGCGATACCCTCGGGGGCTGCCGCGCCGTTGGGCACCGATACGCCAGCCGTACCGTCGGCGCGGATTGTCAAATCCACGTACGGTTCCGCGTAGCGATGCGTCTTCGGCGGCGACCAGACGGTCCAACGGCGAGGCTCGGCGTCGGCTTCTCCCGCCCGCGTCGCCCCGTCGGGGCTTTGTCCGCGGTAGGACGAACCCGGCGGCCCCGGCGAACCCGGCGGCCCATAGCGACCATCGTAGCGCCCTTGATCGTCACTACCGCCACGGTCATCGTCCCGATCCGGCTGACGGGCGAGCATGCCGCGGCTTTCGTCGAGCTCCGGCGGCGAGAAGACGATCTTCGGCACCTTGCCACTCATCGGGTCGACCAGGAACAACTCGGATCGCCGCAGCCGGGTTTCGCTGGCCCGCAGTTCGCGGATGTCGACGATGTCGCCCGGCTTGAAGGACAGCCGATTGAGGACGGTGGTGATTTTCGTATGGGGATACTCGCCGTTGATCTCCACGTTGATCCTTCCGACGCGATAGCGATCGCCTTCCTCGATTTCGTAGATCAGGTCAACCCGCGGCTCATTCTCCAGGTAGCGGATATTCGGTTTGACGTTGGCGAAGACGTAGCCAATGGAGCCGTACTTTTCCTCGATTGTTTTGACGTCGGACTTCATCGCCAAGTCGTTGAAGTTCTGCTCCGACTGGAGCCGCAACTCCTCGGTCAGTTCTTCGGTGGGGATCACCTTGTTACCGACCACTTTCACGTCGCGCACCTCGAAGCGGGGGCCTTCGTCGATCACGAAGGTGAGCGTGAGCCAGTTGCGGCCCAGGTCATGGCTGAGTTCGCGGCCCACGCGAGCACGGAGGAACCCCAGGCCACGATAGTAGGCCACCAGCCGGTCCACGTCGGCGTCGATCTTCTCGCGATTTACTTCGCCGCCGAAGAACCAGAAAAAGCCCGGATTCGACTTGATTTGTGTCCGCAGCCGCGAGTCGCTGGCGATGGTATTGCCGACGAAATTGGTCCAGAGGATGCGTTTCTTGGCCCCTTCGTTGATCAGGAACACGACACCCTGGTCGTCGAGCTTGCTGCCCTCGACCACGGTGACCTGAACCTTGTCGAACCCTCGCTTGTGGTAGAGCGCTTCGATCCGGTTGCGGGCCTCGGCCACCATGTAGGGGTCGAGCGCGTCGTCCACCTTCAGATCGATTTCCTTGCGGAGCACTTTCTTGGCGACTTCCTCGGCACCAACGAACTTGATGTATTGCACGCGCGGTCGTTCGACCACCTCGAAGATCACCACCCGGCCGCCATCCACGCGGCGGTAAAAGGGTCGCACATCGGCGAAATAGCCGCTGCGCGTCATGCGGCGCACATCGTCCTCGATCAATTCAGAATCGAAGGGGCGTCCCTTGCGGGTGCGGATGAGCGGTGAGATTTTTCGCAGCGGCAATGTCTTGTTGCCCACCACGCGCACGTCGACCACCACGTCCTCGCCCGGCATCGGGGAGGATGAATCAGCGCCGGGCATCCCCGCGGGCGGCGCGGCACCGTTGGCGCTTGGCAAGCGTGGCCCGGCGGCCGGCCCCTGGCCCAGCGCCAGCAGCGTGTGGCCAAAGATGACCGCCGCGACCGTCAGCAGCAGGACGATTAGGCAGCGAGCCATTCGCGTTTGCCGAGCGGTCGCCGGACGGACGGCTGAGGATTCGTGTTGGGTCGACGGACGCCGAGTGGCGACCCTCCCGGCCTTCTGCCCGCGATGTTGGTTGCAATGGTCGGTCAGCGGCATATCATTCGGCCGAAAAGTGGGGACGTTGAGCGGGGGCATCGCGCGAGGGCAGCCCGGCCGCTGTGATGAGGCCGCGTAGAAATACCGCAAGAGGGCCGCCGGGAGCAAGAGGAATTCGGGCGGAACCGGAGAAGCCTAGGCAAGATAGGGGAGGCGGAGTGGGATCGACTGGGCCTTGATGGCCTTGATCGTAACCTTGCCAACTGCTAGCGGTCTTCATGGTTGAGTTGCAGCCGGAAGCCAGGCGGCCTTTTTGGGGGGGCGCTATGGTTCTGCGGCGCAGCAGGTGGCGCATTGCGCCT
>Ga0180436_10001155_pt1 | contig 26179 bp, 21 predicted proteins | sample SS_ome_2_FD_132434 | JGI IMG/M metagenome (GOLD analysis project Ga0180436, IMG submission 132434) | Hypersaline lake sediment archaeal communities from the Salton Sea, California, USA - SS_3_S_2 metaG | ecosystem: Environmental > Aquatic > Non-marine Saline and Alkaline > Hypersaline >... | reverse complement strand
CTGATCGACCTTTCGCTAAAAGATCGACTTCGTATCTTCCATGACTTCTATCGGCTGGGGCAGGAACAGCACTTCATGTTCGATCTGTCAGCGACTGTCCGGAAAGGCCACAGCTTCAAGGACAGCATCTGTCCGGACAGTATGACTATGGACGATGGCTTCATCAAAATCGACAGGAAATTCTGCCGCACGCTGTATATGAAGGAATATGCCTCCTTCATCAAGGACAGCTTGATAACCGAACTGACCGACCTGCCCAAGAACATGATGCTGTCCATCGATATGCTGCCGGTGCCGACCGATGAAGCGGTGAAGATCATCAACAAACTGATACTCGGCACCGAAACCGACAAGGCCAGGTTCACCCGGAAGCAGTCCGAGAACGGCAACTTCACGGCGGATATCCCGTATGACCTGGAGATGCGCTCCAAGGAACTGCATGAGTTCATGCATGACTTAACATCAAGAGACCAAAGAATGTTATTCGCATCGGTGACCATCGCCCTGATGGCGGACACCTTAAAGGAGCTCAACAGTGACACCGAGAGCATCAAGGCAATCGGGCGAAAGCATTTGTGTGACCTAACCACGCTGGACTATCAGCAGTTGGACGGGCTGTATACCGTCCTGCCCTTCGGCTTGCATAAACTGCCGTTCAAATGGCGTACCCTGACCACCGAAAGCACGGCTGTGCTGATGCCCTTCAAGACCCAGGAGATTCAGGACGAGGGCGGCATCTACTACGGGATGAACTTTGTTTCCAAGAACATGATCGTGGCCGACCGGCGGCATCTCCTAAACGCCAATGGGTTCATCATGGGCGTATCCGGCAGCGGCAAGTCCTTCAAAGCCAAGGAAGAAATCTCCTCGCTGATGATGCGGGATGACGTGGACATTATTATTTTGGACCCGGACTCCGAGTACGCCAATCTGGTGCAGTCTATGGGCGGCGAAGTCATCCGAATCTCGGCCGGAAGCAAGAACCATATCAACGCCATGGACATGGGCCAGCACTACGGCGGGGATGAGAACCCGATTATCCTTAAATCCGAGTTTATCCTCTCGCTTTGTGAACAGCTGGTGGGCAACGGCAAGCTGACCGCCAAGGAAAAGTCGCTGATCGACCGGTGTACGGCCAACGTGTATCGGGAATACATCAAAAAGCGCTTCAAGGGCGAGGCCCCGACGCTGAAGGACTTCCGGCAGGAGCTCTTACGTCAGCAGGAACCCGAGGCCAAGGAAGTGGCGCTGGCGATTGAGCTTTTCACCGACGGGTCGCTGGACACCTTTGCCCGGCAGACCAACGTTGATGTGCACAGCCAGTATGTGGTGTATGACATCAAGGATTTGGGCAAACAGCTTCGGACGGTCGGGATGCTGGTGGTGCTGGATAACATTTTCAACCGCATCTCCGAGAACCGACAGAAGGGCCGGCGCACGTTCATCTATATAGACGAAATCTATGTGCGCCCGTAAGTAGCGGAAACGCTACGCGGGTTGTTTGGAATTCCATTCTAGGCAGATGGTGGCTAAGTATGAGATTAAGCCATTATCATCCGACTTACCTGGCGAGGAAACTTTAAGGGGAACATAGCACGTCGGAAAAGGCATGAGTCAGCCAATCATCAGGCTGCGACTGAATGTCGAGGTAAAACGTTTTGTATAAGGATAAAAGCTAAACTGCTTGAACGATAGTCAGAGAAGTGTTATCGTCCGCCGCATACGCAAGATGGTTATATGCGTTGCGTTGCGGGGGTAGCTGGAAAAGGTAAATTTCCAGTTACGTTCATACCCCTGCTAATCATCCATTATCAATGGAAAATGACGAAAGTCGTATCCGACAACAAGACAAGCCTATTCCAAGCAATCTAAACGGGGATAACCTAAGCTAGAACGCCAATATCGGCTATGTATAATCCCAGCAATGGGGATAAATCTCAAGGGCAACCAAGAGAGATGATACTGAATATCTAGTAAGGTTACGGAGTCTCCGTAGTAGTCTGAGGTTGGGAAAGCCAACCACATGGCGAAGGGAGACAGTCTATCTTCAATACAATTTTAGGAAAGGTGCGTGAGGCACTATGAGAAATCCAATTAGAGTATTGGAAAACCTACACGAACACGCTCTAAACGAGCAATACCGATTTGAACGGCTATACCGAAATCTGTATAACCCGAAGTTCTATCTTTTGGCTTATCAGAACTTGTATGCCAACAAGGGAAGTCTGACGGCAGACGTAGACGGCAAAACGCTGAATGGCGTAAACATGAAGCGAATTGAGGATTTAATCAATAAGCTGAAAGACCATAGCTATAAGCCACTACCAGCAAGACGGCAATATATTCCAAAGAAAAGCGGGAACGGGTTAAGGCCTCTGGGGATTCCTGGAGCAGACGACAAATTGGTACAAGAAGTCGTACGTATGCTTTTAGAGAGCATATTCGAGCCAACCTTCACAGAAACATCACACGGGTTTCGCCCAAACAGAAGCTGTCATACAGCTTTGGCGCAAGTAAAGAATACTTTTAAAGGGACAAAATGGTTTGTTGAAGGCGATATCAAGGGATACTTTGATAACATCGACCACCATATTCTTGTCGGCATCCTGCGCAAGCGGATAAACGATGAGGCTTTCATCGCCCTGGTTTGGAAACTCTTAAGAGCGGGGTATATGGAAAATTGGGCAAAACATCAGACCTATAGCGGTACGCCTCAAGGTTCCGGAGTCAGTCCTTTGCTGGCGAATATCTATCTGAATGAATTAGATAAGTATATCAATGCCTATAAGGAAAACATCGACGCAGGGCAAAAACGCTCCCATAACAAAGAGTATATACGCCTTTGTACTTTGTGCAGTTATCATCAAAGAAAACTCAACGAGAGATGGGCAACGCTAAGCGGTGAAGAAAGAAGATTGGCGCAGGAAAAAATCAAAGGGCTAAAGGAATCGTATCTATCTCTATCCTGTGGCGACCCAATGGACAGTCAGTATAAACGAATTCAATATGTTCGATACGCAGACGATTTTCTTATTGGTGTAATCGGCAGTCATGCGGATGCGGAGCAAGTAAAGGCGGACTTAAGTCGCTTTCTTGCCAATGAGCTGAAGCTAACGCTATCACCAGAGAAAACACTAATCACGCATGCGAATAAAAAGGCAAGGTTCTTAGGGTATGACATTACCATATCCAAAGACCAATCTGTCTATAAAACGGCGCGTGGCAAAATTAGACCATTCTATGGCTGTGTAAACCTGTTGGTTCCCAAGGAAGCTTGGGTCGGCAAACTGTTGGAATACGGAATTCTTGACATCAACATTGGTCCCGATGGTAAGGAAAGATGGATGCCTATAGCGCGAAACGGCTTCGTAAACAAAGACTTGATAGAAATATTAAGCTTATACAATTCTGAAATACGTGGCATATATAACTATTATCGTTTAGCCCGAAATGTATCGGTGCTAAATAAATTCTCGTATGTCATGGAATACAGCATGTATAAAACCTTCGCACGGAAATTACGCACCAGTATTGCCAAAGTCAAAGGCAAGTTCATGACAAATGGTGTATTTGGTGTGGGCTATGTAACTAAATCAGGTGAAACACGCAGAGCAACTTTTTACAACGGCGGGTTTAAGCAAAATAAACGTTTGCTGATAAGCAAAGTTGATTTAATCCCTGACTACAAAGTGGATATAAAATCACAAGACATCATCGCCCGCTTTATGCTGGGTGTTTGTGAACTCTGCCAAGGTAAAGAACAGCCTGTAACCATCCATCAGGTCAAAAAGGTCAAAGACCTAACCGGTCAAAATGAGTGGGAACAATACATGATAAAGAAACATAGAAAAACAATAGTCCTGTGCGAGGATTGTTACAACAAATATTTTAACGTGTAGATTATGGATAGATAGAGAGCCGTATACATCGAGAGGTGTACGTACGGTTCGGGGGCGAGCATTCGGGAACCTGCTCTAGAAATAGAGTAAGGCACTGAATGCTTAGCCTACCTGTTGTTCAGAAATGAATACTCATCCAACTTCCTGTTTGAGCTGTGGAAACGGGTGAGAAAGTACGGCGCATGCTGTACCGGCATCACGCAGAATGTCTCCGACCTTTTGGAGAGCAACAACGCCAAGACCATGCTGGCAAACTCGGAGTTTCTGATTCTGATGAATCAGGCGGCGACCGATCGGATGGAACTCGCTAAACTCCTCTCTATCAGTGAAGCCCAGTTGAGCCACGTGACCGACAACGACAACAAAGGCCAGGGTCTGCTCAAGTTCGGCGGGGCGATCGTGCCGTTTGAGAATCCGTTCCCGAGGGATACGTTGCTGTATAAGCTGATGACTACGACTTTGGGGGAGTAAAAATTTATAAAAAAAGGACGAATTTCTCGAAAAAAAAAGAAAAACGCCGATAAACAAATCTAATCGGTCGTAATAGGCTAAATCAGTATATAATTACTGTTGAAATAATTGCCATAAATGCTAAAATAAATATTGAGCCGCTTACAAGTACAACATTATAACATCTTCTAATATTGTTATTATAGAATTGTTGTTTTGGTTTGTCAAGTGAAATTTACAAATTTGAGGAGAATATATAATAACCTGACTCACAAATGCACGGCTCATTATTCTAGGAAAGGAAACCCGTATAATTAAATGATAGTAAAAACAAAAATAAAATACTCATATTATATCTGTAAAGGGTGTGGAAGAAAAGTTGTTCCAAGAACTAATCCTTCAAAATGTCCACACTGCGGTAGGATCACAAGACTAAAATAAGGAGTCCAAAAAATGGAATTGAAAGTAAGTAAACAAACCGAGACTGGGCTCAATGTAGAGTTTATCAACATCGAGACTAAACGCACTATCGGACTTAAACAAGCAATTGAGCAAATCAAAAAAGGCAACCCGAATTATAAGGACTATATTGTTGTAAATAATAATGGAACTGAATATATCAGGTCAAAGCCGGATAGCAGTACGAAAAACAATATAGAAGATTAAATACTATTTCCATGCACTACTTTGTTGTAGTGCATGGAACCAACTGAGGTAAATATATGGCATTAATCGATACATATAGAAATAACGTTTTAAGAAAGAGAAACGAGCTTGCAAAACTTTCTGCGGATAAAGCAAAAGAAAGCGGGAAAATTGCAGCAATTAAGCAACGCATACAATCCGCACAAAGAAGTCTCAAAAGCTCAAAATCAAGCTCAACAATTAATTCAAAATTGGGAGAGATATCTCGGTATGACAAGCAGCTCGCAGATATTGATAAAAAAATTGCAACTATTGAAAAAAACATTGCTACAAAAACGAAGGAGTTAGGAGCCGAAGAAAAAAAGCTAAGTAACGAAGAAATGAGGATCAACAAAAAACAAGCGGAGGTGGCGTCTCAAAGATACAATGAAAGTCAAAAGCAGTACAGAGAAATGAGTTCAGCTCTCGCATATCAACACAATGAACAACAGGGAATAAAGCGAAAATTGGCTGATTTGGCCTTTCTTCCGGAAAAAATTACAGTTCTTTTCTTGGCTTCCAACCCGAAGAATACAGATTCACTTCGCCTTGACGAAGAAGCGCGGGAAATTCGTGAGATGATAAGCAAATCAAAACATCGTGATGCCGTAAAATTTGAAACTAGGCTAGCTGTTCGTCCTTTAGATATTCTTCAAGCAATAAACGAACTAAACCCGGACGTTATTCATTTTAGCGGTCATGGAACTCAGAATGACGAAATCGTGCTTGAGGACGCGGATGGTGCCGCGAAACTTGTTTCAAAGGAAGGAATTGTTCAAACAATTCGGCTTTCTTCAGAAAGAATCAAACTGGTTTTCTTTAATATCTGTTTTTCTTCAGAGCAAGCACAAGATGTCGTGAAGCACATTGAAGCTGCAATTGGGATGACTACATCAATTGGGGATAAAGCCGCGATAGTGTTTTCTTCATCTTTTTATTCAGCATTGGGGTTCGGATTATCCTTAGAAAAATCTTTTTCACAAGCAAAAGCGGCTCTATTACTAGAAGGCATTCCGGAAGAAAACACACCGGCTATATATATAAAAGATGGTTTGAACTCAGAAGATATTTTTATTGTCAAGCCGCCCCAAATATAATAGCGATCTAATAGGTGAATTAAAATGGCTTATAAACCAAAAATACAAAGTGCTTTTACGAAAGCACCCCGAACACGCCAACGTGTTCAGGGTGTTTTTTCTTATGTAAAACAAAAGAACCAAAAGACCGACCAGACTTCGGCCCAGGAATACGCCACGGATAAATCCGTCGAAGGCGGCGAGTATACCGCTCAAAAGAGCGCCGAGCTTGGGTGCAAGGCCTTGCTAAAACCCAAGGAGGCCATCAGGCATCAAACCAAAAAGCAAGCTGATAGCCGGTCAAACAGCCAAAGCAAAGCCGCTCAGGCGGACATCAAAACCAAAGAAACCTCGGTTAAACGTGATCCAAAGGCCAAGAGCGGAGCGGGCGTCAAGACTAAACCAAAGGCGGTCAAGCAAAGCGAGCGGCAGGCCTATGCTTCACAGAAGAAAGCCCAGGCCGCGGCGAAGAAAACCAAACAGGCAGTTCGAAACGCCAAAAAGACATCGGCCACGGCAAAAAAAGCCGCGAGGAAGAGTGCCAAAACCGCAAAGAAGATCGTGAAGTCGGTCATCACTGCGGCCAGGGCTGCCGCATCGGCACTAAAGTCGCTGGCCGCCGCCATCGCCGCGGGAGGTTGGGTGGTCATCGTCATCATTCTGGTCATCACGCTGGTGGTCGTGCTGGCCGCTTCTCCCTGGGGCATCTTCTTTGAAGATACCGATGATTCTACGCCTACGATTCCCGAACTGGTTGAAAGCCTAAACAGTGACTTTGAGAACCGCATTGCTTCAATCATTGCGGACGCCGGCGAGGTGGATGAGATCCTCATGGATAATGAATCGGACGCCATCCAGTACCGGCCGTATAACTGGGCGGATGTGCTGGGCGTGTTTTCGGTCAAGCTGTCGGCCAATCCGGACCCGGACGCCTATATGGATGTGCTGGTCATGGACCAAAGACGCGTCAAAGCGCTGGAAGCCGTGTTCTGGGATATGAACGTGATTACCTATGAGATCACCGAGACCGAGGTGGAGCCGGAACCGGCGCCTTCACCCGAGGAGGATGAAGACCCTGCGCCCGAACCCACGCCGGAAATCATCCGGACACTGACCATACATATCGAGAGTTTAACCTTCTCCCAAGGCGCGGAACTGTATGGCTTTAGCGATCATCAGAACGCGCTTTTGGAGGAGCTGATGTCGGCCGAGTACTATGCCATGTTTATGGAACTCTGCGGGATGGATGCTTACTCGGGATTAACGCCGGAGCAGTTGGAGAACCTGATTAACGATTTGCCCGTGGGAACCCTCGGCAGTGAAATCGTCAAATACGCCGCGTCCCGTTTGGGTGACCCATACTCACAGACCCTGCGCGGGCAGGGCAGTTATGTGGACTGCTCTTATCTTGCAAGGTGGTGCTATCAGCAGGCGGGCGTCAGCAGCTTCACGGCACCCACTGCGGCGGCGCAGGCCGAGTACTGCGTCAACAACGGGCTCACCGTTGCCAAATCCGCTTTACAGCCGGGCGACCTGATCTTCTGGTCCTTCAACACCAACGGACGCTTTTTAAACATCACGCACGTGGGCATCTATGCGGGCGACGGCATGGTGATCGATGCCTCCTATTCTAGCGGCATGGTAGTCTATCGGCCGATCTTCGCGTCCGCCAATCAGGTCTGCTACGGCCGGCCGCATGTGAAATGAGGGGATAAAGTGAAGAGAAAACAAGTCGCTATCCTGCTGTTGATTATGCTGATATCTGCCCTTGGCCTATTGCACTTCATTCACTCTACTTTAAAGAATAGTTCGGCTCAAACCATTCAACCGATGGACTCAGTTTGCGAAGAATCCGCAGAGCTTCTGGAGGCAAGTCCTATCGCCTCGATAGAACCGAAAACATCTGCCAGCCCGACACCTTCATCCAGTGAAGAAAACAAAGACATAAACGTTTATGCCACCATCACTATACAAACCGACAAGAAGACCAGAACCTTTGATATCTATCCGGACGTGGATGAAGCAACGCTGAAAAAACATATCGGACATCTGCCTTCCTCGGCTGATCCGGGCGAAGCAGGGATTTGCGTCCTCATGGGGCACAGGGACAGGGAGCTTAAGATACTCAAGTATGCGGAGGTGGGGAATGTAATAATAATCGAAAAAAACGGTATTGACTACCGATTTGTGGTGACCCGCATTGAGATTCAGGATGATGATGAGGCGTTGGTTTTTCCTGTGACGAACAGAGCTGGTTTGGCGATCGTTACCTGCTATCCGTTTGATTTCCTTGGAGCGGCCCCTCAGAGAATGATCGTTTATTGCGACCTAAAAAGTCAATAGAATAGGCCATCACTAAAGAAATAGGACATAAATACATATATAGTGTAAAATGGGCAGGATGACATTATATACTACAACTTCTAGCAAATTAGGGGAGAATAATTTACGAAGAAATATTATCGTATCTAAAATCATCTGGATAGAGGACGATAGTTAGTTATCAAAAAAAAGAGTTGCTGGCTTAGTGACTTTAAAATCATGAGTAGGTAACTGCTGATACCTATTTGCATTACGAAGTTGTCAGTCGATAATGGCTGCTTCTTTTTTTATACCCTAAAACCAATTCGGTGCCGCTCTCCTCCTTTCTTTATTTTTCAGAAATCAAATCTAAATTCTAAAGGAGACAGACATGAAATATAGATTAAGTTATTTATCAAACGGGAGAAAAGTGAAAATAACATATGAGCTGTTTAATCAGCTTAAAGTGTGGGAAGAGGAGAGAATTTATATTGAAGATGCTTTTAAGGATGAGCTGAAGCGGCAGGATGATCGATGGATTAATCAGAGCCGCAGTTTTTATCGGAACAATTTATCTTTCGATTATCTATCCGCCAGAGGGAAAGAGTTTCCTAGCATAAGGCAAGATGAATACCCGTTGGCCGACGATATACTCAAACGTGTTTATGAAGTCTTAGCACATTGTACAGAGCTACAAAAGCTGAGATTCATTAAACACTTTTTTTATGGCATGAGCTATCACGCAATTGCGAAGCAGGAACACAGGAACAAGGATACGGTCAGGGATTCGGTAAAGAAGGCGGTTCAAATGTTAAGAAACTATGAATAAATCGCAGGGCACCCCGCCAAACGACCATTCCCATGGCTGTATAGTGTAGGGTATTTTGCGCTACGTGGACTTTGACAACCGAATAGCGATTTTCAACACGTTCCATACATAAGAAATCTTGAGCGGCTATCAGCCTGCTTAGCGGGCAGGCATCAGGAGCAATAATCTGAAGAGGTACTTCGGGTCGCCATGACAGATGTATGAGAGATAATGATACTTCCCAAACGTTGGGCCGGCAATACGATGAAAATGGGCGGAGCCATGCTGACGCGTGAGCTATGGTGCCTTTAACCAAAGGCAGTTGGAAAGAGCGGGATAACAGAAATTGTGGGTATCCGCTGATGCTTGGCGGATACCCATTAATAAATTATTTTTTAGGAGTAAAGGGATGGTCAACAGGATTAAGAATATCTTTTATAAAATATTAAACAGAGAAAAAACAAAGAGCCAATACACATTGAACAAAAAAGTGTTCAATGTTGAAAGCATATATAATGGCGAGACTTCGATTGAAGAGGCCTTTGGGAGAATTATTGAATCGGAAATGAAGTAGTTTGCTTCATAGACTTTGCATGTGGTTTTGGGTATAATTAGGTATGCTATGCCACCTATAAACCACTACATTGGTCACTAGTTATGGAGGAAACTATGGTGATAAAGGATTATAAGGTAGCACTATACTTAAGGCTATCAAGGGATGATACAAACTCAAGTTTAGAAAGCATGAGTATCTCAAATCAGCGTGAAATGCTTGCTTCATACGCAAATGAAAAGGGCTGGCGTATCGTTGATGTTTATGCTGATGATGGATTTTCTGGGACAACCTTTGACAGACCGGAATTCCAGCGAATGATCGGTGATATTCTTAAAGGGAAGATTAACGTTGTTATAACAAAAGATCTATCAAGGTTGGGTAGAAACTACGTTAAAGTTGGAGAGTATACCGACTTTTTCTTTCCAAAGCATAAGGTGCGTTATATCTCGGTGACTGAGAACATTGATAGTGATAGAGAGAACGATATCGCGGGCTTCTTGAATATCGTAAACGAACATTACGCCAAAGACATTTCGCGAAAAGTGAAAGCGGTTAAAAGTGCCAAGATTAAAAAGGGTAAATTCATTGGAAGCTATCCGCCCTATGGCTATAAAAAGTCGCCGGAAGACAGAAACCAACTGATTATTGATGACTTTGCGGCCGAAGTAGTGAGAAGGATCTTCACATTATTTGCATCGGGTGAAAGCGGGAGAAGGATTGCCGAGGTTTTAAACTCCGAAGGCGTATTGACTCCAAGTGTTTACTATTATGACCGTATTGGGAAACCATACCCCTACAATAAGAACAACAAGCAGTGGGGGAGTTCAACCATCATGACGATGATGCGAAGTGTTGTCTATATTGGTCATATGGCACAAGGAAAGCGAAAAAACGCTTCATTTAAAATGAAATATCGTGAGTCTGTTCCCAAAGAGAATTGGGTAATCGTTGAGAATACGCATGATCCGATTATTGATGATGACCTTTGGGAGAAAGTCCAAAACCGTCTGGATCAGAACAAACACGTGAGGGCGAAAAAAGATCATACGATAAGCATTTTTTCCGGAGTCGTTCGATGTGCTGATTGCGGCTGTAAGCTTGTTCATACCACGAAGACCTACGGATCAAAGTCATATGAACTTTATCGGTGCAGTACATATTCCAATAATGGACATACCGCATGCACCAATCACATGATTTATACGCATGAACTTGAGCAATTGGTTATTGAAGATATTAAAAAATACGCTTCGATTGCTTTAAGGGATGAAAAATCATTACTGCAAAGAATCAGACAGGTAAAGAACCAACACGATGAAGAAAAAAGCAAGGTTCTGAACAACAGGATACAGAAATGTGAAAAGGCGCATGAAAAGATTGATAATCTAATGAAGATGCTGTTTGATGAAAAGCTGTCAGGAACGGTGTCCGATGAATTATTTGCTCGGATGATTAGCGATTATGAAGGCGAGCAGAAAGAAATTCGTTCAAGATTACACCAATTACATGCCGAACTCGATGAGGTAAACGATAACAAAGCATCACTACACAGTTTTGTAGAACTCATCAAGGATTATATCTGTATTGAAAAATTGGATAATCGGATAGTAAAGGAATTGATTGAATCCATTACCGTTTCTGAAACGTATATCAGGGATGGACAAAAGCATCAGGATATTACAATCAAATATAACCTGGTCGGACAGCTTGACCAGCTATCCATTGTAAGCCCAAAGGATAGAAAAAAAGTAATAGATCAGAAGCTCATTGAAGGAATTGATAACCGTAATTTATCAATCCAGACCAGCTAACCTATTACTCTTTTACGTTCAAAGCACTATGGTGCTTTATGTCGTGGCGGAGAGATAGGGATTCGAACCCTAGATAGGCTCACACCTATGCTGGTTTTCAAGACCAGTGCATTCAACCAAACTCTGCCATCTCTCCACATTTTTATATTAAGTTTTTGCGTTGCCTTCATGATGTCGATGGGAACCAAAAACATCCCGTTGAAAACTCGCTATGCTAGTATAGCAAATTGTATATAGCGTGTCAATAAAAAATCAGCAGTTGTATTAAGAAGTATTGGAGGCTATTCATATCCGACCGCATCATGCACTTTTCGGATTGTAACATCCCTAATTTCGTTGTTTTTACCCTTGGCACTCACTTTAACATATCTTTTTGTATATCCGATTAAATTGCCTTTTTTATCGGTATCCTCTTCTTCAAAAAGCACTTCTGTCTTACTGCCGATAAATGTCTCTGCAAACCTGTTTTGTAAAGCCATATCCAGATTCAGAAGCGCAGCCACTCTTTCTTTTTTTATACTTGAGGGTATTTGACCACTCATGGTTGCGGCTTTAGTGCCTGTTCGGACAGAGTAAGGGAATACATGCAATTTCGAAAACTTGATATCTTGAACAAACTTCTTAGTTTCCGAGAACTCGTGCTCGGTCTCGCCCGGAAAACCTACGATTATATCGGTTGTGATCGCGGGGTTATCGAAATAGTTTCGAAGGAGTGTTGTACATCGCAGGTATTCTTCCGGAGTATATTTTCTGTTCATGCGTTCAAGTACGGTTTTGCTTCCGCTTTGAAGGGAAAGGTGGAAATGCGGGCATAGACTCTCGATTCTCGAAGCCTCAGAGCAAAATGTCTCATCTATTAGCATAGGTTCCAATGAACCAAGGCGCAGCCGCTTTAGTCCGTCAATTTTATCGAGTTCTTTTAGTAAAGTGATCAAGTTGGTGTCGTTTTCAAAATCTATACCGAATGATGATACATGAATACCGGTAAGGACAATCTCCAAAGTCCCCTTTAAAACAAGATTTTCGATTTCTTTTACAATACTCTTAAAGCTTCTGGACCTTGCCTTCCCCCGAACATAAGGGATTATGCAATAGCTGCAAAAATTATCGCATCCTTCTTGAACCTTAACAAAAGCCCTTGTTTTGTCGGTCGGTGTTGAAAGAGAAAGTTCTTCGAATCGCTCCTCTTCTCGAATCTTAGAAACCTTTGATTGCAGTTTTCTTGAGCGCAATGTTTCAAGTACCATAGAAACGATTTTGCCTCTTTCGGAGTTGCCGATTATAACGTCGACATCGCATTTTTCCTTCAAAAGTTCTCCGTCCTTTTGGCTTAAACATCCCGCTGCGCAGACTATGGCATTCCCATTGAGTCTTCTTGCTCTGTTTATCATCTGTCTGGATTTCTTGTCAGCCATAGCGGTAACGGTGCAAGTACTGATAATATACACATCGGCTTTTTCTTCAAAACAGACTTTAGTAAATCCCTCACGCAAAAAAAGCTCCAGCATTGCTGCGGAGTCGTATTGGTTGACTTTGCATCCGATAGTACTAACAGCAACTTTTAATTTGCTCATACCATTTCGTCCTTTTCGTACATAATCATAGCAAGAGCAGCCATTCCGGCTGTTTCTGTGCGCAAAATTCTCTTACCGAGGCTTATCGGCGTTGCACCGGTCTCAATAAGCTTTTCCGCCTCAGAAGAGCTAAATCCACCCTCCGGACCGATAATAAGTCCGATGTCTTTTGCATCACTATGTTCCAATACACTCTTTAAATCGGTTTTTTCTTCGCCCTCATAGCATAGCAGAGTGAGTTCATGCTTTGCCGAGCTCTCAAAAAGAGATTCAAAGCTCAATGGGTTGCTTATTTCTGGGACAACAGCCCTTTTACACTGCTTAACTGCTTCCAAAGCGATTCTTTCAAGACGCTCCTTCTTCCTGTCGAACCCGTTGTTTGGTATTTTAACACAGCGGCTGGATATGAAAGGTATGATGGAAAAAACACCGAGTTCAACGGTTTTTTGTATAACAGTGTCCAATTTCATAGATTTTGGGAGGCCCTGATATAGAGTGACTCTCGTTTCGGGTTCGGTCTCGCTGCTTTTCTTTTCGAAGATTTTGAAACTTACATACATTTCGTCTATATAATCTATTTCGGATAGATATTCATATCCCGAGCCGTCCAGAAGAATGCATTTCTCCCCAGGCTGACATCGAAGTACTTTGGTTATATGGATGAATTCCTGTTCGAAAATCTTGGCATTCTCATCCGTAATATCGGTTTTTTCAACGAAGAATCTTCTCATACCATTTTTGGCGTTGCTGTGACTGCTCGCCATTCTCCCATTTCTGAAATATTTAAAACCTTGAATTTCATATTCTCCAATGAGTCCAAAACATCCTTAAGTCTGTCGGCGATAATTCCGGACATGATATATATACCATCGGTTTTAAGATATTCTCTTACGTTTTTATTTAAAGAGATAATTACATCTGCGATTATATTTGCGACAATGATATCAGCATGCCTGACTTCTGTGTCTGATAATAGATCAGAGATTTTAGCTTCTACCGTATTTCCAGTTTCGTTTATCGAACAATTCTCTTTGGTGATATCAATGCAAACCTTGTCCCTGTCAAGGGCGAGTACGGAATTTGCACCCAGCTTTGCAGCAGCGATCGAAAGAATCCCCGAACCGCAGCCTATATCTATTATTTCGCTTTTGCTTGAAACATACTTTTCAAGCTCTGCGATACACATCTGTGTTGTTTCGTGCAGACCGGAACCGAAAGCCGCTCCCGGGTCGATTTTTAACATAATCTCGTCATCTTTTGGACTGTATTGCTCCCATTCAGGACAGATTACTATCTTTTCGCCTGCTTTGAACGGCTTAAAATACTTTTTCCAAACTTCAGTCCATTCACTGTCCTCGCGTAAAGCAACTTCGAAACTGATATCTATAAAATCATTGGACCGTTTTTTCAAAGATTCAAGTCCTTTAAATAAAGTCTTTTGCATTGAAGGATAGTTTTGGTCATCCTCAAGATACACTTTAAATATAATATTTTCTGTGTTCTGTTCGGATACTAAAGCCTCTTCGATATAGTCCCAATCACCAGATTCAGGATATTCTCCACCGACGATTTCAAAACCCTCAATCTCGAGGTCGTAAAGAAAAGCGGACACAGCGTCCATACCCTTACTGTTTGTATGGATTTTTATCTCATTCCATTTCAATGTATAATTGAATCCTTTACTTTGTCAAAGAAGCTTTTGCCCTTAGATTTTTCAAGTTCCTGATATTCTTTAAGCAGTGTTTTCTGCTTTTCGCTCAACTTCTTCGGAGTTTCTATATTCACTTTAACGTACAGATCTCCATGTGCTTCAGAGCGCAAATGCTTGATCCCTTTTCTTTTGAGCCTGAATGTAGTCCCTGTCTGTGTGCCGTCGGGTATGCGATATTTCACTTTACCGTCCAAGGTAGGGACTTCAATCTCTTTGCCGATACAAGCATCTACGAATGATAACGGCATATCCAAGAATAGATTGTAGCCGTCACGTTTGAAATATTTATGCGCCTTTACGTATATGACAATCTGCAAATCCCCCGGACCGCCGCCCTTTTCTCCTGGCTCGCCTTCGCCGCGAAGAGTGATTACCTGACCGTTGTCGATTCCGGCAGGAATAGTCACTGCGATCTTTCTTGTCTTTTGAACCTTTCCTTGTCCTCTACAGGCTTTACACGGGGTGTCGATTATATCGCCCGTACCCTTACAATCGGGACAGGGAACAACGTTTACAAAGTTTCCGAATGCAGAATTTCTTTGTTGACGAACCTGCCCGGAACCGCCGCATGTCGAGCATGTATGCTTAGCTGTTCCTTTTTCTGCTCCGGAACCGTCACATTCCGAACAATTCTCTTTTCTGCGAATCTGGACATCTTTCTTTATACCGAAAGCGGCATTTTCAAATGATATTTCCATATTATATCGAAGGTCAGAACCTCTGACGGGACCGTTATAGCTTCGCCTGTTTCCGCCTCCTCCGAAGAACGAATCGAATATATCGCCAAATCCGCCCATTCCGCTCATAAAGTCCTCAAAACCGCCAAAACCGCCGCCTGCGCCGCCACCGGCAGCATCAAAGGCAGCATGACCAAACTGGTCATACTGAGTCTTCTTTTTCTCATCACCGAGAACTTGATAAGCTTCGTTTATTTCTTTAAACTGTTTTGCCGCTTGCTCATCACCGGAGTTCAAATCCGGATGGTATTTTTTTGCCTGCTTTCTGTAAGCAGCTTTTATTTCACTGTCGGATGCGCTCTTATCCACACCCAAAACCTCATAGTAGTCTCTCTTTGAAGCCAATTCTCCACCGCCTCTACATTTTTAAACCTTATCCTAAATACAACTTAATCCGTCGCTCTGAAAAGAGGACGGATAGTTGTGTTATTCTTTCGATTCAGCTTTTATTTCTCTTTGTTCTCATCTTCGTCTACGACTTCATAGTCTGCATCGACAACATCTTCATCCGGTGCTTTACTGCCATCTGCGCTGTTATCGCCCATATCCGCCCCCGGAGCACCGCCTGCAGCGTCCGCTTGCTGGTATGCTTTTCCGAAAACTTCGTATGATGAGTTTGTCAATGTTTCGGTTGCTGCTTTAATCTCTTCCGTATTGTCATTCTTGACTGCTTCGCGAACGTTAGCAACCTCTGCTTCGAGCTTCGATTTGTCCTCTGCACTTATCTTATCGCCCAAGTCTTTTATAGTCTTTTCCGTCTGGTAGATAAGCGAATCAGCGTTGTTTCTCGCTTCGATAGCTTCTTTATTCTTCAAATCCTCTTCAGCGAACTGCTCGGCATCCTTAACAGCTTTATCAATCTCATCGTCCGATAAGTTTGTCGATGCTGTTATGGTGATTTTCTGAGAGTTGCCCGTTCCCATATCTTTCGCTGAAACGTGTACGATACCGTTTGCATCGATATCAAATGTAACCTCGATTTGCGGAACACCACGGGGAGCAGAAGGGATACCGGTCAGGTTAAATCTGCCCAAAGTCTTGTTAGCATTCGCCATCTCTCTTTCGCCTTGAAGAACATGTATTTCAACAGTCGTCTGACCATCTGCCGCTGTCGAGAAGACCTGGCTTTTCTTAGTAGGTATGGTCGTGTTTCTCTCGATAAGCTTTGTGCATACTCCGCCAAGGGTTTCGATTCCCAAAGATAGAGGAGTAACATCCAACAGCAATACGTCTTTTACGTCTCCGCCCAAAACTCCCGCTTGGATTGCAGCTCCGATAGCTACACACTCGTCAGGGTTGATTCCTTTATAAGGATCTTTTCCTGTAATCTCTTTGACCATATCTTGAACAGCCGGAATTCTTGTTGAACCGCCGACCAAGATGATTTTGTCAATCTCACTTGCAGCGAGTCCGGAATCCTTGATAGCGCTTCTTGTTGGCCCTGCTGTTTTTTCGACGAGGTCAGAAGTAAGATCATCGAATTTTGCTCTTGTAAGGTTAAGCTCCAAATGCTTAGGACCTGATGTATCCGCTGTGATGAACGGCAGGTTTATGTTGGTCTGAAGTACGCCGGAAAGGTCGATCTTCGCTTTTTCTGCAGCTTCCTTAAGCCTTTGCATAGCCATCTTATCCTTCGAAAGGTCTATTCCGTTCGAAGCCTTGAACTCTTTAACCATCCAAGCGATAACCTTATCGTCAAAGTCATCTCCGCCGAGTCTGTTGTTTCCGTTAGTAGCGAGAACTTCGAATACTCCGTCGCCGATCTCAAGGATTGAAACATCAAATGTTCCGCCGCCCAGGTCATAAACCAAAATCTTTTGGTTGCCCTGTTTATCGAGTCCGAAAGCGAGCGAAGCCGCTGTAGGCTCATTTATTATACGCAGAACTTCCAGTCCTGCGATTTTTCCTGCATCCTTAGTAGCTTGTCTTTGGCTGTCAGAGAAATAAGCAGGCACTGTTATAACCGCCTCGGTTACTGTCTCGGAGAGATACGCCTCCGCATCTGCCTTCAGCTTTTGAAGAACCATAGCCGAGATTTCCTGCGGTGAATATGTCTTATTATCGATTTTGATTTTTCTGTCCGTTCCCATGTCTCTTTTGATAGAAACGATTGTCTTGTCAGCGTTTGTAACTGCCTGACGCTTCGCTACCTGTCCTACAAGTCTTTCACCTGTCGGAGAGAAAGCAACAACGGATGGTGTTGTCCTTCCGCCTTCAGCATTAGGTATAACTGTTGGTTCGCCGCCTTCCATGATAGCTACGCATGAGTTTGTTGTTCCAAGGTCTATTCCAATTATTTTTCCCATTTTTCATTTTCCTCCTACAATTTGTATAAAAATTTTATTTTGTTACGATTACCTTTGCATATCTTATTACTTTGTCGTCCTTTTTATAGCCCTTTTGGAGCACTTGCTTGACGATGCCTTCCTCTTCTCCCTCTTCTCTTTCCACCTGCATCATTGCATCGTGAATATCGTGGTTGAAAGGCTGCCCCAAAGTCTCAATCTCCGTTACACCGATGGACGCCAATGTGTCATTGAACAATTTCGAAAGATTGATAACTCCTTTGATAAAATCATCTTCGGCTTTGTCTTCAGGTATATTTGCTATTGCAAGATCTAGATTATCGAGAACAGGCAATATCTTTAATACTGTATCAAAAACGCCGTTCTGAAAGCTTGTTCCCGCTTCAACCTGCTTTCTCTTGCGGAAGTTTTCAAACTCCGCTCGTTCTTTTTGAAGATGCGCTATGTAGTCGTTCTTCTCTTTTTCGTGCTTTTCACATTCTTCCTTCTCTGCCTTCAATTTTTTATCGAGACTCTTCGTCTTTTTTTCCAGCTTTTTAATTTTCTTAATCAATTCAGAAATATCGTCTTTTGAAATCTCCAAGCGCTCTTCCTTTTCTTCGATTACGATATCCTGAAGCTTCTTTTCCGTTTCCTTTGCCATCTTTGCCACCTTTGCTAATTATTTTTTCTCATTTTTCGGATCCTTACCATCAATAAATCCGTTTAATATCTCGTTTAGACTCTTACCGACATGATCCAATATCGTTACTACTTTGGAATAATCCATCCTCGTAGGACCGATTACACCGAAAGATCCGAGGTTTCTGTCTCCGACTCGATATGTCGCAGTTACTAAACTGCAATCCTTCATCTCGTCGAATTGATTCTCATGCCCGATAGAGATTGAAAATTCGAGGTTGGAAGCCTGGTTCAACATCTTATACAGCATCTCTTTTGTTTCCAAAACCTCCAAAAATCCTTTTGCCTTGTCAACATCTCTGTATTCCGGATAGTTGAATATATTTTGAGCACCGCCGAGGATAATGTCCTTTTTCGTGTGCGGCTCGGTTGTCTCGTGAATAGAATATAAAAGCGATTTAAAAAACTTTTCGTGCGTCTCAATCTCGCCCCTGAAATCATGTGTAATGATCTCAACAGCCTCGACTAAGGATTTACCCAAGAGCTTTTCAGTCAGCATATTGGACAGCATATCCAGATAGTCGGGGTTCAGTCCCGAAGAAACGGTTATAATCTTCTCTTTCACAAGTCCGGATGAGGTGATTATAAGCACCAGGACCTTCGTGTCGGAAATTTTCACAAGCTGTATCCGCTTAAGCTTTGCCTTTTTGAGCTGCGGAGCCAGAACAACGGATATCTGGTTTGTCGTTTTGGATATAATCTCTGCTGTTTTCTCTATTACGTCCGTAATCTCCAAAATCCTGGTGTCGAAAATATCGTTTATTGCGATCGCTTCCTGCTTTGTAAGGTGGGACAGCGACATCAACTTATCCACATATAATCTATATGCCAAATCCGAAGGTATTCTGCCTGCGGAAGTATGCGGCTGTACGAGATAGCCCATCTCCTCCAAATCCGCCATTGCATTTCTTATCGTGGCAGAGCTCACTTCTATACCTTCTTTTTTTGATATAGTACGCGAGCCGACAGGTATACCCGTCAATATATAATCATCTATAATTGCTTTTAATATTTTTTCTTTTCTTGAATCCAGCTCCAAAACAATTACCTTTCCTCTCGGCTGTTAGCACTCTTCTTTGACGAGTGCTAACAACTAGTAATAAAATATCACTAAGAGAGAGGGAAGTCAATCCCAAATTTAACCTTTAACGCTTTTTTACACTTTGTTAATATTCGATAGTTTAGGGGCAGAAGAAAAGCCGAGAGAAACTCCCGGCTTTTCCTTTTTGCCCATCAGCAAAAAGCTGGATGGGACGATTCTAATTCAGTTTAATATTATCTTCTATGCTTTATGCTTCTTGTAAGCAACATTCCTGCAGCTGCAAGCAATGGAAGCACCATAGCGAGTATCCAAGCAATGCTTAGATCTTTAGATGTATCTCCAGTTTGAGGAACATCTTGACTTTCTGCTTCGAATGTCGCAGTAATCGTTGTGTCTGCACTGATATAGAAATCTGCACTATACTCTTCAAAACCTGCGAAAGCATATCCTTCGTTAGGTGTTAACAATGCGATTATATCTGTAAGATCTACAAGACTTCCTGCTTCATAGTCTATGCTTCCCAAAGAAGAAACACCGTTTCCGTCAGTCAATATCGTTAGAGTAACATCCTCGTCCGTTGCGAACTCAGCGGTCAAAGTTGTATCCTCATAGATTGTGAAATCATCAGATGCTTCAACGAATCCTGCGAAAACATAGCCAGCATCAGCAGTAATAAATCCTGCGATTGCGGATATATCGACGATATCTCCTACATCATAGATTTTTTTGCTTATGCTTGTTGAGCCGTGTTCTTCCGCTACGATAGTTAGTATGGCCTCGCCTGTTTCGAACACAGGGCTGGGCTTTCTTACCATCTTCTTAGTTCCGAGCCAAGATTTGTCGAATGTGATGTATCTTGGGTTGTTGGTTGTGTTCTTGTTTGCCCATTCGATAAACTCAAGACCTGAATCCGGAACAGCTTTGAACTCAAGCTTTGTAGGCAATCCGTTTGTATAACAAGGGACATAGATCTCTCTTTGTCCGTTTCCGAAAAGAGCACCGTTAAACTCGACATCTCCGCCGGAATTCATGTTTTTAACCACAAGATCTCCGTTTGCGAAAAGTTCTGGGCGTACTATAAAGCGAAGTTCGGATTTAACAACCGAAGCTACTACAGTAGTTCCGTCGAGCTTCCAAGAAAGGTCTGTTCCGTCAAATTCAACACTGAACACGTCATATCTTCTGCCAGAGGTAAAGGATACGGGTTGTCCTGCGTTTTGTCCCGAGATTCCGCCGCCGAATAGTTTGTTCTGATTTCCGACAGAAATCATAACATCTTCGCCGCCTCGCACGTTATAGCCGAAATGTGCGCTGTATGTGCCGTCGCCATTATCAACAACATATTCGAGAATGGGAAGAACTTTAGGTCTGAAGTTTGCGACAACTTCCTTGTCAGAATCCATCTTCACAACAGTCGGATTGTCAGTATCAGCAACATCTCCGCCGAATGAGACAAATTTATATTTGTCTGCACCCGAAGCCGGGATTGCTGTGATAGTAACATCTTCACCCTTAACCGCTTTAACGGTTGTACCGCTTGTTACGGTTTCGGTTGTACCGTTCTCATGTTCTACTTCGACTTTACCGCCGTGTGCAGGATCTGCATATACGGTAAGATCTACTTTCTTTACCTTCTTCTTGTTGAAAGAAGGAGTCACTTCGTTACGCTCTCTTAGCTCTCTAACATGTTCTGCATCATCTGATTTAGGTGAATATCTATCCACCCATTCATCGAACTTATAGCCGGAATCCGGAAGAGCAGTAACAGTATACTCATCTAGGATACGGCGATGCTTGGTGAATTCCACATGGAACCATCCTTCATCACGTGAACCCAATTCTTTATACTGGCTACCATACTGAATACCCACTGCACCGTTCTCGAATCTTCCGGTTTGGATTTTGATCATCTTAGGTGGTCCATCAGCAAATGCAACTCCCGAAAACATTGTTAGAGTTAATGCCATCACCATAACAATAGCAAATGTTTTTTTGAGATTTTTTTTCATCTCTTAGCCTCCTATAATATTATTCGGCTTTGCCAGTGTATTAAAAGAATTTGGCAAAACCTAAATGAACTTTTATGCAGTCCATTTCGTTATTTAGGTTGCTCAATATAAAGGTAAAATATGAAATATATACCTTGATAAGTCGAATTTCGACAATAAAAGATAATAAAAGAGCCTTTTGCGCAGCAAACGCAAAAAGCTCAGTAAATCCTCTTCTATATCAAATTATTTTATATGTTCTTTTTTAAATACTCAGAAATCTCAAGCGATGTCGGAGGGCAGCCTTTACATAAATAATCACTGCAAGCACATTTACCGATACCGAGCGGTGGATTCTTGCCTTTGAACCCCTGACCGACAGCGATATTTTCATCAAAATTTTTCAGAATTCCCGTGTTTTCAAGACTGTGAAGCGACCGAAGGAGATTTCCGACACATGCCGAGCATGCTGAATCCTCTTCGATATACTTCTTAAGCCTGCTCACTTTTAAAGTATGCTTAAACTCTCCGGTTGTGGTCGGCATATTCAAAAACTCCAGCTTTTCTTCGGAGACATCGAAATCTCCGACGCCTTCTTTTGCCGATAAGCGTATATATCCGATATCATTCGGATTATGCGCCAGCAAAGAAGCGGCATAGGAATCGAGAAGCACTCTGTCTTTGCTTGCGAGCATGGTATCCATCTTTACGGGATTGCCGCCTTCTTCATAGTCAATATCCCCGTATATACCATCAGCAACGGTGAACACTTTGTCTATGACTGCGTTTAGGTATGCTATCGGAGTATGAAGCCCCAAAGCATGAAAACGCCTTTTCTCCTTGTCGGATATTATACCTTTGAGGTTTTTTAGCGAACATGTGAGAAAAGTCTGACAATGTCCTTTGATAACGGGAAGATTTACTATCAAATCGGCTTCGTATGCTCTTTTTGAAATCTCAAAATCATAACCTTTATAGCCTTTGGTGATAAATTTATCGTGTTTGGTATCGAATAACGGAATGTTATATTCTCTAGAAAGTTCTTCATAGCCGCAAGCCTTAAAGGCGCTTGGAGTATCTGCTCCAATCCAAGAGCCTTCAGCTATAGTTAAATCAGAAAAACCCTTCTCCAGAAAATAAACGATTACCGCCTTTGCGACATCAGGGTTGGTGGTCGCTCCGCTCTGCCAAGGCTTCGGTACGACAAGATTGGGTTTTAATAGAATCTTTGAATTCTTATCCAATCCTTTTTCGGGCTCTGAGCATAAGAGAAGCTCGCTTGTCATATTGTAAGCATCATCACCGTATATTACATAGAGCTTATCCATCGTTTGCTGCCTTTCTCGCTTAAAAAGCTACTCAAGCCATTCATCATATTTCTTCTTCTCTTCAGCGTCCTTTTTCTTCTTTTCCTTTTTATCCTTGCCGACGAAAAAAGCCCAGATCGGGATGGTTAAGAATACAAGCCATCCGGGGTGCCATGCGTCCCAAACAAAACCTAAAACGAAGTATATAATCGTTGCGAGTATGGGATATGGGAAAGCGACCCAATTTACTTTGCTCCTGCCGCCTTCGGTGTTTTGATATGTCCCTCCCGTTGCTTTGTTCATGCTCGCGACATTGATATCTTTGGAATGAAGCATATCATCCAAACTCAATTTATAGATTTTGGCGAGCGCAATCAGATTATCGGTATCCGGTGAAGACTCGGCTCTCTCCCATTTAGATACGGCCTGTCGGCTTACACCTATTTTCTCGGCCAACTCTTCCTGTGAAAGACCGCTCTGTCTTCTGAGCTTTGCAAGTCTCGAAGCTGTTTCAACGTTCATACTATTACCTCCATGATCTATATGAATATATGATTATTCTGAAGAACCGCTTTCTTCGTTCCCTTTGTTCTTTTTATTTTTCTCAGTGAAAAACGCCCAAATCGGAATCGTAAGGAATATAAGCCAGCCGGGATGCCAGAAACCCCAAACGAATCCCATAATCAAGAATATGACGGAAACAAGAACGGGGAAAGGGAACAAAGCCCAAACTTTTTTATCGTCTCCTTTATATTTAAGAATTTTTATTATCGAGTAGTATATTGGAATTGTCATAAAGATAAGCCAGGTCGGATGCCACATATTAAAGTATACTCCGAGTATAAAATATGCTATTACGACGATTATGGGGTAGGGGAACAGCTCCCAGAAGTTCTTTCTCTCACCATATTTTCCGTTCGTTACCCAACCTACTATATAGTAGTAAAGCGGAATAGTCATAAATATAAGCCAGGTCGGGTGCCATACTCCGAAACCGAAGCCGATACCCAAGAATACAGCTACAACGATGACGGGAAAAGGAAACATATACGCTTTCGATTTTTCCTCTTTTTTATCATTTGGCTTTTCATACCCGAAGAATTCCTCTCTCTTTGATGCGAAATCGGAACTTTCTTTATTCTTAAAACCGACGATTTCATCAATCGAGACGCCGTAGATATTCGCCAGTCCGACCAGATTGTCAGTGTCCGGCTCGGATTCTCCGCGCTCCCACTTAGAAACCGCCTGTCGGCTTATATCGAGACGCTCTGCGAGCTGTCTTTGTGTAAGACCGTTTTTTATTCGTAAATCCTCAAGTCTTTTTGCTAAATTCGTGTTCATCTTGTAGAACCTCCTTAAATCTATAAAAAGATTATACTGGTATCACAGTTGCAATTCTACCAACTTTGGTTAGAATTTTGGGCAACTATTGGTTGCATTTAACATAAAAAGCTCTTTTTTCGACTATATCACTATTATGAAGCGTAATCAATTGGTATAACGAAAAAAATCCCGAGGAGAATAATTACTCCTCAGGATTCATCAGTTTATAGAAGAATATTATATTCTAGTATGCTTTTGCAAAATACATAACTCTCTTTGCAGGCTTACCGCAATGGACACAAACTCCGCTGGCCTCTTCGCCGAAGGGCATACATCTCGTGGTCGCTCCGGTTTTGTCCTTGATTTCGTCTTCACACTCACGCTCACCGCACCATAGCCCCTTGACCCAGCAGTTTTCCTCGATACCTTTTTTAAAATCTTCGAAATTCTCTGCGCCGACGGTTTTTTCTTCGCGGAATTTCAACGCGCTTTCAAGCATACCCTTGTGTACGTCTTCCAGCATATCGGAAATCTTAGCCGACAGACCTTCCATGGATACGAATTCTTTTTCGTGGCTGTCGCGACGCACCAGAACAACGTTTCCGTTTTCGATATCTCGAGGTCCGATTTCCATTCTTATCGGAACGCCTTTCATCTCCCATTCGTTGAACTTCCAACCCGGGCTTTGGTCTCTTTCGTCGATTTCTGCTCTGATACCGCTTGCTATAAGCTCAGCTAATAATTCTCTTGCTTTTTCGGTTACGCCTTCTTTATGTGCAGCGATAGGCACAACGATAACCTGAACAGGCGCAATCTTCGGAGGTATTTTGAGCCCTCTTTCATCGCCGTGTACCATGATAACTCCGCCGATCATCCTTGTAGAAGTTCCCCAGGAAGTCTGATGAGCGTATTCGAGCTCACCGTCCTTGCCGAGATACTGTATATCAAATACTTTCGAGAAATGTGTTCCCAAATTATGCGAAGTACCCATCTGTAAAGCCTTACCGTCAAGCATCATGGCCTCCATAGTGTAGGTATGCATCGCTCCGGCAAACTTCTCTTTTTCACTCTTTTGTCCGGTTATAACGGGAATAGCCAAAACATTGTATGCGAATTCACGATATACTTCGAGCATCTTTTCCGTTTCTTCCTGCGCTTCTTCAGAAGTCGCATGTGCTGTGTGTCCTTCCTGCCATAAGAACTCAGAGGTTCTTAAGAAAGGACGAGTGGACTTTTCCCATCGAACAACATTACACCACTGGTTATATAAAAGCGGTAAATCACGGTATGATTGAATCCACTTAGAGTACATCGAACAAATTATCGTTTCGGAAGTCGGGCGAACACAGAGTCTTTCCGCAAGCTCTTCGTTCCCTCCATGCGTCACCCACGCAACCTCGGGGGCAAAGCCTTCAACGTGGTCTGCTTCTTTCTGGAGTAAGCTTTCCGGAATAAACAGAGGAAAGTATGCGTTTTTATGTCCTGTTGCCTTAAATCTCGCATCCATCTCCTTTTGTATTAGTTCCCACATTCCGTAACCGTAAGGCTTTATAACCATACACCCTTTGACATCGGAATAGTCCACCAAATCCGTCATCTTGATAACATCGGTATACCATCTTGAAAAATCCTCAGACTGAGGGGTTATGTTCTGTACAAAGCCGCTTTCTTTTTTTGCCATCTTTAAAAAATTCTCCTTAAATCAATTGAAATCTATTATACAGTATTGCGTATTCTTTTAAAAGATTAATTTACTTATTTTTGCGGAAATTCTCTCTAATCTCCTTGATTTTCTTCTCATATCCCTGGTCGGAAGGGGTGTAGTATGTTCTGTCCGCCAAATCGTCGGGCAAGTATTGCTGTTCAACGTAGCTGTTTGGGTAATCGTGCGCATATTTATATCCAACACCATTACCCATCTCCTT
>Ga0180436_10001153_pt1 | contig 26219 bp, 23 predicted proteins | sample SS_ome_2_FD_132434 | JGI IMG/M metagenome (GOLD analysis project Ga0180436, IMG submission 132434) | Hypersaline lake sediment archaeal communities from the Salton Sea, California, USA - SS_3_S_2 metaG | ecosystem: Environmental > Aquatic > Non-marine Saline and Alkaline > Hypersaline >... | reverse complement strand
GGCGACTTCCAACGGGCTTCGCATGGTCGCGGGCCATGATCGCAGCATCGATAATGCCTATCCAAGCTTTAGCTGCCTTCATCGAGGGCACAGTCGTCGCGCAAGCAACATCATGCAAGGACCCTGGAACGGAAGGGATCTACTGGCATTCGACTTTCACTACGTGACAGGTCATGGCAAGGATCGCACGACACACACGTTCTCGGCAATCATTCTGCAAAGCTCCGTTCCGCTGAAACCGCTCAGCATTCGCCCAGAGAACGTGTTCGACAAGGTGACTGAGTTTTTCGGTGTCGATGACATCGATTTCGAGTCTGCGCAGTTTAGCCGCGAGTTTCACGTTAAGAGCCCTGACAAACGCTGGGCCTACGATGTCCTTCACCAACGCACTATGGAGTTCCTGCTCAACCGGAACAAATACTCGATTCAGTTCGACAGCCAGCATGCGATTGTTTGGAGAAACAGGCGATTCAACACACAGACCTTTCAGGAGGCAATCGAAACGATCGAGGGAATCTTCGATCGGATACCTGAATACTTAGCTCGCCAGCAATCCGGCGAGTCCCGCCAGTAGACCGGTGGGAAAGGAGCGCTATGATCGGCCTATACATTGTTCTGGGAATCGTGGGGATCGTTCTCTTGTGGGGCATCGGGCTGTACAACACGCTGGTTCGCACCCGTCAGCATGTTCGAGAGAGCTGGTCGGGCATCGATACCGAGCTCAAGAGACGCTACGATCTCATCCCAAATCTCGTCGAAACGGTGAAAGGGTATGCATCCCATGAGAAGGAAACCCTGGATGCGGTCATTCAAGCCAGGAACACCGCGGTAGCATCCAGCGGATCGGTTGCCCAACAGGCGCAGGATGAGAACGCGCTCATCGGCACGCTCAGACAGCTCTTTGCCCTCTCAGAAGCCTACCCGGACTTGAAGGCGAACCAGAACTTCGTCGAGCTCCAGCGGGAGCTTACTGTCACTGAGGATCGTATCCAGGCTGCCCGCCGCTTCTACAATGCCAATGTGCGAGATCTCAACACAAAGGTCGAGGTCTTTCCGTCGAACATCCTCGCTTCGATGTTCAACATCGGACCCGAGGACTTCTTTGAAGTCGAGGATGCCGCGGTTCGGGAAGCTCCCAGTGTGAGCTTCAGCTAGTCTTTGGACTAGTCACCGAAGATGGATCCATCGGTGCTGCCTTCGTTGCTATAGCCACGCGTTTCCCAGAATCCACGATACGCTGGGTCATCTGACAACTCGATGCGGGTGAGCCAGCGGATCCACTTGTAGCCCCACTTGTCTTCTGCGACGAGCTGGAAAGGGAATCCGTTGGCTGGCGGCAATGTGATGCCGTTGATCCGGTCCGCGATGATGAGGTTGCGTTCCACGACAAAGTCAAGCGGCAGCGATGTCGTATAGCCGTCCTGGGCGTGGAAGATCACGGTGTTCGCGTCGCTCTGTATCTGGCTGAGTGCTAGCAGCTCAGGCAGAGGGATCCCCTCCCACAAACCGCGCACGGACCAGCCCTCAACACAGAAGATGGTCACCATCTTCTCGTGATGCGGCATCTCGAGCAACGCGCCATAGGTGTAGCTGGCCGACTGCTCCACAAGTCCATCGACAACCAAGCGGTAGGTATCGATGTCAATGGTCTGCACGCCGGCGATAGAGTTCTCGCGGAAATCGTCCACAGAGCCCAACTTGATTCCTTGATACTCCTGGACTTCGACGGTCTCCACCGTCGACTCATCTTCAGTGAGAGAGCTTACGGAGAGTACCCCTGCAATACTCAGTCCCCCCAAGATCAACACAAGCCAGAGCCCACGGCTCCAGCGGGCATAATTACGCATAGTTCCTCCAGTATTCCAGTTTCCACATCCTATGGGGCACAGGTGAAGACACAATGTGGACATGGTCAAGAGCCCATGAAGGAATGGGCTCTCCCTCCCTGCCGCAGGCATGCGTTCATGCCATAATGAGAGGACTGAAAGCGCAGTTCGAACAGATGGAGGTCGAGTTCATGGATGCCGGAACCTATCGCTTGCGTCTTGATCCAGCAATGGATCCCTGCCCCACTACCTGCGCCCTCATCTGGGCAGAAGGAATCGATTCACCAGAACCCTCGACAGAGATGCCTTCGTTTCTTGGCGCGCTCGTCGCGAAAGCACAATCGGTAGGTGAGGAGCACGTACCGCTCGAGACGCGACAGCGTGTACGGAGGATTCTTCGATACGGCAAGTACAAGCCCAGCGGGCGCGGCAAACCGGCTAGCGAGTTCTTGCTGCGGGCTGCGCTTGCGGACGAGTTTCCGCTCGTCAACCCCCCGGTGGATGTCAACAACGCCATCAGCTTGGAGACTGGCCTTCCAGGCTCAATCTTCGATGCCGACCTCTGTGGCCGTGATCTCCTTGTGCGGCGCGGGAGTCCAGGGGAAGCCTATGTGTTCAACCCTTCAGGACAGACCATCGATCTGCAGGATCTCCTGCTCGTCTGTAGACAACACGAGGGACTCTGGGAACCGTGCGGCAACCCGGTGAAGGACGCGATGATCACCAAGATCTCCGCATCTACGTCAGGTGTGATCGCAGTCCTGTATGCCCCATCGGATGAGCCGGAATCCCAGCTGCTCGGCATCGCGCAGCGTTACGCTGAGCTTCTGGAGAGCCACTGTGGCGCACTCCATGTCGGCTGTTCCATCGTTCGTGCGTTGGACTAGTACGTCTCCCAATGCACACGACTTGACTCATACTGCGTCCGCGCGGGTTTATCCTCCGCAGGAACGCCGACCGGAATGAGCGCATACATGTACTTGTCCTCCGGAAGCGTGATCTGCTCGCGCAGGATGGGTTGCAGTGCGTCTGGCATCCCGCACCACGTTGCTCCGAGACCCAAGTTCGCAATCGCGAGCAGGAAGTTCTCGGTTGCGGCACCCATATCCTGATCAAACCATCCGTAGCCTTCCTTTACACCGATGGGTAGCACGACGGCCCCTGCTTTCTCACCGAACTTCGCGTAGGGATGGGCTGCGCAGATCGCCTGCACGCGGTCGCGCTCGGTGATCACAAGAAACTCCCACGGTTGCGAGTTGCGCGCAGAGGGTGCTGCCATGGCAGCTTGTAGTGCTAGCTCAAGCTGGGCTCGGTCAATAGGTTCTCCTGTAAAGGCACGCACCGATCGTCGCTTCGTGATGAACTCGAGAATTCCCTTAGTCATGCTCCACCTGCCTTTCACCCTCGATCCTAATCGATCTCCTCCAGGCATGCAGACAACGGACAACTGACGGCTGTCTCGTTTATTGGGATGGACATTTCCGCATGTTGGTAATTTGCCCTTGACTTCGCCTGAACACGCGCTATACTTCCGCAGATTTTTGGAGTACGTCCCGGATCTAGAGAAGCCGGGAACCCCGTTGAGCAGGGAGTTTGAAATGGGAAGAGCACTCAAGACATGGTGGGAGCAGATTGAGCCCTGGTACTTCGTGGTCGGATTGGCCAACGTGGTGCTTGGAGCCTCCTCAGTTTTGATACCGCTTACGGTAGCGAAGCTGCTTGGCCGAACTGCCGGATCTGTCGGACTGCTGGCTGCGATGGTTAGTTTGGTCGGCGTCATTGGCAGCCTTATTTGGGGCAGATTGTCTGATGCTGCGCATCGCAGGAAGCCCTTTATCGTCTTGGGCTATGCTGCGGTTGGACTCAGCTTCGTGGGCATTGCCTTTGCCAAGTCCTTCCAGCAGCTGGCCATTCTCAACATGTTGCTCAACTTCTTCTGGGTCGCGAATGCTTCGGTGACCGTTCTCATCGTGATTGAGAACCGCGAAGCATCGGACTGGGAGGGGAAAATCAGCCAGCTAAATCAACTGGGCGCTGTCGGTTGGGTCACCGGATTGGCACTTGGGGGATTGTGGATGCAGTTCGCCTCAACCTTCCTCGGTGAATTCGGTGCCATCCGATCGCTCTTTGGATTGATGGGTGTTGCCGGCCTGGCAGCATCCCTGCTTGCTGCTCGCTACGTTCCGAGGACACGCCCCGTGTTCACAGAACGTAAGTTCCGTGGCATCCTGCTCGCGATGGGGAGCTTCATTTCTGAACGCGCAAGATTCTCCCCACTCCACCTGTACCACAGGCTTCGCCCAGGACGCCTCATTCAGCTGCTGCGGCAACCTGGAGGATTCAGAAGTGGTACCAAGCGATTCTTCATCTCCACGTTGATCTCGTACTTGGGGCTAGGATTCTTTGGGATTCCGCTTCCCTTGTTGCTTGCACAGAAACTGGGCCTGTCTTCCTCGATCGTGTTCTTCTTGTTCATGATTCAGCACGCGGGCATTGTCCTCGCCTACCCGTTCGCAAGTCGACGCATTCGACGCTATGGCAACCGACGCGTGCAGATCAGCGCGTTGCGGACTCGTGCCATGCTGTTCGGAGGATTCGCGGCCTTGGTTGCGCTTCCTGGACTCAACTTGCCGCTTCCGTGGTTGGTCGTCGCCTTCGTGATCTATGGTATCAGCTGGTCCTATTTCCAACTCTCAGGCATCGCGCTCACCTCCCGACTTGCGAAGGAGGAGAACCGGGGGCTTTCGTTGGGCGTGTACAACGCAACTGCGGGACTTGGATGGATCCTTGCAGGTCTAGGAAGCGGAATCTGTGCCGATACGCTGGGGTACGCTGCGACCTTTGCGATTGGGGTTGGCCTGCTATGCGTCAGCTTGATCGTGCTGCGCTTCGTGCCCGATCCAGTGCCGGAGTTCATGCACAACGAGCGCGAAGTCGAGGATCAATATGCCATGGCGCATCGCATCATGCCATCTCAGATCCTAAGTCCCGATACCGCGAACCTACGGCTCCGATCCGCTGGACTACGAAGCTACTCGCGCTGACGCAACCGCGCCAGCGCGAGTTCGAGTCACTGTAGGATTTCGCTGCCTCGCTGCGCTCGTCCGCAGGTGAGGGCAAGCAACGCCATACGCACAGGAACCCCATTGGCGGCTTGCCGGAAGTAGGCAGCGCCTGCATAGCTATCCAGATCCTCTGCAATCTCATTTACACGCGGCAACGGATGCATGATGGTGATGCCTTCTTTGGAAGCTTGCAGGTGCCCCTTGGTGAGAATGTAGCTGTTCTTGAGGCGATCATATTCCGCGGGATCCTCGAACCGCTCCCGCTGAATTCGCGTCATGTACAACACGTCACAGGAGGACAGACCCGATTCAAGATCCTCGGTCTCATCCACCTGTACGCCAGCCTCTTTCAGACGATCAACAATCTCACGCGGCATGCGGAGTGCATCCGGTGCAATGAACTTGAATCGCACGTCATACCCAGCAAGTAGCAGGGCCAACGAATGAACGGTGCGCCCATTCTTCAGATCGCCTGCCAGTGCGACGGTCAGCCCATCGACCGTGCCCTTCTCCTTCTGGATGGTGTAGAAGTCCAGCAAGGACTGGGTTGGATGCTGTCCAGCTCCGTCGCCAGCGTTGAGTACAGGCTTGTCCGTGGCACGCGCAGCTTCTTCTGCGGATCCAGTTTGCGGATGACGAATGACGATTACGTCGGCGTAGCCCTCAACCGTTTTGATGGTGTCATGCAGAGACTCACCCTTGGATGCGGAGCTTGATTTGGCTTCTGCTACGCTGATCACCTTCCCACCAAGCCGTAGCATTGCTGTTTCAAACGACAGCCGGGTTCTGGTACTTGGCTCATAGAACAGGGTCGAAAGCACGAGCCCCTTCATCACATCGAGGACCTCTCCCTCATGGAGCGCGCGCTCATACGTCTCGGCCAGCTCCATGATCAAAGCGATCTCGTTCTTGCTGAACTGGTCAGCCCTTAGGACGTCTTTGCTTGCCAAGCCTGGCATGTACTACCTCCTCAATCTCTCACGATGTCTCGCACAGGAACACACGGGCTCAATGGTCTATGACACTCCACATGCCTCAAGGCACGCGGTCTTCTGTTCTGTATTGCAGCGCATCGATCGTCACTTGTCCGCTCTGGGTCGGCAAGAATTGGCCTCGACCACGCGCAGCGCGGAGTTCTCCATTCGCTACGAGGATCTCGCCACGCTGCATGGTCAATACAGGTGCGCCCACAACCTCCATCCCTTCGTACGCGGTATACGACGCATTCGAATGCTGTGTCTGCTGCGAGATCGTCTGCCTCGCATTCGGATCGAGCAATACGAGATCTGCGTCACTGCCAGGCTGGATCACGCCCTTCTTTGGGTACAGTCCGAAGATGCGGGCTGGATTCTCGCACATCACCTGCGCAAGACGTGATACAGACAACCGGCCAGAATGCACGCCGCCGTGATATGCAAGCGAGAACATGGTTTCGGCCTGTGGCGAGCCGTAGGGCGCGTCGAAGAAGTCATCCTCACGAGACTTTGCCTTGGCTGCGTGATCGCTGGCAATGGTGTCGATCGAGCCATCTGCAACCGCCTGCCACAATGCAGCACGATCGGATTCGGAACGAAGGGGAGGTCCAATCTTCACCAGCGGACCTTGCGTACGAAGCGCGGCTTCCGTAAGGGTGAGGTACTGCGGACAGGTCTCAGCATAGACCCGGTATCCTAGCTCGCGCGCTCGCGCGACTTCGATGACTCCGAGTTCGGCTGTCATATGCACGACGTAGAGAGGACAGCCTCCGGCCTGGGCCATCGCGATCGCACGATGGATTGCCTCGGCTTCCAGAATCGCCGGGCGTGTGGCCACGAAGGCTTCCAGCGGATCGTCTCCGGCTGCATTGGTCTTGTCTTGAAGGTAGTCGGTTGCCAGTCCGTTCTCTGCGTGCACCATGGCCATGCCACCAGCGGCGCCCAGCAGGTCCATCGTACGCATCAACTGGTAGTCGTCGGTCATCCATCCGAGCTTGGCATAGGTCATGAACATCTTATGTGAGGTTACGCCTGCTGCAATCGCCTCCGAAACCTCATGAGATTGATTGGCTGGATCGAACAGCCCGCCATGCAGTGCGAAGTCCAAGACCGATCCGCCCTCGGCTTCCTCTCGGAATCGATGGATCGTATCCATCAGTCCGTGCCCGGGTTTCGCGTAGGCGTAATGGATGACTGTAGTTACGCCTCCGTGCGCAGCCGTGATTGGAAGGCTCTCAAGATCATCGAGGTACACTGGATGCGTATGGGCATCGATGATTCCGGGGAAGACGAGCAACCCGGTTGCATCAATCGTTTCCTCTGCCTCAGAGCTCACATTCTGCCCGACGGCAGTGATTCGTCCGGCATCGATTACGATATCTGCCTCGCACGTACCACTCGGCGTCACGACGGTACCACCGCGAACGACCAACTGAGCCATCTGCGCCTCCTCTGGAACCGGCTTCACTCATGGTCCGGATGCCTGAGTTTGCCCGATGGCCCAGCTTGTTTCACAGTCTGTTCAAGCTATTCCAGCGCCCAGCAGAGGTGCCAACTGCCCTCGATTCCGTAGTACCAGTACCACCCCGTTGCAGGAACTCCGGGAATCCAGCTGCCAGCAACCACATACCAACTCGCGCCAATGGACCCGGCAAACGGAGGCGCTGAGGGCGGTGCTGGCACTTCAATCGTACCAGCCTCATCTGGATCCGGCGCGACCTCTCCGACGATCTGGATCGCAGTCCATCCGACAGCCCAGGTGGTCGTATCGTCCAGCGCATCTAACAGACTCACCAGTTGGTCCATGGCTTCAGCTGCGGTGGCAGCAAACACTGGGAAGGGATCCTCAGGAGACCCAATGGGCAATGGCAAAGGGACATCGGTTGCAAAGACTAGCAGCTCTTCGATTCCTGTTGGCGGTTGCGCAACAAGTGCATAGCCGGCGTCCGGCAATCGATAGTTGGAGGTTGTCAGGAAGTTCGTCGAGGAGAACGCATTGGGGAAGATCATCCGAACCAAACCATCCGGTTGTAGATCGAACAGGTAGACGAATGCGGGGCGATCCACCCCGACATAGATCTCGATGGCGTCGCCCAACTCAAACACCGACTCCATCGTCCAGACATACGCATTGAGCGGCTCCGCATCCGCTGGTAGCGATGGGAGAACTCCCAGTGGAAACGCCTGCGGGAACGCAGGAACCGCAAGCCCAAGACACAGCATTCCGATCGCAAGTAGCTGTCGCCCTCTCTTCATGATCAGTCACCTCATCCCATGTACTCCGAATCGCTGCTGCTGTTTCGCGTGCAGGAGTCGAGTCCAAGAACGGCCCGAGCTACAATCATGATCCAGGAGGATGCGATGCTCGAATACCGTGCAGTTGAGGATCTACAAGAGGTACTGCCTGTTGCACAGTCTGCATTCATGGTTCGCTACCCAGACCGACCGGCTGTTTCAGAGTGGCTCTCACATGCATGCAGCCACGGCAGCAAACTCTATGGTGTGTACGAGCAGGATGCCCTGCTTGCGCTCTACATCCTGCACAACTATGAGATGAGGTTCCGGAGTAGCGTACTGCCCATGGGCGGCATTGGACTGCTCTGCTCTCGCCTCGATGCACGCGGAAAGGGCGCTGTGCGATTCATGCTGCGTCATGCACTGGAGACCCTGCGCGACAACGGGCAGGTCATTTCGGTGCTCGATCCGTTTAGTGTGTCCTTCTATCGCAAGTATGGGTGGGAGTTGTTTGAGCGAACCCGCGTCATGGAGTTCAGTCCAGGGTTGATCAATGTCCCAGAGGATGCGGATAATGGCTTCACAATCGAAGATCAAGCGATGCCTGACGCTGCCGCAAAGGCCTTCTACAACACTTACGCGCGTGCACACCACACGCTGGTTCAACGGGGAGAGGCAGAGTGGATTGACCGCACCGCGCTGCGTGCGTGGTTCCCGAACGCTGCCGCCAGAGGCGTGGTGAAGTTCAGTCAAGCGAACGAAGTGGTCGGACTCCTGGGATACAACCTGGTGTGCAAGCCAGGGGAGTACGAGGGAACGTACGAAGTGAACTTGATGGCATGCACAGAAGAACCTGTACGACGCGCGATGCTTCGCTTCGTCAGCAGGCTGTCGCACCAGGTGAAGTCCGTCAAGGTCGACCTCCCAGTGGACCAGGATCTGTGGCCCTACCTCTCCAATCGCCCTGCCAAGAATGAGATCCGTGATGGATTCATGGTGCGCATCGTGACAATGGAAGGCCTCAACGGACTCCGTATTGCGGCCCCTGACACCGCGTTGTGTATCGAGGTCGAGGACGCACAAGCACCAGCAAATGCCGGCGTGTGGCAGCTTCGCGTTGCCAAGGGTTGCCTGACTGTGGCGCCAGGGGAATCCCCGGAGTTGCGGTGTGGCATCGGCGTGCTTTCCAGCGTGCTCTCAGGATTCACGACGTTCCAGGAGATGCTGGCCGCCGGAAAGGCCGAAGCTCTCAGCACCTACACCGGCGCAGATCTGCCCAAAGCCCCGACCTTCCTGGCAGATTATTTCTAGGACATATCGTAAGAGAAGCAGGATGGGCCAAGCGAAGCTAGGACCAGCCTATTTCACGAGCACGAACGAACCGGTCGAAGGCCCAATTTGGACTCAAGAGCCAACTCGGAACCGGTAGGCTATAGTATCTGTCTGAGGTGCCATCTGACATGAACGATCAGCGAAATGGACGATACGCACGCATTCACGAGCAGCTTCGTGATCTGATCGAGGGCAAGAGCCCTAGCCTTCAGGCCGCGATGTCAACCATCTGTGCCGTGCTCCACGCCAAGATGCCCCATCACTTCTGGACGGGATTCTACTTCGTGGCTGAGCACGACGAGCTTCATGTCGGACCGTATCAGGGTCCGGTTGCCTGTCAGGTGCTTCGGGAAACCGGTGCTTGTCTGGAGGCTGTGAAGACTCGTCTGCCGATTGTGGTTCCGGATGTCGAGGCCTTCCCTGGGCACATCGCGTGTGATCCTCGTTCCAAGAGCGAGATCGTGCTACCGATCTTGCGAGATGGGGTGCCTGTCGCGGTGCTGGACATCGACTCCAACCGCCTTGATCAGTTCTCAGAAGCGGACATTGCACCGCTGCAAGAGATTCTCGATTTGCTTGCTCCGATGCTCTAGACAGAATCCATGGAGCTGTAGTTGCGAAGCACTGCAAGCATCGCCTCTGTACCGAACTTGAGGCACTCGATAGGTATCCGTTCGTCCGCGGCATGGATCGTGTCGAAGAAGTTGAAATCAGAGGGTAGGTTCATGGGAGTGAATCCATAGGTCTGGATTCCAAGCTTTGAGAAGAAGCGCGCATCCGAACTCCCTGGCAGCAGATAGGGAGCAACTTCGGCGCCAGGTTCTAGATCCCGCAGCACGTCACGCAGCAGTGGCAGTAGTGCGGAATCCGCGGACTCATCGCTGGGATCGTGCAACAACACATGCGTCTCCAGCCTCCGGCCTACGAGGGTTTGCAGTTCGCGAATCAAATCCTCTGGACGCTGTCCAGGAAGCAGCCTGCCATCCAATCCGAGCACAATCTCACTCGGAATCACATTTGCCTTCTCGCCACCTCGAACAACCGTCGCATTCACGGTGTTTCGGAATAGTGGCTCAAGATTGCGTCCCAGTTCCCCCATCAAGCGGAGCATTTGATCCGTCCATCTCGGATGCAGCGTGCGCTTGAGCAATTGCCGCTTGGCCCACGGAAGCGCTCCTGCCATCGCCTCGATCATCTGCCTCGTGGTTTCGCAGATGTGGATCGGCAGCCTGCGCGTATTGAGGCAATGAAGCACGTGCGCAAGCTCTGCCATGGCACCATCGCGCATCGGGCGTGCCCCATGGCCAGCGGGCCCTCGAAGCGAGACTTCCATCCAACAGGGCTGTTTTTCCGCAGTCTGGACAAGGTACATCCGTTGATCCCCGACGCTGAGTGGGAAGCCACCAAACTCCCCGATCGCATGACGAACGCCTGTGAACAACCCCGGCTGGTTGTTGACAAGATACTGCGCACCCTTCTTGCCCCCGGCCTCTTCATCCGCAAGCGCGCAGAAGATCACGTCTCCGGCAAGTGGCTCCACTTGCGCATGGACCTCAAGCAACGCGGCAGCCATCATGGCAACGCCAGACTTCATATCGAGTGCACCACGTCCCCAGACATACCCATCGTGAATGCGCCCCTCAAACGGAGGAAGCGCCCACTGCTGGTTCTCGGTGGTGACCACATCCACATGGCCGAACAACAGAAGCGGCGGAGCGTCTCCTCCAGGGAGTCGGGCTACCAGATTGGGACGTGCTGGATCTTCTGCGTAGAGCTCGACAGGAATCCCCGCTTCAGAGAGCAGTTGGTGGAGGTACTGGATGCAGCGCTGCTCGTTGCCAGGCGGATTGGTCGTATCGAACTGGATCAACTGCTGCAGAATCCCTACGGCTCGATGTGTGTCCATCCGCACCTCCAGCTCCACCATATCCGAGAGGAGTCGCTCTCCTCAACCAGTGGACCACACAAGAGAAGCGAGGACGCTGATGGGATGGGATGCGGTCCTCGCTTCGATAAGACTCGGTCGTAAGTCTATGAGTTTCTTGATGTCAGCATAGGAGAGGCTCTTGAGGAATCACTGAACTCCCTGTGAGCTTCGTGCGGAGGCAGGATTGCCCGATTCAGTGGGATTCGGTCTAATGATCTAGAGGTGATCGATATGCATCGACTCGTTCGCAGGGCAGCTTGGGTCCTCCTGCTAGTGGCTGGGTTTGCCGCGCTCGTCTCAGGCCAGGTAGAGGTCAAGTATTACGGCCACTCCTGCTTTACGATCCAGGAATCGGACGGCCCAATCATCATGCTCGACCCCTATGCGACCTTTGTGAAGTACACCGGGTTGCCGCAACCCGCGGACATCGTGCTCATGACCCACGGACACATCGACCACTGCCCCTACTGCTTTGGAGAGACTGATCAAGTCACAGGAGATCCTGTCATTGTCCAGAGCTGGAACAGCCAGGGCAGGATTCGCGAAGGAGACTGGCAGATAACCGAAGACCTGCTGGTTCGGTTCACAGAGGCGAGCCATGTGACCTCAGCAGGTGGTGGCGCAGGCGTGGTGGCGCTGGTGAGTTTCGAAGTCGCGGGAATCCGATTCGCCCATCTCGGAGATCTTGGGAAACCTCTGACCTCAACACAGGTGCAGGCGCTGGAGGAGGTCCAGGTGCTCTTCCTGCCAGTAGGCGGCACCTTCACCGTAGACGCTCTGGAGGCTATGACAGTCATCGGACAGCTTGAGAACCTCAGCATCGTGTTCCCGATGCATTACTTCGTTGCCGACAAGACGCCATGGACGGACATCGCACCGCTGAGCAGCTTCCGCTCCGTTGTGGCAGGCGTCTACTCCATTCAGGATATTGAGGCAAGCGAGATCGAGCTAACCTTGGACACGCTTCCAGAGACTGTTGAGGTATGGGTTCTGGACTACGCCCAGGACTGAACTCAGGACTTCGATTGAGGCAAAGAGGACGGAGGCAGTCACGCTTCACGAGCGTGACTGCCTCCAGCCGGCTCACCTCACCGGCTGCAACGTACGGAGGAACGAGAAGCTGTACCCATTTCGGGACCCATGACCTTGTCCTCAAGAGGTCATGCCTGCGACACAAAGGAGGCTGCTGTTCCTTAGTAGCGCTTGATTCTACCATATTGGTGTAGTCGTGTCAATCAGCAAACCATCTGTTGCGTATGCACTTTGCTACAAGCATAGACTTCTATGGTATAATGGGTGAGATGGTTGAGCGTTCAGAGAAGAAGGGGCTCGAAGGAGAGGCCATGATGCGATTTGGAGAGTATTTGCGAACCCTACGGCTGCGTATGGGTCTGACACAGGCCGAACTCGCAGACAAGATCGGGGTCTCTAATACATACATCTCTGCATTGGAAAGCAGCAGAAAACCTGCCCCGCCTCGAGCCATCGTCACTGCACTCGCTCAAGCACTCAAGGTCCCTGAGAAGTCGCTGTGGAAGGTCGCGTACGCCGAACGCGAGCAACGACTTCTTGAGCGGATCGATGGCGTTCCCACGTCATTGCGTCACCCCACGGATGCCTTGGCATCGCTCGATGGATCTCACGGCAACACGCTTCGAAGCGCATTCCAAGCCTTGGATGAGGTTGCTGAGGACGCGTCCCACCGCAAGCAGGTCATCGATGCCCTTGAGCAGTTCGTGAAATCCTTGCGCGACAGGAAGGACTCCGACCGTTGAGAGCACGGGACACTAGAACGATCCCGCCGCCCGTAGTTCGGCTTGCCATTCGAGCCAAGGACTACACAGATGAGGGTGTGGGCATCGTCATCCTCAACAAGCCACTGGTTGTCCTCGTTCCAACGCACCTGGTACTGCTCATCGAGGACGGGGATGCAACATCCATTACCGTCGATGGCGAGACTTATGAGCGCGCAGAGATCCTTTCGTCCCCGGCACTGGCAGGAGACCACCTCTCCCTGCTCCGTTTCAAAGGAAGACACCGGCGGAAGCGCCCGCTCGGCAGACTGCCGAAACAGACGACGATCCTCGATCCTGGCCAGCCATTGACCCTACACATTCCAAGCGATGAGGATTCCCCGGCGAATCGTGAGGGTAGAGTCCTGGAGATTCGGGGAGAGGGTGAGGGGGCGTCCTTGACCACCGACATCTCCGTGGTCAAGGGAGAAAGCGGCAGTGCGATTTGCGTAGGTGGCCAGCTCGCAGCCGTTTGCCAGGGCATGTCGACTGGGGATTCCGGAGGTACAGCAATTGCAGTACCCATCTCCACGGACGGGCTGCACGCGCTCCGCGGGTTGAGGCGAAAACGGCTGTTCTCGATGCTTTCGCTACTGATCTCGCTCACGCTCGTGCTCGTGGCCGCTTTCGCTGGGTGGTTCTTTGTCTCCTGGCAGTCGTTTCAGCCCAGTTCGATTGAGCTAAGGGCAGACGGATACTACTTGCAGGCAAACAACGGAAAGCGATTCACCATCCGCCCCTACTGGCGCCGCGCGTTTGAAACCGACATCTACAAGACTGCGATGGTCCCAACGCTTGAAGGGGACGAGGTGGCTGACTACATCGCTGTTGGCACCTGGGTTCGTGACGGAGTCAATGGTGCATTCATCTTGCTTGATCGACTGGGCCGGGAGCTCTGGCGCTATGCCGTTCCAGACGGGGAGTGCATCTATTCGACCTCGAAAAAGGTCTATAACAAGTTCCTGGTCGGGCATATCAACTTTGGGGATCTGACGGGTGATGGGCAGAATGAACTGGTTGCCGCCTTCATGCATGAGTATGACGAGCCCTGCAAACTGATGGTGTTTGACTTGGCTGGGAACATCCTTGCCGAGTATTGGCATCCTGGATATGTCCGCACCACAGCAATCGGTCGTGTCGGTTCTCCAGAAGACCCGCCAATGCTCGTCCTTACAGCTAGCAACAACCCACTGCAGACTTCCTGGTGGAACCCGCAGACAATCTTCGCGTTCCGCGGACTCGAGATCTCTGGCCAATCTCCACCCTATTGCAACACACAGCTCATCCCTGTGGACTATCCAACTGGCACCGAGCTCTGGGTTCGAGAGATCCTCAATCCCAATGGCGAAGAGGTGCGCGCGAAATGTCGCGAGATCGATATCTTGGACATCAACGGGGACGGCATCACCGAGATCCGCACGTATCTCTCAGACGGACGCTTCTACTTCCTGGATGCCGAAGGGAACACGATCTACACAGACATTGGCGATAGATGGTCTCAGCTGTTCGGTGATCTGGAGCCCCCAGCCCTGCGACCTGTTGCGCGCCGCAACAACTAGTCTGCGTCGAGCTCGAGTTCTTCCGCTTGCCTCATGAGTCTGTGGATCTCCTTTCGAAGCAGCAGCTCCTCAGAACCCAGCCAGGCACTGAGCGCACGAGAGAGCAGTGCGCGAATCAGCAAGAGCACTGGGAATCCGGCAACGAATCCCGCGAGCACAACGCCTGAGTCCGTCTGTAAGAAGAGCAAACCAGGGAGCAGCAGGATGAGGTTGAGGGGTAATGTCTTGCGCAACCAGATCCTTCGCCTGACGTTGCGCTCTGCTCTGGCCAAGAGCGGATCCCCAGGAGGAGACCCGGGATCGTCTTGTCTTCCGTTTCGCAGACCCTGCGTGCGAGCGTAGACATCGCTGTAGGTACGCTCGACAAGGCCCGTGCGGCGCTTTCGTGGTTTCAGTCGGGGACCACCTTCACCCCTGGTCGCATACAGATTACACGAAAAGCCTGCCACACAAAGGTCCATTCGCTAAAGCTTGACTCTCAGAAGCAGTTGGGAAGCAGCGTATCGATATCAAGCGACTGCATGAGTACCGGGGATGGCATGGCATCCTGAGGACCCCATCCTAGCTCCTGATAGGCGCCGGTTAGCAGGAGCTCAACATCCGGGGCTTCGCCCAACGTTCCCCCTTCGCTCAGCGGCGCTGTTGCGCGGGTTGGCAGGCAATCATCGATTCTGCAGACACCCCGCTGCCCATTGATCCAGCGCTTCAACGCAAGGATGCGCCGCCCTGCGACCAACAGCTCGTCCTGCGAAATCTCCCAGCCGGTGGCAGCATTCAGCGCATCAAGCACAACCTCGAATCCTGGATTCTGGAACTGGCAAAGGTTGATCGCGTTGTACAACGTTCTCCAGAGCATCGTGCGTGCGGCCATCCGGCCACGTTCGATCGAGTTTTCGAAGCGATCTCCAGGCTCGATCGCAAACGTGTCTACCGAAAGCTGGCCGGTGTCGACTGAATACATGTCGCCCTGCATGTGGCAGGCGCCCCGTGGGGAAAGCGCGTACGTAACCGCCAAGCCATGGAAGGCTCGGGGATCGTGCATCGGCAATTCGAGCCCCTTGACCGTTGGTGAAAGCTCAGGGACTCCGTAGCGGGTTGCAAGCGCGAGACTACCTTCAGCCAGCTGTTGTCCGAACCCTTTGCCCTGAGCCGCAAGCTCAACGAGCTCAAGCATTAACTCCGGACGACCGAAGCCAAGCTCCAATCCATCTGTATCGCGCGTCGTCAGCGTTCCCTGCTCGAAGAGCTCGCAGGCGAGTGCAATCGTACCCCCAAGGCTGATCGTATCCATGCCAAGCGCGTTGCAGCGATGTCCAGCAAAGATGACAGATTCGAGGTCGTTGATCTGCAGCAACGAACCCAGTGCACCCAGCGTTTCGTACTCCGGCCCATCCACGCGATCTACACCGAAGCGAGGAGCACGGGTTTCTCGACCGCATGCGATCGGGCAGCGGTCACAGGCCCTTCGCCGCACCAGGAACTCCTCACTCATTCGGACGCCAGAAAGCGTTTCCGCTCCCTCCCAGGCTCCAGCAGTGAAGAGTCGAATCGGTACGTCTCCATACATCATGCCCATGTCGAAGTATCCGGCAGTGCCTGCCATGCGGATCGCCTGCGCAGCGATGTCCTCTTCTGTGGATGCAAGGACACGGGCTGCAATCTCCCGCAACCCGGGTTCGTCAGCAACAGGCGCCGGGGAGTGTCCCCGAACGGCAATTGCCTTGAGCCCCTTGGAGCCCATTACGGCGCCCATGCCAGATCGCCCTGCTGCACGACCGTGATCGTTCATCACTGCAGCAAAGCGGACACCCCACTCTCCAGCGGGGCCGATGCATGCCACGCGGACTTTGGCATCGCCAAGCTCTTGTTGGATTGCGTCTTGCGTCGCGTAGGTGTCCAAACCTGCGAGGAAGGATGCATCGCGCAACTGTGCGTGGCCATCCTCGATGGCGAGCCAGACCGGCGCATCTGAACAGCCCACAACGCGTATGCCGTCATAGCCTGCGGCGCGGAGTTCAGGACCAAAGAAGCCGCCGCTATTGGCCTCCCCCCAGATTCCTGTGAGCGGAGAGAGTGCACATACGCTGTATCTCCCAGCGGATGGCATGCTCGTACCACACAACGGGCCGGACATGAACACAAGCGGATTCTCGGGACCCAATGGATCAAGAGACTGGACGTTCTTGGCGACGATCAGAGCGGCCGCGAGCCCGCTGCCTCCGAGGAATGCCCTTGTAATCGCACGGTCCAGCTCGATCGGTTCTAGGGTCTTGTGCGTCAGGTCAACGTGCAGCAATCGGTTCATCTGTTCTCCGCTAGTAGGCAACTGAGGTCCCTTCCCATGCTGACTGGAACAGGGCGCGCAGCTCGTCCCCAGATGGGGATCGCGCCGCAGTGATGATCTGGGTGTCATTGCCCGCCTGCTCGACCAGCTGTTCCAGCGCATCGTTGAAGGCGTGCTCTGCAATCCCAGTTTCTTTGAGGGACAGAGGGTTTCCGACCTCGTGGGCTAGGTTTCGAATCGCCTGAGCGAGGACACGCGCACCAGGCTCTCCGGCATCCGAGGTCAGGCCGATCCGCGCTGCGAGCTCTGCTGCCCGCTGTGGGCATTGACTCGCTGCAAACTCGATGGTGTACGGCAAGCAGAGTCCCACGGCCCGGCCGTGTGGCAGATCGAACAGAGACCCTAGGGCATGCCCCATCGCGTGCGCGAGCGAGGCCATCGCGTTGCCAAATCCCAAGCCTGCACTGGTCGCTGCGTGGTGCATGCGTGTACGCGCCTCCATGTCCGTTCCGTCGGCCACAGCGCGCGGCAGCCACTCAAAGACTTCCGCTGCGGCATGCGCACACAGCCCATCCGTCATGTCGGTTCTCCAGGTGCAGATATAGCCTTCCACAGCGTGCACCAAGGCATCCAACCCCGTATCTGCAGTCAACTGCTTGGGCATACCGGCAGCCATCACTGGATCAACGATTGCCCAGTCAGCCACATTCTCCCAGTTTCCGAGCCCAAACTTTCGGTGCTCTTCAGGGTCGGTCAGGACGATGGCCCAGGTGACGTCTGCACCCGTGCCACTCGTAGTCGGGATCGTGATCAATCGTGCCTTGTGCCTCAGCCCAAGCTCTGCAAATGGATGGATATCTGTGACCGCAAGCTCTGGATGCTCGTAGAGCACCCAAATCGCTTTGGCTGCATCAAGTGGCGATCCGCCCCCAACGCCGACGATCCAATCCGGCTCGAACTCCTGGGCGACCCGGGCCCCTTTGAGAACCGTTGGAATCTCGGGATTCGGCTCGATGTCTTGAAACACCTCGAGGGTGAATCCGCTGTCTCGCAATCGCTCAGTCACAGGATCTAGCAAGCCGAGCGAGGCAATCCCGGGATCTGTGACCAAGAGGGCACGAGATCCGCGAACTTCACGCAGAGTATCCAGCGCATCCTCACCAAAACTGATCCTCGGCGATACGAATCTCCACATAGCCTAGTTCTCCGGCCAGGTGGTTGGAACCTCTGCACAACAGGACACGATTTCCTTGGCTGCCTTGGGGTAACGCATGATCTTCATCAAGTCGCCCTGAAGCTTGAGCTTCCGCATCATCATGCCCTGAATGGGATCGAGTGCTCCATCAATGACCTTGCGCCAGGTGCCGTAGGGCGCGCTCACGCAGTAGGCGGCCTTGCGCTCGTCAGCTGAAGCAAGCAGTGCAGCATCCGGGCTCTTGCCATGATGCAATCCAAGGAACAGGTAGGCGGTGTCTGGGAACGCATCGTCTGACTGAATCTCGAACACGAAATCCCCTTCCCAATCCTTGGCCGACTGCTCGTACGAGGCGCTCTCGTTGAGCATTCGTGACAACTCCTTGATCCATTCATCCGACGGGAACCGATAGGACATGGTTGGCCTCCTTGGGCGTTCGCAGACGCTGTTGCGTTGCGAAAGATCATCCTTTTCTGTGGGAGGGCGTGCAAGCTGCGGTGCAGTCTCTTGTGTTTGCGTGACGGATGCGGTGGGACTGCGTAGACTCTTGGACATGCAAACGGACGCACCAGAGCGACTTGAGGCCATCGTTCACGGCAGAGTTCAAGGCGTCTTCTTCAGACACTTCACGCGGCAGACGGCTGAGGAACTTGGACTTGTCGGCACGGTGGAAAACCAGCCAGAGGGTACGGTTCGTGTCATCGCCGAGGGAGAACGCATCGCGCTCGAATCGTTCCTCGTGTGGTTGCATCAAGGGCCAGAACTGGCAAGGGTCGATCAGGTCAAGGAGAGCTGGGGCACTGCATCTCAATCATTGCACGGGTTTCGCATCCTTCGGTAGTCAGTGACAGCTCGGTCCTCGTACGCGGGAAGTGTGCACTGACCAGGCTAGGCCCTGAATCGCTTCGCACCAACCATCCCCCGGTTCCATGAGGTGCGCGCATGCCTCGGACACCAAGTCCCTTGCTGGACCATGGCTACGCGGCGAGATGCGGCTCCTGCGCGCTGAAACGCCGCGACGCTTCTCCGCATGATCGTCTGAAGCTGAAGTGATCCAGTACCCCCTCTCGCGGCTCCGCGAACTGGGTCCATGGACGGTTGGATCTCTTGGGCATCCTGTTGCCTGAGCTGCGCGTACTCCTCACGAATGTAGATTTCCAATGAAACGCCCAGACGAGCGCTCAGCGCACCTACGAATGCGCCAATCGTGCCAACAATGACGAAGGGCCAGAGGATCAAGAGCACAGCAAGCGCTGGCTTGCTCTGTGTGATCGCCATGAACAGGGCAATGGGGAGGATGCATGCGTAGATCAGCAGCTTCTGACGAAGCAGGTACTTCCGCTTGGCAAGTGCACAAGCTCGAATGTAGAGGCGATCATCGTTCATTCGCGAGATGGGCATCGAGCCAGGAACACCCCAGAACAGTCCGAGTCGTCTAGCCAGTGCTTTGAGATAGAGGATCAGTGATTTGCGGCGGGGAGTTGAATGCATCCTTTCTCCTTTCGATTCCTCCAAGTCTAGGCAATCTCTGTGAAGGTTCAGTGAAGGCTGGCAGGTTGTTTTGTACACCGGTCGTGGTGTACCATGAAGGTTCGCGCCAACTGCCCAGTCGAGAGGGGGGACTAGACTACCGTTGATCGCTTGGAACCGGGCGGATAGTCTTACACTAGGATGAACTTGCCAAAAGCAGGAGAGAGAGCGGGGTTCCAACTATCTGATAGACTCTCGCCGTGTGGAGATCAACCGAGCGCCATCGCTTCATTGGTGGAGGGGTTGGATTCAGGAACACGGTTCCAGACGCTATTGGGCGCAACGGGAACCGGGAAGACATTCACCATTGCCAATGTGATTCACGAGATCCAACGCCCCACGCTCATCATCGCGCACAACAAGACGTTGACAGCGCAGTTATGTAGCGAGCTTCGCGAGTTGTTTCCAGACAACGCCGTTCACTACTTCGTTTCTTACTACGACTACTACCAGCCGGAAGCCTATCTTCCCCAGACCGATACGTACATCGAGAAGGACTCGTCTATCAACGACGAAATCGACCGACTACGTCATGCAGCCACTTCGTCGCTGTTTGAGCGAAGAGATGTGATCATCGTCGCCTCGGTGTCCTGCATCTATGGCCTGGGCTCGCCGGTGAACTACCACGACATGTCGTTGACGCTTCGCGTCGGGGATGCTCGAGATCGCGATGACGTCATGCGGTCGATGATTCAGGTTCAATACACACGGAACGAGATCGGCTTTGAACGTGGAACCTTCCGCGCTCGCGGAGACACCTTGGAGATCATCCCGGCCTATGAAGAGAAGGTGATCCGGCTTGAGTTCTTTGGCGACGAGATTGACCGGATCGCGATCCTTGATCCGATCACCGGACATCCGATCAAAGAGCTGGACGAACTCCACATCTACCCGGCATCGCACTTCATCACCCCGAAGGAAAGGCTCGAAACATCAGTGGATCTGATTGGCGCTGAACTTGAGGAGCGGCTCAAGCAGTTCCGCCAAACCGGGCGACTGCTCGAGGCACAGCGCCTGGAGCAGCGCACCCGCTACGACATCGAGATGATTCAGGAGATGGGGTACTGCTCCGGGATCGAGAACTACTCACGCCATCTGGATGGGCGCAAGGCCGGTCAGCCTCCTTCTGTCCTGCTCGACTACTTCCCATCAGACTTCCTGGTCATCCTAGACGAGTCCCATCAGACGGTGCCGCAGGTACGCGGGATGTACCACGGAGACCGATCAAGAAAGACAACACTGGTGGACTACGGCTTCCGACTGCCGTCTGCGTTGGACAACCGGCCGCTGACCTTCGAGGAGTTCGAAGAACGAATTGGGCAGGTCATCTTCATGTCCGCAACGCCTGGTCCGTTTGAGTACGAGCACAGCGAACGCGTCGTGGAGCAACTCATCCGCCCAACCGGACTGATCGATCCTGAGGTGTCGATCCATCCAGTCAAGGGCCAGGTCGACCATCTCTTGGGCGAAGTGCGGACGGTTGTCGATCGCAGCGAGCGCGTGCTGATCACCACGCTCACCAAACGGATGGCAGAGGATCTGACCGAGTACCTGGTCGAGCTGGGGATTCGTGCGCGCTATCTGCACTCCGAGATCGATACGCTCGATCGAGTCGACATTCTGCGTGACCTTCGACTCGGCAAGTTTGACGTACTGGTTGGGATCAACCTTCTGCGAGAGGGCCTGGATCTGCCAGAAGTTGCACTCGTTGCAGTCCTCGACGCAGACAAGGAAGGATTCCTGAGATCCGGGACCTCGCTAATTCAGACCATTGGCCGTGCAGCACGAAACGTGAAGGGCAGAGTTCTGCTCTATGCAGACAAGCAGACAGACTCGATCAAGTACGCAGTCAGTGAGACCAATCGACGGCGTGCCATCCAGCAGGCATACAACGAGGAGCATGACATCACGCCGCAGACCGTACAGCGCGAAATCACGGACATCGTCCAAACGCTACGCGGGGTGCAGGCGCAACCGCAGCCCCAGGCTGTACACGAAGCCCCACAGCCAAAGTCCGAAGCGGAACTGGTTAAGACCATCCGGGAACTGGAGAAACAGATGCACACCGCCGCCGACCGGCTGGAGTTTGAGTTGGCTGCGTCGTTGCGAGATGAAATCAGGAAACTGAAGAAGGCACTATGAACGTCATTCATGTAAAGGGCGCGCGCGAACACAACCTGAAGAACATCGACATCGAGCTCCCACGCGATCAATTGGTCGTGATCACAGGCATCTCCGGCTCGGGCAAGAGCTCACTCGCGTTTGACACGATTTACGCAGAGGGACAACGGCGTTATGTTGAATCGCTGTCTGCCTTCGCGCGACAATTCCTCGGGCAGATGGAAAAGCCTGATGTGGACTTCATTGAGGGCCTGTCTCCTGCCATCTCGATTGATCAGAAGACACGAAGTCACAACCCTCGATCCACGGTCGGGACTGTCACCGAGATCTATGACTACTTGCGGTTGCTCTACGCACGCATCGGACATCCCCATTGCCCGGAGTGTGGCAAGCCGGTGTCCCAGCAATCGGCAGAGCAGATTATTGACATCGTAATGGGATACCCCAAAGGAACGCAGATCCAGATCCTAGCCCCCATCGTGCGGGGACGGAAAGGCGAGTACAAGAAGACGTTCGATGAGATTCGCCAGGAAGGATTCAGCCGGGTTCGCGTTGATGGCGTTGTGCGTACTCTGTACGAGGAGATCGAGCTTGCCAAACAGCAGAAGCACACGATTGAGATCGTGCTCGATCGAACGGTAGTGGACGGACCCAAACGGTCTCGTATCGCCGAGTCCATCGAAGCGGCGCTCAAACATGGTGGCGGACTCGTCAGCATCCTGACTGAGGATGGTGAGGAGAACCTGTACTCCGAGCACTACGCCTGCGTGCACTGCGGCATCAGCTTTGAAGAGCTGTCGCCGCGCATGTTCTCCTTCAACAGTCCCTACGGTGCATGCCCCGAATGCAGCGGGCTCGGATTCCGCAAGGAGATTGATCCAGAACTCGTAGTGGACAAGCGCTTTGGCGTCATGAACGGCGGACTCATTCCGTTCGCGAACACGTCTAGCCGCTGGTTTCAGGCACAGATGACGGCGCTTTCCAAGAAGCTCGGCATCGGGCTGGAGGAACCGCTCTCAGAGATCTCGAAAGACAAGCTCGATGTCATTCTCTACGGTACCGGCGAAGAAGAGATCTCCTTCCTGTACAAGTCAGCATCTGGGTATGAGCGCAAGATCAAACGTCCCTTCCGCGGCATCGTACGCGCGATGGAGCGCTGGTATCGAGATACTAGTTCGGATCACTGGCGTGAGGAGTTGGAGCAGTATCTTGCCACGTTGCCTTGCCCAGAATGCAAGGGCGCGCGGCTCAAGCGAGAGATCCTTGCAGTCACGATCGACAACCTGAACATCCAACAGGTCACAAACCTGTCCATTCGCAGCGCACTGACCTTCTTCCAGAGCTTGCACTTGAACACTAGAGAAGAGCTGATCGCGCACCAGATCCTCAAGGAGATCACAGCGAGACTCGGGTTCATGGTCGCCGTAGGTCTCGACTACCTGACACTGGATCGCCAGGCAGGCACGCTGGCAGGGGGCGAAGCGCAACGCATCCGATTGGCAACGCAGATTGGCAGCCAGCTCACCGGCGTGCTCTACGTGCTTGACGAACCCTCGATCGGACTCCACCAGCGAGACAATCGCCGGCTCCTTGAGACCCTGAAGGGGCTCCGGGATCTTGGGAACACCGTCATCGTCGTAGAGCATGACGAGGAGACGATGCGAGAGTCTGACTACATCCTCGATCTTGGACCTGGAGCTGGCGTACATGGTGGCCGAGTCGTGGTTGCGGGCACTCCAGAAGAGGTCGAGGCGTGCAGCAATTCGCTGACCGGCCAGTACCTCTCCGGTGCACTCAGGATTCCTGTGCCCAACGGTCGCAGGAAGGGTAACGGCTATCGGCTGACTGTGAAGGGTGCAGCAGAGCACAATCTCCGTGGCATCGATGTCGAGTTTCCGTTGGGGAGATTCATCTGCATCACCGGCGTCTCGGGATCAGGGAAGAGCACGCTGGTAGAGGACATCCTCTATCGAGGCATCGCACATGAGCTGCACCTGGCAGCCAAACGTGCTGGGGAACATGACGAAATCACTGGCATCGAACACATCGACAAGGTCATTGAGATCGATCAGTCCCCGATTGGACGGACCCCGCGCTCCAACCCGGCAACCTATACCAAGCTGTTCGATGACATTCGTTCGTTGTTTGCGAAGACACCGGATGCACGACTGCGCGGATACAACACCGGCAGGTTCAGCTTCAATGTGAAGGGTGGCCGGTGTGAAGCCTGTTCAGGGCAGGGCCAAGAGAAGATTGAGATGCACTTCCTGCCCGACATCTATGTCCCGTGCGAGGTCTGCAAGGGTACCCGATACAACCGCGAGACACTGCTCGTACGCTACAAGGGTCGCACGATTGCAGATGTACTCGCCATGCCGGTCGAGGAAGCGCTTCGCTTCTTTGAGAACATCCCGCGCATCCATCGAAGGCTCGAGACGCTGCATGATGTTGGTCTCTCCTACATCACGCTCGGTCAGCCTGCTACGCAGCTTTCCGGCGGGGAAGCTCAGCGCATCAAGCTGGCAAAGGAGCTCTCCAAACGGTCGACCGGTAAGACGCTTTACATTCTGGACGAGCCGACAACCGGCCTTCATGCCGCTGATGTACACAAGCTGCTCGAGGTCCTGCATCGCCTCGTGGACACCGGCAACACTGCGGTTGTGATCGAGCACAATCTCGATGTAATCAAGACTGCGGACTGGATCATCGACCTTGGCCCGGAAGGCGGAGACGGCGGAGGGCAAGTAATCGCCACCGGCACCCCTGAGGAAATCATCGAGGTTGAAGCATCCCACACTGCGAAGTACCTACGGGACGTGCTACGCGTTCCGTCTGCCACGCCGCAATCTGCGGCGGATTGAGACGTTTCTCGAAGGAGGAACCGTGAGCCACCGCATCCGTTCTAGCCTGCTTCTGATGTTTGCTGCCCTGCTCTTCTGCTCTTTCGCAGCGTTTGGCATCTCGTACTGGATGTACTACGACTGTGCACCAGGACGACAGACAGCCGTCGTACTCATGAATGCCAGCGATTGGGAGGCACCAGACGAGACGGTACTCCGTCTGTATGGAGCCGATGGGCGCATCATCGTGGAGTCCACCTACACGCTTGCGCCGTACGAGTCGAAGGCTGTGTTCCTGAACGACCTGCTTGGAGATACGGACGAGAATACGTGGGGATTGATTGAAGTCGAAAGCTCGTTGCTGCTTCAGGCGAGTACCTGGTTGGGTTGGGATGGTGCATGGCTGTCAGTTCGCAACTTCAGTGCTGCCGGTCGATTCGATCCATTGAACGTCAGCGCCTACTGGTACGGAACCAACTACGCGCATACGGGCAACCGAACGACCATTCTTACGATGATCAATCCAACGGATGAGGTGGCGCTGGGGCAGTTCTTCCTGTATGACGCCAACGGCACGTTGCAGATGTATGAGGAGCTGCAGTTCCCACCTAGAGTTCCGGTATACCTTGACTTGGAAGGCGTTACAGATCCCCACCAAGACCTCTGGGGACTCATTGATGTGCAGTCGAGCAAGCCGCTGCTGTTGGTGTGTGACTTTTACGATGGCGAAGGCTACTTGATCGATATCACGATTGTCGATCAGGCCTACTACCTGGAAACCGAGTAGCAAGGCAAGCGGCGCTTCATATCTGAAGCGCCGCGCCACTGTCTTTGGATTCAGAATGGCCAGCTATTCGCAAGCAGAACCACCAATGGGGCAAGGTCCCTTGGCCACACCAATGCCTCCTGCTTCATCCACAACGGTCAACGTGATGATGTACGTCCATGGCCGTGTATAGGTGTGATTCACAACGGGTCCGGTGGCTTCGGTTCCGTCGCCGAAGTCCCAGTGATAGCTCACCATCTTGCCGGAGCCAGCCCTTGAGGACGTCCCGTCGAATCGAAGGGTTTGGCCCGTCTTCCCGCCCGCGCACGAGGGCAACCCTGTGATCACAGCTAGCGGTTTTGGGGTACCATCATTGCATGAGCTGCCCCCGCCAGTGTTGTCCCCACATGAGCTTTGGCCAGGCTGAACGTTCATCCCGATATTGGTGGTTGCAGTCTCTCCGCTTGCATCGGTAACCGTGAGCTTCACAACGTAGTAGCCACCCTGGATGAACGTATGTTCCACCGAGACTCCCGTGGCTGTAATGCCGTCTCCGAAGTCCCACTCATAGTACGTAATCTCGTCGTGGAGGTCGTAGGAGCCGGAAGCATTGAAGACCACACGGTCCCCTGGGAACGGCGAGTCGTCATTCACAGAGGCCGCTGCCACTGGCGGTGAGTTGGTGACAACAATGGCAATCTGCTGGGAGTCCACAGCCCCCTCGTCGTCAATGACTGTGAGCTTGACCAGGTAGGTTCCCGGGTAGCTGAAT
>Ga0180436_10001151_pt1 | contig 26246 bp, 17 predicted proteins | sample SS_ome_2_FD_132434 | JGI IMG/M metagenome (GOLD analysis project Ga0180436, IMG submission 132434) | Hypersaline lake sediment archaeal communities from the Salton Sea, California, USA - SS_3_S_2 metaG | ecosystem: Environmental > Aquatic > Non-marine Saline and Alkaline > Hypersaline >... | reverse complement strand
GATGTACTCGCGGAACATGACCGCCTTCGTCAAGCACCTGTCTCACGAGGGCACGTTGCGGATCGATCGCGACGACGAGATCACGGCTAGCACACTCGTCTCGCACGCGGGTGAAGTCGTCCATCCCCGCGTGCGCGAGTTTCTTGATCTGCCGCCGCTCGCGCCGCCACCGGGCCGCATTGACGAACAGACGCACCAAGCGGCGCAGGGGGAGTAGCGACCGATGGAAGCATTTGTGACGGCACTCTCGGTATTCGTGCTCGCGGTCTTCGTCGGCTTCGAGATCATCACCAAGGTTCCGCCGACGCTGCACACACCGCTCATGTCGGGCTCGAACGCGATCTCGGGCATCACCTTGATCGGTGCCCTGCTCGCGGCCGGCTCGCGCCAGACGCAGTGGACGACGGTGCTCGGCTTCCTCGCCGTCCTGTTCGCGACGGTCAATGTTGTTGGCGGCTTCATGGTGACGCACCGCATGCTCGGCATGTTCAAGCGCAAGGAGCGCTGAGGATCACTGGAAGGAACGTGAGATGCTGCCCGAAGCGTTGATCAAGATCGCCTACCTGCTCGCCGCGGTGCTCTTCATCCTGGGGCTCAAGGGGCTGACGCATCCGCGCACCGCCGTGCGCGGCAACTTGCTCGGTGCGCTTGGGATGCTGATCGCGGTGGTCGTCACCCTGCTCGACCGTCAAATCGTCGACTACACGGTTCTGCTCGCCGGGCTCGTCGCCGGCGGGGCGATCGGCGCCATATTGGCGCGGCGGATCGAGATGACCGCCATGCCGCAGCTCGTCGCGCTGTTCAACGGCTTCGGCGGCATCGGTTCGGTGCTCGTGGCAGGGGCCGCCTTCACGGCCGCGATTGATGCCCTCATGGGGGCGGCGGCGTCTTCCGGCTCCGCGGCGGCGTCGACCGCAACGCTCGATGTCCAGGTTACAATTGCGACCGGCGCGTCGGGGCTGATCGGGGCGGTTACGTTTTGGGGCAGCCTGGTTGCATTCGGCAAGCTGCAGGGCGTGATCAGCGAGAAACCGGTTCACTTCGGCGGCCAACAGGTCGTCAACGCCCTGCTTCTGGCCGGTGCGCTTTTCCTGGGCGTCTGGCTCGTGCTGCATCCAACGCAGGTCGGCTCCTACTGGATCCTCGCCGCAGTCGCATCGGTGCTCGGCTTGCTCTTAGTGTTGCCGATCGGCGGGGCCGACATGCCGGTTGTCGTCGCGCTGCTGAACTCCTACTCCGGTCTTGCCGCGGCGGCCACGGGCTTCGTGCTCTCCAACAACGTCCTGATCGTCTCCGGCTCGCTGGTCGGTGCCTCGGGCCTGATTTTGACCAACATCATGTGCAAGGCGATGAACCGGTCGCTGACCAACGTCCTCTTCGGGCGCTTCGCGCCGTCGGCTGAAGCCGCGTCGGCGGATGACGTCTATGCTGGCAAGGTGACATCGACCTCGGCCGACGAGCTGGCGATGATCCTCGATGGCGCGCGCCGGGTCGTGATCGTGCCCGGCTATGGGATGGCGGTGGCGCAGGCCCAGCATGCGGTGCGCGATCTCGCCAATGCCCTCGAGCGGCGCGGGGCCTCGGTCGAGTATGCGATCCATCCCGTCGCGGGCCGCATGCCGGGGCATATGAATGTCTTGCTGGCCGAAGCCGATGTCCCCTACGAGAAGCTGATCGAGATGGACGCGATCAATCCGACCATGGAGCAGGTCGATGTGGCGATCGTGATCGGCGCCAACGACGTCGTCAACCCCGATGCCAAGAACGATCCGCAGAGCCCGATCGCCGGCATGCCGATCATCGATGTCGATCAGGCGCGGACCGTCGTCGTGATCAAGCGCAGTCTGAGCCCCGGATTTGCCGGCATCCCCAATCCTCTGTTTGCCGCCGACAATACGATGATGTACTTTGGGGACGGCAAGCGAGCCGTCCTCGATCTCCTCGCCGCGATCAAGGAGCTGTAGGGCGGCTCAGCAAGACCCCACCCTCTCGACTCGAGGAGGAGATGATGCTTGCGAGCCGAGTCTCGGTTTTCATCCTCGGGTTGCTCGCGCTGACGTCTCTCACTGTGGCCGCCGATGATCTCGAGGATTACGTCGGCGTTTACGGGGCGGAGAACGGCCAGCGCTACATGCAACCCCTGGCTGACGTGATGATCGCCAACATGAATGGCGGCCTCTTCCACAGTGCCTACATTCCGCGCGAGGGATTTCACTTCTGCGTTGGGGTCGAGGGCATGGTCTCGCCGATCGGAGACGATCAGCGCACCTTCACGGCGACGACGGAGGCGCCCTTCGCGCCCGAGCAGACGCTCGAGGTGCCGACCGTCTTTGGCGATACGCAAGGCGCGCAGGCGAGCGGTACCGGGGGAACGGTCTACTACTTCCCGGGCGGCTTCGACGTGCAGCAAATGCCGGCCGCCGTTCCGCAGCTGACAATCGGATCGATCTATGGCACCGAAGGGATCTTGCGCTTCACCGCGACGGAAACGAATGAGACGATCGGCAAGGTCGAACTGCTGGGGCTGGGCGCACGCCACAGCATCAGCCAGTACTTCTCCAACTCTCCCGTTGATCTCGCCGCCAGCTTCCTGTGGCAGAGCTTCACCGTGGGCGAAATCGTCGATGCGAGTGCGCTCAGCTTCGGTGTCCAGGCGAGCCGGTCGACGGGTATCTTGACCGGCTATGTCGGACTCGCTTTCGAAAGCGGCACGCTCGATCTCGACTACGAACAGGAAGTGGCCGGCACGACCCAAGCGGTGAGCTACGAACTGGAAGCGGACAACAGCGTGCGTTTGACGCTGGGGGCGACGCTCGATCTGAGTGTGCTGCGGCTTCACGCCGACTACAGCCTCGCCGCGCAGAATACGATCGGCATCGGCTTCGGCGTCGGAACCTGGCCCCGAGCGAAGGGAGGTGCCCAATGAACGCTTGGAACCACCACGTGGCACCGCGGCGATCCCGTTGGGTCGGGCTGCTCGCGCTCGTTGTCGCACTGCTGGTCTTGTCGCAGGCCGGGTGCGAGAAACAGCGCTTCTACTTCGTCGTCGATGTGAGCAAGGACCTCGTCTACGAGATCGATCAGACCGGCGCTTTTGATTTGACCGAACGCGTGACGAGCAGTGACATCCGTTCTGCGCTCGACATCCCCGAAGATGCCGAGATCACGGACGTCCAAGTCAAGTCGCTGGTTTGCAAGGTCTACCCGTATGACGACAACTCAGCTCCGGCGTTGCTCGTGACCGGCCGGGTCGACGATCAGACCGGCCCGCTCGACAAGGTTTTTGAGAATGAGACGATCCCCCTCGCCGGTGTCGATGTACCCTATATTGGCCTGAACGCGTTGATCTCGGGCGGGATCAGCAAGATCCGCAACCGGATCAAGGACTATGTCGACCGCACGAACAACGCCGACTTCCTGATCAACCTGCAGGGGAACTCGCAACCGGCGGACTGGCGGATCCACGTCGCGCTCGTGCTCGTGATCGACATCACGGTCAAGTACAGCGAGTGTCTCGATGTGCCGGCTGGTTTCACCGACGGCGAGTCCTGCGATTAGGAGGTGCCGATGGAAACGGGTTCCGCGGACAGAGACGGTCCCGATCGTTCGGGCAAGCCCTCGACCGGAGCATCGGAAGAGCGGCCGGTCGACCTCCCGCTCGAGAACCCGCGCCGCCCCGAGGCTAAGGTCGAGCGCCTCTTTGTCGACCGCTGGTCGCCGCGTGCCTTCCATGAAGAGCCGTTGAGCGAGACGCAGATCGCAACGCTGTTCGAGGCGGCGCGCTGGGCGCCATCTTGCTACAACGATCAGCCCTGGTTCTTCATCTACGCGCGAACGCCCGAGGATCGCCGCCGTTTCGTCGGGTTGCTCACGCCAGGCAATCAGGAGTGGGCCCAGCGAGCGCCGCTGCTCTGCTTCCTGCTTGCGCGCCGCCACTTCGCCCACAACAACAAGCCGAACCGCCATTGCACGTTCGATGCGGGCGCCGCCTGGGCGTCACTCGCCTTCCAGGCGCGCTTCCTCGGGCTCTACGCCCACGGGATGGCCGGCTTTGACCGCGAACGGGCCTATGACGTGCTGGGAGTGCCGGATGCCGACTACGACATCCTGGCGGCGATCGCGGTCGGCCGGCGCGCTCCGGCCGATACACTACCCCCGGCGATCGCCAAGAACGAGCGGCCCAATCGGCGCAAGGCGCCGGCGGAAGTCGCGCGCGAAGGAGGTTTCTCATCCGCATGATCTTCTGGTGGCTTGTTCCACTCGTGCTGTTGCTCTCTTGGCCGATCGCGAGCTCGGCCAGCCCGGTCATCATCGACACCGATCTGGGCTTTGAGGATGCTCGCGCACTGGCGCTGTTCGAGGCGGGCCGCCGGGCTGGAGCGGATTACGAGCTGGTCGCAATCGTGACCAGCGATGGCGCCAACGGTCCGCGAGAGGGGGCCGAGCAGGCGGCGCGCATCCTCGCCTTCTTGGGCCGTGGGGATGTTCCGATCGGCGTCGGACCGGAGCTGCGCGAGGATCCGCCGGCCTGGCGCGAGCAGGCCGCATCGATGCGCAAGGCTGACCTGCCGAAGCCGGGCAAGCGCTCCTACCCGGTTGCGGATGACCTCTTGACCGAGGTGCTGGCAAAGACCGAAGCGCCTGTGGTCTACATCTGCTGCGGACCACTCACCAATCTCGCTCGGCAGCTCGAGCGCAACGAGGGTCTGGCGAGTGAAATCGAAGTCGTCTACTACTGGGGCACGCTCCCCGACAGCGAGGATTCGGAGTGGAACACGCGGCGCGATCTGGAAGCGGCGCGGAAGGTGTTTGCATCGGATCTGACGATCTACGCGATTGACGTTGTTGGGGCACTGCAGTTGCGCTTCGATCGCGATCTCTCGCGGGCCGTCGCTTCGATCGAGACACCGCCGGCGGCCTTGATCAGCCGGCTTCACGACAGCCCGGGCATGCGGGACTTCATCAATCAGGGGCGCTCGCGAGTGCGGGATGAAGTGCTCGTTCTGTCGCTGCTGGAACCGCGTCTGATCGAGCTCGAGTCGCAACCGGGGTCGACGACTCTCTACACGCTGGGGGAATGGAGCTCGTTTCTGACCCGCAAGTTCTTTGTCGACCTGTTGCGGGGACCTGCGGACGAATAGGCGCCTCGAGTGCGGAGGATGCGAGCATGAGCGAGGTCAAACCGCGCGAAGATAGGAGTAGCTGGGCCGTGGGCGGTGGGGTGCTACTCGGTGTGGGGGCCGGCTTCTTCCTGCTCGAATGGTCGCCGATGGCCTTTGTCGGCAGCATCGTCGGCGGGCTCGGGCTCGGCCTGATGGTGACGGCGATCCTCTCGTCGATCCGCCGCCGGTAGGCCGGCAGGCGCTCCCCGCGCGACGCCGGACGCGCACCAACCCGCGCACCCCCTGAGGCGCGGTTCTCCACCCGGCGCGCTCCCAGCGGTACCACCCAGCGAACGATCGTGACCGTCCACTGGCGGAGTCAAGGGTTAGCGAACGACGACGACGCGCGTCACACGCTGGGTGCCACCACAGTCGAGCCGCAGCCAGTAGGTTCCGGCCGCCAGCGCACGGCCCGCCTGATCGCAGCCGTCCCAGCTCGCCGTGTGACGGCCGGCGGCATACGTGCGCTGCTCGAGAATCCGGGCGACGCGGCGGCCCTCGGTGTCGTAGGCGCTCAGCGTGACCCGGCCCGGCCGCGCGAGCTCGAAGCGCACTGCCGCGCCACGGCCGGCCGGATGGGGGCCGGTCACCTGCAGGGACGTGAGTGCCCCCGGCCATAGGCCTGCGAGCCGAGGCGGTTGCCAGCGCCATTCCCAGGTGACGTCGGGTAGCTGGTAGTCGGCGGCATAGAGGCGGCGCGCCGCCTCCGCGGCGGCCAGCATGCCCGCCTCGCCTTCTCCGATGACGAAGGCGAGGTCGAGCCAGAGCGTTTCGCCCGGCGCGAGTGCTGGATAGGGGCCGACCGCCGCCAGGTAGCGCATGTCGGCCGGCTGTGGCGGGTCGCCAAAGAGCTCCGACATCGCGAAGTAGCGCTGTGAATCGTCTTGCGGCTCGCCGTGCGGGAAGGGATACCCGGATCGCATCAGGGAGACCCCGTCCCAGACCGGTCGCTGCTGGGGCGCCAGCGGGTCGCTGCTGCCCCAGCCCAGGAGCAGCGTGCCGGAATAGCCGGGGACGTCACCGTCGTCATCCCAGGCGTAGACGAGCGACAGCGGACCCACGTCGCACCAGAAGAGCTCGTGCGCGGCGCGATCGTTGTTGGGATTGATGTGATCGCGCAGGCCGAGATCCGGGTCGGCGAAGATGCCGAGCAAGACGCCGGCCAGAGTGCCCGGCCCGCTGTTGCGGAACTCGAGATGATAGATGCAGAAGGCCTCCGGCGTCGGCCAGGCGTAGCTTTCCTGGTGGATGTCGACATAGAGCGGCTCGTGGTCCGGGTAGTACTGCATGCCCTCCGGCGTGTAGTCGCTGTAGCGGCAACTGAACATCTGCGGCGAGATGGCGGCATAGTCCTCGTCGGCGAGGCCGTCGCCGTCGTCGTCACGACCGTTGCGGCGCTCCTCGTCGATCGCGCCGTCACCGTCGTCGTCGACGTAGCGGCGGCCCTTGAATTCACCCTCTGCGCTGAGGTAGATCGTATCGAGCGGGTCATCGACCGCGGGCAGGATCTCGAACTGGTAGAGAGAGGTCGATACGTGGCGGTGTCCGCCGGCAATTGCCCCGAACCAGATGCCGGCGCTGTAGAGGTAGCGGTCGCCGGAGGCCGGTGGCCACTCGTAGTTTGGCTCGGCAGCGAGGCCGCCGAAGTTGGCCAGGTTGGTCTCGTTCAGAATGAGGTCGTTGAGATCGTGAACGAAGCCGGTCGTCACGTAGTCGCCGGCGGCGGGCAGCGAACGGCCGCCCATCAGGGCAACCAACACCAGCAGCATTCGTAGCGTGCCCGCGATCGCACTGGCGCGGGCGGCACGGGGGGGCCTGCGTTTCATTGGACATTCCTCCCACCGATTGAGCGGTCGAACTGGCGCCCGCGGCGGGCGCCCCACGGACGCGAAAGAACGCAACGCATTCTCATCATCTAGTATGGTCCCTCCTGGTGGATGCGACAACGTCGCCTGCTCTCGAGCGGCGCAGCTGCTCGGCCGGAACCAGACGCAGGGGGGAGAGTCTTAACGGTCCACAAGGCGAGAGAGGTGACGAAGGAGCTCGAGCGAACCGTGCGCGCGCCGTGGTTGCAGGGGCTGGTGATCGTAACCGGGGCGCTGGTCATCCTGTTGGCCGGCGTCTTCCTGGCGCGTGAATACAGCAAAGTTGCAACATTCGTGCAGATGGGCGACATCTGGAGCTTCTTTGATCTCGGCCGCGAGGCGCCCGCCGAGATCGTCGAGGTCGATCGCGACGACTTCCTTGGTCCCCCCTATCCTCAAGTGGGAGACAGTCTTGTGACTGTAGGTCGGTTGCCGGCAACCGCGCCCAACTACTTCGAGGTCTTCAATCCCGACACCGATCCGGGCACGCGCGTGCCGCTCACGTTCAAGCGGGGGGAGGAGCTGTTCGAGACCGTCGCCGTAACGCGCTCGATCCCCGCCCCGCTGCGGCTCCAGGTCGTCAGTCTCTACGTTCTGCGCACCCTGCTCACCGTGGCGCTGATCGTCGTCGGCTTCTGGGCGTTCGTGCGCCGGCCGCACTCGCCGCCGGTGCGGATGTTGACGCTCTTCTGCTTCTCGCTCGCCGCCAGCATGCTGATCGCCAACCTCGTCATGGCCGAGGGCTACGCCCGTTTCGACATCCCGCTGGGCGAGCTGTCGCTGCCCCTGCTGAGCTTCTTCAGCCTCTTCGCGCCCGCCTTCTGGGTCCGCCTGCACATGCAGTTTCCCCTGACGCACCCGCTCTACGCGCGCCACCGCCGATGGCTGAATGCGGTGCTCTTTCTCCTGCCGGTCGTGCTGGCGGCGCTCTTCCTGCGGCCGCCGGAGACGGCGCGGCAGCAGATCCCGCTCTGGATCTACCGCGACCTGCTGCTCGCGCTCGGGTTCATCCTGTTGGTCTCCAATTACCGGCGGGCGAGTAGCCTGCTGATCAAGCGCCAGACGTGGCTCGTTCTGATGGGTTCGGTGCCGGGACTCGCGCTCTACGCCCTCATTCCCTGGGGGTTGCTCCTCTTCGGCCAGGCGGCCTCGGGGCTGAGCATGCTGGCGCGCCTCTACGCATTCAACTTCGTCTTCCTGCTGATGCTGCTGGTACCGCTGACCTTCGCCTACGCCTTCGAGCGCTACCGCTTGCTGGAAGTTCAGGGGCGGCTGAAGCGCGGCACCCGCTTCGTGGCGGTCAATGCGATCCTGCTCGCCGTCTTTGCCGGGACGCTCTATCTCGTCGGGACTCAGCTCGTGCGCCGGCTCGCGATCGAGAGTCAGGCGCCGACCTTGGCACTTGGGCTTGCGCTGGCGATCGGCTTCGTGCCGGCCCAGCGCGGCCTGCGTCATTTCCTCGAAGAGCGCTTCTACCCCGAACGGCGGCGCCTGCGGGCGCTGCTGCGCGACTACCTCGAAGCACCCGGTCGCGCGGTCGATCCGGATGCGTTCTGGGAAGACCTCTGCGGCCGACTGGCGGGCGGCCTCGATGCGAGCGGTGTCTTCCCGCTCCTGCGCGACGGGGCGCGCGGGAAGGCGGGCGTGCTGGAGGCCGACCCCCTGCCGGATCGCCAGCGCTTCTTCGCCCGCCTGGGCGACGTCGGGTACCCACTCTTCATCGACGAGATGATCGCCAGCCGGCGTTTCGACCTGAGCAAGGCGCAGATCCGCTGGCTGACGCAGCGACGCGGGGCGGTCCTGCTGCCGCTTCGCACCCCGGGGCTGCTCGTCGGCTGTCTCCTGCTGGGGCGCAAGGCGCACGGCGAGGACTACTCGACCGAGGAGCTCGAGCTCCTGCGCTCGCTTGCGGGTCCGATCGCCTTGACGGCGGAGAACATCCAGCTGATGGAAGATCGTTTGGCGCGCCAGAAGCTCGAGCAGCAGCTCGCCGTCGGGCGCCAGATCCAAGAGCGGCTTCTGCCCGGGAGGCTCCCCGAGGCGCAGAACCTCGAGCTGGCCGCGCGCATCCGCTTCTCGCTCGACGTGGCGGGCGACTACTACGACGTACTGCCCCTGGAGGACGGGTCAACCCTCTTGGCGATCGGCGACGTGGCCGGGAAGGGGGTCGGAGCGGCACTCCTGATGGCCAATCTGCAAGCCTCCCTGCGCTCGGAACAGCATGTCGGAATGTCACTTGCACGGGTGGTTAGCAAGATCAACGCCTCCCTCTGTGCCCAGATCCCGCCCGAGCTGTTCATCACCTTCGCGGTTGGGCTCTACGATCCGGCTACCGGTGTGCTACGATTTGTCAACGCTGGACACAATGCGCCCGTCGTGACACGCCGCGATGGGCGTATTGAGCGTCTGGAGATCGGAGGCCTCGTTCTCGGCGTCGATCCGCGGGCGGGCTACGAAGAGGGCGTCGTGCAGCTGGCGCCCGGCGACGCGCTCCTGATGTTCACCGACGGCGTGTCAGAAGCGGAGAATGACGCCGGCGAGCATTTTGGTGAAGAGCGGATCTGTGAACTGACCTGCAGTCATCGGGATGCGACCCTGTCCGACTGCCTCAACCGGATCGAGGCGGCAGCGACCGAGTTCCAGGGCCGCGACTCCTTCGATGACGAGTTCACGATGCTGGCGATGTGAGTGACGGCGTGAACGAGTCAAGACCGACAATGGCCAGTGCGCCCGCGACGAGGGCCGCCGGGTCAAGTCCCCGACGCGCCCGGCGGTGGCCGTCTCGGCTCGGGCTGGGGCTGGGTCTGACCGGTTTGCTGGCCGCCGGGTTTGGCCTGCTGCTCCTCCCGGGCGGGTGCGGCGACGGCGACGACGCCGGAAAGCAGAGCCAAGTCCCGACCGTGCGCGCGATCCCCAACTTCGCCAAGATCAGCAATGTCGAGGAGAAGAAGCGCCGTTTCTTTGACTTCATGACGCCGCTCATCGAGGCGGAGAACCGCAAGCTGCGCGCCAAGCGCACGCGGCTGCTCGAACTGCGCGCGCAGTACGCTCAGGAGGCCTACCTGGCCCCCGAGGAAGCGGCCTGGTTGCGCAGCCTGGGACGCCAGTACGGCATCGACGACTTCGCCCTCCACCGGCCGCAAAGCTGGACGCACCTCTGCGCGCGGGTCGACATCGTGCCCTTACCGCTCGCGCTGGTGCAGGCGGCGAACGAGTCCGGCTGGGGCACCGGACGGCTGGCGAGGCTGAGTCTTGGGATGTATGGAGAGTGGTGCTACCAGGAGGGGTGCGGGATCGCTCCCCTCAGACGCGATGCGGACGCAAAGCACCTGGTCGAGGCTTTCGAGTCGGTCAACGCGTCGGTGCGCAGCTACATGCACAACCTCAACACGAACCACGCCTATGAGATGTTTCGGCTCCTGCGCCAGCGCATGCGTGAGGAGGGCGAACCGCTCGACAGCTACCAACTGGCGACCGGACTCGTCAAGTATTCGCAACGGCGCGAGGAGTACGTGCGTGAATTGCGGCTGATGCTGCGCGTCAACCGCAAGTACTGGGATGACCATGAGCCGGGCGCGGAACGCGGCGGGCCGGTGCTCGCCGACGCGCGCGGTTGATCGAAGGGAACGGCATGCGCGACCTCTGGAACCAGCGCCCGGCGGCGGCGATGGCAAGGGATGGCAGGAGTTCCGGTGCGATGCGCGCCGTGCGGTGCGGCGCGTCCACTCTGGCGCTGGTGATGCTCGCCTTGCTGGCGGCGGGCGCCGCGCTTCCGGCTCAGGCGATCGAATCGGCCGTTGCTCTGCAATATCATCACTTCGGCAGCGACACGCCGCGCTCGACGAGTGTCACGGTGGAGGAATTCGAGCAGCATCTCGACTACCTCGAGGAACACGACTTCGTCGTCTGGCCGATCGAGAAGATCGTGGCGCACTTCCAGAAGGGGCTCGACATCCCCGAGCGATGTGTCGCGATCACGATCGACGATGGCTACGTCTCCGTCTTCACGGAGGCCTTCCCGCGGCTCTATGCGCGCGGCTGGCCGTTCACCGTCTTCCTGAGCACCGAGCCGATCGAGCTCGGCCTCGACGGCTACATGACCTGGGAGCAGATCAAGGAGATGCGGGAAGCGGGGATCAAGTTCGCCAATCACACCCACACCCACGCCCATCTCGTGCGGCGCCGCGATGGCGAGTCGGAGGCGGAGTGGCGTTTGCGGGTGACGGATGACATCCGCGCCTGCCGCACGCTCCTGCTCAACGAGCTCTATGCGTCGTCCGACATCGTTGCCTACCCCTACGGCGAGTATGACGTCGCGCTGCGCGATCTGGTGCGCGAACTCGGCTACGTCGGGGTCGGCCAGCAATCGGGCCCGATCGGGATGCACAGCGACTTCGGCGCGCTGCCGCGCTTCCCGATGTCCGGACCCTACGCCGACATCGAGCAGTTCGCGACCAAGGTCCACAGCTTGCCCTTCCCGCTCGTCTCCGTCGAGCCGGTCGATCCCGTGCTGGCCGCGGATGAGGCGCGCCCGGTGCTGCGCGTCACGCTCGGTCTCGGGACGTACGCGATGGACCAGTTCGCCTGCTACGCGGGCGCTCAGGGACGCATTCCCGTGCGCTGGGTCGATCGCGAGAAACGCATCTTGGAAGTGCAGGCGCCCGAAGCGTTGCCGATGGGACGCAGCCGCTACAATCTGACGGCGCCGCACGAGAGCGAGAACCGCTACTTCTGGTTCAGCCACCTCTGGATCCGCGGGAGCGCGCACGACGACTAGCCCCGCGGGCGCACCGGTAATTCTGCGGCGCGGATGCTCGGCGGCACTGCTGCGGCCTGGTGCGCACCGCTATCCGACCAGGCAGGCGACCGGGAACGACCGGCAGAGCTCCGCCACCCGCCAACCGGCTGACAGGCTGAACGGCTCGACGGCGGCCGCTTCGCCCGTGATGACGTTGCGGTAGCTCGCTCCCGGTGCCGCGAAGGGCGCCGCGATCCAGGTGTCACCCCAGGCAGGCTCGCCCAGCGGCAGCGCGTCCGACTCAAAGCCGAGCAGGCGCACGTAGAGCCGGGGGGCGACGACGAGCGCCGTGCGCCCCTCGCGACGGCGCGCAAAGGCGACGACGTGCGCGGCACCCGCGCCGGCCACCTCGAGCGGCACGTAGGCGCCCGCTTGGAAGAGCTCACGTTCCCGGCGCCGCAGGTCGAGCACGCTCCGGATCAGATGCAGCTTGGCTCGCCCGTCGGCGAGATCGTCCAACAACCGGCGTACCGCATCCGCTCGCGCTGGCTCGGCGGTCGTCGCGAGTGCCTCCAGCTCCGTCAACAAGCGCTGGCGGCGTTCGTAGTCAACCGGGCGGCGGTTGTCGGGATCGACGAGATTGATCCGCCAGAGTTCCGTGCCCTGATAGAGATCGGGCACGCCGGGGGAGGTCAGCGTGAGCAGCGTCTCGGAGAGTGCATTGAGCATCCCGAAGCGCGCCACCGGCCGCTGCAATTCCTCGAACGCGGCAATGAAGCCGCCCGCGCTGGTGTCACTCAAGAGGTTGCGCACGAAGTCGATCAGCGCTGACTCGTAGGCGCGGTTGACGTTGATCCACTGTGTGCGGGCTTTCGCCTCGCGCGCCGCTTTGATCACGAACGCCTCGAGCCGGCGGCCGAGCTCGGGATCGCGTACACCCTGGGCCGGCCAGCAGCCCAGCAGTGTCTGGTAGAGGGCGTACTCGTCGTTCTTGTCGGGGGCCGGCGAGTTGCCGATCCGGCGTTTCTTGGCGCGGTTTCCCTCTGCCCACTGGTTGACCGCCGCGCGCCAGCGATCGGGGATTTCCGAGATCACATGGATCCGCGCCCGCATGTCGGCGCTGCGCTTCGTGTCGTGGGTCGAGGTGGAGAGCATGGTCAGCGGCCAGCGTTCGGCCCGCTCGGCGTTGCGCTGATGGAACGCCTCGACCGGTGTGCCGAAATGGCGCGGGTCGCTTCCGACCTCGTTGAGTGATAGCAGCCGGTTGTAGATGTAGAGGCTCGTATCCTCCATCCCCTTGGCCATCACCGGCCCCGTGTACTGCTGAAAGCGCATCGCGAAGCGCAGGATCGCATCCCGGTAGTCGGGATCGGCATCCGCCGGCAGCTCGACGAGCAGCACGCGGGCGAGGAAGTCGTAGATGCTCGCGTCGGGCGCCGTATCCCGGCCGCGCGCCTGGCGGAGCGCCTGTTCGACGGAGTGGCGGTCGGCGGCGGACACGTGCTCGCCGCTGACATAGGTCCGGTAGACGGGGAAGCAGGCGACGACTTCGGTCAACGCCTCGCGCATGCGCTTCAGCGTGTAGTCGCGCGTGTGCAGGTCGAGCTCGCAGATGCGGTCGAGCTCGGTCGCGAGCATGTTGAGCTCGCTGGCCAGCGGTTCTTCGATGATCTCCTTCTTGCTCTGATAGAGGAGCTCGCCGAAATCGAGCTTGCGACCGAGGAAGCGGGTATAACCCTGGTCGAGCGGACGCTCGCCGGCGGGATCGACGAACAGCCCGCCGACCTCGCGCGCGAACTCGTACCCGGTTGTTCCGCTAACGGGCCACCCTTCCGGCAAGCGTTCGTCGGGGGTCAGGATCTTCTCGTAGACGAGATAGGGCGACGGCCAGTCGCCGCGCGCGGCCGCCGGCATTTCGCGGTCGGCCGCCTCGAGCACCCAGCGGGCATAGCCGTGCGGATCGTAGAGCCCGTCGGGATGGTCGATGCGCAGGCCGTCGAGTGCGCCGGCGTTGATCAACTCGCAGACGAGTTCGTGGGTCGCTTCGAAGACCCGGCGGTTCTCCATCCGCAGGCCGGCCATCTCATTGATGTCGAAGAAGCGCCGGTAGTTGATCTCGTCCGAGGCCACACGCCAGTAGGCGAGCCGGTAGGCCTGCGCTTCAAGCACGGCATGGAGGCGTTCGGCCAGGGCGGCGACGTCCCCGCTGCCGTTGAAGAAGGCGAGGTTCTCCTCGATGAAGCGCTCGAGGTCGGGCGTCTCGCGACAGAGGCGGGCGAGTTGGCGCTTGAGCACCTGCTGGTCGCGGTAGCGGATGGCGACACGCTCTGGCTCGGAGACGCTGCGCTCCGGGAGGCCTGCGAACGCGCCCACCAGGCTCTGAAAGTCGAGCAGGGCCGGTTGCCGGGGGCCGAGGATCGAGTCCAACCGGCGCAACTCGTGCGAGAGGATGAGCGGATAGGTGCGCGGGTCGAGCGGGAAGCGGTGATCGTGGTACGCGACCCAGAGCTCACCCTGTTCCGGATCGAAGCGCAGCTGCAGCAAGCCGCGCTCGAGCACCGTGCCGTAGTGGTCCTCGAGCACGGGCAGGAGCACCTTGCCGTGCAGTTCCGGCGTCACCGGGTTCCAGTCGATGTCGAAGAAGCCGGCATGCTCGGAGGCAGGACCGTTCTCGAGGACATCCATCCACCAAGGGTTGTCGGAGCCGACGGCCATGTGGTTCGGCACCATGTCGAGGATCAGCCCGAGACCGGCGTCGTGGAGGGCGGCGATGAGCCGATCGAATGCCTCGCGCCCCCCGAGTTCCACGTTCAGCCGACGGTGGTCGGTGATGTCATAGCCATGGCTACTGCCGGGGCGCGCCTGGAGCACGGGGGAGAGATAGACGTGAGAGATCCCGAGTCGCTCGAGATAGGGCACGAGGCCGGCGGCGTCATCGAAGGTGAACTGGCGGCTGACCTGTAGCCGGTAGGTCGCCGCCGGCAAGCGCGCCGAGCCGCGGCGGCGCTCTTCGCGCGCGCGGTCGGCCGGGTGAATGAGGCCGCTGCCGCGCTCGTGGTGCAGGCGTTGCGTGAGTTGATGAAAGCGCTCGTCGCCGGCGAGTTCTTCAATGTCGGCGGTCAGCTTGCGCCGCCAGCTCGGATACTGCTCGGTCGTGCCCGGCAGGTTGACCTGCTCCGTCTGCCCGAGCACGTCCTCGAGTTGGAAGAGCAGCAGCCAGGCGGGGGTGCGCGCCAAGTAATGATGGACCGCCGCCGCCAGCTCGGGCGTCAGGTCGGGGTGGAAGGTGCTGTCAAGACTCATGTCCTCGGGCAGGAGCCCGGCGCGCGAGAGGGCGAGCAGGATGCGGGCGCGATCCTGCGCGCGCCCGACGACCTGCCCCTCGTGGACCTCCGCGGAGGGAAAGAGATCGAGCTCTTGGCGGAGCGCGATGTCGCGTCCTCGCCAGTAGCCGGCGAGCGTCGGCAAATCGTGCGTGCTGGCGACGACGACCGCCTGCGCCGGATACTCCTCGGGAGCGCGGAAGTCGCCCGAGGCGTGCTTTTCGAAGACGAACACGCGGTAGGAAAGCACCCCGGCGGGTCCGAGGGCGGCGCGTACTTCGTCGGGTACGGTGCCCAGGTCTTCGCCGACGACGAGGCAGCGATTGCGGTGGCTCTCCAGCGCCAGGATCCCGAGCAGGTCTTGGAATGGATAGCGCACATACGCGCCCTCGAGCGCCGACAAACCGTCCGGGACCCAGAAGAGGCGCATCAGGCCCATGACGTGATCGATGCGCAGCGCGCCGCCGTGGCGCATGTTGGCACGCAGGACATCGATGAAGGGCGCGTAGGCGTGCTCCCGCAAACGGTGAGGGATGAGCGGCGGCAAGCCCCAATCCTGGCCCTTGAGGTTCAGCTCATCCGGCGGCGCTCCGACACGCGCCTCGAGCGCGTAGAGGTCGTGATGCCCCCAGGTCTCGACCCCGCCCGCGTCGACGCCGACGGCGAGGTCGGCGTAGAGGCCGACCTCGAGTCCGAGCTCCCACGAGCGCCGGCCGGCGGCGGCGAGCTGCTGCTCGGCGATCCACTGTAGATACTGGAAGAACTCGACCCGCGGACGCCGCTCCTGCGCGAAACGCGTCACCGATTCGCTGTCCGGCGAGCGGTCTGCCTCGGGCCAGGCGGGCCATCCCAGCGGGCCGGGTCCGCGCCATGGTGATGCTCGGCGAGCGCGTGGAAGAGCGCGTAGTCCCACAGCGGTCGGCCGCGTTCGGCCTGGTAGGCGCGGAACGCGCGCGCCCGCTCCGAATCGGATTCGAGGTGGTGGCGGCGAAAGTGCTCGTAGAGCAGGTCGAGCACGCGCCGCTTGACGGTCGCGACGGCCGGGTAGTCGACGAACTCGCTCTCGCGCAGCGCGGTCAGGCGGGCCTGGAAGCTGGGATCGGCGACCAGCTCGCGCGCCGGTTGGCACTCGGCGAATTCGGCGGCCGCTTCGACATCAATGTAGAGCGGGTTGAGAAAGCGGCGCGAGGAAGGGCTGTAGGGACTCGCATGCTCCGGATTGTGCGGGTAGAGCGCGTGTAGCGGGTTGAGCCCGAGGATCCCGGCGCCGCGCTCGGCGCAGATCTCGAGCAACCGCTTGAGGTCGGTGAAGTCGCCAATGCCCCAGTTGCGCGCCGAGCGGACGGCGTAGAGCTGCACCGAGGGGCCCCAGACACCGGCGCGTGTGCCCAGTCGCGGCGGTGTGTAGCAGGCGGCCGGCGTCACGATCAGCTGCAGTGTGGCGGGCGAGGCGGACGCGTCCGGGCGGCGCAGCTCGAGCTGATGGTAGCCGAGCGGCGGCGAAAGCGGCAGCTCGAGGGCGAGTTCGAGGTGCGGGCGGCCTTCGATCTCGCGCCGCCCCCGCTCGGGTAGCTGGGCCGGCTCGAACCGGCCGCGCTCCTCGCTGCCCGACTCGAGACGGAGAACCCACTCCCAGGTACCGGTCCGCTCCGCGTCGGGCAGGCGCAGCGCCAATTCGAGCGGGTCAGCATCGACCCGCACGACGTGCACCGGGGGCAGCGGACGCTGCCATTCTGCGGCCCGCAAGCGCTGCAGGGCGGCGCGGGCGCTCGCCTCGTCATGGACCGCTGCTGGCGTGGCCTCACCGGAGGCGTCGTTGGCCCGGATCCCCATCGCCGCGAGGAGGCGATAGGCGGCTGCCGCGGTCAGTTCGTGACGCTGGCCGAAGATGTCCCAGTAATGATCCTCGATGCCACAGTGAGCGGCGAGCTCCGCCAGGGCCGCGTTCATGCTTCCTTCCCTTCGCCTGGATCCCAAAACCAGATGACCGCCTCGTGCGCCAAACGGCCCGTTCCGAGCGCGGCGGCCGCGCCCGGGGCGCTTTCCCACAGCAGCGGCGCGCGCGGCGGGGCGAGTCCGGCGATCGCCTCGGCGCCGAAGTTGGCGAAGAGGGAGAGTAGCGCACCGCCGCCGGCGGTCCAATCGGCGTAGAGCGCCCGCTCACCAAGCCGGGTCCAGCGGCGGCGCCCGCCGGCGAGGGCCGGCAGGCGGGGGACGATCACCGTCTGCCGTAGGGCGAGGATACGACGCACCTCCTCGAGCCAGGCGGCGTGCTCGTGTGCCGTGCGCGCGTCCCAGTCGAGCCGGCTGCGGTCGAACGTCTCGGCCGCCTGGGGATCGGGGATGCGCGCGGCCGCCTGCGGGTCGGCGAATTCTGCGAAGCGAGCGAACTCGCGGCGGCGCCCGGCGGTCACGCTCGCGGCGAGGTCGGGGCCGAAGTCGCAGAAGAAGAGGAACGGCTGGCGCGAGCCGTACTCCTCGCCCATGAAGAGCAGGGGCGGAGCGGGCGCCAGCAACAGCAGCGCCTGCGCCGCCTGCACGGCTCGCGCTCCGGCGAGCCGCGTCAGGCGCTCGCCGTGGGCGCGGTTGCCGATCTGGTCATGGTTCTGCAGGAAGCCGACGAAGGCGGTCAGGGGCAAATGCGCGCTGCGCTCGCCCCGCGGCTCTCCGTCGCGAAACGCGGAGCGCTCGCCCTGGTAGGCGAAGCCCTCGGTCAGGCAGCGTCCGAGATGGTCGCGCGCCGCCGGCTGGTAGTCGGCGTAGTAGCCGGTCTCTTCATCGGTCAAGAGACAGTGGAGCGCGTGGTGGACATCGTCGTTCCACTGCGCGACGTACGCGCGGGGGCGGCCGGCGGGGTCGCGCTCGAGATAGCGCGCCTGATTGGCGTCGTTTTCGAGCACGAGATGAACCTGGCGCTCGTGCGGCAGCGCGGCACGCACGCGCGCGGCGATCTCGTGCAGGATGTCGGGCTGTGCCGTGTCGTGGATCGCGTGCACGGCGTCAAAGCGCAGGCCGTCGATGTTGTACTCCTCGAGCCAGTAAAGCGCATTGTGCGCGTAGAAGTCGCGGACCGCGCCCCCGAATTGGATCGCGTCGCCCCAGGGCGTCGCGTGTGCAGCGGTGAAGAAGTCGCGCGCGTAGGCGTGCAGGTAGTTCCCCTCGGGCCCGAAGTGATTGTAGACGACGTCGAGAAAGACCATCAGCCCGGCGCGGTGCGCGGCGGCGACGAAGGCCTTGAGTTTGGCCGGCGTGCCGTAGGCGGCGGTCGGGGCGAAGAGCGCGACGCCGTCGTAGCCCCAGTTGCGTTCCCCAGGAAAGGCGGCGACCGGCATCAGCTCGACGGCCGTCACGCCCAGCCGGGCGAGCTCGGGCAGGCGTTCGGCGGCCGCGGCGAAGGTGCCCTCGGGCGTGAAGGCGCCGATGTGCAGCTCATAGAGCACCGTCTCCGCCCACGGCCGGCCGTGCCAGGCATGGTCATCCCAGACGAAGGCAGCCGGGTCGATCACCTCGCTCGGGCCGTGCACGCCCTCCGGCTGGCGGCGGGAGGCGGGGTCGGGGACGGCGAGGCCGTCGGGCAGGCGGAAGCGGTAGCGCGTTCCCGCCGCGGCGGCGGGAACGCGAAGCGCGTGCCAGCCGCCCACCCGCCGCTCCAGCGGCAGGCTCGCCGGCGCTCCCGGGCCCACTTCGAGCTCGAGCGTGATCCCGTCGTGATCGGGCGCCCAGAGACGGAAGTCAACGCCTCCCTCCGGATCGAGCTCGGCGCCGAAGGGCATCGCGTGGCGGCGCTGCATGGGGGTTCCCCTCTTCTCGGATCGATCGGACGCTGCCGCCGGCGCGGGCGAAGCGGGCGCCTTGCCCGGCGCGAGCGCAGCCTCGGTGCTCTACCGCCGCCAGCGGAAGACGAGGATTCCGAGCGGCGGTAGCGTGACATTCAGCGACTGACGCTCGCCGTGGGAGGCGACCGGAGTCGCTTCCGCCGCGCCGAGGTTCCCCTGCCCACTGCCGCCGTAGAGCGGCGCGTCGCTGTTGAGTGCTTCCTCCCAGGCGCCGTCGAACGGCACGCCGAGACGGTAGTTGTGCCGCACGACCGGCGTGAAGTTGGCGACGCAAACCAGCGTCTCGGCCGGGTTCTCGCTGCGGCGCTGAAAGGCGAGCGTGCTCTGTTCACTGTCGTTACAGTCGATCCAGGCGAAGCCGGCCGGATCGAAGTCCTTGCGCGCCAAGGCCGGTTGACCGCGCAGGAACGTGTTCAGGTCCCGCACCCAACGCTGCAGGCCGGCGTGGCGCGCATCGCCGAGCAGATGCCAGTCCAGGCTGCGCTCATGGTTCCACTCCGCCCACTGGCCGAACTCGCTTCCCATGAAGAGCAGCTTCTTGCCTGGATGGGCAAACATGTAGCCGTAGAGCAGCCGCAAGTTGGCGAACCGCTGCCAGTCATCGCCCGGCATCTTGGCCAGCAGCGAGCCTTTGCCGTGGACGACCTCGTCGTGCGAGAAGGGGAGCACGAAGTTCTCGTGAAAGGCGTAGAGCAGGCTGAAGGTCAGGTGGTTGTGATGGAACTTGCGGTGAATCGACTCCTTCGACATGTAGTTCAGCGTGTCGTGCATCCAGCCCATGTTCCACTTCATGCCGAAGCCGAGTCCGCCCAGATAGGTCGGCCGCGAGACCATCGGCCAGGCGGTCGATTCCTCGGCGATCGTCATCGCGTCGGGATGCCGGTCGAAGACGACCTCGTTGAGGCGCTTGAGGAAGGCAATCGCCTCCAGGTTCTCACGGCCGCCGTAGGGGTTTGGAATCCACTCGCCGTCCGCGCGCGAGTAATCGAGGTAGATCATCGAGGCGACCGCATCGACGCGCAGCCCATCGAGGTGGTACTCCTCGAGCCAGAAGAGTGCGTTGCTGATCAGGAAATTGGCGACCTCGTTGCGGCCGAAATTGAAGACGAACGTTCCCCAGTCCGGTTGCTCCCCCTGGCGCGGGTCGGCGTGCTCGTAGAGGTGCGTGCCGTCGAAGAAGCCGAGGCCGTGTGCATCGCGCGGGAAGTGAGCCGGCACCCAGTCGAGGATCACGCCGATGCCGGCGCGGTGCAGCGTATCGACCAGAAAACGGAAGTCGTCCGGCGACCCAAAGCGGCTCGTCGGTGCGAAATGGCCGATGCACTGGTAGCCCCAGGAACTGTCGAGCGGGTGCTCGGAAACCGGCAGTAGCTCGACATGCGTGAATCCCATGGCGCCCACGTAATCGGCGAGCGCGGGCGCGATCTCACGGTAGCTCAGCCAGCGATTGCCCTCCTCCGGATTGCGCCGCCAGGAGCCGAGGTGAACCTCGTAGATCGAGATCGGGCTGTCCAGCGCATTGCGCTCGCCGCGCGTGCGCATCCAGCGCGCATCGTTCCACCGGTAGCGCTGCAAGTCCCAGACGACGGAAGCGGTCTGCGGGCGAAGCTCACTTGCGAACGCGCACGGATCCGCCTTCTCGAACACGGCATCGCCGGTGCGAGCGGTGATCGCGTACTTGTAGCGCGCCCCCGGCCCGGCAGCGGGGACAAAGCCTTCCCAGATGCCGCTCGCGCCGCGAGCCTTGAGGGGGTGGGCGGTGCGGCTCCAGCCATTGAAGTCGCCCATCACGGCGACGGCGCGCGCGTTCGGGGCCCAGACGGCGAACCGTGTTCCGGGTCGTCCAGCGAGCGTTCCGATGTGGGCGCCGAGCTTCTGCCAGGCCTGGTAGTGACGGCCCTCGATCAGGAGATGGAGGTCGTAGTCGGTAAGAAATGCCTGCGATTCCATCCTAACTCCTGCCGAAGGCTGCCCCACCGTCGAAGGTGGACCCCGCAGCTTGTCCGCGAGTCAGCGCCAGACAGCGCATCGGCCATCCTGGAGCACCCCACCGTGGGGCAGGAGCGGGGACCATAGCACAGTCATCAAGCATCCGCGACCGGCGTCACGGACAAGTCCCGGCCAGGGTAACCAATTGTTTGGCAAGTAGATAGCTCTTTGAGAAACCAAGGGTCTTGCTGTTTCACGCGCTCTCTCGTCAAGGCCGTTTCAGGAGGGTCTTGCGGCTTCGAATCGACTCATCACAATCCACTCGTTTGAACCCCGCCTCGACGGCTAGCTGCAGGAACCGCTCATACTCCGCCTCCTTGACATGCCCCTTGGGCTCGACATAGAGGAGGCGCCCGCCCGGACGCAGCAAGCGGAAGAGCTCGCGGAAGTGCGCCGCCGCGTCGGGGACCTCGTGAACGACGTGGATCGCGAGGGCGAGATCGATCTGGCCCGCCAGGTCATCGACGCCGAGATTGCCGGGCGTCGAGACGCGCGCCGTGATCCGCTCGGCCAGTCCCGCCCGCCGCGCTCGCTTCAAGAGCCGCGCAATCATCCTCTCTTGCAGATCGACGCAAATCGCCCTGCCGTTCGGTCCGACGAGCCGCGCGAGCGGCAATGAGAAGTAGCCCATCGCGCACCCGACGTCGAGCACGCGCATGCCAGGTGCGACGTGCGGGCGCAGCATCTTCTCGGGGTCCTCCCGCAAACGGCGCAAGGGATTGAGCAGGAGATAGCCGACCCACCAGGGGCAGACGTGGTGTCCGCTCGTCGCGGACGAGCCGGAATCGCTGGACGAGCGTTCGAGGCGCTCAGTCTCACGGGTCATCATTCCCTCCCTTCGACCGGGCGGCCAGCCGGCGCAACTGATGTCCCGCCGACGGCTCCGGCTGGCGGCGGCGCTCGCCTTGAATGTGAGTTCTGGCTCAGCTACGATGATGATATGAGCAATGATTCACATTTCCAACTCGCGTTGCGCAGGGTGCCTACCGCCTGCGACGGAAGGACATAGTCCGTTGAAAAACAATGAACTGCGGAGAAGAGAGGCGAGGTTGGGCTCCGGCCGGCAACGCCCGCCTCAGATTCGGCGCCGTCCCCGTCAGGAGCGTGCTCGCGAGACAGTGCGCTCGATTCTCGAAGCCGCCGCGCTGGTCTTTGCCGAGGGAGGCTATGCCCGAGCGACGACCAACCGCATCGCCGAGCGCGCCGGCGTCTCAATCGGTTCGCTCTACCAGTACTTCGCCGACAAGGGTGAGATTCTGGCGCGGTTGCTGGCCGAGCACCAGGCGGAGATGCGACCCCTGATCGAGGGCGCGATCGCAGATCTCGAGCATTCTGACCAGTCCCTGGACACCGGCTTGCGTGCGTTCCTGCAGCGCTCCCTCGCCGTTCACCGGCGCAATCCGCGCCTGATGCGCGTACTGGCGGAGCAAGCGCCGGCACTCGAGGCGGCCGGTGCGGCTTCAGGCGAAGCCTCTGCAGGGAGCGCCTACGGGGCGCGGATCGCTGCCGCGCTGGCACGGCGCCCGGACGTGCAGCTTGTCAATCCGCACGTGGCCGCGCGCGTCTTTTCCGTTGCGGCCGAGGCGCTCACGCGTTGGCTGGCCCACGGCGCCCCAGAGGAAGAGCCGGGCGGGGACTTCCAGATCGAGGAGTGCGTCCGCCTGCTGGCCGGCTACCTTGCCGGGCCGCAAGCTGCCGTGCAGGTCGGCTTGCGTGAAACGGCCTCGGAGCAGCCAACACCCGAATCCGGGCTGGAGAGCGAGCCTCCCGGCGGGGGAGAGTGATCGACGCGCACCAGGCGTCCGACGAGGGCGAGGATCTACGTCGACTAGTTCACTCGCGCGATCAGCAGCGTGAAATCATCGGCGAACGCACTGCTGCCGCTGAAGGCCTCAACCGCCTCGCGAATGTGTTCCACGACCTGCTCGAGACCTTCGCCGGAGTGCGCGCGCACGAGGTCGGCGATGCGATCTTCTCCGAATTGCTCCCCCTCGGCGCCGACCGCTTCGCTGACCCCATCGGTGAAACCGAGCAGAATGTCGCCCGGCTCCAAGCGGATCGTCCCCTGCTCGAAGGGGACCGCGGGCAGCACCCCCAGGATCGGTCCGCCGATTTCGAGTGTTTCCGTCTCACCGTTGGCGCGGATCACGCGCGGCGGGTTGTGACCGGCATTGACGTACGTCAGCTGGCGCTCGGCGGGATCGTAGAGACCGGCGAAAAAGGTGATGAACTGGTCAAGCTCGGTGTTTCCGTGGATGACTTCGTTCAGCCGACCAACCGCCTGCCCCAATTCGACATGGACGCCAGACAAGGCTCGCAGGGAAGCTTGTACGTTGGCCATGATCATCGCCGCTCCCGCCCCTTTGCCCGCGACGTCGCCAACCGCGAGCAAGGTGCGCTCGTCTTCGAGCGGGATGACGTCATAGTAATCTCCCGCCACCTCGAGCGAGAAGATGCAGCAGGCAGCCATCTCCAGGCCCGGTGTGGCCGGCAAGACCTTGGGCAGGAAGCGCTCCTGTACGCGGCGCGCTGTGGCGAGCTGCTCCTCGAAATGGCGCTTCTCGAGATTCTCTTCGAGGAGGCGCAGGTTCTCGCTCTGCAAACCGATCTGCGAAGCGACCGATCCGAGCAGCGCAAGCTCCTGGGCGGCCAAGGCCTCTGAGGTCTGATCGAAGGCGAGCGCGAGAACGCCAGCAAGTCGGTCGCCGACGTGCATGGGAATCAGTAGCGCGATCTGCTGCTCCTGTAGGTAGCGCTCCTCCGCCGGCTGGAGTGGCACGTGTTCAGAGGCGCGCAATTCGTCAACCATCAGCGGACGGCGAGAACGCTTCAATTCGCTTTCCAGCGCGCCGTGACTGTCGATCGGAACGAGCTCGCCGTCAGCCGCGTGGAAACCCTCTCCCTCTTCCTGCAGCAGCACGATCAACTTGGAGATGCCCAGTCCCGCGCGCAGCCGCAGCTCGAGCTGGTCCCAGAGCGCCGCTCGATCCGGCATCACCGCCGTCGCCGAGAGCAACTCGTTGAGCAACGCGCGCAGCCGGGCACGTTCAGGGTAGAAGCGGTGTTCTACCCACGATTGCGAACGGCGGACGGCGGGTAGAAAGGCGAACGCAGAGAGCATCGCAACGGCCAGCGTGGGGGTGCGATCCTCGACCTGAAGGACACGCAGCAGAATACCATTGAACGCGACGAGGGCAGCCCCGAAGGCGGCGAGCACCACGGCCGTGACCGCGGCGAACCGCGTTCCCCGGCGTAGGAACCCCTCCACCTCGAGCAGGCGGAAGCGCCCAAAGGCGTAGGCGAAGGAGATGGGCGAGATGAGTAGCGTAAGGAAGTTCAGGATGATCAGGCCCAGTACGGTTCGTTCCGGGAGGCGTTCCATGAGGCCGGGGATGATGCCGAGCAGCACCAACAGGAAGAGCATGCCAAGGCCCGGGCCGGTGCCGAAGAGAACCAGGGTCAATTGGCGACGCTCGAGCGCATCCGTGGCCCGACCGCGCCGGACACCGAGCACGAAGAAACCGGCCCAAACAGACGCTGAGACAATCGCCATTACGGCGATCTGACGGCCTCCCCAACCGGTGAGCCCCAGCAGCACAATGAGCCCGGAAAGCGCATAGATGAAGACGTGGGTCAGCAGCGGCCGGCGCGCAACGATGGGCAGGGGCTGCGGAAAGAGAACGGCAAGGTTCAGCCAGAAGGCCCCGAAGAGCATTGTCAGAATCTGGGAGACTGCGCCGAACGCCGTGTGGCCCGGAATCTGGAACGCGGCGAAGTAGTCGGGTAGGACGTGCACGCCCGTGGTCATCATAGCGGCCATCGCGAAGCTAAAGAGCGTCAGGGCGCGGACACCCCCCGAATCCGAACGCAGAGCGAAGGCATAGAGCCCGACCAGCAGGTAGCCGAGGTAGATGAGGACGCGCACGATCTCGAGTCCGGTGATGGCCAACAGGTCGCCCCGGCTCTGAGGCTGCAGAGCGACGGTAGCCGTATCGGTGCCGGCGCCCGAAGCGCGCGCGAAGGCGAATCGCCAGGTTCCCCGACTGGGTGCGGGCCGGTTCAGCGCTTCGCGGGCACTCAGGCTGACGCCGGTGGAGTCGATCACCGTCAGCAATGTGTCACCAGCCGCGGGGAGCGGGGCGTGGGGGAAGTCCTCGGGGTCGACGGAACGAAACGTGGCCCGTTCCGACCCGCTGAGCGTCCGGATGTCGCTGCCAAGGCTCCCCGAGCGAGCCCAGCCGAGGACCTTGGTCGTTTCACGGGCGTAGTCGGCAAGGGGGTAGATCACGAGCACGACGCCCACGAGCAGAATCAGAAGCTTGACGGCACGTGCCAGCATTCTCTCTCTACCTGTCGGTGGCCAGTCGAGGGTCGGCGGTTCTCGCGCAATCCTGATCAGGCTACGCTGTGATTCGACATGACGCTAGGCAGTCTAGCGGAGCGGACCGGTCCTGTCTCGTCCCCAGAAGCCAAAACCCTGGGCTAACAATTGCTCGGTAGGGTGTATCTTGATTCCCCGATCTGTCGGAGGCAAGCGTAGCGCTTCGAGGAGGCCCCATGCGACAACCGCACTCTAGGAATCCCCGCCCATCCGTCCTGAGCAGGCACGTGCCCGTTGCCGCAGCCGCGATCTTGCTGCTGTCTCTCGGCTCTCTCCTTCCGGCTTCGGCCACCGACCTCTCCGGCGCCCTGAGCGGTACCCTGCCGGCCGGAACCTACGACATCAGCGACGACATCCATGTCCCCAGCGGACAGACGCTGCGCCTGATGCCGGGCGTCACCTTCCGGTTCGAGGACGACTTCTGGGAGGAGTACGAGTTCGACGTCTACGGCACCTTGCTGGCGGAGGGCACGGCCGCGCAGCCGATCGTCTTTCAGCCCGCTTCGGGCGTGCCGGAGTACAACTACATCAAGCTGATGTCGAGCGCTTCGGTCATGCGCTACTGCGTCGTTGAGGGTGTCGGCAGCGTCTCGCTCGCCTCCGAGGGCGGGCTCTGGATCGACAACTGCAGTCCAGTGATCGAGGACTGCATCGTGCGCGATGCAACCTGGCACGGGATCTACGTCACGGGCTCAGGAGCTCAGCCGACGATCCAGCGCTGTCAGGTCCATGGCTGCGACGGCGACGGCATCGACGGCGACTCGGGGGCCGGCATGACGGTGATCAACACCTACGTCCACTCCAACTCCGGCGACGGGATCTGCTTCGGAAGCGGGACGAACCGCCTGATCGGGTGCCTGATCGTGCGCAATGGCGAAGACGGCGTCGATTCCCACGGGCTGACCGACTACGACGCGCTGCTTCTGAACTGCACGATCGCCGACAACAGCAG